>Ga0078972_1007576_pt1 | contig 23978 bp, 19 predicted proteins | sample YelNatPaOPGAMG01_FD_67568 | JGI IMG/M metagenome (GOLD analysis project Ga0078972, IMG submission 67568) | Hot spring thermophilic microbial communities from Obsidian Pool, Yellowstone National Park, USA - OP-RAMG-01 (SPADES assembly) (version 2) | ecosystem: Environmental > Aquatic > Thermal...
CCTTGGGAAGTACGGCACCCAGGTCTGCCAAATACCCGGGGCCCGTAAAGGCGCTAAACATGGATCGTTCCGCCTGAAGGACGTCGGGAAGTTCCCCCGCTTGAGCCATAACCAGCAATTGCTGTTTATAACTACCGTAGGGCAATCCTACCCATTCAATTTTAATCCCGGGATTTGCTTTTTCAAATTCCGATTGAAGGTTCATCAAATATTCCTGGGTTCCCTTTTCGACCACGGTCCACGACGCCACCTTCAACGTTACCGTCTGGGGGGTACCGCTGGAAGATCCCGAGCCTTCCTGGCTAGCTCCCGCGAATACGAAGGGTACCGCTAGGCATAACGCCGCGGTAATCGCGATTAACTTTCTCATCCCTGTCTCCTATGTGTTATAGTGTGATATATCACACTGTGATATTATCACGGTACTCCGATTCCGTCAAGAAAATAATCGTAATGGGGTGTACGATTGACCAAACCTCGGTTTCTTGGGATCATCAAAGGATGGATACCTCGTCTTTCCTTATAAAACCCGCGTCGGGGCGGTGTAATTTAGCTTGCCGGTATTGCTTTTATCGGGATGTTACCGAAAACCGGGATGTCGCCGATTTTGGCATCATGACCGAAGCCACCGCCAGGGCGCTGATAGAAAAGGCTTTTTCCTTAGATTCCCCGACCTATACCTTTGGCTTTCAGGGTGGAGAACCCACCGTCGCGGGGCTTGATTTCTTTGAAAACTTTGTCCGGCTCGTAGGAGAAGCAAACCGAAAAGGGGTCCCTGTGACGTACACCCTGCAGACCAACGGCACGTTGATCGACCCTGAATGGGCCCGGTTCTTAAAACGAGAAAATTTCCTGGTTGGTGTTTCCATCGACGGGCCCCGGGTAATCCACGATACGTTCCGTGTCCGTTGGGATGGTTCGCCCAGTTATAGGCAGGTGATGGCGGGGGTCCAGGCGTTGCGGGACGAGGGGGTTCCGATCAACGCCCTCTGCGTGGTCGACGCGCTGACCGCTGACAACGTGGAAGTCGTGTACACCCACCTTCTCGACCGGGGTTTTGATTGGGTCCAGTTTATCCCCTGTTTGGATCCCCTGGGAGAAGCACCGGGGGGGCATCTCTGGTCCCTCAGCCCTGCGGCGTACGGCGTCTTTCTAAGAAAGGCCTTTGATCTCTGGTATGAGGTACGGGACCGGGGATACCCCGCCCATGTACGTTGGTTCGATAACCTGGTGGGTATGGCCATGGGCTATCCACCCGATAGCTGTTCCATGGCGGGGCGCTGTGAGGGATATTTTACCGTGGAGGCCGACGGTTCGGTTTACCCCTGCGATTTTTACGTGTTGGACCCATGGCGTTTGGGAAACGTCCAAACCACGGATCTCGCGGCCATGGCCCAGGGAGAGACCGCCCGCCGTTTTACGACCAGTTCCGAATATATCGACCCCCAGTGTAGGACCTGCTTTGCGTACCCCCTCTGCCGAGGGGGGTGCCGCCGGGACCGGGAACCCTTTGTGGATGGGAAACCGGCTCTGAACCGCTATTGCCAATCCTACAAAGAATTCTTTGCTTATGCGGGGGATCGGATTTTGGAAATGGCCCAGGACCTATTACGCGGGACAGGAAAATCGGTAGGTTCCCGACCCTAAGCTACAGCGACCTCCATCTTGTCCATCCGTAAACGTAATACCTTCGGGACCCTGTATGTCGGCCCCTCGGCTCGGAAGGATCAGGGTTGCCCGGGTGTTCGGCGGAACCGTTACGACGGTTTCCATCCGTCCATCCCGGATAACCCATTCGACGCTGTGGAGGCCGTACAGACTAACGTAGCCGATGCGGCCTTCGGTGAGGCCGCCCCCGGGCTGGGGCTTGTACAGGGCGGCCTTCCAGCCCACCCCGTCTTCCGACGTCGAGTCCGGTGCCAGGCCGCCGATGGTTTGGTACATCCATTGGCCCACGGCCCCGTAGGCGTAATGGTTAAAGGAGTTCATATCGGCGCTCCACAGGGTGCCGTCGGCCTTCATCCCATCCCAATGCTCCCAGACCGTGGTGGCTCCCATGTTGACCTGGAACAGCCAGGAGGGGAAATCTTCTTTTAACAGCAGGTTGTAGGCCTCGTCTAGGCGGCCGTTTTCGGAGAGGGCCCGCAGAATCCAGGGGGTACCGAGGAAACCGGTGGTCAGGTGTCCCCCGTTTTCGGCGATCAGGGCGCCCAGGTCCGCCACACAGCGCAGGCGATGCTCCGGAGGGACCAGGCCTAAGACCAGGGCCAAAATGTGGGCCGTTTGTGTTCTGGCCACGAGGCGGCCCGAGGGGGTAAAGAATTCTTTCCGGAAGGCCTGGGTGATGTCCTGAGCCAGGGTGCGGTACGTGTCGGCGTCATCGGCCTTACGCAAAACTTCGGCGGCCCGGGCGCTTAGGGTTACCGAATAAAAATAGTAGGCCGTGGCCGTCAAATCGTTGGGCGTGGCGCCGAAATAACTCCCCTCTTTTGCGTCCAGGGCCACCCAATCGCCAAAGTGGAACCCCGTGTTCCAAAGGAGCCCCTTATCGGCTCGGGCGCGGATGTATTCCACCCAGGCTTTCATGGAGGGGTACTGCTGGGCCAAAAGCCGCCGGTCCCCATAGCGTTCGTAGATCGTCCAGGGGCACACCGTCGCGGCGTCGCCCCAGCCGGTGGAGGAATGGGAATCCGTTATTTTTGAATCCCGGGCGATTACCGGTGTTAGGATATCGGGGATGACAAAGGGAACCCCGCCGTTGTCCAACTGATCGGAGGCTAGATCCCGAAGCCACTTGGTAAAAAAGGGCGCCACGTTCATCAAATACGACGCGGTACCGATAAACACCTGGGCGTCCCCGGTCCAGCCCAGCCGTTCGTCCCGTTGGGGACAGTCGGTGGGCACATCCACCGAATTCCCGCGCCATCCCCACTCGATATTGTGGTGGAGTTGATTCAGCTTTTCGTGGGAACAGTGGAATTCCAGGGTGCCTTCCATATCCGAATGGATAGCCCAGGCTTCGAACCGGCTCAGATCGATATCCCCAGGATACTCTTCCACCATCACATACCGAAACCCCTGGAAGGTAAAGTGGCTTTCATACCGTTCTTCCCCTTCCCCTTTTAAAATAAATTCGATCGTGTTTCGGGCGGACCGCATATTTTCCGTATAAAAATTGCCCGTCGAGTCCAAAATCTCGGCGTGTTTTAAAACCACCCGATCGCCCCGGCGGCCCCGCGCCGAAAAGGCTACCCAACCGGTAAGATTTTGGCCAAAATCGATGACCCGCTGACCCTTCGGCGTGACGATAAGTTTTTGGGCGGAGAACTTTTTCTGTTTCCGGACCAAGGGGCCCTCCTGGGCTACGAGGCGGGAAGGGTCGAAGGGGATGAGCTCTACCTTGTTCCATGACGAGTCATTGTAGCCTACCTGGCACCAGGCAGAATCTTCCAGCCGGGCGTCGTACCGTTCACCGTGGTACAATTCCGAATATTCTATGGGTCCGTAGCCGGCCTTCCAGGTTTGATCGCTGTGGAACCGCGATTCCTTTCCCTGTCGGTCCCCTACGACAAGACTGAGGGACAGGGCCGTCCGTTCGCCGTACAGGTTCCGCATATTCAACCACGTCAGATCCCCCGCGTACCAGCCTTCGCCGACGATCGCGCCGATGGCGTTTTTCCCTGGCTTGAGCAGGGCCCCCACGTCCCAGGTTTGGTAGGCTAAGCGTTTACCGTAGCTCGTCCATCCGGGGGTCAAGAGGGCGTCGGAAACCCGTTGCCCGTTGATCCACAATTCGTACAGTCCCAGGGCGGTAACGTATACCCGACCGGACTCAGGGGCGTTTTCCAAATCGATTTCGGTTCTAAGGTACTGGGGCCTTGGATATCGGCCCGTTTCTGGTAGGGAGGTGGCGATAAAGGGGGCTTCCCACGGTTCGTTGAGCAGGGCCGTCTCGAACCAGGCGGTATCGCTCCAGGGGCTTGCTTCGCCCTCCGTTCCCGTAACCTGGACCCGCCAATAGTATCGCTTCCGGCTTTGTATGGGTTCTCCGGCGTACTCGACAAACTGGGACTGGTCGGAGGAAACCCGCTGGGAATCCCAGCGGAGGACCGAAAAATCAGCCTTTTCGGCCACTTGGACATGGTACGTTCCCTGTCTAAAATCCCTGCGGTCCGTCTCTATTTTCCAGCCGAACCGAGGCTTGGCCGTGTCTAACCCCAGGGGGTTCCGGTAATACTCGCAACGAAGATCCACAGCTTTCAACATGATAAACTCCTTCAGGCTTTTACCGCCCCGGCAACCATACCGGAAACGATTTTTTTGTTAAAAATTATAAAGAATATAAGCGGGGGAATGGAGATTAAAAGGATATCCGCGAACAGTAAATTCCATTTGGTCAGATACATACTCATAAAATTATACAGGGTCAGCTGGACCGTAACATTTTTAGACCCGGGTAAAAAATAGAGGGGATTTACAAAGTCATTAAAGATCGTGATGGCCGTGATAACGGCGATGGTCGCGGTGACCGGTTTCATCAACGGAAAAATGACGTCGATGAACAGGCGGAAACTCGAGCAACCGTCCACGAAGGACGCCTCGTCCAATTCCCTGGGTATGGCCCCCAGGTACCCCCGGTAGAGTAAGACGGAAAAGGGGAAGGATAGGGCCGCTTCGACTAGCACCAATCCCGTAAGGGTTTTGTACAGTCCTATCAATTTTAAAATCCAAATGGTGGGAACCACCGCCGGAGGAACCATAAGCCCCGCTAGAACGAGGAAATTAACCCACGAGACGGTTCTGCTTTTTCTCCGTTCCATCACGAAACCAGCCATGGATGAAACGGCAATCAATACGAGGATCGAAAACACCGTAATAATAAAACTGTTAAGAAAGGCCCGAAGGAGCGTATAATCGTATTCTTTGATGACCACGGAAAAATTTTGTACGTATTGGGGGGTAGCCGACGGCTGTATGGTCATGGTCGCGGCCTCCGCTGGGGTCTTCCCCGCGTTGGTGACCACGTACGACAGGGGTATACCAAAGATGACCAACGCAAAAAACACCGCAATACTTTCAACGACAATCCGTATCCCTCGGCGTTTCATAGATCCACCTCCACCCGGGTAAGCTGTTTATACAAGGGGATCGCGATGATCGAAATAAGGATAAATAGAAGCACGTTCCCCGCGGTGGCGATACCGTAAAAGCCCCCTTGGAACTGTTTGTAAATAATGGAGGCAATTAAATCGGTGGTAAATCCGGGGCCCCCTTTGGTCATTACCCATATCAGGTCGAAGGTCCGTATCCCGCCGATAAACGCCAACATGATAACCGAGTTGAAGGAAGATCGGGAAAGGGGAAAGGTGATGTACCGTAACTTGTGAAAGGCCGACCCCCCGTCGATCATAATGGCTTCGTAGTAGTGGGGTGGGATGGCTTGGATACCGGCGATAAATATGGTCATCGCTATGCCGACCCCCTTCCACACATCTACCAAAGCGACCGAAAGAAGGGCGATCTTAGGATCCCCCAACCAATCGGGGCCGGGAATTCCAGCGGCTTTTAAGACCAGGTTGATAAGACCCTGGGAGGGGTGCATCAGACTGCTGAAAATAATACCCACAGCGATGGTGCTGAGAATGTTGGGAAAATAGATGATGGATCGCAGGAACCCCCTGGTTTTTAGGTCGGTTGTAAGGAAGGCGGCCAAAAGGAAACCGAAGACCACCTTAAGACCGCAGGTCAGGACCGCGTAAATAAGGGAATTCTTAAAACCAATAACCAAAGAAGGCTCGGTCATAAAAATTTTGAAATTATCCAGACCCGTAAACTTCCAATCCGATAAGGTCCAAATGGTCAAACTAAAAAAAAACGAGAGAAAGGTTGGGGCGATAAAAAACAGTAGATAGATTATTCCTGCGGGTATAAAAAACCGATAGGAGTATAATTTGGAAGTCCCTGTGGTCATTCAGATATCTCCGTAAAAAGTATCGATGTTTTTAAAGGGGGACCGCCGAACAGGCATCATCGGCGGTCCCCAACACGTCAAGTTCCGTTACGCCTAAAAATAGGGCGGCTCCTTAGGAATTACCAGCCAGGAAGCATTAGCTGTTTGGCCTGCTTTTCCACGTCCCGGTCGTATTCGGCGGCGCATTCGGCCGGTGACTTAAGGCCCATTCCGGCCTCGACGCAAATCTGGGGAAGATTTGGCCCCTTTATGGGGGAAAGGAATTCTAGGGCCGGGGCGGTCTTGTTGGCGTTGATGTAGACCAAAACATCTTTAATAGCGGGGAATACATCGTCGGGGAGTTTGACGTCCTTGATAGCAAAGCTACCATCGGGAGTCCCAGCGCTCATATAAGCCGCTATACCTTCGGGACTAACAAAAAAGTTAAGGAATTTTTTTGCCGCCTCTATATGTTTAGACACTTTTGGAATTGATATGTTATTAGGCATCCAAAGCGTTACTCCATTTTTATCCGCCGAATCTCCAGGGAGGGCAAAAAATCCAATGTCATTAACTTTATCGGGGAATTTTTCATTAATCGAGGCTAGCACCCAGGTTGCCATGGGATAGTGTACCCCTTCACCGTAAGCTAGCATTTTTTGTGCCATGTCGTAGGTTGTGGACATTGGTTCCTTATTTATATACCCTTTGGTGTACACCTCTTGGATTTTTTCAAAGCCCCGGAGTGCCGCAGGATTGGTAGCGAATTTTGCTTTATTCGCGGTGTAATCTGACGCAAAGTTGGGGTATGAGGCTTGTACGTTATAATAATCAGCCAAAAGCAATAATTGGGCTGTCCAATCGTCCTTATAAGAGGCTATGACCGGTACTTTCCCTGCTTTTTTAATTTTTTCGCAGTTTGCCATAAACTCGTTCCAGGTTTTAGGAATTGACAGACCGAGAGAGGCATAGACCTTTTTATTATAGAGGATTCCCCCAGCGGGTATTGTCTGATTAGGAACCCCATAAAACGCTTGACTCGATCCAACCACGTTCTTAAAGGAATCTAATAGTTTATCTGCTAAGGGTTCTTTGGAAAGATCGACCAAGTTTTTATCCGGGTTAATGACTTGGAACAAAGCTCCCGAATTGTACGTAAGAAGATCGGGCATATCGTTGGCCGCAAGGCGTGTCTTTACGAGGTTTTCCCCCTCCGCACTCCCTGGTTTAAATTCGAACTCAATATCAATGGGATATTTTTCCCCAAAAGCTTTAACTACCGCATCGATTGCTTTTTGATTTGGTTCATTCGCCCATTGTAACCATACTATTTTTTCTCTTGGTCCCTTATTTACCATACCTTGCGCCGGGGCCCCGCCTTCTTTTTGCCCCGCCGCGAATAGACCCGTAACGGCCGCCAGGGAAAACGCCGCCGCTAGTACCATAAAGCCTCTTTTCATATAAACCTCCTACTTCTGGGCCGTTTGGATTTAGATCGGCCCTATACTGGTAGGGTACCATCCGTTTTTAGAATCCTGACATGGACGATTAAGCGGCCCCTTTTGCAAAATCCATCACTCCGTCGTTTTTTGGGATTTAAAATTCGAGGGGGGGACCCCGGTGATCGATTTGAAGAGGCGGCTAAAATAAAAGGGATCCCCAATACCAACCCGGTCGGCCACATCCTTCAGGGGCATGGCCGGACTTTGGAGCAGTAACGCTTGGGCCGCTTCGATTCTTTTCTGGGTAAGGAATTCCCCAAAGGACCTTTGTTCGTATTTTCTAAAAAGTTTACTAAGATACGAAGGAGAAATATGGAACCGTTGACCCACCGAATCCAGGCTTAAGCGGTCGGCGTAATGGTCGGCGATCCAACGACGAAGTTCCTCAAAAAAAGCGGGAGCGTCCTGCGGCCTATCTGGGATGTGGGAGAACCCCGCGGCTAGAATGGATAATTCCACGGCCAGATCCGTTAGTTGATCGTAATCCTCCACCAGGGCTATGGATTCGTCTAAACGGCATTCCAGATCCGCCAGAGGAAGGGGGGAACAGGCTGAACGAACAACAAGCCTCAGGTACGAACGGAGAGAACTTTCGGCGACCATTATGGCTGTCCGTTTTACGCTCCAACCTTTAGCCAGATCCCGTACCGTACGTTCCAACTCCCCCTTGTTTCCCTGATGTACCGCGAACTCTAACCGATCGGCTACTATAGGATCCCACCCCCCTTCTGGATCAAGGTATACCGGGCCATGGTGGATCCGATATTCCCCGGGGACCATAAGCCGATCCACGTCCTGGGAAAGCTTTTGAACCTCCGACGCGAGGGTAGAAAGGTCAATCGTATCCTTATTAAAAACGAGGGCTTTGCACCGTCCTGTCCGGTTCTCCGCGAGGGAAGCAACGGTTTCGACAAAGGTCTGGTAGGTCCATTGGTCGGCGTCCCCCAAAAAAAGAGATTCCCGCCCATCCCTTCCCCGTAGTTCGTAGAGCCCCGGATCGATAGCCCTGCCCGTATCCTCCGCCCCTTCCCGATAACAGCGGGAAGGTAAACCCCCTTGACGAAAAAGGGCACCCCAGAATGCCTGCTGACCCCTTTTCTGATCCGGGGGTTCCGAAGTACCGCCCAGGGCCCTCCGCAGTCTATCCAGGGTGGATTTCTCCCGAAGACCGTTCAGCCTTGGTACCAGGCGGGTTAAGACTTCGGATAACCCCTGGGGTTTTACGGGTTTTAAAAGATAATCCACCACCCCCGTGGCGAGGGCCCTCCGGGCGTATTCAAATTCCTGGTACCCGCTGATAATAAGTACCGGCAGGTCAGGGTTTTCTATCTTTAACGCGGTTACCAGTTCAATGCCGTCCATAATCGGCATTTTTACATCCGTCAGTACCAGGTCTGGGGGGTCCCTGGAAATCATTTCCAGGGCCTCCGCTCCGTTTCCCGCCGTTCCAAGAACGGTAAAATCGGGGCACTTTTGTTCCACGATGGATCGAAGGTACCGGGCGGCCGCGCTTTCATCCTCCACAATTAGGATATTAAACATGGACTTTGGGATCCTCCAAAAATCGCAGGGGTCCTCCAAGGGTCACCCGAACGCCGCCTTCGGCGCGGTTTTCGATGCCCCAATCCACATCTCCATCGTAAAAAAGGTACAGCCGGGCGTACAGGTTGATCAAGCCTAAACCGCCGATTTTCAACCCCCATTCCAGCACACTATTCCGGGGATCGTCCCGTAGGGTACGTAGATTCTTATTTAATTTTTCCAATGTAGCATCTTCAATACCCTCACCGTTATCGGTTAATTCTACTAACCAGCGACCTTCAGGAACTAGGGCCCCGCGCACCGTAAGTTTTATGGGGCCGCCCTTGTTTTTATAACCGTGGGTCAAGGAGTTTTCGGCGATCTGCTGGAACACGATTTTAGGAATTCGAGCTTCGCGTATGGCCGGATCTACCTCTATGGAATAGGTTAGTCTATCCTCTAGCCTCTGCTTCATCAGAAAAAGATAATTCCCCAGGTGTGCCAATTCCTCGCCTACCGTCGCGAACTCCTCCGTCGTGGATGTGGAATACCGGAGCATAGAGGCGACCCCATCGCAAATTTCTCCAATCACTTCATCCCCCAGCTCTAGGCCTCGCCCCGCGATGACCGTCAGGATATTATTGATAAAATGGGGATTCACCTGGGCTTGTAACGAATCGAATCGGGCCCGCATCCACAGGGTCCGGGAATCCAATTCCCGTTGAATCGACTGATCCAGCCGTTCTTTGAGGGACATAAACGAACGGTCCAGAGCTGTAATTTCGTCGATTGGATGCTGTAAAGGTTGTCCTCCGGTTAAGTTGGATAGCTGGGTGGCTTCCATTTTAGCCTGAATAATCCGAAGCGGTTGGGTCAAAAGGGTCGATGAAATCCATGTATAGGCGATGGATACTAAAATTATCAGAATCCCTATTCCAAGGGTAAGATTCCGGAGAAAATTGAGGGGAGCCAAAAGAATTCGTCGGTCCAGCACAAGGGCTACGGTGATACCGGTGTACTCGGATTTGTAGGCCAATAGAGCCTCCCGGTTCCCGGTGGTTTGATTCAGGGTAAATCGTGGGGAATCGGGAGAATTGGGGGAAACCATCTGTTCCGCGGTCCTTTGGTAATAGGTTTCTAAGGCAGGGGAGACATTTCCGTCTTTATACAAAATTTCTCCTGTGGGAAGAAAGGCCAGGGTATGCGCGAACCGAGGATCGCTTACGGTAAAAATTGGGTTTAGTTCCTCCACTTTTTTTAGTACCGCGATATACCCAACCCCCTCCGAAGGACTGCGGACCATCCGGCCCCGACCGAAAACGTTGGTTTCGGTTTTCGGATCCCAAATATCGCGGTAGGGCGTTATGGTAATCGAACTTCCCATGGCGGCGTCGGCCGAAGGAATCCAGGCTAAACGTTGATAGGCGTTCCCCGCGTCCGTTGTCCTATTGTGCTGCAAAAGATTACTGGTAAAAAAATCGTTCCTGCGGTTAAAAACCACCAGGGCATAAAAATTTTTGACGATGGAATAGGTATACAACTGACTTTGAATGGTCCTTTGGGCTTCCGTAAGAAAAAAAGTATTGTGTGGATTTCCCCGGTCAAGGGTATCCAAAGACGAAAGGGCGGATTTAAAGGACGCGTCGGAAATTAGGTTGGTGGAGATAAAGTCCATGGGGCGGAAAACGTTATCCAGTTGGTCGCTTAACTTGGTGGTTATCAATCCGTAGTTATCCAAGGCGTTTTGCTCAAAAAGGCCTGAAGCGTATTGATAAAATAGGACCGCCAAAACAGAAACTAAAAGAAGCACCAAAAGCGAATAGGTAAGCAGTAACTTCTTTTGAAAACCCATGGCCCTAGTATATAGGAGTCCCCTCTAAAAGCAAGCTTTTAGAATGGCCTTTATATATCAAAAAAAGCAAGTTTTTCCTTGACAATGGGGTATTCGGTGCTATAATTTTCGATAGATGTTACGTAACACCTATGGGGAAAAATCCTAGGACTACGTAAAAACCACATCGCAAGGAGGAAGAAAGAATGAGAAAAACTCTGATAACGGCCATGACGATCGGTCTTATGGTTCTTGCCATACCGGCGGCGGTGTTTTCTTCGGGGACTAAGGAGGCGCCAAAGACCGCAACGGTGAATATGTTCCAGCTGAAAGTGGAGATCAAGGACGCCCTGGACGCTTACGCCGCGCAATATTCGGCGGCCCACCCCGGTGTGACCGTGAAGGTTGAAACCCTCGGGGGCGGCGCGGATTACGGTGGAGCCTTGAAAGCCAAGGCCCAGGCGGGACAAATGCCCGATATCTTCATGATCGAAGGGCGGGGCGGTTATAATATCTGGAAGGATTATATCGCCGATTTAAGCTCCGAGCCCTGGGTCAAGGATACGGACCTGGCGTTCAAGGTGGATGGCAAAGTTATGGGCTTCCCCGTGGCAATCGAGGGGTACGGCCTGGCGTATAACGCGGACATTCTTAAGAAAGCTGGTATTGATCCGGCTACTTTGACTACCCGCTCGGCCTATGAAAATGCTTTTAAAGTATTGGAGGCAAAAAAAGCGGAACTGGGCATTGACGCCCCGGTCGCTATGGCCGCTTCCGTAGCCGGTGGCATGTGGTGGGTCGCCGCACAGCATAACCTGGCCGTTTATTGGGGCGGCGGGTTGGATTTCAACGACACCAGCATTATCGATATGGCGCTGAAGGGTAAGTTGGACGATGCTCGGTTTCTCCAGTATGCCAAGTATCTGCAGTTGCTGTTCAAATACGCGGATAAAAAAATACTGCTGAACGGTAGTTACGACGATCAGGTCGGTTCCTTCGCCCAGGGCAAGACCGCGTTCCTCCACCAGGGAAACTGGGTAGATCCGAACCTGAAACAGCTCGGGGTTACCTTTAAGATGGGGTACGCGCCCCACGCGTTCTTGGATACCCCGGAGAAGGGTCTGTTCCTCTTTGCCCCAAGCTGGTACTGCGTGAATAGTAAAAGCCCCAACGCCGAAGCGGCCAAGGCCTTCCTTAACTCCATCGCGTCGACCCCCGAGGGCCACGATTATATGGTCAATAAGGCTGGCATGATCCCCGCCTTTAAGTCCGTTAAACTTCAGCCCGCTGGACAACTTAGCCGGGCGCTCATGGAAGCCAACGCCAGGGGCGGCAACTACGGTGTGTTCTTTGGAATGCTTCCCGATGGGGCCGGCCAGAACGTTTTTGGTCCCATTTTTGACCTGTTCGCCCAGAATCCCGACAATATCGATCAATTTATCTCGGATATGAAAAAAGCGGTCGCGAACCTCCCTAATATGAAATAAGCGTCGTTTTGAATCCGGGCGGAAAAATCCATGCGGTTTTTCCGCCCCTCTTTTAGAGTACCTTCAACGGGAGCGGAATACTATGAAACATAGCCGTATGGTCAATATCCTCTTTGTGGCGCCCTGTGTTTTCGCGTTCCTCATGATTATCATTATACCGTTTTTGTTCGGTCTGTATTATTCCATGACCGATTGGAACGGCGTGAACAACGCGGTCAAATTCGTGGGTTTAAAAAATTTCAAGGATCTTTTTTCCAAACCCGATTTTCTATACTCCTTCCTTATTACAATCGAGTATACGGTCATCAATATCGCTTTGGTTAATATAGTGAGCTTTAGTTTATCCCTGATCGTTACAAGCGGACTGCGGCGGCGAAACTTTTACCGCGCTGGATTTTTTGTTCCCTACCTTATAGGAGGGATTGTTCTTGGGTATATTTGGCAGTTCATTTTAAACAATATTTTGGTAGATATTGGTAAGACCCTGTCAATCGAAGCTTTGCGGGTTTCCTTTCTTAGTCTTCCAAACACCGTAATCTGGACCATGTCGGTGGTGAACACCTGGCAATACGCTGGCTACATTATGCTTATTTATGTTGCCGCGATTCAAAGTATTCCCGCTTCACTTATGGAGGCGGCGAGTGTGGACGGCGCTAATTTCTTCACTCGGATTTTTCGTATCCTCATTCCGATGATGGCGAACGCGTTCACCATTTCGCTCTTTTTAACTTTGACAACTTCCTTTAAGCAATTTGATATGAACCTTACCTTGACTAACGGTGGACCGGCCACCAGGTTCCTCGACACGCCGGTAAAGGCCAGTCAGCTTTTGGCTATGAACATTTTTAACACCGCGACGGCCAACCAAATGGCCGAGGCCCAGGCAAAAGCGGTGGTCCTTTTTGTTGTACTCCTGGTGGTATCTTTACTGCAGGTTTCCGCGAGTAAGAAAAAAGAGGTGGAAATGTGATGGACCGTGAACGCTTCCATGGAATACGGCTTCATCCGTTCAAGCCGGGTATGTTAATTCTCGAAATTGTGACAATTATTCTTTTTGTTCTTTTCATGGTTCCCTTTGGAATGGTGGTTCTTAATTCCGCAAAAACCTCCAAGGAAATTATTTTCAACGCCCTGGCCCTGCCATCTTCTTGGAAACAGCTTCCCACGAATGTGTCGCTAATTTTTAATAATCCCACGGTGAATTATGGGGGCGCGTTTCTTGACAGTGCGGTGATTACTTTTTTTTCGTTGCTCGTCATTGTTCTTTTTTCATCCATGTGCGCCTGGGTTCTGGTCCGCAATAAAACAAAATGGTCCACGGTTCTGTTCCTGGCTTTTGTTTCCGCCATGGTTATACCGTTTCAGGTATTGATGTACCCCCTGGTTCGCTGGATGCGGGTAAGCGGCGATTTTCTCCATATCCCTTTGTTGGGTACCGTTCCGGGGATCGTGTTCGCATACCTGGGTTTCGGCAGTCCGCTTTCTATCTTTGTTTTTCACGGCTTTATTAAAAATATTCCCTACGAACTGGAGGAATCCGCAACGATAGACGGCTGTTCCCGGAGTAGGATCTTTTTCTCTATCGTATTTCCCCTATTACAGCCGATTATCGTAACCGTCCTTATTCTAAACGGCATCTGGATCTGGAACGATTACCTCCTTCCCCTGCTTATGCTCGGTTCAAACGGAGCGGTCCAGACCATCCCCATAGCCGTTACGGCCTTCGCTGGGGCGTACTTAAAGCAGTGGGATTTGATTTTAACTTCGACCCTTATCGCCATGCTTCCGGTAATAGTGTTATATCTCTTTGCGCAACGCTACATAATCAAGGGCATGGTAGAGGGTTCAATAAAATAAGAGACAATTCTAAAACATCAGTTTTTAGAATTGTCCCGCTGAAATCGCAATTCCTTACAGGAACTGCTTAAGTCCCCTCTAAAAACAATTGGTTTTTAGAGGGGACTCAAATAACTTTTGGGAGGAAAAAATGAAAATTGTTCTTGTGGGCGCTGGAAGTAACCAGTTCGGTCTTGGCACGCTGGGGGATATTTTTAATAGCAAAACCCTAACCGGCAGTGAAGTTACCCTTCTGGATATCAACGCCCAGGCCCTGGATGGGGTACTGAAAACCGCTCAGGCGTTTATTCAGGAAAAGTCGCTGAGGTTTTCGGTTAACGCCACCACGGACCGGAGAGCCGCGTTTAAGGGCGCCGATTTTATTATATCTTCGATCGAGGTGGGAAACCGGTTCCAATTATGGGACGAGGATTGGAAAATTCCTCTGCAGTACGGGGTACACCAGGTCTACGGCGAAAACGGAGGTCCCGGGGGGGTATTCCATTCTCTACGCATCGGACGGGTAATTCTGGATATAATAAAAGACGCGATGGAAATCTGTCCCAACGCTTGGATATTCAATTATTCAAATCCCATGACCGCGATCTGTACCACGGTAAGTCGGGCGTACCCCCAGGCTAAGTTCGTTGGCCTTTGCCACGAAATCGGATGGCTTGGAAGATGGCTACCCAGGATGTTGAACATGAAATTTGAGGACCTCTCTTTTAAAGCCGCCGGTCTTAACCACTTCAGCTGTATGTTGGAGTTAAAGGATAAACGCACGGGAAAGGATCTGTACGGCGAAGTTTTAAAAAAGGCGGAGGCGTTTTTTCAGCGAGAGGTGGGTTACAGCGACCTGTTGGACGAATACCGAAAAACCGGAGTTCTGGAGGAATCGGAGAAATTTCACAAGGGGTCTTCGGATAAAAAGAGCAAGTATGAGTGGGCGGATCGACGGCTTGTCCAATTCATGCTTAAAAATTATCAACTATTACCGATCACCACGGATAGCCATTTTGGCGAATATGTAAGCTGGGCCTGGGATGTGGTGGATCACCGGGGCATTTTGGATTTTTACGACGCCTACAAAATTATGCTGACCAAAGAGGTCCGGCACGATATTCGACTGGAGACGGTAGAACGGGTGGCGCCGATTATAGACGGCATTTTGGAGAACGCGGGGTTCGAAGAGTCCGCAGTCAACGTGCAAAACAACGGACTGATCGAGGATCTGCCATCCTGGATCGCGGTCGAGGTGCCCGCGATTATCGATAAAACCGGTGTACATGGAATAAAGATTCCTAATATTCCCAAGGGCTTTTCAGCTTTGCTCCGTTCCTACTGCGGTGTTTACGATTTGACCGCGGAAGCGATTATCCATGGGAGACGGGACTTTGTAATACAGGCCCTTTTGGCTAACCCGGTGGTGCATCAGGCCCACCAAATCCCCGCCATGGTCGATAGAATGATAGACCAGCAGAACCAGTGGCTGGGTTATTTAAAATAGCGCCGTAGGGTGAAGGAACCGCGGCGCGGGGCGTTCCCGCGTTGCGCTTCCTTCTGTTTTAAGGTACCGTTGGTCCATGTCCACCATCAAAAAGATAGCTCAAAAAGCCGGAGTAAGCCCCACCACCGTGGCGAACGTTCTGCATGGGAAAATGGGGAAGGTGTCCCCGGCTACCCGCGAAAAAGTTCAAGCCATCATCCAGGAGGAAAAGTACGCCCCAAATATGGGGGCGATCATCCTGGCCCATAGCAATTCCCGAATTATAGGCGTGATTATGTTTATGGAACCCCGTCGGGATGAAACGGTGTTGGAGGATCCCTTTTCTTCCGCCATCCTCGGCTCCATGGAACGGGAAATTCGGGATAACGGCTACTTTTTAATGCTTCACACCACGAGCGACGAGGACGAGGTCGTACGGCTTTCCAAAACCTGGAAACTGGACGGACTAATTCTTGTGTGGGTTCCCGGTGATATCTGCCGCGTCATCAGCGGTAATATCGATACCCCCCTGGTGTACATCGATTGTTATTTTACCGATAACGAACGGGTTTATTATAACGTTGGACTGCAGGATCAGCAGGGGGGCTACGAGATTACCCGGTATCTGCTAGCCATGGGCCATAGGGATCTGGTGTTTCTGGCGAATGGTCCTATGGCTCCCGGAGGGGATACGGCCCGGTTTGACGGGTGCGAACAGGCCTTTCGGGAACAGGGCCTCCTCCTCGATAAAAGCCGTTTTAGGGTGCTCCCCAAAGACCGCCGGGAACGGGAGACCCTGTATTCTCACCTGGTAAACGACCCATCGTCCTGTACGGCCCTTGTATTTTCCGCCGATTACTACGCCGCCGAGGCTGTTTCGTATCTGTGGGCCCAGGGTATTCCCGTACCAGAACGAATTTCAGTGACCGGTTTTGACGATAATGTTTTTGCCCGCTTGGTACGTCCCCGGTTGACAACCATCCACCAGGATCCGGGGGAGAAGGGGCGGCAAGCAATTTTGATGCTCATGAAGCTTATAAGGAAAGAACCGGTTAAGGATCCGGACATCCGACTTCCGGTGCGCCTGGAAATACGGGATTCGGTTCGGAAAATTTAAAATGTTAGAAATTGAGGCTGTCTGATAACTCTGTTAGTTATCAGACAGCCATTGTATTTTCTCGGATTTTAGCGTTTTAACCATTTGGACGTATTAAACCCAGGTAAAACCGCTAAAATCCTACGAAAATACGACATTAAGGAAGCTGTCCCATAACTTCCTAAGTTACGGGACAGCCTCAATTAGGCTCATCGAAGGGTTACGGGGATTTAAATTGCCGTCGATAATCCCGGGTGCCCATACCGTATTCCCTTTTAAAACTCCGTTCTAGGTGGGGGGCGTCCGAAAAACCTGTCGATAGGGCGATAACCGGCGTAATGGGGCCCCCGGCTGGTCGGTTCCCACCTTAGAAATCCGCGATATCCGCTCAGTCCCGCAACTTCGGGTAGTCGAGCTCGAACCACGGATTCAAGGAACAACACGTTGAGGACCCTAAAATCCTGAAGGGCTTCGAAAGAATGGATTCTGCCAGGGGCGACAACGAAGCAATCTCCCGCCCGCAGTTTTACACCCTTTCCGTCCAAACGGTGCCGTCCCTCTCCGGACAGAATAACGGCGATTTCGGTAAATTCATGGCGATGGGGTGAATATCCACTGGGGGCCCGATCGATCTCAAATACCGCCACGGGATTTTTTTCAGTTAAATTATAATCGATAGAACGAAGCACTAACGCCATATGATTGGATTATACAACTAATTGACGATATTTAGGGTATTTTTTCCCACGTATTAGGTTATGGTATCGTTAAAGGAGTTTCTATGACCAGTTATGAACGAATCCGCGCTACCCTGGATCGTCGGCCCCTGGACCGTTTGGCCTGCGATATGTGGGCTACCGATGAAACGGTGACCCAACTAATGGTCCGCAGGGGGGTGGAATCCGAAAGGGCCCTCTACGAAGGGCTTGGGGTCGACAAGATCCTGTGGGTTAAAGCGCCCTATAGGGATCTTCCACCGATTCCTGCGGGGATAGAAAAGGTTGATGAGTGGGGTGTCCAGTACCGGACCGTAGCGTACGATAGGGGAACCTATCTGGAAACGGCCTTTTCGCCCCTGGCTTCCTTGGATAGTCTTGAACAGTACGAAGCCTTTGCGTGGCCCGCGGACAACCGTTTTGATTACGACGCTTTGGCTGTTACGGTTAGGCAGAACCTGGGGCAACCGATAATGTTGAGTTTTATCAGCCTCTTTGAGGTGTACACGGCCCTGCGGGGTTTTGAAAACGCCCTGACGGATCTGTATATCCAAAAGGACCTAGCCCATTTCGCCCTGGAGCGAATCTGCGATATCCAGCTTGCGTATATTGAAAAATCCTTGGACGCCGCCGGCGAGGGCATCGATATCGTTTATTTTTCCGACGATATGGGAATGCAGGACCGCCAGCTCTTTGGTACCGATATCTGGGACGAGTTCATCGGTCAGCGGGCCGAACGGATTATCGACCTGGTACATCGGTGTGGTAAAAAGGTTTTTTACCACACCGATGGTTCTGCCCCGGAAATTGTGGACCGTCTGGTTAGTATGGGTATCGATATTCTCAACCCTATCCAGTACGTATGCCCCGGTATGGAACGGGAACGGCTAAAACAATTATACGGAAAGAGGGTGATTTTTCACGGAGCGATAGAAAACCAAAGGGTTCTCCCCTTTGGAAGCCCCGAGGATGTTCGAAGGGAAACCGAGGAATGTATGCGGATCCTCGGAGCGGGGGGCGGCTATATCGTAGCTTCCTGTCATAACCTTCAACCCAATACGCCGGTAGAGAATATTTTGGCGATGTATGAAGCGGTGCATAAAGCAGGGGCAAAGTACCTATAAACGGTTCTTTGTGGTACTATGGCTCCCTATGAAATGTACGGATACTCAAAACCCTGATTCTTTTTCGTTGTTGTCCCTGGTTTTACCCTTCTATGTCCCATCGGCTCTAGCTTTTCTTGGTAGCGGCCTGGCGGTTCCCCTACTAGCGATCTACGCCCGTCGGCTCGGTATGGCGGACGCGGGGGCCGCTTTTATGGTGGGACTTGTGGGCCTGGGAAGCTTGTTTTTTAATATTCCCGCGGGCTTATTGATGGTCCGGTACGGAACGCGCCGGGCGGTGCTAATTTCCACTTTTACGGAGGCGGTGGCCGCAGTTTTAGCGGCCTTCGCGTCGGTACCATGGATTCTGGGCGTAGCGGCTTTTATTATCGGGATGACCCAGACCACCTTTTTTGTCGCCCGACTTGCCTACTTTAGGACCCTCGTCCCCGCGGAAAAACGGGGCCGCGCCCTTTCCCTTATCGGCGGCGAAAACCGGTTTGGCTATTTCATCGGACCTATCGTAGGGGGACTGGTGGCCCAAATGATTGGGTTCCGGTACGTCTTCCTTATGTACGCCCTGCTGATGGCCCTTTCATGGGCTTCCTTGTTCCTCTGGGTTCCCACGACCCAGCGGCCCATAAATCCCAATCCTTGGACCCCCGCCCAATCCTGGTCCATCCTGCGTAAAAACGCTCGAATTTTCTCCACCGCCGGTCTTGCCATCATTACTCTGCAACTGATGAGAACCGCTCGGCAAGCTTTGATTCCCCTGGTGGCCCATTCCCTGGGTCTTTCGGTATCCCACATAGGGATGATTATTGGGCTTATGTTTTTTGTGGAGATACTCCTCGTCTATCCGGTGGGCTACGCGATGGACCACTGGGGACGAAAGGCTACCGCTATCCCCTGCCTTATATTTTTGTCCCTCGGTCTAGGACTTCTTCCTCTGGCCCACAGCCTGTTTATGATGATAGTCGCGGTGGTGGTCGCGGGAATCGGTAACGGATTTGGTACGGGTATAAACATGACCCTGAGTACGGATTTTGCCCCCCGGGATAATCCCAGTGAATTTATCGGGATGTGGCGCTTTGTCGTCGATTTGGGAACCATGTCCGGACCCTTTATAGTGGGATTGATCACGGGGATTTTAAGCCTGTCGGGCGCGGCCTTACTGGTGGCCGCTGTGGGCGTGGGCGGGGCCGTTGTCATGGGCCTCCTGGTTCCCGAGACAAAACCCCGGTCCAAGGGGTAGCCGGGAGCCCTTATCTTTATAGGCTACGATCCAAAAACCCAACCCTTCGCGGACTACGTGGAATTGACCAAGGGGGGAGAAATTGTGATAGAAGAGTCCTCAGGGCTTGACCAGCCTGTAAAGTTTCAATATTATGAAAATTGTAATCAATATTTATTTCACCAATAGAAAGACTTTGGGAACCCTAATAGATTGTTCCGCTGGTCCTCCATTGATGATATCAATTCAAAGTACCACATCCGGGAGGTTTGTCGTATGGCAGGGAAAGAATGGTTTGGTGTAGAGCGATCCACATTTTCATGGGGACCGATCATCGATGAAGAAAAATGCACCCAGTGCGGGTTATGCTTGCTTTCGTGCGGTGCTGGGGTATTTGGGTATTCGGGGTCTAAAAAAACGTTTAGGGTTATCAATTTTGGTAGTTGTACGATGGGTTGTACCACCTGTGGAAAGGTATGCCCCGAATCTGCCATATCGTTCCCCGATTCCTCAAGAACCTTTATGCATTCCGCGGTAGTCAAGGGCAAGATTTTCCCCAAGGTCAAGGAAGCGTTGGCCCTTAGGCTCGAAAAATTCCCAGACCATGTTCAGCACCTAAAATCGGAGGAAAAATAATCATGCTAGATCCTTTTTTTGCCAAATGGCACGGTATTGATAGAACTACCATTGAATGGGGTCCAAAAATAGACGCTACAAAATGTACCGGATGCGGTCTCTGTGTGGTTACCTGCGGCGAAAAACGAAACGTTTTTGGTTTTGACCCAGATTCCAAGAAAGCCGTGGTGATGTATCCCCAGCATTGCATGGTCGGTTGTGACAACTGCGCCATGGCGTGCCTCTGGGACGCCATTAGCTTTCCCCACGATGATGAATACGTAAAAGTACTCTCTAGAAAAATAAATAAAGAGCAAATCACCAAGGAACTGGATAAGAAACTCACGGAAAACCCCGGTCTGGTTATCGAATAAGCCTACGGACAATTCCGTAGCAGTTATGGTTCCCGGTTCCTGGGCCCCCGGTACGTAAAACTATGGGGGCCCGGTAATACCGGGAGCCCTTGTGTCCAACTCTTTTTTATCGCCCCCATCGGCGTATAATTGAGGCTATCCCGTAACTTAGGAAGTTAGGGCATAGCCTCAATTATTGGTGTAGTATGGATGTTCGTCAGCATGGAAACAGAAGGAACGAGCGCCCTAAAACCGGTGGTCACCGGGGAATCGCCCCCATCGGCGGGGAGTCTCCCGGGAAGGGCTGGGATCGGTCCATTCCGGGAGAACGGCGAAAAAACTTTCCTAACACGTTGTTATTCATTTTTCATCCTCCATTCATGGACCCCCGGTGCGTAAAACTATATGTTTAACCCTATAGACGGAGGGTTCCATGGCGATTATCAGCGTAGAAAACGTAAAAAAAGATTATCCCCTGGGGAAAACTATTGTACAGGCGGTTAAGGGTGTCAGTTTCGATATTCAGAAGGGAGACTTTATTTCTATCGCTGGACCTTCGGGGTCCGGGAAGACAACAATTCTGAATCTTATCGGTTGTATCGATACGCCTACCGAGGGGGTGGTGAAGATTGACGGGGTGGAGACGTCGCGGCTTTCGGATCGGGATATCACTACCCTACGGCACCGCACGGTGGGGTTCATCTTTCAATCCTTTAATCTGATCCCTGTCCTCAACGTGTACGAAAATATTGAATTCCCCCTGCTGATCGGGGAGACGGGGATTCCAAAGCAGGAACAGAAGGAATGGATCTCCTTTTTAATGGACGAGGTGGGGCTGACCCAGTGGGCTAAGCACCGGTCCAACGAGCTTTCCGGCGGGCAGAGACAGCGGGTGGCCATAGCCCGGGCCCTGGTTACCAAGCCGAAAATAGTTCTGGCCGACGAACCGACGGCGAACCTGGATTCGGCCACGGGGGAAGCGATTCTGGACTTGATGAAAAAAATGAACCGGGAATTGGAGACCACCTTTGTCTTCAGTACCCATGACCAAAAAATTGTGGCCCTGGCGGATCACGTGATTCGGCTAAAGGATGGGGTGATATCGGAAAATTATCGACCCCAGGGAGGGGTCGTATGATCGTTTTAAAGATCGCGCTGAGAAATTTATTGGAGCACCGCTCTAAGACGGCGATCGTGGGTACCCTGATAGTTCTGGCGGTGGCGTTGATGGTTACGGGAAATTCCATCATGGACAGTATCCGTCGGGGGCTGAAGCAGAGTTATTCCCAAAATTATACGGGAGATCTGATTGTTCACGGTCTTTCCTCGGAAAGTTTTTCCCTCGTCGCCATGGGCGGAGGGAACACCGAGATTCCCCTGCTTCCTTCGTTCCCTAGTCTGATGGAGGCGGTGAATAAAACTTCCGGGGTATCCCAAACCCTGCCCCTGGTATCCGGAGCCGCCTCCCTTATTGTGAATGAGGAGATGGCTTCCTTTACCCTGCTGTGGGGAACCGATTTTAGCGCCTACCGAAGGATGTTCCCCGATACGGTGGATATTATCGAAGGCGCGTACCCCCAGGACGATGGGGCCAACCTGCTCCTTTCCCAGACGGTGCGGGAATCGGCGGAAAAGGAATTGGGCCACCGGATAGCCCTGGGGGATACGGTTACCCTGGGGGGCTTTGGCGCCGGGGGAACTCGGCTCCGGACGGCTAAAATTGCGGGATTCTTTAAGTTTAAACGGGGTAATGCCCAACTGGACCGCATATCCCTGGTTTCGGCGGGAACGCTTCGGAGCCTTAAGGGGATGACCATGAAACCGGCGGTCCCCCAGAACGCCGCCCCGGGGCACAGCCTGTCCTCTGGCGGTGCGGCGACGGAGGCCCCCGCCACAGGATCGGGGGTTTCGGACGCCGCGTTGTTTGGGGACCCCAATTCCCTGGTACAAAGCCCGTCGGCGGTCTCCCAGGGGGCCCAAAGGATCAATTTTGATACGATCCTGGGGGATACCTCCATCCGGAACGCCTATTCGGAGGTGGACCCCAACGCCTGGAATTTCCTTTTGGTCAAAACTTCCCCCTCCGCCTCCGTCCTGGGGGTTCAAAAAAGTCTGCGGGCCTACCTTACCCAGCAGGGCTTGGACGCGGCGGTTTCCGATTGGAGTTGGGGCGCCGGTCCCGTAGCGACCTTGGCCCTTTCGCTTCAGCTTATCTTTAATATCATCATTTTTATCATTCTGGTGGTCGCGGTGATTATCATAATGAACACCCTGGTTATTTCGGTGACCGAACGGATCGGCGAGATCGGGACGATCCGGGCCATCGGCGGGGGAAAGCCCTTTATCCGGAAGATGATCGTTTGGGAAACCCTGACCCTTTCAATCACCGCGGGCCTGGGAGGCGTGGTTCTGGGTACCCTGTTGATAGGAATAATTAACGGAATTGGGATTCAATCGTCGAACGTGTTTTTTGAAATTCTCTTTGGAGGGACCACCCTGCGGCCGATTGTATCCTTTGGTTCCGTATTTTGGAGTTTGGTTTCGACGGTGGGGATAGGTGTGCTGTCCAGTTTGTATCCCACCGCCGTGGCCCTGCGTATAAGCCCCGTTAGGGCCATGCAGAAGAACTAGGGGAGGGGAGTATGATTCAATCGATCCGAATCGCGGTTCGAAATATCTCTAGACAAAAAAAGCGGAGCGTGCTTTTGGGAAGCGCGGTGGCCTTTGGTTTTTTGGTGATCACCCTGGTGAACGGTTTTACCGCCGGGGCCCTGGGTACGACTAAAACGAACCTGGCCCAAACTTTTGGGGGGCACATCTATATCGGTGGAACCGTGGTAAGTTCCCGGGGCACCGAACTTTCCTTGATAGAAAACGACACCACCGTAAAAACCGCCTTGGCAAAATTCGAAGATCGTATAGCCTCCATCCAGTATCGATCCCGTTCTTCTGGAACCCTGTACTTTGGGACCAAAGAACGATCCCAAAAGATTGAGGGTATCGATTTTTCCCAAGAGAAGGAATTTCCTAAAAATGTGGAGATCCAGCGGGGAAGCCTGAGGGACATCGAAAAGGACGGTTCCCTGATACTGCCGGACGATACGGCCAAAAAATTGGGCGCCGAAATTGGGGATACGGTACTTTTTAAAACCTCTACCATTTCGGGGCAACAGAACGTGGGGGAGTTTACCCTGATCGCTACCACCGTAAGCAGTAGCATTTTGGCCCTGGAAACGGGGTATACCGGT
>Ga0078972_1007577_pt1 | contig 23970 bp, 27 predicted proteins | sample YelNatPaOPGAMG01_FD_67568 | JGI IMG/M metagenome (GOLD analysis project Ga0078972, IMG submission 67568) | Hot spring thermophilic microbial communities from Obsidian Pool, Yellowstone National Park, USA - OP-RAMG-01 (SPADES assembly) (version 2) | ecosystem: Environmental > Aquatic > Thermal...
TGGTGAGGAGTCGAACGCTTTTTACGCCGATTTTTTTGAGCATTTCGGCGGGGATTTCGTAGTTGCGCGCGTCGGGCGGGAAGCCCAGCATGACATTGGCGTCATAGGTGTCGTACCCTGCTATAAAAATATAAGTAGCGATGCTATATGTAAATATTATACACTTGTAGAAGCCTGTCTACAAAGCGTTTACAAAAGTTGTAATTAAACCGATTTATAAGCGGCGGTTTTCGGGTTTCCGTACTTTCGGTTCCATACAAAAAACTCTTTCTTGAAGATTGCAAGCACATATCCATTTTGCCCAAAGCTTTTCATGCCCTTGGATCTGTAGTGCGGAAGTGCGGATACCCTCTGCGATCCATGTCTGAAAGCCATAAAGATTTATATTCCGCAAGGGGCTCTGAAAAGACAGTGCTTGACTTCCCAAGGAGGTGGCTTCAATATATCTACCAGAGAAAGCATGAACATGGAAAAGTTCGTAAATACACTTTGGACGCGAGATAATCTTGAAATTTTGCATGGTTTGAATAGCGAATCGGTAGACTTGATATATCTTGATCCGCCGTTTAATTCAAAACGGTTATATTCCGCCCCTATAGGAAGCAAGGCTGCCGGGGCCGCTTTCAAGGATACTTGGACATGGAGTGATGTTGATGAGGCTTATCTTGAAAGGCTTGTCACTGATTATCCGTCCGTAGTTCGACTTATTGAAACGGCACAAGTTATAGATAAAAGTATGGCTGCATATCTGACATATATGGCACAGCGTGTCATTGAGATGCACCGAGTATTGAAACCAACTGGAAGTATTTACCTCCACTGTGACCCAACAGCGAGCCATTATCTAAAAATAATGCTTGATGGAATCTTTAAACATGATAATTTTAGAAACGAGATTGTATGGTGTTATCATTCGAGGCCACAGCCAAAAAAGTATTTTGGGAAGAAGCATGATATCATTTTATTTTATTCAAAATCTGACAAATACATTTTTAACTGGAAAGATGTTGCCCGTCCACTTTCTGATGTAACAATACAGAAGTATCGTTTAATTGATGATCAAGGAAGACGGTATAGACTACAAGGGCGTGGAATAAAGGGGAGCCCTATACAATCCGCTAAAGACGTAGACCCTGAATGGGAAAAAACAAATCCGGAACTGGTTGTTCGGGATTATTTAGATACAAAGGTTGGCGTTGCTCAGGAAGACTGGTGGGAGATAGACATAATTAACCAATCGTCAAATGAGCGCACCGGATATCCAACCCAAAAACCTCTATCGCTGCTATACCGCATTATAAAAGCAAGTTCAAACATTGGCGATATTGTCCTTGACCCATTCTGTGGATGTGCTACCGCCTGCGTTGCTGCCCAGCAGCTTCAAAGACGGTGGATTGGAATAGATATAGAGGAAAAAGCAGCAGATATTTTAATTGAGCGCCTGACTAATGATGCAGGTTTGTTCACTGATTTTGTTCACAGAAAAGACATTCCACAACGAACAGATATACAAAATGAACCGATTAGCAGCTCTGTCAAAGAACGATTATTTGTTATTCAAAAGGGCAAGTGCGCTGGATGTGGTAAAGAATTTGATATTTTTAACCTTGAAGTTGACCATATTGTGCCTCGTGCCAAGGGTGGGGGTGATTATTTTGAAAACTACCAGCTTCTTTGCGGGGCTTGTAATAGAATAAAAGGTGCAAGGCCAATGGAATATCTAAGGCAGAAAATACGCATACGAGAGGCCACAATGCAGCACATTACATTTGGAGAATAAGACAAAAAGCTACTATTATATAAGATGAATCGGAAGAATAAATTATCTTTTAACCTTGCCCTTGACCTGAATATCAGATTTCACTATTGAATGATTAACATCATACCAAATGATATTGAAAATATTACCATCTCTAATTCCAATAAATCGACAAGTGCCGCTCAATCTAAGTGAAAATATATCATCGCTGTATTCTTCAAGATTTTTGCTTTTAAATTTATCAATGCCCAAATCTGTAAAATCTTTATTTGGTTTAATATAATGGCTATTAGAATTTCCTCTTGTGCCATGTCCTGCCGATTCTATTTGTGTCCAGTTCATTGATTCAAATTCACCCAATTTAATAATAGCCTCATGAACGCTGTTCATATTAATTCTGCTAATTTCATAACTTCCGTCAATATCAAACCTGCTAAATCTCCAAACGGGATTTTCGTTATGAAAATCTTCAACTGGCCTTTCCCCCGTCTTTTTTGCCTTTCGGTACGGGATTGCTTCTGGTGGTATATTTTTATTCTTTTTAGACATTCTTATAAAGATTCATAATAGGCTTGCATTTCGTCAAGCGGAATAATTTCATTAGAACGCTCGCCTTCAATAGCACCAGAGCGTCTCCGTGCATCAATCCACGGACGCTCTCTATGAGTTTGTGCAGAAAGATCAGAAGATTTATATTTATTATAAGTATCAACAACTATATCAATAGTATCTTTTTGATTTTTGCTTAGATTATCCACATTCCCTGGTATATTAGAAGATTCTATTGTAAAAGCACCCTTATGCGCATAATACAAATCAGGGCATACAGGACCATTTGCCCATGCCTGGATAGGTTCATTAAAAAGAGGTGCTTCATCCCATACCAAAGACCATGCCTGAGAATAATAGACAAGTTTTTGTAATTTCATTGTAGAGATAGGCCCGGTTTTATCAAGTATATATTTTGCTACATCAAAAACGGTAGCCATAATTTTTCTCCTTGTAATTTATATTATATATCTGCTAATAAAAAAAGCAAGATTAAAATAGAAAATTATTAGCAAAACCCATCTACCGCTTTCCCCTTGGTTTGCCAGCAACGAAAGCCATTCCTTCATATGCGAGCGATCGATTATGCGGAGCACACAGCTTTTAATGATGAAAGCACGCCCGTAAAATCGCTACAAGCGCCAAACCGCAGATAAAAAACCGAGATGCGCTTTCTCAAGGCTCCTTATACATCTTGTGCATGAAAACAAAAGATAGCTCAGAATTTTATGCCCTCTTTGCTTTCTAAGTACTAAAATCTCGCGTCATTCAACGCCTTTATGCTGCGGTGTCTGCGATGACCCGATGCTGTTCTTTCATACTGAGCCCCCAATGCTGCCTCCAGACCATTGCCTGGAGTGCAATTTGGGTTAGATTTTATGATGAGGCATCGGTATCAGTTCCCTTAGATTTTCGATGAAGCAATGCGCCGGATTGAAGGTCGTGCCATTCAATAGTATTATATTAGAAATATTGAGCATGAGAAACATTGTATCGCAGCGCCTCTCCTCAACCTGTCCCCAGAAACTACGCATCCTCAAATATGAAGAGCTTCTGCAAGCCGCCCAAAATCACAAGACCATAGTGTTTGGAGGTTATTCGAGCCTTGGCTATGCTCACGAAGAGAAACTCGCAGAATTGGTGCGCGTTCTTGTCCAAGAGGCGTGTGATCATGCTTGTTATGTCGGAGGAGGAACGAATGCGGGAATAGGCGTGGCTTATTCACTTATCCCCAAATTCGCAATAGAATTCGGCTATTCTGATATAATTATGGCAGGAATCGTTACCCGGAACGCCAAGGTAGAAGATATCGCTGAGCAGAATTTTCTGGTCTGGGTTGACACTGCAGATGGAGACTGGAGAGTCTTGCAGCATGGCCGCTCGCTTTTGGTGGATCTGGCCATAGACACACATGGAACGATGATCTACTTCGGCGGTGGAGCGGTAGCCCGGTCAGAAATCCATGAAGCTGTCTCGCGAGGTGTTCCGGTGACTATCGTCGATGATCCCGGTACAAATCCGGATCCTGATCAGGTGGCAAAGGCTCTCGCCTCGAATCCTCTATCCATCATAGACGGTATCGCAGGGCTCACAGGAATATATAGATGGAAGCGTGGTATGGACGCCCTCATGCTCGCGAAGTAAAATCGAAAATAATGGCATCTTCTCCTTTACATCGAACTGTTTTCGCCGCGATCCAAGAAAAAATATTCTCTGGTGAGTGGAGTGAGGGGTCTCTCATGCCCACGGAGGCAGAACTTTGCACCCTCTTCGGGGTGAGCCGCATCACAGTCCGCAGAGCACTGGACGATCTTGCGCGTCTTGGTCTTGTGAAAAAAATCCAGGGGAAAGGCACATTCGTGCGCAGAACCCTGCTCAGGTCTGGCGACGCCAACATAGGATTCCTCGATGCGATGAGTGAGCGGGGAGTAAAAGTTACTTCGAGGCTCCTCCTCAATACTGCCGAAATCGCAAGCGGGGGCATCGCTGCAATGCTCAGGCTGTCTACAGAAGGAAAACAACTGCTAGAAGTCTGGCATTTCAGGCGCCTGCGATCGGTGGACGGTGTCCCCATGGCCATCATGAGCACGTTCGTACCGCGCGAGCTTGGAGATGCGATGCAAAAATTCAATCTTGAAAGCGAGTCTTTCTACGGACTATATGCGCGAATCCTGGGCAGCCCGATAGCACGCACTGAAGGCACTGTCACGGCAATCACCCCTGATCAGGAAACCTGCGATCTTCTGGAAGTCCCCAAAGGCTCCGCCCATCTTTGGTATAAGAGTATCGCCTATCTCGCGGACGGAAGGGTCGCCGAGGCCTGCTTTTCGATATTCAACGCTTCGAGATATGAGTTTTCCGTCACGAATTTTGCGCTGAGGGGCTGCATAGTTAAGCCCTAGTCTATCTATTTCTCTGCTCTATTGTACTCAATAGAAAATTCGCAATGGCAGCGGGATCTTCATCGATAAAGATTTCATTCAACAGCGAGAGATTCATGAAACCTGCCCTGGTCGAATCTTCGAGAAACTCGAAAAAATGTTGAAAAAAGCCCTCTATATCGAGCACTGCAAGCGGTTTGTCGTGGAAGCCGATCGATTTGAGCATCAATGTCTCCGTGATTTCATCGATCGTGCATATTCCTCCGGGGAGAACGGCAAACCCTTCTGACAAATCGCGCATGAGCTGCTTGCGCTCATGCATCGTATCAACGAATCGATATTCTGCCCTTGGGGGGTAGACAAGCGATCAGAACGGAACCTGCCGGGCACGATTCCTGTCAGTGGAACACCATTATCGAGGGCTGCCCTGGCTATTTCTCCCATCAGGCTCCGCGCGAACCTCCGCCATAAACAATGCCGGCGCCTCTCTCCGCGAGAGCCTGCGCAAGGACATAGGCACCGCGCTTGTATTGCAGCACGCTGCCTTCGTTCGAGCCGCAAAAAATGCAAATGCTTGTTCTCATGAGACGACCTCTAACCATATAGGATTCGAAAGGAGTCTAAGCGATCGGTGATCCCGGAAGGCCATCCCATAATATTTGGCCTTCTCGAGATCTTCATGGAATTCAAACCGGATGTACGAACAGCCCTTGGCTCCAAGGGCAGCCGTATCGAAACAGTAATCAACGATGTCGGGGCCTATCCCCTTCGGCACATATCGCACATCATAAAGAAATCCGTCTTTCATGACAAACAGGTTTCCTGAGGGATGATCGTACAGTTCGACCGTCATTTTGCAGATATCACCCTTTTTTACTTGTGCCGTCGATCCCATAGGCCAATCCATGCCTCCATCTGCGGATGTATGCGCGAAAAAGGCCGCTTTTGAGTCTCCAATAGCGACATAGCAGACTCCCTTTTTCAACCCCTCAAGAATTCCCTCCCGGGAGAGAGATGACGCATACACCCAGTTTCGGATTTTACCCAGAGCCCATGGCCCATCCTGCAGAGGATCATGTGAGTCTGAGCTGCCAACTCCTGTGATGTGCAGCCCCATGCACAGGAATCTGTCCCAGAATGTCGTATAGAGAAAAGAAACAGGTCCGTCAGGAAGACAGGCAACTTCAATGAGATCGGCTTTTTCTAGTGGAAATTCATCATAACGCCATGCTGCTCCCGCGCTTAAAGGATGGTTGATGGAAAAAATTCCCCCCTGCGAGTGCACCAAGTCAGCGGCTTGTTCCATCGATCCAACTATGTTCTTGCCCAGGAATGCAGCGAGCGTACCATCTGAATCATCAGGAAACGGATCAGGCCACAATGTTACTCCATGCAAGTTCGCATGGCCTCTATCGCCTGCTATCTCAAGGCTCCGGAGAAAAAGCGGACGATGTCCCTCTACACCTAATTCTTCTATGCGCTCCCAATGCGATGGAGTAAAATGGTCAGTGATCGCTATATAATCAAGATGCTGTTCACGGGCGACGCGCATAATTGTCGCGACATCGGTCCGGCCGGTGCTCATATCGGAATGGAGATGAAGTTCGCCACAGTACCATCCAGCACTGCCATCGGGAATGGATGAGGCGAATGAAAAATCCATTTCAGTGCACTGGGTTTTATTGTCTTCTGGAAAGGTACCTGCGGGCTCGGCCATAAATCTGATGTGCAGATCCAGCTGCTCGTCCAGTATCCTTTTATGTATTATAAGCTTCCAGTCGCCCTTTTCTGAAGGGCATCGCAAGGGATCCCGGATAGCATATCGTAGTATGATTCGTCCTTTCGAAGGTTCTGAGGCACGCGTCATTAAAATCACATTTTTTGGGCTGTAAAGCGCGATAGGAAGCTGTACTATTCCTATGCTGTCGAACGACAATTCAAGCATGGAAGACATTTGGACGTGTTTCGCTGGAACTGAAAGGAATGCATATGAGCTCGATTGCGAGTCTCCTCCCCGCCGTGGAAAAAGAACCAGAGTTTTTTTGTATATTATCTTCATCATGATTTTAAAGCATCGGCGCCACAATGTGTAGCGCCGATTTGTCGTTGTCTTCGCACGTTAATACAGGAAGGACTTTGTCGCCTTGAGATCATCAATCTCTGTTTGCCACTCTTGATTGACTGCATCGAGGGTCTTTTTGGGATCATCGCCTTTCAGGATTATTTTCGCAATTATGTCATTCAGCCGATTGAAAACATCACGGATGTTCTTTGTGGTGGAGGGCGCAGCTCTACCGAAGGCCAACTGATCAATCATTCTGGCATAGTTGGGATTCTTTTTGTGGAACTCGATTATATCTGGGCGTGACAAAACGCTCTTCCTTACTGGCAGGTTTCCAGTTTGCATATAGAATTCCGCAACAATGTCCGGGCTGGTTATGTATTGGAGAAATTTCGCTGCAGCTGCGACTTCCGCGGGGCTTGCAGAGGAGGTGATGGCAATGTTACCACCTCCAATGGTTATGGCGTTTCCTCCTTTACCAGCGGGCAAAGGGGCAAACTGCCAATCGAACTTGAGCAAGCCGACGGCCGTCGGAGTGAAGGATGTAGTCTGAAACACCGAAGCGACATTGCCCTGGATGAAGGCGCCATTCTGCTCCTCAAAACCGCCTATCAAAACTGGTTGCATCGCAAGCAATCCATCGGTGTACATTTTTCTAAAGTACGTCATCATGTCCACGATTTCTGGTGCATTGAGCATGACCTTGCCATCGGGGGTTGCCACCTGGGCTCCCCAAGTATACGCAATGCCATCCCAAAGGAATTGATGGAAAAAGGCATACCCATAGTAGTAGCCTTTTCCCATTACCTTCGCGAGCTGTTCCGCCTGAACGTGGAATTCAGTCCAGGTCTTCGGCGCTTCATTGAAGCCTGCCTTGCGCAGAAGATCCATGTTCATATACATGCCCTGAGTGCTGCGGTTGTAGGGCACCGCATATAGATGCCCGTCATATTTTAGGTCTGCGAGTAGAGACGGGAAATAATCACTCATCACATCTTTGGGAAGTATTGTGTCCAGATTCGCGAGCAGGCCTTGTTGGGCATAGAAAGCCACATCCAGATAATCGACAACCAGCAGCTGAGGCAGATTCTTGGCGCTCACCGCAGCTATCACCTTCTCTCTCAGGGCGCTATAATTGCCCTGATGCACCACTTGCAGCTGAATATCCTGCTGGTTCGCATTGAATTTGGCTACCTGTGCATCGAAGGTCTTTGCCTTTGCCCCAGTGAGCGAACTCCAGAGCATGATCTTGACCGGCGCAGCAAAGACGACCGAAGCCGTCAATATCAGCGCAAATGCGATAATCAGTTTCCTCTTCATAATAAGAGCCTCCTTCTCTCCGCTCTTGGCGGGATTTATATCTTCAGCCCACCCTGCAGATATTCATTCGTAAAATATTTCTGCAGGAAGGCATACATAAGCATGAGAGGAATCATTACAATGATTGCGGCTGCCATGAGGATGTGCCAACGCGTGCCACCTTCGCCGACCTCCTTCATCATCACTACTCCGACTGGCAGGGTTCTCATCGTATCCGTGGTGGTCATTATCAGGACCCAGAAATAGTCATTCCAACGCCACTTGAACGCCATGATGGCGTACGCTGCTACAGAAGGTCCAGCCATCCTTCCCAGGATAGAGAATGCAATGCGTAGGTGGCCCGCGCCTTCTATCTTTGCGGCTTCCACATAATCCTTGGGAATGGAGAGAAAGGTTTGCCGAAGCAGAAATACTCCAAAGGCATCCACCGCAAACGGGATAATCAAGCCTCGATAAGTATCGAGCCATCCAAGCTTCGATATGACCGCATAGGAAGGAACGACCGCAACTTGAGAGGGTATCATCAGCACTGCAAGCACCAACAGGAAGAAAATATTTTTCCCGGGAAACTTCAGATTCGTGAAGGCATACGCGCAGAGAATAGCATTGATTATCTGCAGAAATGTTGAGGCCATGGCCGTGATGACGCTGTTAAATGTATATATGCCAAATGGAGCGGATTTCCATGCTTCAATATAGTTCTGAAACGCCAGAGGCCAGGGAAACTGAAATGGCCTGGCGAGCACTGCGTGGATGCTGGGCTGTAGACTTGTCACTATCATCCACAAGAAAGGTGCGGCGACAAGCAGGCCCAATACTATCAGGAACGCCCATGAGAGACCATCTGCAAGTCTTTGCTGTAAAGGTTTACTCATTCTCTCCCCACTTCGTGGAAATCTTCCGCTGCACAATTGTCACCGCTAGTACAAACATGAAGAGGATCGCGGAGAGTGCAGAAGCATAACCTGCACGCGCCTTGATAAATGCTGTCTGATAGATATATAGATTCATGACCATAGTCGTCCCATAGGGCCCGCCTCCTGTCATGACGGATACGATATCGAACACCTGCATCGCCGAGATGAACGATGTAAGTACGAGGAAAAAGGTTGTAGGCTTCAAAAGAGGTATTGTAATCTTAAAGAGCTGCTGGCGGCTGTTCGCGCCATCAATGCTAGCGGCATCGTAGATCTCGGTGGATATGGAGGACATTCCACTGTGATAAATCAGCATGATATATCCAACGCTGCGCCAGACGTTCAGCGATATCACTATCCACATCGCGTACTCTGGGGTAAGAAGCCAGCGCGGACTCTCTCTTCCGAAAAGATTGAAAATCTGTCCTGCTAATCCGCCTTCGGGATCGAAAATCCATATCCATAGAAGCGCCACGGCTGACGCCGTGGTAATATTTGGAATGAAAAATAGCGTCTTGAGGGTTGTACCAAGGGGACCTCGCCGCCGATACAGGGCCACCGCTATAAAAAAACCTATGACGATCGAAAGCGCCGAGCTCCAGAAAGTAAAAAAAAGCGTCTGCCACAGAATCTGCCAGAACTGTGACGACAGGAATATCGTCTTGTAATTCGCCAGACCGATAAATTTCTTGATTGGGTAGAAGAAATTCCACGAAGTCAGGCTGAGATAGAAATTGTAAAAGAGGGGATAATACTTGAACAGCGCAAAAATGAGAAAAGAGGGGGCTATACACGCAAAAGCGGTCATGGTTTCGCGCCTTTTCCGCCGCATAAGCATGCGGGAACGCGGCGAGGCACTCATTTTGCTTCCTCCAACAACTCTCTGGACAGAATCCGGTCGAGCACTGCTCGTGTCGCAGCATAGGTGGCATCCACTCCGTCAAGTTCGAGCGGCTGGTCCAGGTGGCGCCCTACAAGCGGATTGTCCGACACATAATGGATAATCCCCAGATCCACACCCGGCACTCTCAACGATACAGTCTCTTGCTCCGGATATCGCTTCGGTTTTGCGATTTCGTACATCGCCGCGAGATATGGCCCCGCCTCCATTTCTAGGTCAGTGATGCCCGCTGACAGGAATGCGCTGAGCATTTCCTGGTTCTGCAGGAAAGTCCCAAGAACCGTAACCGCCTTTTGGTTGTCATAAATGGCGTGAACGCCCGCGTCCAGGTACGGCTCTACATCGGTGACAGCAAGACAATTCTCGAAGAAATAAAGGTTGCGCGTGTGTTGGTCAATGATCGATGAAGGAATGATAATGTCCCCCCTGTCTCCGAAGAGGGAGGCTGCTTTACCGATAACATATACTCCCCTGATTGTTGCGATATGCTCGGCAAGCGTAGTCAATAAAAAGTACGCGGTGCGGCCGAGAGGGTAGTCGATATTGAGCACCATGGCATTCGAATTCGCGAGCGCTGACAGCCGCTGATCGTATTCCCCAACCGAGGCGGAAAGGTGCTTGAGGTCGACAACCTGTGCGGGGATATCCAGTGTTTTTTCGACAGCAATACGGCTGATTCCCGAACGTTCCTCATGAGCGATGCGCTTTGCCCTGCGCGCGCCGCTGGGATCGTCCTGCTCATATTTCATGAGAAGATAGTATAAAAGTGATGAATTCGCAGCCTGAGGCGCATATTCGACAAGAGATGAAAGGGAAGGATCGGAAGCGGCGTACGCAAGGATATCACTACGGTTCGATTCAGCATAACCGCTCAAAAGATTAATGAGACTATGTGTATTGCTCGAGACAAAGTACACGGGCCGATCTTCGATTCCTGGGCAGGCTGTCTGGATCTGGCGCCACCAGGTCTCTGTCTCGCGACGATAGCGCGTGTATGAGGCCTCGACATTTCTCACATAGAGGTCCATCGACCTGTTCTTTATTTCCGCCAGAGTATCGAGAAGATTTTCCTGAAAAGCCACGACGAATTGCTTGCCATCATCGGTCTCAAGGCCAAAAAGCGAGGAAACAAGTTCGATCTGACTAGAGTAGTTGTCGGGCATGCTTTCTGGAAGACTGGCTCGGGACAACATCTTGTGGGCTTTATTCCACTCGATCTGGAACGCGAGCAGCAAAGGAATAATATCATCCACATCCGACTTGCTTGCGATGAAACAGATGAGCGTATCGTGCCCATCGAAGAGATAGCGGCGACGACGGGAGCGCGCGAACACCTCGCTCCACGCCGAAACGGGAACCCCGCTCTCCTCAAGAATGCTCTCTGACTGCCCGAGGACAACTCGCTGCACTTTGGTGACACACAGGGGCAGGCGCATGGCAGCATAGTACAAAGCTCCGCAGTCCAGAGACCACTCAGCAGCTTTTCGGTGGATAATCGGCTCCATGGCAAGATAGGCATCTTCAAGCCGCCGCAGGGGAACGGCGCCGGTGCTCGAAAGATTGATATAGGTCAACTGAATAAAATTGTGGATTCGTTCATTATCCTCAAGGAATACATGATTATCCATTCAATACTCCCTGCCGGATATGAACTCAGTGCGCAGTTCCATGAGCAGCTTGCCGAGCATATTTTTGCCCGTCTCGTCAGCTCCTATGCCCCAATAATAATCCTTCTTGGAATTCTCGATCAAAATCGCATCTCCTGTCGCAATCAAGAGTCGCGCCAGATACTTGTGCTGAGAAAACTTTGCGGACAATGCACGGCGCATGGCCATGACTTTGTAATCGTCCCAGTCGGGTCGTCGCACGCAAGCATAATCATTGCCAAGCTTCTTGGCTTCGTCCGCAGTCGGGGCAAGGCGTATTCTCTCGGCGTATGCCGGCTCCAGTGTTTTTGCGGCCTGATAGTAATGTTCAACCGTTGCCCAGGATTTCCCATCCAATTCTATCGGCGACGGATAGAAATTCGACAGAAATCCATTCTGTTCATACTCATAATAGAATCTAATCTCTCTCTCTCGCATACACCACTCATTTATGGTAATAACAATATTGTTATAACAAATTATATACCTACTCAGATTTCTTGTCAAGCAAAAATGTCAAAAAGTCAACTATCACCATCAAAGGTGGTGGCTTGAAGATGAATGGCCTCTAAAAGAGGCCATACTCTTTCGAGTTCTTCTTCTCTGTTAATTCGTTCTCTTCCTTGTATTTTACATATCGCCGTATCTTATCTTCCTCCATCCCTCCTGTCGTACCACAATATCCCCGGCTCCAGAAATGGTTCCCCCAATACGGCTTCTTCTTGAGCTCATGCTTGCCTTTGAACAGCGCACTATCGCTCTCTTACCTTTCAGTATCCCCATCAGCTCTGATATCGATACCCTCGGAGGAATGCTCACCACCATATGCACATGGTCTTTCATCGCGTTGAGTTCCAGTATTTCTGCACATTTCAATTCGCATATCGCCCGTATCTTCTCTTCTATTGCTTTCGCAATTCCTCCTTCGAGAATCCGGTACCTATATTTTGGCGTCCATAAGATATGGTAACTGCATTGATAGACCACATGCGCAAGCTTCTTCCATTTGGCCATATCCCTTATTCTATGACAGCTTTATCTTAAGGCATAACCAGTCAGAACATTACCACCGCTATAGGCGGTGGATTATCAAGTTAGATTTAATGAGTTTTTCCTGAATCTGCTTTCGCTTGCTCTTGTATTCTTTTTTCGTCTCGATGTCCTGGTTAAGGTTACGGAAGCCTTCAATGTCCATCAGCGCTCGCATGGCTTCTTCATTGCTCATAAGCCGGCGTAGCGTGTCGTTGTCTACATTCACCAAGAGCGCGCTTTCCCAACGGCGGGCAAGCAATGTCGCGGTAGTGCCGCTCATCGCCATATCGAGGATGCCTGCCGCATCGATTCGCTTCATTGAACTGCCATCATAGGCCAACACCGGCAGGAAGCTTATAAACTCCTCGACCTTTTTCTCAGGATTGGTTTCGTTCACATCCAGGCGGCATGCATAATCGGCAATCTGCCTGAGGGCTCGATCAGGCGCAAAGTCGAAAACGTAGCATTCTTCTTTGAGAATCAGCTCTTCATTCGGAGACAACCCGTCAGGATTCTTGAGCGTCCATGGCGACTGTACGCGGAATGCAGCCTGAAAATATGTCTCCGGGCTAGAGGAATTGCGCAACATGAAAATGCCGGTCCATGGCCTAACCGTAACGCCTGTGGTGAGTTTCCCGCACGTAAGCGTAATGGTCTTAGTCTTGAGAGGGTCATCCATCGCCTTCAGTACTGGCTCCAGTGCCGCGACTCCTATTCCAGCAGCATTGCCTGCAGCCACTACAATGTTGTAATCATGATAGAATTTATTCTGCCGCTGTTCCATAAGGTTTCGCATGGCATAGCAAGACGCTACGCTGGGAAGAAACCATAGGGTGTGCGTCAGCACATTGAGAAGCCGTGCATCGGAGAAGGGGAACGGCGGTTTTCTGGCGCCCATTTTCAGATTATCAACCGTGGTTTCCAAAAATGCTCCCCGAATAAGGTCGAGCCACTTCTGCACTTCGTTTTCGTACTTGAATCGTGCTTCCTCGCCGAGTCCCTCGGCGCGGAAGAACTCATTCAGGTCAAACTCGTTGAACTCGCCCTTCAACGCGATCTCGCGGATTGAATCCGGCAGTTGGTAGGTCATGAGTACCATGCGCGGCAGGGCAGCATAAGGATTATTCGGTGTCTTCCAGCTTTCTTTCGCACGCTGCTCATCGGAGTAGGTCCAGTTGTAGATCTGCTCCTCAATAAACTCGCCCGACGCAATCGCACGAAATGGCGTGCCGGAAAGGTAGAGGTAGTGGTCAGTGGTGATGGGAAGAATGTCCTCATCAAAGTCCTCCATCTCCTTGCCTTCCCAATATTCTGCCTCTTTCTCCTCTGCTTCGAAGAGATCTTTGCGCTTTCCCGCCACGCTCCATAATGGTATTCATCGAATATTACACAGTCCCAGTTGGTTGCATGAACCCATTCATTTTTTGTTTTGATACCGCCTGTAGAAGGATTTCGGCCCAGATAGTCCTGGAACGAACCGAAACAGACGATGGGTTTGGTCTTGTCTGCCTCTTCATAGGTTAAGCCGCCTGGCTTAATGAATTGCCAGCCTTCAAAATCCACATGAGAAAGCAAATCTTCTTCCCATGCGCTCTGCACTGCTGGCTTGAAGGTCATGATGAGCACTTTCTGCCAGCCCATCTTTTTGGCCAGCTGATACGCCGCAAATGTTTTGCCGAAGCGCATCTTGCAGTTCCACAGGAAATGTGCAGGCTTATTATGATTGCTTTTATCTTTACGCCAGTTTAAGAAATATTCAGCGGTCTTTTCCACTGCCGCTTCCTGCTCAGGGCGCATCTTGAAATCAATAGAACGGTTTTCGATGTTAAGCTGGCCGTTTTTGACAGCCCGAATAGCTGCCTCAACGTCTTTGATCGTACAGTGGAACCATTCACCCTGGTCTTTCTGGATGCCATTGAGGCGCAGCATGTGGTGTACCTCATGGTCGGTGAAAACCGTGCCATCGTGGCGCATGGCGGGTTTTTCAAGAACGATTTGGTATTGCACACCAGCGGTGCCGACTTGCTCGCGGATCCGTTCGCGGGCATCCCGGGTAGTGTAGCCAACCTTGAGTAGTCCTCTATGGGTAGGAACATTCACAAGCTCGTAGGCATAGATGGTGGGCTTTACCTCAAGGCGCTGAGGAAAAAATTCCTTACTCATCGCTTGGCTCCGTGTCAGCATCCATCGGGCGAACCATGGATTCGATAAAGGCAATTTCGTCTTCGGTTAAACCATATTTCTTGTAGAGTTTTTCATCGGTCCAAGGTTTGTTGAAGTCCTGCAGGGGCAAAAATATAAATTTCTCTTTACTCAGGTTTATTGAGGAAACAGCCTGAAGTATTAGAAACCTGGCGAACCTTGTAAGGAGATAATTCTTCAAATTACAAGCCTCTGCTTCATTACTACAAGGACCAAGTACTATATAGGAAAAAGTACAAATCTCACCTGGGGACAGTATTTTTACAGTTGACAACACTTTAAACTTACCATCTTGTGCGGGCTCTCCTGCATGTTCTGAGATGGTTTGGCTAACCATTATTTTGTATTTCATAGCCAATTCATGTCCTTGAGACAATTCCTTCTTGGGAACATATCCAAATCCTTCACTTGAATAAATTTTCAATGCATTATTCAAAGGAATCTGACTGCCCCTAAAAGATCTAGGAAAACCAAAAGGATTAATGGCACTTACAATGTTACTCGTTGAAGGCTCATTTCTCGTTCGCACTTTGTGGATGATTTGGACAGCTTCATTATACCTAACAAGAACTGGGAATTCGTCAAGATATCTTTCTAAAATACTACTTTTGCCATTATGAACACTTGTAAACTTACAAGGTCCGTCGTAATCCCTATCCCATAAAAAATAATTAACGCCACCACTAATACTGATTCCTTGAAAACAATCCTTCGCATTTGTGAAATCAACCATGTTTCTAATACGTTTATCATGTAACATGGCTTCACGAAAGTTTTCCAGCCCCATACCACCTGCAAACCAGCGTGACGGGATAATCATAATAAGGTATCGTGGATTAAGTTTTTGAGCCTGTTGAACGAACAGGTGATAGATAGGCCTCGCTTGTCTACCAAAGCCCCCAGTTTCTAACTGATACGGCGGGTTTCCGATAATGACATCGAATTTCATATTAAAAATCTCCTCGGGCTTACTTGTGTGGATGAATTCATAGGCGTGAGTCTCAAGCTCCTCGCCCCGCTCATAGTTTGCCTGATTCGCTCCGCAGTATGCACAGACGCCATTCTTCCATCTATGTTCGATGCGTCGGAAGCGGATGTTGCCCTGTGGGTTATCGAAGGCGGTGCAGACCGAATATTTGCCGTTGGCAATTTTGGAACAGTATAGAGAGCGTCGGGACATGAGTCCGGTTAGCTCCGTAATGGCGATTCCAAAGAGCTGATTTTTCATGATGTGATTGATGCGCTTCTGCCTGTCGGGGATTTGGCTTTCTAATCCCTTGTCGAGACGTTTGGCGATCTCTCGCAGGAACACTCCAGATTTGCATGCTGGATCGAGGAACCGCGTATTGGGATCGCTCCAGAGCTCCTGAGGCAGAAGATCGAGCATCTGGTTTGCAAGCGTTGGCAGGGTAAATACTTCGTCACTTGAGAGATTGGCGAGACAAGTCAAAATATCAGGGTTATAGCTTGTTGCGAAAGGCATCAGCTACCTCCAAAAAATGTACCGGCGGATAGTCCCTCTTTGGTTCTGGAATAAAGACATCTTCGCCAAGATCGGAAAAGAGCGGCATCTCCTTTGCAGACGCATGATCGAGTAGGTCCCGAAACGTAAAATCCCTCCGTTTGAGCAAGCTGCCATTGACTAGTGACCACTCGGCAAAGGTGATAGGCTGAGGATTGTCGCCTACGGTTTTGAGGGAGAGCGCATCACCGTGAATGATATTGCACGAAAGAATATATCTGGCCGAATCAAGGCACTTTTCTTTTACGGCTGCTTTGAAGAGGCGGCGGTATTCAGCATCGAAAATGCCAAAGAGGCGCTCCCGGCATTCGTGTACATTGTCTTCCAGAATATCTATGCCATATAGTGATGATACGGCCAGAATTGCATACCTTTCGTATTCAATCTGGCTCTTTGCATAGCGGGCTTCTACGATACGCAGTTTTCTTCTGAGGATTTCAACCAGAAAGTTACCCGTACCGCAGGCAGGCTCAAGAAATCGTGAATCGATCCGTTCTGTTTCCTGCTTTACCAAGTCGAGCATGGCTTGACTTCGCGCTCGCCAGTCAGCACCTCGCCATGATCAGCAACTCTCTGTTTGGACTTGATGTGTTTGACCATATATTACCATCCGCTCTTTCTTTGAATAGTAGCATATTGTTGAGCTGATTGACAGCAATGAAGCTGTCTTAAAACAATGTTAGCTGAATTCATTCATTATTTTTCTCGGCCCTTCAGCAAATGCTATGGGTAAGGCAAGAATAGATGCTTCAGCATTACTTGAACCAGGGGGTTGTTGGGTTATGATTGTTGTGCTTGTTGCACCTTTTATTAGAAATACCCTATAATTATCAAGAATAGAACGTATTATGATGAAAAATCGAAGGCGTAAATGGTTGAGTCGTTTGGCCACGGAAAATAAGGAAGTGGATAAGTATATCCGCTTCCTGGCGATCGCAAAAATCGAATCATGGACAGAAGCAGAACAGCTGGGAATGTACATCGATGACTGCTATCCGTATTTTCGTTATCCTAAGCGCAAGGTCTTAGAATCTATTCGTCGCCTAAAAAGAATAGAAAAAGATAGCAACATGCTTGCGGCATTAGACAGCCTTTGGAGAGATGTAGGGAGAGATGATGCCTGAGATTTTGCTTTTGACATCCACTCATATAAAAATACTGTTTTATCCTTTATCAATAGTGATCTATCATTGAAAAAATGGAACTGCAATGACTCGATTCATTTTCACTGAGAAACCATCCGAGAATCCGGAGTTTCCGCTCTTCAGCTTTGATATCTACGTTACACTTCATAAGGCACTTAATCGATTCCCAGAACTGGCCACCGTACCAATCCATGTTTGGATACAGCGAAAACAAAAGCCTTTGGCTTGCATCTCCATTGATGATGATAAGCATGACATTTTCTTGCACTCCGTGCTGAACCATCCCGATACACCTGAGCAAGTAATCGAGTATATTCTTATTCATGAATTGATCCATACAAGAGTGCCCAGTAGAGAAGTTAATGGGATTATGAAAATACATCCTCCTGAATTCTTTGAAGAAGAAAAAAGATTGGTTCCTGAGAGGGAGCTATATTGGGCTTGGATTTATATTCATTTGAATGGTTGCATTTATCCTGATAAGAAGCATGAAGGAACCATTGTTAAAAGAAATTGGAAAAAGAGCATTAGCGGACATCGCTTATCGCTTGAGGAATTCAAGCGAACATTTTGCATCGAACATGTGCTACCAACAAAACAATTGCTTTTATAAGAGTGTTTTATTATTCTTGTGCAAACGGTTCGATTCATAGCGGCACCCGGTTGCCATAAAGAATCGTACCTTGATCTATCGAGGGTCATCTTATCCCCCGGAAGTGTCATGCTAATTTCTGCAACGGTACTTGCATAATTGCAACATTTTTAAAAGCAGTTGTCAACCAAATTATTGCTAGTAACTTGCTCTTTTCATTGCCCGCTGTCGCTGATTAAGGCCATGGAAAGGTTTTCCGAAGGCAAGCTATAGCTATATTTTCAGCAACCCCTGCCAAACAGAAAGCCCCTATAGGCCGTTTCTATTAAATAGCATTATTGAGCTATCGCTTCTGCGTGGCTTTTTATTTGTTAACTAAACTTAACTTCTATAATATTTTATCTATTTCAATCCATATAGGGCATGGCATGTCGCTAAAGAAGAACTCGAAGCCTGGACTCGTTATTGCTTCGGCTTGTCGGGGCTGGGGGGTCCATATATCTTCTGCATCTTCTGTTCGTAGTATTTGTCCCATTCTTCTGGCGTCATCCTTTGTATCACAACAAATTGATACGATTTCTGCGTATTCAGCTCTACATTGGTGCCTTGCTGGATAAGTTTGAGATACTTTGCGAGAGATTCAAGCGCTGCCTGGCGGTCTGCGAGCTTCACTTTTATGATCTCATCACCCTGTTTTGTAATTGTCCGCTCAATGCCATCAATCGCATATGAAAGCCCCATTACTGAGAGCTCTTCCATGCTATGTCGTAAGCTGCCGTCATCATTGATAATATCGGCGGGATCATAGAAAGCTCGGACTTTCATCTTCTGAATGACTTGTGCCGCAAGGACCGCCTTGTCATCACCTAATTGCTTTTCAAGAAACTCGGCAAAATATTCTTGAAATCGCTGCTTCGCTAATAATTGAGCCGCACAAATATGCGCCGCCTCCACGGAATCGCCATAGACTTTTCGATACGATTCAGAGGCATTCTTGAAGCCGCTCAAGAAATACTCCTGCGCAAATTTACGCCAGCGCACTGGAATTCTTTTTCTGCGTCGTAGAACCTGCTTTTGCTCATCATCATTTTTCCCCATTTCAACCTCCTTTCTAAAGCATCCGCAACGAAATATCGGTGCCCTTTTCTTGTCCAATTCTGCCTGTAAATATATTTTCAGCACCCCCCCAAGTGGCAATCCGGCATAAAACGCTGTAATTGTTAATAGCATATACAAATATTTAATGGCGGTTGCTATGGCGGTTCCGTTTGGCAAGTGGAATTGTGGCATCATCGCGCCCTCACAATGTAGCCATCGCGAGCAAGCGCTACCTCTGCGGTACTGATAGCCTCGCCGCTCAAGCCGCGAATCTGGCACAAGGTACGCCATGAACGAACCGGAACCTTTATCATGCGTTCGGCAACAAGGCCAGCAGGCGGTTCCGCCGATTCCTCTAGTATCTGCGCCAAGTACGCAGCCACTTCTCGTGCAGCTTCCGCTTGTGCAGCTTCCGCTTGTGCAATCAGTATGTCGTTATCCATAATCAGCCAGCCAAGCCGGAACGTTCAAGCGCACGCAAGGCATCCTGTAGCTTTGCTTGCAAGGCTTTTGCATCGCGCCGCTTTGTAAGCTGTTTAATATAAAAAGCCTTGTTTGCAACCGTGAACCATGCTTCCGGCACTTCTCGCGCATCGTCTGGCATCCCCAGTGATTCCAATTCAGCACGAACTGTCTTTTGCGTCGCCCGCTTGCCCTTTTTAATTAAATCCCTTGTCGCGCAGTAGATCACTCGAAAGTCGCTGTCAAAAAATAGGCTCTCATCTATCTCTGGCAGCAGGGAATTGTCCTTGAATAGCATCCCGATCAAAATCCGCTGGAAATCAAACCAATCTATAGCGCTGAATTTCACCATATATCCAACCCCATCGTTTCATCGAGCATCTTTTGAATGTCCGGCGACACCGCTTCAGGAATCTGCGCTGCTTCCACTTGTGGCGGTTGTGAAGTGGAACCGCCATAGCAACCGGAATTTTGTAATTCACTATCTTGTATAGGAATATCATCGTTTAATGGCGGTATGGCGGTTGAAACGGGGGTATAGCGTGAGAATGTATCAGCGAATTGTGCAAGTTTGTATCCCCTGGAATTGCTATCCAGCTTGAGCGGTCGAATGTCAAATCTTGCCAGTAAGCGAGCAAGGCCGTTTTCTGTTAAAGGTTTACCGTGCTTGTATTCTGCCCAGGGTCTACCCTCTATCGCGGTCAAGTATTGAATAATGGAATATGAAGGCCATGAAGTACGCGAAGGCTCGCTCTCGAACATGGTTTTCAAATCTTGAAGAAGTAGCGTTGCAAAGTCGCCGCTATCCGCCGCGTTGGCGATATCACAAATTGCCCGCGCGGCGATGCGTGCCATATAGCCAATGTCATTGTCCGCAACATCGGCGATACGCAAAAGTTCTCGCCAAATATCAGCTTGCCGGTCAGTCAGCCCATCCGGAATCGCAGGATCGGTAGCAGCAATTTTTGCAGCGTTGTCGCGTGCCCAGCGTGCAATTCGCGCTTTCAAGGGCACAAAACCCTGGTCTACGTCTGCCCGTAACCGCTCTGTTTTTTCGCCTGGCAACTTCCGGCGCATTGGAACAATCACACTTCGGGATTCGAGCGTGTCCGGCAGTCGCCCGATCAAGGCGAGCGCTTTGGCGCCCCACGTGCTAAACATCCGGCTTTCAAAATTATCGCCCACGGCCACAGTGCGCAATGTAAACGCGTTGCTGCGTGAAAAGCCTGCATTTAAAAGTGTCCGCAGATCGTTATTATCTGAAAACAGGTGATCGGCCTCGTCGATTAGCAGGGTGGGCTTAAACTGATCAATAGAACGAAAAAGCGCTGCGGTCGAAATATTTGCAACGGGTATTGCCCTCGGCACAAGCCGGCTAATCACATCTAGGAAGCTGCTTTTGCCGCACGCCTTCACCGGCGAGTTAAGCACAAGCAAAGGCAAAACTGCCGCGGTGTCTGCTAGGTGTGCAAGTACAATCCATAATGCCGCAGCCAAGATAGAATTATGATCAGCCACAATAAAGCGGCGAATTTGTAATTGTATATCCTGTAAGAGTTTAGCGCCATCTTGCGGCTCGCTTGCAGGCTCCGGCTCATCAAAGTCTATCCCCGTGCCCTGACTCTCGGCCTCAGCCTTATGAAGTTTGCGGATGAAAGCCTTTTCGAGGTTCAACGCATTTTTAATGGCGTCAATGTTCTTTTCAAGCTCGTAATCTGTCAGCAATTGCAAAAAGGCACGATCGGTCGCCTCGGTACGGTTTGGCGTGCAACTTGTGTATTCTTGCAAGCGCTTAAGAACATCATTATTATTTATTACAATAGCAGTAGATAAAGCCTTTTTCCCTACATCTTGTTGGCCCGTATCCGGCCAGGCGCCGAAACGCGCATTATTTACGCTGCTCATTTGGCGCCCCCGTTAAGAAGCGCGCTTGCCTTTTCTGCAAGCTCTGAGTTGCTCGGCACGCGAGAGTCGCGGACAAGTTTTTCAAGCTCTTCCTGGTCGAAGAGGATTTTGCCGCCTAAAGGCTTGAAATACGGAATTTTCTTGAGGAAGACAAGTTTCCTGATGTATTTCTCAGTAAATCCAAGAAACTCTGCTGTTTGTTTTACGGTAAGAAAACGTTGATTTTGTGGCATGGTATGCCCCCTCACGCAAATTCCACCTCAGCTGTTTTTCACAGTTTGAGGGTGGAAATACGCGGAGGACATTCCCCAAATCAGCCAGCCATCACTTTTCGGGCACAAGCCTTACTGTGCTGGTCTGCCTCTTTGCGCCGCAAGCTTTAGGCTGGCAATTGCCGCCAATTCCTGCGGTTTCCCGCTAAATGAAAAATTATAACCCAGGTCTATCAATACCAAACTGGCCTAGGGTAATTTTTTGCTGAAAATATAAATCTTTGGAAACTTTCCCAAATTTAATGCAAGTGATGGGTATTAGGTCAGTATCTGATTTTTTCTTCGAAAGCCATCGCGCGATCTTTTTCGGCGGCACATTGAATAACTTCGAAAGATCTGCCCGTGATAAATTGCATCTTTTTCGCAGTCTTCGCAAATCGAAGCGCCGAATGAAGTGAGTCTCATTGAAAATTTGGTTTTTATTTTTGATTGGCAATTTTTTCAGCGTTTCTGGATCAATTAAATCAACTCCATCGGGAATCAAGCCACGAAGGGGGGCGCGCGGTAGAGCGTTGAATCTCCTGGTTTCTTCGTCTTCGTCGCCTAAATATACTACCGAAAAATCTGCTGCGTAGTTGTGCAAAATTTTCCCCGCATCCAAATGGGAAGCAAATTTTCGGGCGAATGTCTGGATGGGCATTCTTGGACGAAGCGTCATTTCATTATTCATTCGCAACCCTCCTATTTCCACTATATATTGTATGGTGCCACTTTTTGTAACTTTTGTCAAGCGTTCCTATAAAGTCAATAAGTTCATATATAACAAAGGATAGCCTGCAAGAAGGAAGCATCTATCTACACAAACGTTTACCATAGCTATAGTGTCAGTTCGCCCTTTTAAAGCGGATCACCTTGTCCACCTTGCCAAGTTTAATTGCAGGCAATCGATCAACGGCCTCGCGCTTCATGCTGTCAGTCGCCTTTGCGTATACTTGTGTCGTTGCAATATTTGTGTGCCCTAATAATTTTGAAACAGTATAGAGGTCGGTTCCACTCTCAAGCGATAGCACGGCGAAGGTGTGCCGCGCGGTATGCCAGCCGATTTTTTTATCAATACCCGCTGCCCGTGCCCATGCTCTGAAGTATCGGGTAGGGTTTGCCTTACTTTGCGAAAGCCTTGGAAATATCAGTTCATCTGCCCTGTGCAGCCTGCCGTCGTCGATGATCGCCCATGCCGAAGCGTTTACTGGTATGCCGACAATGCTTTGCGTTTTCTTTTGCCGCTTTAGAATAGTAGGGTTCGGCGCTCGCTCGATATCGCCCCACTTCAATGATTGAATATCGCTCACGCGCAAGCCTACCATGCAGGCAAACAGAAACCCCCGTTTGATCTCTGCGCCCAGCTCACCGCCTAGCGGTGCAGCCGCAAGCCGCTCGAGCTCTGCGGCGGTCAAGTGCACCTTCATAGGCTCTGGTACTGCTATATGTTTTGCGCCTATGGTCGGATCATGCGCGATCAGCCGGTTGCGGTATGCCGCCCTTATTGCTCTGATAACCGCTGCAAGATAAAAGCTCGCAGTCGTCTGCGATAGTTTTTGTTCAAGTAGGTACTGTCTGAAGGCGTTTAGCCAGTGCTCGTTCACGGCATCAAGCCGAAGCTCACCTGCAAACAGGCGCACATAGTGCAATACTCGCGGTAGGTGTGTTTTTGGGTTCATCGGCGCTGCAAGCCCCTCAATATAGCTCACAAGCGTTTGTGTGCCCGCGATCCGGTCGGTCAGGTTGTATTCGCCGGCGAATATCTTTTGCAGCATCTTTGCTTTTGCAATCTCGGCCAGCCGCATACTCTCGGCGTCGGTCTTTTTATCGCCCGTCAGGATTAGCCCCAGCGCCTGCCAGCGCCGTACGCCGCCTGTGTAAATGTCGAGGAAGAGTCGACCTCTTTTGATCCGCACATTTACGCCCATATTGCCCCCTCTTTCCTGTCTACATTGTGTCTACAAAATAAAGGGTTGTCAAGGGGTTAAAAGTGGTATAAAGTGATATATACAAAATATTGAATAAAACAGCTTTATATTTGAATATCAGCGTTTTTATCAATGGTAGCAACAGCTTTGTAAAAGCCTAAAAAAGCCATAGCGGAGTAGGTGTCGTACCCTGCATCCTGAAGTGCATACGCGCGCAGTTTGTTCACAAGTCCGATGCCCCTTCCTTCAGCCTGATGATACAGTACAATACCGCGCCCTTCCTGCTCGATCCGTTCCA
>Ga0078972_1006732_pt1 | contig 23969 bp, 23 predicted proteins | sample YelNatPaOPGAMG01_FD_67568 | JGI IMG/M metagenome (GOLD analysis project Ga0078972, IMG submission 67568) | Hot spring thermophilic microbial communities from Obsidian Pool, Yellowstone National Park, USA - OP-RAMG-01 (SPADES assembly) (version 2) | ecosystem: Environmental > Aquatic > Thermal...
TGCTCATGGATCCTCGAGAACCCTTCATAACACTCGATGATAAGCCTAGGGTCGAAACCGATGAAGCTGTATTCTGCGAGCCTCTTGGGGCCCGTTAGAGATTCTAGAAGAAAGGCATCCCGCCAGGCAGCTCTTATGGCCCCGAAGACTTGAAGGGGGGTGAGCCCCAGATCGAGTCTTATAAGCTTAAGTTGTCTCTCAGCATAATATTTAGAGCCAAAGACAGCCACCGTTCATGCAAAATAGGCATTAGTGCACAAATATAAACTTTAATGCCCAAAAGATCGCATACATTCCGCAAAGTGTGATGGCGCCAGCACTAGGGATAAGATAAAAAGGCTAAACCAAGCGCATGCATATTATTGCGCAATGTTGGATGGCGAGGGTAGGCGGAGTGATCTTCAGGAAGTCCTCAGAACAATTCTCGAGACGGCCTTGGGGAGAAGTTGCTTCAGGGCCTAGGCTTCTATCTTAAGAAGGCTTTGGACGAGGATCCCACATTACCTCTTCGGCTTCTGTATCTTACCCTGCACTAGGAGCTTGAGCGGGACCCCATTAACGAGCTCCACCTTGTATCGGACCCCTGGAAGATCGCCCATGGACCTGCCTAGGGTTCCGCCTATCCCGCAGATTATTACCTCATCGTGTTCATCTATCACGTTTAGGGATCCGTCGCCCGGGCAGAAGGCTGTTACAACCTTGCCATTCTTTATCAGTTGGACCCTAACACATTTCCTTACAGCTGAGTTCGGCTGCCTCGACTCTATCCCAACCTTCTGGATCACTATACCGCGGGCCATGGGTGCGCCCTCAAGCGGATCGACCTTCTCCTTGAGCCTCAGCATCCTAACTCGATAACTCCTCTGACTCCACCTGAACTTCTTCCTATTCAGCCGGAGCTTCCTTGCAGCGAATTCGCCGTTACCCATCCCAGCCCAAAGCAAGTCTTCCAGCTTTTAAACCTTCAGGCGCGAACAGCGCACCGGGCATGAGATATTATTGTTATCAACCTGACCTCCTCCCTACTCAGGGGGAGGTTTGGGTTACATTCCCTTTTCTGGGGGTTTGGCCCGGGGCCAGATCTCCTGCCAATTACCTATCCCCTTTCTGGGGCTCAGGGTTATGGGTTCGAGAAGCATCATCGCCTGAGGCCTACAGAACCTAAACACCCATCACTGAGAGCAATTAGCTAGAAAAAGCCTGTGAAGTTTTCCCTCACCCCTGCCTTGAAAGACGGGGCTTGTAGAGGAAGACCTTCAGGATATCCACCGCGGTCTTCTCAATGATCCCCTATTCACCGACCTTAGAAGATCCCTTAGGGCCTGCTCAACACCCCCGCTCAAGCTCTCACATCATGAACAATGTTCCAGCCATCATTAAGTATTTAGAGCCCGTGTCCTAGGGCCCTATAAACCTCGAAGTATGCGTCGCGATTACCCCTAAACCATCCTATCACAATCTTCATGCTTCCATAACCGAACATGATGAAGATCCTGCCCTTATTTCTTTGGGAGGCCTCCGAAAATGGGAGATAAAAATATAGGGTGTTGTGATGTTTATGGCATGTTTGTCTCGGTAATCTTCAGCTTGAATAACATGACGTCCCACAGCTCCTCCCAGACCTCCCCGAGGTACTCGATCAGCTTATCCCAGCCCATTATCCTGGCCATTTCGCACCTCGTCACGCGCCTATTACCCTCGCTCACGCCCCTGACCACGAAATACTTGACCTCGTCCCATCCCTGAAAGGTATTATGAAGATCTGCTCCGAGATCCCTTTATCGCCATGGAATCCTATGTTTAGCCGGCTTCCCAGCATCATCATAATAGTCTTTCACTTTCAGGCGGGTCCCCAAGAAATAAGGGCAGGCATGTACTAGGATGGTATTGTGGAGACATGGCTGGTTACGTGAATGACTTCGAAGAGACGGGCATTATTGGGGTCTTGGATTATGTGGACCCGACGTTTGCCGCTGTTGAGAGGTATGGGCCGCCGGTCATCGCTGGGACGCTTGTATCTGATGGCCTCAGGATGCTCGACGACTTCACCAGGGAATACCGCGGATACGTTGGCAAGGCAATGGACTACGTCTGCGATGAGCTACGAAGCCTACTCTACGAGATCTTCGAGGAGTGCGAGGACTTCGGAGGTGAGCGATGATGCCCGTGGAGGAAATAAGGCTCACAGCGAAGTTTAAGGTGGATTTCACGGATGTTGATGAGGCAGCGATCTCAGAGATATACCGCCTGTTCAAGGAGTATCAGAGGATCGTGAATGAGCTCATAGAATACGCACATTCGCATGGGATCACTAGTTTTATTAGCCTGTATCATGCGAAGTGTCGCGAGCTGCGGCAGAGGCATCCAACGTTACCATCGCATTATATTGTTACTGCATGCAGGTATGCCGCCAGCATTTACAAGTCCTTCATAGATTTGAAGAAGATGGGGATGTGTGAGAAGGAGAGGCCGATATTCAAGGGACGGACAATATGGCTGGATGATCATTTATTCAAGCTCGATACCGAAAACTGGAGGACTTCAATAGCGGTCCATGGAGGGAGATGGGTTGTATTGAGGCTGCTTCACGGGAGGTATCACGATAGGTTCAAGAACATGAAACCGGGTGAGGCGCAACTAGTGTTGAAAGATGATGGTAGCCTTTACCTGAACGTCGCCTTTCGTCAGGCCGTTGTGTTGCCGGAGATAAACGCGAACGCCAAGGTTATCGCTGTTGACGTTAATGAGAATGCTATCGTTTATGGAAACAATGAGTTTACTAAGAGAATTGAGACCGATGAGGGGATTATTAGGACTCGCTACTTCCTTAAGCGCCGGCGGATACAGTCAAAGGTTCGTGGTAAGGAGTTGCGGAGTAAGCTGCTGGGGAAGTATAGGGGACGGGAGTGGCGGAGGATCAGGGAGATCTACCATAAGGTGGCTAAGGAGATAATCGATAAGGCCGAGGAAGTTGGCGCGACGGTAATAGTGATGGAGGACCTCAGGCGCCTCAATGAGAAGAATAAGGGCTCCAAGGAGCTTAATGGGCGAATACGCAGATGGAGCTACAGTAGGTTCCAGCAAATGCTAGAATATCAGGCGAGGCTCCATGGATTACACGTGAAATACGTTGATCCTAAGAACACTTCGAGGACATGTCCTATATGCGGGAGTGAGCTGAAAGAAAGCTCGAACGGGCGCAGGCTGATGAGATGCCAGAAATGCGGCTTAGAGGAGGACAGAGATGTAGTGGCTGTGAGAAACCTGACGCGCCGATACTACGAGGAGTACATGAACAGAAAAACACTAAGATCTTTTGATCGTCGGTGCCAGATTGATGTGGGGAGTCTGCGTTCCCCCCGAAAGCCTCCCAATGAGAAGAGGGAGGAAGGGCTAAAGCCCAGAACGTACGTTGATAACGATCGTGACCCGGCCCTCAGCTTGGAGCTCGACAAGCCTGTTCCCGGCGGCCCAAGCCATCTCGCCGATCTTCTCGGCGCCAATGCTCTTGAGCAGCCTCGTAAATGCCTCCAAGAACTCCGCGGCTTCCTTCTCATCCTCCCAGAGTATCTTCCACCTAAGCATGTAACTGTTACCCCGCTCATAGAGCTGGAGCACGTCGCCTCTCCAACCCTCAGCCGACTTATTCGCGGAGAAGCCGTCGAGGTGTGCTCTAAGAACCTGCCGGATGAAGAATTCACCCATGACGTCTTGGTAAATGAGGCTCCAGCCTTCACCCGGAGACCGCGGTGGATCGACTTGAATGGGCTTCCATCCATCGAGGTACTTTTCCGGATGAAGAATTTGAGCTGTAGACCGCGGCGGGTCGCGGTAGAGCGTGTTCACCATGCTCCATCCACCCCGCTCATAGATATACCTCACGAAGGGCTCGCCATAGATATATGGGAAGAGCCAGAGAGCCTCAAGCGGCTCGAGGCTCGATTCTGGCGATGAGCCGCGTGGCCTAACACCATGCTCCAATAGGTATTGGGAACCTAGCAGGCCAGCCTCTCCCTCGACAAGAGCACTCAACGCGTTCCGCTCATCAGTGGAGCTTGGCCTAGGCAAGCTGAAGTATTCACCTTGGAGGATATGCATCAGCTCATGAGCAAGGATCGAGCCTGACTCAACCTTGTGGGATGGGTCGAAAAACTCCTTCACGACATATATCGTGTGGTCGGCCGCTCCAGCTATCATGCAGCCGCTTACTCGAACTTTGAACTCTGTCAAATTGAAGTTATCGGGAATCATGAAGAGGGATTTTAGAACAGCTTCTTCGATCCTGACCTCTGTGATGTTAAGGCCTCCCACGCCCCAGTGCTCCATAACCCATTCCCTCGTGAGGACAATTATCTCAACATCTTCTTTGAAGCTTAGCCCACGGCGCAACTCAACCCAATCCTTCACATGTTGTAGGAGCTCATGGATAGCCTCCTCATACTGCTTGTCCGAAATTACCGTGGTCTCCGGCTTTGAGGCCAAGATCGTCTCCGTTACCGTTATGGTCTTGGCCGCCACCTGGCTCTGGGAGAGGAGATATGAGAATGTGAATGATGATGCCGCCGTGATTATTAGTATTAGGATAAGCCATGTCCTAATCTTCATTAGCCGATGCCTTGTTTATGCTTCGCGAGAAAAAAATGTTGTGTGTTACCAGTGTTTTTATGCTGGAGGCGGTGGGGGTGGAGGCGGGCCCCTCTCAGCGGGTATCTGGAAGAACGCGATTATCTGGAGGATTATTGCGACAAGAGCGATTATGGCGCCCACGATGATTATCGTCAATATAGCGCCGATGAGATATAGGAGGGCTGCTGTGGCAAACATCTTGACGTTCAGGGCTGTGGCTATCGAGTTGAAGCTTCGCCTAATGAATATGGCGGCTATGATCCCGAGGATCCAGACGACGACGAGCACGGCTATCAGGGTCATGATCATTCCAGCGAAGGTGGCTATGGGCCCGCCCGTCAGGAGCAGACCCATGCTTCCAAGGAATCCCGCAACACCCATTACCGCCGCCACGATAACCGAGATTATCCCTATTATCATGGCGATCAAGTAGTTATTGAAGATCGTGCGATCACCTACATGATCCGAGATATACTTAACCGCGATGAGTACTAGGATGAAGCCGATGATACTTAGCACGGGGCCGGCATAGGGGACGAATGACAAGAGCATTAGGATGGATCCAATGCCTCCTAGAAGCCTTGCTTGCTCTAGAGCTGGCATGCAGCAATATCGTCATATACCGGGTATAAAAGGCTTTCAAAAATCCATGTGCTATAGATTTTCAAGAATCTTGACCAACGCCTGCTTAAAGTCTTCTGAGGATACTCCCTCGATCCATTTGACCCTTTCTCTTAGGAATGCGTCGAGCCTGCTAAGTAGCTTGTCTCGCTCCTTGATACTCAGACCTACGATGGATTCTCCGATCTTATTGAGCTCCTCCGCCGGCTCTCCGAAGAAGTCCCCGGTAAAGGTTGCATGCATTATCCTGTCGCCGCGTACGGATATGCATAGCCTCACAGTCTTCCCCCTTTCAGATCTATATACGATGCTTCTCCTAATCTCCGCCTGCAAGCCCAACCCTCCTTAGTATTAACGCGTCCCTATCCCTGTCTGGGCATCCCCTACATGGACCCAGATTCCACACTATTGTCATGTACTTGTTCCTGTAGAGCTCCTCGGCAATCCTCTCCTCCCAGCTCGTCAGCTCACCGGGGATAAGCTCCACATCGAATACTTCTTCAAATCCCCTCAGGAGAGCTGTCTTAACTTCATCCATCGTTATCTCGCGGTTGAGCTCATCTCTCAGAGTCGTAACCCTCGCCCTCACGCTCCCCACGCCCTTGGCTTCAAGCTTCTCCTTCGGGACGTTAAGCACCCTTGAGAGTATTTCGATATTCGATCCCACGAGTAAGCATCCATGAATGAATAGGAAGTTTTTCGTGAGTGTTCCGGCCATGCCTGAGATCTTCCTACCCCCAACCTGTATATCATTTACCGGGATGAACTCGGCCTTCACGCCGAGCTTCTCCAAGCCCGCTATCACGGCCTCGCCTACCATCCTATACCCGTTCAAGATGTCGTCTCCCGGTATCGGGCTCGGCCTTCTAAATGAGATCGCATAATTGAGGTTACGTATATCATGATATACTGCTCCTCCCCCAGTGAATCTCCTGACGACCTTCACGCCATACCTCACGCACTCCTCAAGCTTTATCTCGAGGCTCACGCACTGGAAGGCTCCTATAACTATGGCATTATCATTTCTCCAGAATCTCAGAGTTGTCGGCGCGATCCCCTCGCCAACCGTCCTAGCCACAGCCTCCTCAATCGCCAAGTTATAGTATGGGTCTTCAGGCCGCTCAACCTCGAGGAGCCTCCATTTTTCTCCAGCTGGGGTCTTCCTCACGCTCATACCATTATCTTCCAGCGAGGGGGTACGAGATATATAGTTTAATGGGGCGGCGAAATTCTTATCATGTTCTGGCAGGTAATTCTGACGTGAGGTCCTATGGAGGAATGTGTTGTCGGCTTAGATGTGGGGACTTCTGGATGCAAGGTTCTTGCGATCTCGCGTGAGCTCGAGGTTGTTGGCGAGAAGTCCGGGAGGTATCCCACGTATATACCTAGGCCGGGTTGGGTTGAGCAGAACCCAGATGACTGGTGGAATGTTGTGCGGCGGTTGCTGGCTGAGCTTGCTGGCGACCTGCGCACTAAGGGGTATGAGATAGCGGGGATAGGATTGACAGGTCAGATGCATGGGCTAGTGCTGCTTGACGAGCATGGCAAGGTCCTGAGGCCATGCATAATGTGGAATGATCAGAGGAATTATAGGCAGTGCCTCTATGCGATAGAGAGGCTGGGCGGGCTTGAGAACGTCGTAAGGCTAATCAATAATGGCATAATGCCCGGGTTCACCGTTGGTAAGATACTCTGGGTTATGGAGAATGAGCCACACATATTTGCCAAGGCCACGAAGTTCCTGAACCCCAAGGACTATATCAGGTTCAGGCTGACAGGGGACTATGCCACGGACGTGAGTGACGCCTCTGGGACGCATATGTTCGACGTCAAGAATAGGAAGTGGTGTCGCGAGATCCTAGAGACCCTGAATATACCTGAGCAGATATTGCCGGATCGAGTTGTGGAGTCAAGCGAGGTGACGGGCTACGTCACTGACAAGGTCGCTGGCGAGATTGGGCTCGGGGGCGGGGTGGCGGTTGTGGGGGGCGGGGGTGATGCCGTCCTCCAGCTAGCCGCATCCGGCTCAACAAGCCCAAGCAAGCTATGCATACTAATAGGAACCTCTGGGGTTGTTGGACTGACCGTGGACGAGTATTTCGAGAACAGCGAAGGGATACTACAATTCTATTGCAATGTTATGCCTAGAAGATGGATGGTGTTTGGATGTACATTGGCCGCCGGCGGCTCCTTAGAGTGGTTCAGGGAGGCTCTCGCCGACAGTGAGGAGGCTGTGGCGAGGTTATGCGGCAGATCAGCCTTTGATATACTTTCCGAAGAAGCTCAGCAGGCTCCACTGGGGTCTAGGGGGGTCTTCTTTCTACCATACCTGGCTGGCGAGCGAGCCCCACACACCGACCCCAATGCGCGGGGAGTATTCATAGGTCTGAGTCTAAGTACTAGGAAGCCCGATATCGTTAGGAGTGTCTTGGAGGGTGTGGCCTATAGCCTGAGGAGCCTAGGCGACATGCTTAGGAGAAAGTCAAGGAGCGAGATAAGGGAAGTGTATATCTCCGGCGGCGGGGCCTTGAGCAATATCTGGAGGCAGATATTCGCGGATGTATTTGGGGTGAGGGTGAGGGTGCTGAAGTATAGCGAGAAGGGCGGTTCCCTAGGCGCAGCGCTGCTGGCTGGGATCGGGATAGGAATATGGAAGAGGTTCGAGGATGCCGTTGAAAGTCTCGAGATAATACATGAGAATGACTATAACCCGGAGAATCATGAGAAGTATGAGAGGCTCTTTAGGGTATATGAAAAGCTCTATCCAATCCTGAAGCCCGCCTTCGATCTCATCGCCGAGGAGGCGCAAACATAGAGGCCGCGCATCCTCAAGCCCTTTTCCACATAATCTTTTACCGCCTAGACTTTCTCAGGAGATATACTATTAGCCCATTTTCCACTATCCGCTCCCATCCAGATAGGTTGGAGAAATATGCGTCTTCCGATAAGGGTATTATAAGGATGTCCGCGCCAATCCTGCTGCCGAGCTCGGCAAGCCTTGGTATAATCTCGGATGGCGGTCGAATAGAGTAGATCAGATCTGCGCCCTCATAAATCCTCTCATTAGGCTCGAATATATCGTCAACAAGAGATTTTACCCCTATTTCGCTAAGCTCTCTCACGGCCTCAGGATCAATATCCGTTGCTATTATCTCGGCATTAGGCAATAGAAATCTCAGCTGCAGCAGCGTATAGGGTGATCGACCCACTCCGACCTCAATTATCTTCCTAGCTCTCGGGTATAATTTTGAGATTAGGTGAGCTATCTTAGAAAAATATGCTGGTGGGTTAGTCGAGCTCGGGTGACCATTCAAATATCTTTCCGCGTTCTCGCATCCTTCGGTCAAGATTGTTGAGCCTCTCCTCAAGCTCCATTAGCCTCTCCAGCATGATCTTTCTCTCGATAGCAGCGACCATCTCTCTCGTCTCGATAACCTTGTCCGGATTGACGGATATGCTCGTGACACCCTCCCTTACGAGGAACTCGACGATGTCCGGGTAGTTGGATGGCGCCTGCCCGCAGACGCTCGTCGTCACGCCATGCTTCCTGCAAACTCTTATGACGTGGCTTATCGCCCTCTTAACAGCCAAGTTCCTCTCATCATATATCTCCTGCACCGCCGCGTCATCCCTATCTATCCCGAGGATGAGCATTGTTAGATCGTTTGTCCCGAAGCTGACGCCATCTATCCCAGCCTCGATGAACTTGTCGATTAACAGGACTGTGCTCGGGACCTCAACCATTATCCACACCTTGAAGTCTGGTCCTTGGATAAGGCCCTCCTCTTCCATTATCTTCTTGGCTTGGATGAATTCCTCGACCCTCCTGACAAATGGCACCATGACCCAGACGTTCTTCAGCCCATATTCCTCCCTAACCTTCTTAATAGCCCTACACTCCAGCCTGAATATGTCCGGCTCCTTGATGTATCTGAATGCACCCCTGTAGCCTATTAACGGGTTGGGGCCGACGTGCCCAGCTTCTTTCTCATATTTCTCTCCACCGGGTAGCGCGAGGAACTCATCGGGCTTGAAGTCTAGGAACCTGTAGACGACAGGCCTTGGATAGAATGCCTGAGCAACCTTTCTTATCCCCTCGGCGAACGCGTCAATCATCTTTTGTTCTCCGCCCTCCTCGATGAGGAGCCTCGGGTGCTTCCCGATACTCACCATCATGTGCTCCGCCCTTAGCAGGCCGACGCCATCAGCTTGGGTCTCCCTCGCGATCTTGTCGGCGATCTCGGGTATGCTTATGTTGACGTAAATCTTTGTCCCAGTGATCACTGGAGCGCGTGCTGCGACGGCCACCTCCGCCACCTTCTCCTTAGCTGGCTTAACAAGCTCCTCGACCGCGCCCTCGTAGATGACCCCAGACCTGGCATCCACGGTGTATGTCTCGCCATCCTTCAGCACCTTCGTGGCATCCCTCGCGCCGACTATACACGGTATTCCGAGCTCCCTAGAGACTATGGCCGCGTGGCAGGTCATCCCACCTTCATCCGTCACGATCGCGCCCGCAAGCCTCATGTATGGCACCCAGTCCGGGTTCGTCATCCTCGTGACGAGGATGTCTCCCTTCTGGATCTTCTTAGCAGCCTCCTCAGGCGAGAAGACTATCTTGGCCTTCCCCACATGGACCCCGGGGCTCGCGGGCAGCCCCTTTATGACCATCTTCGCCTCGGCGACAGAGACTGCTGATGATCCTGAGGACGCGGCCACCTCCACCTCCTTCATGCTCCAGACGGTCTCAGGCCTGGACTGGACAATGAACAGGTTCTGCGGGAAGGGTAGATCCCTGTCGACCGCGAACTCTATGTCCTGTGGGGTACCATAATGCTGCTCAATCCTCTTAGCTATCTTCGCGAGCTCCACAACCTCCTCATCTGTCAGGCTTGGAGCCTCTTGCCTCTCCGGTGGAACCTTCGCGTGCACGGTTTTACCAGTCTTCGGATCCCTGACATACTCAACCTCCTTCTTCACGATGTTCTTCACTACAATCTTCAGGGTGTTCTTGTCGACCTCGAAGTGATCCGGGCTTACCGCTCCGGAGACTATAGCCTCTCCAAGCCCCCAGACTGACTCGATTACTATGATGTTCCTGTCGCCGGTTACGGGGTGTAGTGTGAACATGACGCCGGCGGACCTACTATTGACCATCTTCTGGACCGCGACGCTAATGAGAACCTTCTCATGCCTGAATCCCTTCTCAGTCCTATAGAATATCGCTCTGGGCGTGAAGAGGCTTGACCAGCATTTTCTAACGGACTCGAGCACCTCCTCCTCTCCCCTGACATTCAAGTAGGTTTCCTGCTGGCCGGCGAATGATGCCCCGGGTAGGTCCTCCGCGGTGGCCGAGGATCTGACTGCGACATAAACATCCTTCAAGCCAACCCTTTTTGAAAGCTCGCGATATGCCTCGACTATCGCGTCGCGGATATCCTTTGGTATTGGCGTGGACTCTATAATTCTCCTGATCTTTTTCGAGGCCTCCTCATACTGGGCCGGGTTTCCCGGATCCGTTATGGTCTCATCAAGTATGTCGTAGATCTTTTGCGCTATCCCAGTCTCTTCGATAAACCTCTTATAAGCATATGCGGTTACCGCGAAGCCCGGTGGAACAGGTATCCCGGCGTTAATCATTTCTCCCAAGTTGGCGCATTTCCCGCCGACTAGGGGTATATCATCCTTGCCCAGCTCCTCGAACCAGAGTATTAGGGCCTGGGACTTATCCTTAGCCAACCTAACACACCCCCTCTTCCGGCCTTCAAGCGGGATGAGCCAGCTAATGAATATTCCCCGATGATAGAGATCTCTTCATCGGATTATGACATGGTCCACGTCGTGATGTCTCTTGGCTAATAGGCGGACCAGTTCAATCATTCTCCCGGCCTTCCCGATGGCCATGGCCTTATACTTTGGGTCCACCGAGGCAACGGCTATCTTCCGCCCATCAGGCCTCTCAGCCATCCTGACGGGCTCTAGGAGTTTAGCGGGCTGGAGGGCGTTCTCGATGAACTTCGCCGGATCACGCGAGTACTCGACAATCTTCACCCTCTTCTTGATGAGCTTCGCGAAGTCCTGTATCCTGAACTCCCTGCTGGAGAAGATTTTTTGAAGCTCCCCCTCGCCAACCACGAAGACAACCATGTCCCCGTGCTCCACGCAGTCGATGATGCTCGCCCCTGTAGCCGCTTCGAGAAGGGAGATGTAGCGCATCTCTTTATCCGTCAGCTTTATTCCCTCACTCAATGTTCGAGCCCTCCCTCACCCCTCTTAGGAGCTAAGTCTCTGTCTCCTCCGGCTTGGACATTATTTCATCAAGTATTGTTGAGCTCCCTAAATCGGTTATCGAGATAACCGCCGCGGGGAAAGGCTTTCCAGCAAGATATCCCAACTCGGTCCCGGGCACCTTAACCTTCAGGAATGGCGTCCCCGTCATCTTGCAGGCTACAACTATCTCGCGCTCCAAGTTGGGTGGGCAGTTCCCCGCGAGTATCACTAGCTTAGACTTCCTATGTAGCACTGAGAGGAGGGATTGCCTAAACCCGAGGATCATCTTCCCGGTTCTCGAGATCACCTCTAGGTGTCTTCTAAGATCCTTGACCTCTGTGGCCGGTATCTCCTCCCTCAGCATTTTAGCCCCCTCCTCTCCCCTCAATTCTAGCTTCGCCAGTCTCCTTCGACCCGGATCCATCCGCGATGCCTGGATAGCTCATCAGGAGCGAGACTATTCCTGTTCCAACCTTGACCTCCTTTCCAACTATTATCCTCTCAACATTCCCCCTAAGCTTGTCGACCTCGCCTCTCACCGCGGCGTCTATCAGCGTCTGGACACTTATCTCGAATGCCGCCCTCGCAAGCGGGCTCTCCTTTAGTCTGACGACACCATGCCTCCCAATCTGCTTGACGGCTCCGCTTATCGTCATCATGTCCGCCACTATCATCAGGTGGCGTATATCCACGTCGAGGCCCTGCTCATCAAGCACGTGCTTCAGCTCCCTGACTATTGCCGCTCTCGCCGCCTCTATCCCGAGGACCGAGGCTATCTCTCTTATATTATTCGTCCAGACCCTCCTATAATCGACCCCTGGGACCTGCATAACCTTCTTTAGGTTCGATCCCTCCGTCAGGATCACGTATTCCCCGTCCTCATATCTCACGATCGCTTTTGTTATCCTCTCTATACCCTTGACCTTAAGCGACATGAGCCTCGCCTTTAACCGCTCGAGATCCTTCTCCTTCTCATCCGCGTAGACTGTTATCGTTTTCTCCGATCTCTCGAACTTGAGCTTCAGCGATTTTAGCGCCTGGTCTACGTCCTTCACCGTTACACCCTCATCTCTCATAATAGCCTCATCGAGGACTATTATCACCGCGTTTCTCCGGAGGTCTAAGCCAACATCTGAGGCTATCTCCTCGAGGTAGGTGCACTTTATCTGCTTTGCTATCCGCTGAGCCTCCTTGAGGTCCTGCGCAATTTCTTTAATGAGCGGCACCCTCATCATTGGTGTTGAAGGCGTCCTCCTAGCATCAACTATCTCTATCAGCCTTGGGAGCCCTCTCAGGATCGAGGCCTCATGGACTCCCGCGAAATGGAATGTCCTCAGGGTGAGCTGTGTGCTAGGCTCGCCTATGGACTGGGCCGTAACTACTCCTATAGCCTCCCCAGGCTCTATTCTATTCCTCAGATACTCCCTGTATGCCTCCTTGAAGAGGAGCTCGGCGTCGCCCGCGGATATACGGCGCTCTTGGACCGCTTTCACAAGGGTCTCGATGACCTTTGGAGGAAGCTTGCCCTCATACTGCCTCACGAGCTCGTTAAGCGCTGATTCGGAGACCGGCGTGCTCGATGCGGAGATCTTGAGCCTGTTAACTAGTATGTCCACGTTCACAGCCTCACCATGATAACTCTTCATCGGGTCTACCCCATCCTCCCCGTATAGGAACTGGACTATCCTCCCGTCATCCATGCTTCTTACGCTTCCATCATACTCGACGTAGAGCGCCTCGAGGGCGTTTATGAGCCTCCTCTGCATGTATCCGCTCTGCTGCGTTCTCACCGCGGTGTCCACAAGCCCATCCCTCCCACCGGCCATGTGGAAGAAGAATTCTATTGGGTCGAGGCCCTTCGCGAATGAGGAGTAGACGAATCCCCTAGCCCTCGGCGAGACGTCTCCAGGCTTGAAGAATGTTAGAACTCGATCAGTGAATCCCCTCTTGATCCTCTCTCTTCTTACGGCTTGCTGTCCAACGACCGCGACCATCTGATCTATATTCAGCGGCGAGCCCCTAGCACCCGTCCTCGCCATTATCACCGCCGAGCTATCCCTTGAGATATGCTTCCTCGCAATCTTGCCAGCTTCCTCCCTCGTCTCGGAGACTAGCTGCAGGATGTTTGACTCAAAGGCCTGCTCCGGGGTCTCTCCAGGCCTAATCTCTATCCTCCCCTTCTCATAATCTGCCTTAAGCTTCTCGAAGAGTTTATTCATCTTATCAAAGATCCTTTCAAGCTCCTCATGGGCCTCCTTCGGTATCTCGAGGTCATCTATACCGAAGCTGAATCCCCTGAGGTTGAGATAAGTGTTGAGTAGCTTGACGAGCTTGTCCATGAATTCCCTCGTCGCGTCGGGGCCATACTCGACCATCATCCTATGGAGTATGCTATTTGCCTTCTCGACGCCTATCGCGTTCTTGTCTATTACCCCCTTGACAAGCCTACCATTCTCTATCACGACCTCTATCTCTGGTGAGAATGCTGCCTTGAACCTGTGGTTGAAGCCCTTCGGGAGGAGTAGGCTGAAGAGCTGCTTACCACTCCACCTTGGCTCCGGCTCCTTTATCTCCGGCTCCGGGAGCTCGCCATCATATCCTATCGCCGCCAAGAGATATGACATCTCCTTCTTCGTCAAGTATGTGTCATCGCGGGTGAGGAGGTATGCCGCTGTGAGGAAGTCCCTTATCGCCCCGATTATCGGCGCCCCATAGCGCGGGGATAGAACGTTGTTCTGGACTAGGAGGAGTATTCTGGCCTCCGTCTGGGCCTCCTCGCTCTGCGGGACGTGGAGGTTCATCTCATCCCCATCGAAGTCGGCGTTGTATGGTGTACAGACACAGAGGTTAAGCCTGAACGTCTTGTATGGGAGAACCTTGACCACATGGGCCATGATGGATATCCTGTGGAGGCTTGGCTGCCTGTTGAAGAGGACTATGTCACCATCCATCAGATGCCTCTCCACGATGAAGCCCGGCGCGAGGGCATTAGCCACCTCCTCCAAGTCTTGGACATATGAGAGCCTGACCCTCCTGCCATCGGGCCTTATCACGTATTTTGCTCCAGGATACTTGTTCGGCCCATTCCTCACGAGCTGCCTAAGCCTCTCGATATTCCACTCAGTGACCTTCTCGGGGACCGTCAGCTGCATCGCTACCTCGAGCGGTACCCCGACCTCGTTTATACTGATGTTCGGGTCAGGTGATATGACGGTCCTGGCCGAGAAGTCCACTCTCTTCCCGCTCAGGTTTAGCCTGAACCTCCCCTCCTTCCCCTTCAGCCTCTGAACGAGGGTCTTGAGGGGCCTGCCACTCCTATGTGTCGCCGGAGCTATCCCCGGGGCCTCATTATTGATATATGTCGTCACGTGATATTGGAGTAAGTCGGCGAGCTCTGCTATGACCGGCGACGGCGATCCCGCGTTAATGTTTTCTCTAAGCCTCTGAACCACCCTGAGTATATCGACGAGCTTATGTGTCAGGTCGTCTTCAGACCTGAATCCCGACTCGAGAGTTATCGAGGGCCTCACGTAGACCGGCGGCACCGGGAGCACTGTTAAGACCATCCACTCGGGCCTAGCCACCTCGGGATCGAAGCCCAATAACCTTAGATCATCATCCCTGATCCTCTCGAGCCTCGCCCTCACCATCTGCGGCGTTAATCTCCTCCTCTCGGAGTTGACGACCTCTATGAATGTCACGGGCTTCTCGAGCTCGATCCTATACTGCTTCTCATCACAGTATGGGCATGTCTGGCTCGCTATCGCCCTCTGCGCCACCTTGTAGTAGAACTCTTCAGGCACTTTGCCGAGCTTCTTCAGCCCCTCAAGCTCATCCCAGAGCTTCCTGATCTCATCCTCCGGTATCTTAAGCCTTCCACATGACCTGCATGTTGCCCTAAGGAGGAGGTGGATATGCTTCACGAAGCCGACGTGAATTACCGGCACCGGCAGCTCGATATGGCCGAAGTGGCCGGGGCACCCGAGATAAGTGTTCCCGCATGTCTTGCACCGCTGGCCCGGCTCGAGGGTCCCAAGCCTCGGATCCATAACTCCCGTCGGGATCGGCATTCCATCCTCGTCATAGGTGTCGGGGTTAGAGATCTCGGCAACCGACATTTTTCTTATCATCTCTGGGCTCAGTATGCCGAACTTCATGCCGACAAGGGTCTCAAGTGATGCCGCCATCCCCCTACACCTCCTCCCCGAATAAGAGCTTGGGGTAAATGCCCATGCTCATCATCTCCTCCAAGAGCAGGTAGAAGGCGTATGGCAGCGTTACAACTGCGATGTCGGCATCCTTACCGTGGATCGGGCATATGAACCGCTCCTGCTTTAGGTCGTAATAAGCTGGGAGGCCGCATGTCTTGCAGAAGTATGCCGTGTACTTATCGCTCTGCTCTAGTAGCCTGTCGAGTAGGAGGAAGCTTGCTCCATGTGCTATCAAGCAGTCTCTCTCCATCTCACCGAACTTGAGGCCTCCTCCCCTACTCCTGCCCTCCGTCGGCTGCCTGGTTAGCATCTGGACGCGGCCCCTAGCCCTCGCGTGGATCTTATCCCTGACGAGGTGATGGAGCTTCTGATAGTAGACGACGCCTATGAATATCTCGGCCTCATACCTTTTCCCGGTTAAGCCATCATACATTATCTCCTTGCCGGAGCTCTTGAAGCCGAGCGCCTCGAGCTCCCTCCTGAGCTCCTCTATCGGCTTGCCCATGAAAGGCGTCCCATCTATAAATTCGCCCTTTAATGCTCCGACTTTCCCGGCTATACTCTCCAGGAGCTGGCCCACAGTCATCCTGCTCGGGAACGCGTGCGGGTTGATTATCAGGTCCGGCACCACGCCGCTCGCCGTGTAGGGCATATCCTCCTGCGGCAGAACCATTCCAACGACGCCCTTCTGGCCGTGCCTCGAGGCGAACTTGTCCCCTATCTCCGCGACGCAGAATGACCTAACCTTCGCCTTGATCAGCTTATTGCCCTCCTCATTCTTTGTTATGAAGATCGTGTCGACGACGCCGGCCTCCGACGGCCTAACAATCTCCGAGGCATCTCTCCAGACCAGCTCCCTAGCTGGCGCGCGCTGATACTCCTCTAGGAATCTGGGCGGGCTCTGGACCCCGACTATCACAGTGCCACCAGTTACATCCGCCTCGACGTGGGCCAGGCCATCGGCGTCTAGAACCCTGTAGGCGTGCTCCCCCCTATACCCCCTCACTGTCGGCTCCGGAATCCTGATGACATCCTTCTCGCCGCCTATGTATGTTCTAGCCTCCACCTCGTAGACCCTGTAGCTTAGAGAGAGGGCTAGCCCCCTCTCGACCGCTGACTTGTTGAGGACGACGGCGTCCTCCATGTTATATCCCTGGCCCGTCAGGATCGCGACCACCATGTTCTGCCCTATCGGCCTAGTGTACATGTCGAGGAGATCCATGGCCTTGGTGATTACTATGGGCTTCTGGGGATAGACGAGGATATGTGATCTCGAGTCAACCCTCAGGTGATGGTTTATCGCGTATATTCCGAGCGCCTGCTTACCCATAGCGCCCTCATAGATGTTTCTCGGCGACTGATTGTGCTCAGCATACGGGATTATCGCTACAACTGCCCCGAGCATGGTATATGAGCATATCTCGAGGTGGGTGTGCTCCTCGGCTAGGTCCTCGGGCCTGAGCGCGACGAGCGCGTTTTCCTCCTCCTCGGCATCCAGGAACTCTATCACGCCCATTGAGACGAGGTCTCTGAACCTGAGCGTCCCCTCCTTCAGCCCCTTGATATGCTCGGCTGTGAGCAACGGCCTGCCGTTCTCGACGACTATGAGGGGCCTTCTTACGCGGCCTTCATCCGTGTTTATCCAGACCTCGGTTACATGTGGATACTCGTATAACGCGACGTTCACGAGGTGGCTTATCTCGCCCTTCCGCCTCAGCTCCCTCATGGTTTTCACGAGCTTCACGCCGTCCGCGTGATAACCTATCAGGAGGCCGTCAACGAAGACCTTCGTCGGGTAAGTCTTCTTCCTAGTTATCGCCTCGGATAATGGAATCACGCCGAGGGAGTAGAGCTTCTCAAGGAGCTCGCGCTTCCTCACAGGATGCGTTATCTCAGCCATTAGGGCGAGATTCTTGACGAGGCCACAGTTGCTCCCCTCAGGCGTCTCGGCTGGGCATATTCTCCCCCAGTGGGTTCCATGCAGGTCTCTCGCCTCGAAGTGCGGCTGGCTCCTGCTCAGGGGGGATTGGACTCTTCTCAAGTGGCTTATGGTCGCCAAGTGATTAGTCCTATTCAGTAGCTGTGTTACCCCAACCCTCCCGCCAGGCCAGTTTCCCGTGGCTAGAGCATGCTTCACGAAGTCCGTGATTATCCCGGGCCTGACGAATGTCGAGATCTTTATTGGGTATCTGGAAGCTGCAGCCCTCTCGATCTGATATCTAATATCCCGTAGGAGCTTCATGAAGGCCATTCTATAGAGCTCCATTAGGAGCGGGCCGGCTAGCTTAAGCCTCTTATTGGCGTAGTGATCCCTGTCCGTGATCTTTCTGATCCCAATGCTTGTCTCTAGAAGCCTCCCAATCATCTCGCAGAGGAAGATTGCCTTCTGATATCTCGCTGCCTTATTCGTGCCGATATGCGGCAGGAGGACGTTGTCTATGAGCTGCTCCGCGCGTTGGATCCTATACTCCTCCGCGTAGCCGAATGCTATCCTGTTCCCGATGTACCTGAGGGCTTCCTGCTCCGTGTCTATGCCAGCAGCCTCCTCGAATGATGGCTGGAGGAGCTCTCGAACCTCATCCAGCCTAGATACCATGCTGAGGATCTCACGGTCATTCGTCATGCCGAGAGCCCTGAGCATTATTATGGCCGGTATCCCCTTGTAAATCCTGGAGAAGAAGACCTTGACCGGGCCGCCCGGCTTATATGTCACCTCAGTCCTTGCCTGTCTACCATAGGCGACTGATATCACGATCGCGCTCAGCTGCCCGCTATCAGTCTCCCTCTCCGTTACCAGTATCCTGTTTGGCGCGAGATCCTCTATCGCGACTATAACACGCTCCGAGCCGTTTATTATGAAGTATCCCCCAGGGTCCTTCGGGTCCTCCCCAATCTCCATTAACTCCTCATCGCTCATCTTTGAGAGTGGACAAATCTCGGACTTCACCATTATCGGGATTATTCCAACCTTGACTTTCTCCGGCTTCGGGATTACCGGCTTGCCATCTAAGTAGAGCATCATCTCAACGTAGAGTGGCGCGGCATAGGTGAGGTTCCGGAGCCTACACTCCATCGGAGTTACATTTTCCCTAACTGTGCCGTCAACCTCCTCGAAGACCGGCTTGCCGACCTCCGGGTTCCTCATCTTGAGAACAAGCGTGCCATATTTTGTCTGGATCTCCAGATCTCCTAGGGACTTTATCAGCTCGTTTAAGCCCTCCTTGATGAACCAATTATATGATCTTAGGTGGTGCTGTACTAAGCCCTCATCCTCTAGGTATGCGCGGATCACGCTCCATAGATCTTCCTGAGTGAATTCAACCTGCTTAAGCATCCAACATCCCCCCTAGCCCCATTCTCTTCTCCATAAATATTATACCCGAGACGGCCACTTTCCCAACTCCCTCCTCCATCCCCTAGCTTTAACTCTTTCCATGAGCCCTATTCCTCTGCCGGGACAACGTGCCGGTAATAAACCGCTTTACCCGCGGTCGGCGAGTCTCTTATGATCTCGATTATGTCACCAGGCTTGGCGCCGAGAAGCTTAACAATGGGATCGGAGGCCAGTATGCTCGGAAGCTGATGCGGCTTAACACCATACCTTCTCAGAACCTGCTCCGCCTCCTCCGAAGATAATACCCTGTGCTTGGGGACTAGGAAGTGCTCCAAGATTGAGGGCTCCTCGGGCGGAGGGGATTCCTTCTTCTTAGACATCTTCCCGCGGGAAGGCTCCCTAGTAGACAAGACATAAACCATACTCCACCACCACCTAATAAGTGTGAGTCCGGCTATAAGTGGGCTGGAGCCGAAATCTTGCGAAAAGAATAGAAGACCACTACTTCCACGATGAATATGTGATTAGGGTTAGCAGGAGGATGGTGTCCATAGATCATGAAAGGTGTGTTGAATGCGGCTTTTGCGAGAGTGTTAACATATGCCATGGTGGCGGGAGGTGTATTGGCTGTCTAGCCTGTTACTATGCATGCCCTTATGAGGCCAAGGTTCTGAGGCTCGAGGAGGCCGAGTGCAGGCTGGTTAAGATAATCGTTGATGGGGTTGAGTACTCTGTCCCTGATGATGTTAGCGTTAAGGAGGCTTTGGAGGGTGTCGGCATCGTGTTTGGGAGACCGGGATCGAGGGGCTTAACTGCCCCGTGCGGCCTAGGGGGATGCTGGGCGTGCGCGGTCCTGATAGATGGCAACCTCGAGAGAACCTGCATAACCCCTGTTAGAGGTGGCATGAGTGTTGAGCTCGACGTGGAGGATGTGGAGCCGCTTAGGATCGTTCACGGGCCCCAGCCGCATAGGGTTGGTGGGAAGGCCACGCCATGGTGGGAGGTGAATGGGGTGAGATATGTGGAGGCGGCGATCTGGCTTGCAGGCTGCAATCTTAGATGCCCCCAGTGCCAGAATTATCACGTCACGTACGATAACTCGACTAGGCCGATGACGCCGCTTGAGGCTGCTAGGAGATTGACTGAGTGCAGAAAAAGCTACAATACATCCGGTCTCGCGGTGAGCGGCGGGGAGCCAACCCTCAACAGGAGATGGCTGATAGAATTCTTCAAGATTCTTAGGGATATGAATCCGGGGGCGCGGCTTCACTTAGACAGTAATGGGACGATATTGACGAAGGATTATGTTGATGAGCTGGTTGAAGCCGGGTGCAATAATATCGGGATCGAGCCCAAGGCCATCAGGCTGGAGACATATATGATGATAACCGGAATAAGAGATGAGGAGCTCGCGAGGATGTATCTTGAAAACTCTTGGGATATTCTCAAGTACATTATTTCGAGTTACTCTGACAAGGTCTATGTTGGGGCTGGCTTCGCCTATAACCCGGAATGGATGTCTCTCGAGGAGGTTGCGGAGATAGGTGATAGGATTGCGTCAATAGATCCGGGGCTTCAGGTGACTGTGCTTGACTACTTCCCCGCGTTTAGGAGGAGGGATCTTAGAAGGCCCACCGTGAGCATGATGCTCGACGTGAAGAAAGTGCTTGAGGAGAGGGGCCTAAAGACCGTCATAGTCCAGACAAGCATGGGGCATTTCGGTCCCGGGAGGCGCGGCGCCTCATATTAGCGGGCATACTTTGGCCATAAACCATTAATCCCCACATGGCATCTATTTCTCCTCGGATGGAGGAGGGGGTTAGAGAAGCATCTATAGGGATATCGTCAAGATGGTTCCCCGAGGGGGCAGGATAAGCAGGGAGCTCGCGAAGGAGGTTGCCGGAAGCTCGATGAGTTGAAGAGACTATTTGTTAGAGAGGCTGCTGGGGGGCGAGCTCACCAAGGCTCATGAATGGTGTATGAGGTTGAGGGAAGCCTCTGATAGCATCAAGAGGAGGCTTGGATTATTGGAGATAATATTCCCGAGGGAGCTCAAAAGCTTTCTAGAGGACCCGGAGAATCACCTGAGAAAGAAGCTCTTCATCTACGCCATGGACCTCGCTAGGAGGAGGATCGGTGTAAAGTCGTTCGAGGAGAGGGCTCAACGTGCTATCCAAATCTCGCTGCAAACCAATTTGAGAAGCATATACCAGTCATGGGTTCTTCTCGTGATGCTTGAGGAACTGGCTCTCAATGGCGGCCATCTGATTTACCCGGAGCACGGGTGCTTGAGCTTGGAGCGAGGATAAGGCCAGAGGGGATCCAAGTCGATCAGGATGAAAGGATGCGATTGAGGGAGCCCGAGCTCGTGAAGATGTACATGAGGCTGTACAGGCCGAGGGAGATGCTGCTGATAACGAGATGCGGGACCCCGGAAGACGTGAAGCGAGACCTAGAGCTCTAGGGAATAAGGGTCATAGATAACGTCCAGTTTAATCGAGCAAGGCTCGCGAATGTCTCGAGGAATCTGCTGAACTACGCGGAGCCGGTGGAGAACATTATTATACTGAGGGGTGAACTGGCTAGGCTCATTAGGGCGAAGTCGAGGCTCCTTAGAAAAAGCCCCGAGAAGCTGATATGGGAGGCTATCACAGCCCTCTAAATAATTAGCAAGACGACTCATCCCTTTCAAGCCTCATCATCGAGTCAGAAGCCGGACTCAAATCATCGTCACGAGAAAAGTCGATGCACCCATATTTCTAGGTAAACATCTTTACGGGCCCGGCGGGCTTTGAACCCGCGACCCCCGGGTCTCTTCCAAAGTCGTTAAAAGCCCGGTGCTCTATCCTGGCTGAGCTACGGGCCCAACCCTGTAGCTCTGCATTCCCCGGGAGGAATATATAGTTATGTGGAGTGATCGTGCTTGGGAGGCCTGGTATGTTGGTTATCTTGGTTTCTCCACCGCTGCCCATCTGACCCCTCTCCCGACGTGTTTAGTTTTTTCCCAGTATACGTCCTTGAATATTTCTTGGTAGAATGCTCTTATCGCCGCGAGGGGCATCATGAAGTTCATGTAGAATATCATGTGCGGCAGGTATTTGACAAGGGTCTTCGCTGTTCCCATTCCCTCGAGCATGGCCCCCTTTATCCAAGTATAGTAGTAGATTGCGTTGAATGCTAGAGGGAGTATCGCCCACCATGGGAACAGGTTCGCGGTTAGGTTGAGCGGGATTATCCCGAGATATTCTAGGAGCCAGTATATAGTGAGCGAATATGCCACCCAGTTTAAGACAACTATTATGGGCGCTATGAGCATCGAGATTATTGATAGGGATCTGAAAAGGCCGAGCCTCCTTATCACGGGCGGCCTCAAGAGTATCCTAGCGTATTTCTCGAGACTTTGAGTCCATCCTCTAAACCATCTCGTTCTCTGCCTTAGCCAGGCCTTGAATGTTGTTGGGGCTTCCTCCCAGTGCCTCGCATCTATGACGAACACCCTTCTCCCGGATAAGTAGAATCTGACCGTGATCTCGGCGTCCTCGGCAAGATTTAATGGATCCCATCTGCCCACCTCGCTTATTGCCGATCTTTTTATGTAGTTCCCCGTGCCGCCGAGCGGGGTGAAGAAACCCAGCCTCGACCTGCCATTCAACATGACCCTGAACCACCCGGCATACTCCATGGAGAATATTCTCGTTATCCAGTTATCAGCCTCATTGCTTATCCTGAGTATTGCCTGGACGGAATCCATGCCGTGATCCTCAATTGCTGATGCGACTTTTAGGAATGTGTCAGCGTCAGGTACATCCTCGACGTCAACTATACCTATCACGTCTCCCCTACAGAGTGCTAGCGAGTCGTTTAGCGCGCTCGGCTTCGTAGGGAAATATTCCCTCCTGATTAGCGGCAGCACCCTCCCCGGATAAAGCTGGGCATACCAAGTCGCAACTCTCTCACCAATCGGATCCTCAGTTACAACTATTATCTCCTTCCTGTCTAATGGATATTCTACGCTGTTTAGGCATACTTCGATCGTTCTTGGGAGTATTGGTTCATCTCTAGCCGGGATTATCAGGGAGATCCTCGGATACGTTCTAGGCCTCGTGCCCGGGTTTACAGGCTTCTTCACGCCGGCCGCAAGTATGATCATGTGGTAGATACCCCAGAAAATGTAGATTATTGTCAGGCCGTATGCTATGAATAGGAGCACCTGCCTCGGGTAAATGATTAGCGAGAGTATTATCGCGGCGAGGGATGCTATGAAAATCGCCGGCTTAACTCTCCTCATAGCTTATGGCACCAATTATCCTGGCAATCTCATCAGCTATCCTGCTCGCTGAGCTCGAGATATCGTCCACTTTGATTATCCTTATCTTCTCCGGGTTGAATATCTTTTCGAGCTCCGGCTTAAAGCTTGATGGCAATATTATAACCATTATGGAGTTAGGGATGTCCGCTGCCTTCAGCGTCATCAATATGGGGTAGGTCTCGTCAGCGATCCTCTCCGGCGCGATCTCGATCACGATGGATGGATCTCCTCTAACATATAGTGGCACGTTGTAGATCACGCCACTTGACCCGGTTATCCGCGTGAACGTTGCGACGTCAAGCCCCAAGGCCTCCAGCCTCCGCGCTATCTCCTCTACGACGCTGAGGACCTCTGAGATCCTCCTAGCATCCTCCGATAATCGGTATACCGGGTATTTCCTGAGATCGAGCTGCTGAATCCTGTTCACGTGTCCTTTCTCACACTCGATCTCCACGAGTGGCACCTGGAAGACGGCCTTACAATCCATGCATGTGAATCCGAGCCCAGGCCTCCCATAATCTATGCCAACCCTCTTCATCTCCTTGCCGCATTTCGGGCATCGGTATACTCCCGGGCTGCTCGTCTGAAAATCCTCAAG
>Ga0078972_1007578_pt1 | contig 23965 bp, 21 predicted proteins | sample YelNatPaOPGAMG01_FD_67568 | JGI IMG/M metagenome (GOLD analysis project Ga0078972, IMG submission 67568) | Hot spring thermophilic microbial communities from Obsidian Pool, Yellowstone National Park, USA - OP-RAMG-01 (SPADES assembly) (version 2) | ecosystem: Environmental > Aquatic > Thermal...
ACATGAAGAATGCGTCTGTCTCGTTATGTGCCCTGCCCAGCATTGCAGTATTGCGTGTCTCAACATAGAACGAGAGTTTGTCGTTGTAGCGGTGCATTGCATAGCGTGCAATCTCAACTGAGGGATTTTCAAGGTTGTACACGGGATTCTCGTACATCGTCACGCCGTTCCAGTCGTCGAATTTGCCGTCAATCGTGATGCCCGGGTAAACGATGAATGTGGTGTATATCAGCAATGGTAGAATGAAAAACATGAAGAACACAAGAATAACAGTCCAGGTTTTCTTAACTGGCTCAGGCACGCCTTTTCTCTTCCGCATCACCGGTGAGACATCGTATCTCAGTCCAACACCATTTATCAGCCCTTCACGATGCACAGCAATGCCATTAATCAGGCCATTTACTTTTCCCGCAAGTGCAGGATGGCTGGGCTGTGCAAACCCGTTGATTAATCCATTTATTCTTCCTCTTGCCTGCCTTCCATTTATCAGCCCGTTTATCTTTGCCCCGTTTATTCTCCCGTTTATCCTCCCATTTATCCTTCCGTTCAATCTCCCGTTTATTTTTCCTGTCTCTTTTTTCACCTTTGCGTATGGTGATGCAGTGACAAGTCCCTCTGGCCGATGCTCAATTTCCTTCTTTCTCACCTTCGACAGTTTTTCTGCCTGGCTGAACGCTGACTGTGCCTCGCTCTCCCTTCCCATACGCATGAGTATTTCTCCCTTCGTTCTCCAGAGTTGTGCGTCCTTCGGGCTCTTTGCAATCAGTGCTTCGTACCTCCTCAGCAGTTCATCCAGTACATCCTCCCGCTCCTTACCATGCTCCATCTCTGAAATAATCTCAAGGATTCTCTGCTTGTAGGCATCTCCCTCCTTAGCCAGTTCACTCGCCTTCTCAAAACAGGTGCATGCCTCGCTGTACCGCTTCATTTTTGCAAGTATCTCGCCCTTGATTTCCCATGCCTTTGCAAGGTCTGGTTGAATCCTTGTGAGTTCATCGTAGTACCTGTATGCCTCCTCCAGTTCACCCGCCTCTCTCGTGCTGAACACACCATTACTCTGCGTTGCAACGCTCTTCCAGCGTCGCTTCATGTCTCTGACTGCATTATCTTTCTCACCATTCTTTTCTTCCTTGAGTTTCGACACATTTGCCTTGATTTTTTCAGCGCACTTTATGCCAATGCCATTTATTGCAGCAAGTTCCTCAACACTGATTTTTGAGAGTGCCTCATATGTGGAGAGCCCCCGCTCAACCAGTATTTGTGCACGGTGTATTGAAATTTCGAGAATTATTGCAAGTTCCTCGGGGCTCAGTGCCTTTTCCATCAACCAACATATCTCCCTCTATATTTATCTCGGTTGTTGCACGGTTTTTACCCAGATTTTACATGCTTTTTCTACAATTCGGGACAAAAAAATGCATGCGATAGGGAGTGTTCACGGTGTAAAATTCTTCATCTGTTTTTCCAGTTGTTTCCGCATCTTTCTATCGCTCATAATTCCCTTTGCTGCCTTCTTTGACATTTCGTAGTATCTAAGCAGTTCTCGCACATCCTTTGTTTCCACACCCGCTCCTCTGGCAATCCTCGAAATCCTTGTACCCTTTATAATATTCGGATTCTCCAGTTCCTCATCCGTCATCGAATCCATAATCACCCTGAATTTTTTCAATCTTGCCTGTGTCTCCTCAATCTGCTTATCATCAATCTTGCCTGCAAATGGAAGGAATGAAACCACCTTCTGCAATGGCCCTATTTTTGTCAAACTCTCCATCTGCTCATACATGTCCTTCAGCGTGAATTTTCCTGCAATCATCTTCTTTGCCTGCTCCTCCATTTCCTCCTCGCTCCCCGTCTCCTTTATCTTTTCAAGCAGTGTCTGGAGGTCTCCCATGCCCAGCAGTCGTGAGATAAACCTTGTGGGCTCAAAATCTTCGAGGTCATCAATGTGCTCCCCAACGCCAATGCATACGATGGGTGCCTGCGTTTCTGCAACTGCACTGAGTGCACCGCCCCCCTTTGCCGAGCCATCGAGTTTTGTCACAATCACACCAGTTATGCCAACTGCCTCATGGAATGCCTTTGCCTGCGGTCCCGCCTGCTGTCCAATTGTGGCATCAATTACCAGAAATATTTCATCTGGATTTGCCACTGCAGCTACACGCTTTATCTCCTCAATCAGGTCGCTTTCCAGTGCATGCCTGCCTGATGTGTCGATGATCTTGACCTGGTAGTCCTTCATCTGCATAAGTCCTTCGCGTACAATTTTCGGAGCCTTTGTCTCACCACGCACACCATAGAAGCCAGCATTTGTGTTTTTCGCAAGTTGCTGGAGCTGGTCGTATGCTGCTGGTCGATGCACATCACCTGCAATCAGGGCAACATTCAATCCATGCTTCTGAAAGTACTTTGCGAGCTTACCGCATGTGGTTGTTTTCCCCTGTCCATATAAACCCACCATCATTATTGTCTGGGGTTTCAACTGGATATTTTTTGCAGAGCCAAGGATTTTTACGAGTTCCTCGTAGATAATTTTAATCACATGCTCCCTGGGGCTTACACCCTCTGGCGGCTTCTCCTGGAGTGCACGGGTTTCTACTGCCCTTGTAAGGTTAAGCACGAGTTTTACATTCACATCCGCCTGGAGCAGTGCACGCTGGATATCACGCACAACCTCCTTGATGAGTTCTGCGTTTATCTCTCTGGCCATCCCGATTTTTTTCAGCACATCCCTTAACGAATTTCCGAGATTCTCCAATACCATGAGCTATCTTATGTACAACTCTGATTTAAAACTTCGCACAGGGCTATTCGCACAGGGCTAAACCTTCTCCACCCTTACCGCCTTTTTCATAAGTTGATTAAAACCATATTCATCAACAATCCAGACACCCCGTGTTCTCTCGAAATCCTTCACCAGTCCGAACCAGTACACTGCAAGCCCTGAACCGAATAGCTTTACATATTCACTGAACTGTTTTCTGGTGTTGTACCGCACTTCAATTATATCTCCAAAATTCGCCTTGGACTCAATCCAGTTAATCTGGAAGTTTCCAATACGCAGGGGTGTGAGTAAAAGAGCATCTGGCGTTTTTCGCACCTTTCCCTTCAGGTCCTTCTCGGTCCTGTATTCAATATTCATTGCATCCAGCGTCCTGTATAATTTTTCCTCGCCTGCAATTCCCCGTTTCCTCTGGAGTTCCATGCCCCATGGAGAATAAACAACATCTGCCATGCATGCCTCTTCAATCTCCTTTTTAATCCTCGGGTCATCGATTTTTGTGTTATCATTCACCCATCGCCAGAATTCTCTCCTGGTTGTGCCGTTTGCGGTGAAGAGCATGAACGCAAGGAGCAGCGGGGGAAAGTGATTCAGATTTCGTGCCAGCTGGCATATAGTCATCCCCTTCAACCACTCCTTTCTGATTTTTGGTATCATTTTCTTTATCACATAATACCGCCGTTTTACATCCCTTGAAACTTTCTGTGTGTAAATCACGAGGAGAAGCTCCTCACTGAGACCCATTTTTTTTGCCAGCGCAGGAATTTCCTCGTAACTTCCGATTTTTCTCGATATCTCTATGTAATCATCCTGATTCATCTAATCAAACTCCTTTCTAAATCTATTTTCCAGAACCACCCTTGAAATTATTTTATCAGAGCCACACTGGGGGCAATTATCCAGCAATTCTGCGGAAATAAATGTACCGCACTTTCCACCAATGCACATGATTTCATACAGAATCTCAACATTCTCATCTGGATAATTCTGATACACATTAATACTCTGGGTGCCCGTTATCAATGTATCTTGCTGGAGGAATGTCAGTGTGCTCAGCTTTGTTGTCTCCTCCAGTTTCTGAACTACCTTGCCCGTCTTATCAAAGAACAATACAGAGTTGTTGAACAGCCCTACTGCGATTAGTTCACCCGTGCATGCGGAAGATATGGGCGGAGAAGTTACCTGCTGTACCCAGTACATCGTGCCATCTGGTCGAAACATAAATATTTTTCCGCCTGCGGTGGCAATGATGATGAATTGTTCTACGCCACATATCGCTTTAACCATATCTCCACAGTTAAATTGCCATTTTACATTTCCTTCTCTGTCAAGCATCAGTGCTTCTCCCTTATAGGTTCCAGTGTATATTTTATCACCCATCACAAAAACCGTTTCAATTGAGCCCTCAAATCTTCGTTCCCAGCGTGTGTTCCCATCTTTATCAAACATGCGCAGCATCCCGCTGTTTGTTGTGTACGCCCCGAAATCCCTGCCCACACTTACGCCAAACGGAAATGCATCGATTGCACTCTTCCAGATGATGTGCATGTCCGTGCCTATACAGTAGATGTTCTTATCCCAGGAAGTAAGAATGATATGGTCACCCATGGAAGCGATGCTTCGAATCTGCCCCTGTGTTTTGAACACATCCACCTCATTCCACTCAGCATTGTATTTTTTCAATTCACCATTCTTGAGTCCTGCAAAATACACGATATTGCCTCTTTCAACTGCACTTCCAAGTGCCAGCACTTCATTTCCAGTTTTGATGCGTTTCACGAGCGCATACCTAACGACAGTTCTTTCATTGTTCATGTTTACCACCGCTCAAAAATGCTCTGAGATGCTCAACCACGACCCTGTCAGGCATGGATACACTTCCCACCTTAAGGTGGACTGATATTGCATCTACATTTGCAAGTGCAAGCCGTTTCTCTGCATACAGTACCTGCTTATCAATTTTGAGGTGAATTACACCATGTTCTATGTATTTCTCAGGTTCTGCCAGCACATGCGTCAACACACCATCACGAAGCAGAAGATGCTCAATTCGTGTACAATCTTTTACACCGTTTACATGTAGAATTACAATCTCATTGCCGTGGTATCCAGTTGTGTGCGTTTCATTCAGTTTCACATCACCAACCAGTTCCTTTAACGCCTCTTTTACCCTCTCGATGGATTCTGTCGCATGAGCAATGGCACGCAAACTGAGCTCTTTAAACAATTTCACCACTTCCTGAGTTCTGCATTGTCCAGTTCAATTCCCGCCTGCTTTGCCAGATATCGTATCCTGCACACACTTTCAACCACAGTGGCGAGTCCATATGCACTTTCCAGGTTTATGCCAGTTGCAAACAAGCCGTGCCCGCGCACAATAGCTGCGGGATAGTTCTTAATTATTTCTGGCAGTTTCTCGGCAACTTCATCAGACCCGATTGCGTTTTTAACCGCAAGCACGGGAATCTTCTTCAGGTAATATGCACCCTCCTCATCAATCGGAATTACCTCATTATTATATAGCGACTCAACAATTGCGTACGGTGAATGTGCATGCACAATTGCAAGTGCAGAGGTATGCCTGTATATCTCCTTATGCACCTTTACTTCGGTAGAGGCAAGGAATGTGCCAGAGCTTTCTGTGTCTAACGGGAGTTCAATAATATCTTCTGCTCGCAGGCGAGCCAGCATACTACCACGACGCTTTATGAAAATGCGGTCACCATGTCTCACGCTGATGTTCCCACTGTGCGCTGAGAGTACTAAACCACTTTCATGCATCAGCTTTCCGATGTGCTCCATCTCGCTGAAGACCTCTTCAAGTTCTTTGCTCATCTACCTCACTTTTTCTGGGACGGGAGCATATTGCAAACTCATCACCATCTAAGAAAAATTCCCTGTCTGGATGTTTTTCCTGCAGTTCTTCAATCCGCCTCATGATGTCCTCTATCGTTTCATCTGCACGAATCTTGTGTTCCACCTTTTTGTCACGAACTTTTTTCTCAGATGGTTCTCTATGTTTCTCATCTTTCATACATGCACCGTTCATGTGCACATACGCATAAGTAGTATAAAATTTTTCCCGAGGGATTCCGCCTGCTTCTTGCATGCTCTAAAATGCGCAATGCTGAAACATTTATATATGGATAAAAAATAACCGCAATTATGAATGAACTTCGATTTAACAGGTTTACTGGCGAATGGGTAATTGTTGCCAGTGAACGTGCAATGAGAAAGCATGAAAAAACAGAAGACACAAAGGTGGCACAGGAAATTCCGGAATGGAGTGCGCAATGCCCATTCTGCCCTGGAAATGAAAATCATACACCAGAAGAATTATTTGCATATGCGGATGAAAAAGGCACAGAAAATAGCAAAGCCAGATGGAAACTGCGTGTAGTTCCAAATAAGTACCCCGTGGTCTCCGAGAACAACGCCGAAGTGATGAGACCGATGAGCACCTTTTTTCAGAGCAGATGCGCTCAGGGACAGCATTATGTCATCATAGAGACGCCATATCACAACAGAGACATACCACTTATGACGCCTGACGAAGTTAATGCCCTTGTGCGTGCATACTTTGATGCTGTTAAAATATTACAAGAGAATCCGAAGATAAGGAGTATAATTCTGTTTAGAAATCATGGAATTGCGGCAGGAACTTCGCTCACACATCCACACTCCCAGATTGTGGGCCTTTCCTTTGTACCCACGCATATAATGGACCTTTTTAATGTGGCTCGGTGCTATAACCACGAACATGGCACATGCATGTACTGCGACACAATCAGGTATGAGACCGAGGCAAAGGAACGCGTAATTATGGAAAATGAAGAATTTGTTGCATTTGTGCCCTTCGCAGCAAAACTTCCATATGAGATTTCAATTATGCCAAAAGCGCACATAAGTCATTTTATCAATCTGCCAGAAGAAAAGAGGAAGTACTTAGGGGAAATCCTTCACAAAACATTAAAGGCGCTGAGAGATGCACTCGATGACCCTGCCTACAATCTCGTGTTATATACAACACCAACTTATATTGAGGAGGTGGAAAGCTACCATTGGTATATAGAGATTACACCCCGGCTTACAATACCTGCTGGCTTTGAAATGGGCTCCGGTGTTACGGTGAACACCTCACAACCTGAAAATGATGCAAAAAATTTGAGAGAAAAAATAAGCAATTATCCGTGAGCAAGGCGTTTTATTTCGCTTTCTATCGCCCTGCCTTTCTCTTCCCCACCAAATGTTTTCATGACATCGCCGAGTGCCTTTCCAACCTTTGGAAGGTCTTCGGGTTTGATATCTTCAGGGTTGATTCCCAGGTCTTTACACTGTTTCTGCACAATAAATTTGCCAATATGTCCCATTTCTCTGGCCATGATATTGTATACTTTCTCACTTAATTGAGAGGTCATTGCATATCACCTCCTTTCTTCTTCTTGCGTTTCTTTCGTTTCAAATCTTCTGTCTTCTCTGCGTTCGGCACACCTGCCGCTATCTTCGTAGTACCTTCAGCACCCTCTCCCACGGATTGTTGTGCAACCGTGGATACTGCTGGTTGAACTGTCTCTGTCACTGGCATCGATGGTTTCTCCTCAGCAGGCAATTTCTTTTCCTCAACTGGTTGTGGGGGAGTGAGCAACATTTTCTTACCCTCAATGAACTTTATAAACGATTTTATACCATACTTTTTACACATGTCCTCGAGTTTAGAAAGCAGTTCTTTTGCTGTGTCTTTATCTGAACGCAGCAATGCCAGTTCGATTTTTGCAGTAAGAATTTCTGCATTTATGTATGGCGAGGCAATCATTTGTGCCAGAGATTCTGCTGATTTAATGTGCTCCTCAGCACCAGCCAGGTCGTTGAGTTTCATACAAATTGTTGCGTGGTTCTTGTGAAGAATTGCATTTCCTATCCTATCATTTATCTTTGAAAGGTATTGTTTTGCCTTTTCAATATTATTTTTTGCTTCTTCTGCATTCTGGTTTGAGGAGAGCATGGCTTCTGCAATTCCCAGATAACACCAGCCAAGTGTGTCCAGGTCATTTATTTTTTCCGCAGTTTCAATTCCATGTTTGAATGATTCTATCGCCTTTGCCCAGTTCTCTTCCCGACCGTGTATCACACCGATACTGTATAACGCTCTGGCAGTTACTGGTGAATTTGTCTCTTTAAGGATTTTCATGCCTTTAAGATTCAGCAGGAGCGCCTGTTTGTATTCTCCCATTTCTGTGTACACATTTCCAAGTTCAAGTAATATTTCTCCTTTTATAGGCACAGTTTCTTCAGGTGCGGAAACATTTCCAGTAAAGATTGCTTCAGCACTTGCACTCTGGAAGTACGACAGCGCTTCATTGTAGTGTTTTATTGCATTCTGATACTCGCCAGTTCTCCATTCGATGTGTGCGATTGCCCGGAGGGCATCTGCGATGAATCTCGAATCTGCGGTGGTTTTTGCGAGTTCCACTGCCTTCTGGAGCAGTGCCCGTGCCTTTTGATATTCGCTTTGATACTGCCTTAATTTTATGAGGAGCAGGAGGCATTCGGTCTCACGCTTCTTATCCTCGTGCTGTTTCGCCATATCCATAATCTCAACAAAACATGCCTCTGATTTATCCCATGCACCAATGTAGAACAAGCTTGTTCCTTCCATCATCTTTATTTCGTATATGTCTTCCCAGCCCATGTCAAGTTCCTCAGCAAGTTTTACCGCAAGCTCATAATATTTTATTACACTTTCCGGGGCATGCAGTTGTTCTGCTTTTTTCGCTGCCATCATCGCATACTCGTATGCTCTTCTCCGGTCCCTGCTGTTTCCGAACAATCTCACTAAATCGAACACATACTCGTTGATTCTGTCCTTCCTCAATTTTTCTATTGCAGTCCCGATTGCAAAACAAATGGGCAATATTTTTGCCCCGATATCATTGTATATTAACTCCACATAGATATTTTTCGTGAATTTATATTTTCCAGTTACAGAATCCTGCATTACAATTCCCTTTTCCACAAGCATGCTTATCGTACTCTGGACTTTCTCCAGTGGTTGTCCACAGGCCTCACTGACAATATCTGCCTCAAATTCTACACCGGAAACCACCATGTAATCCAGCAATAACAGGGCGTCCGGTGGTAGTGCGTCGAGCTCCATCTGGAAAAGTTCCTGGAGGTTATCTGGGATGCTTAATTTTTCCCAGTCGATGGATTCCCAGTTCTCCGTTTTTGTAAGATCGAGGTTTCGGTCTTCTGAAAGTATTTTTAAAATCTCAGTAAGTATGAGTGGATTGCCTCCACTTTTTTCCTGAAGCGGTTTCACACATTTCTCGGGTACTTTGTCTCCGAATAACTTTGTGAGTAATATGCGTGTAGTAACTTCGTCGAAATTATCAACGATCAGTGCATTGAACATATCGTTCATTATAAGATTTTTTAGAAACTCAGTCAGGAAAGATCCCCTGCCAGTTTCCTCGAGGACCTCGGTTCTGTATGCACAGATTATCATTATTTTTAATGTCCCGGCATTTTTTATGAAGTAATCAAGGAATTTTACTGTGCCTTCATCACAATCGTGGAAGTTGTCTATAACGAAAATTATGGGTTCATTTGTAATATATGTGCTAAAGAAATTTAAGAGCAGTCCGAATTCCTCTGCATATGTCTGTCCTTCCATTGCATGCGTGTTTTTCTCCGCCAGCAAGAAACCTAATCTGGGGTCAATTTCCTTTTTTTCAATGGCCTGAAATGACTTCAGGAAATTGGAAAGGGGTGCGTATGGTGGTTGCCCGAGAAAGCATTCAAAATAGAACCCCCGCTTATTTTCAAGAAATTTATCAATGAGTGTGGACTTGCCACTACCAATTCTGCCAGAGACCATGAGCAGGATTGGTTTGCCTTCACTCACATGTGCATAAAATGCCTCCATCTTCGAAAGTTCTTTTTCACGGTTTACAAATACTTCATGAATTTTCATATTACTTCATGTAAAATACATGCATTATAAGAAGTTTTTCCATGGCAGGTTACAGCTTCCCCGTGTTCAGATGCCTGTTCGAAAATATTGCCTGATGTTCCTGGCTCTCAACTCTTACGAGATTCTTAAAGTTCTTTCGGAATGTTCTGAATTATTGGGGATTTATTGTCTTAAAGAGCTTGCCCTGGCTATCATAGATGTTTATCTGGATTGGCATTGTGCCAGGCATCGTGTGGGTTGCACAGGCGAGGCACGGGTCGTAGGCACGGAAATTCATTTCCACCATATTCAGTAGTTTGTCGCTTACCTCCCAGTTCTTTATTAATGCCTTTGCAGTCCTTGCTATACCGAGGTTCATGCTTGCATTGTTGTGTCCAGTTGCCACAAGCAGGTTCACCTTCTTAATCAAGCCATTCTCATCCGCCCAGTAGTGATGGAACAGCGAGCCACGGGGTGCCTCGACATAGCCAACACCTTCTCCTGGCTTCCCCAGTTTTCCACGAATATCCTTGCCAGTTATCTGCTTATCACCAGCAAGTTCGAGAATACGCTCACTTACATAGAGTGTTTCAATCAACCTTGCCCAGTGATATGCAAGTGTGTTCTGCACCGGAAACTCCTTGAATGTACTCCTGAATTTCTCATAGGCCTGATTTGCCAGCGGTGTCGTGAAACCATTTGCCACATTTATTCTTGCAAGTGGTCCAACACGGTAGAGTGATGTGCCTGGCCCATCCACGAATCCCTTCCAGCCCATATCTCGCAGGTATGTGAACTTGAGCGAACTCCATGGCTCAACATGCTCTGCAAGATGCTTGTGGTACTCGTTCCCGGGATACCTCAGTATCTCATTTCCATTCACATCAATTACACGATATGTACCCTCATAGAACGCAACCTTCCCATCCTTATCCACCATTCCGTGAAAGTTCGTTTTTATCTTGTACACATCGCCCATCACAAGGTCCATGTATGCCCTGTTCTGAAGCACAACACTGTCAAAAATCTCAAGCGATTTCTTACCGTATTCCACCATTTCCCTGCCCATTTCCTCAATCTGTATGCGTTCCGACTCATCCAGTGCCTTTGAAACACCACCGGGTATGCCAAATACAGAATGTGTTGCTCTACCTGAGAGCATCTGCTGGATTTTCTGTGCATATGCCCTGTATTTTATCACCATTTTTCCAGTGTCGAGCCCAACCTTCTCAATCAGCCCGAGTATGTTCCTCTTCTCCCTGGGTGCATCAGGGCCAACAACAAAGTCAGGTGCAGCAAGCGCATAGAAGTGCAGGAGGTGGCTGTGTGCAATGTGTGCACAGAGGTAAAGTTCACGCAATTTTTTTGCGGTCTCAGGCACCTCTGCGTTAAACACAGCGTCTGTGGCTTTGGCAGATGCAATATGGTGCGGGCCAGGACAGACACCGCATATCATCGGTGTGGTTCTGGGCATTTCCTCAACAGGCCTTCCCTGACAGAACCGCTCGAAGCCACGGAGTTCAACCACCTGAAAGAACGCATTTTCCACATTTCCCGCATCGTTCAGGAAAATTGAAATCTTTGCCTCGCCTTCCAGCCTTGTAATTGGTTCAATTGTAATTGTCTTCATTTAATCACCTCTGCTTCTTCACATTCTTTCCAATAATTCCAGATGGCAGTGTGTATCGATAGAATGTACCAACTGGGTCTGCAATTTTTTCAAGAATCTTCCGCAGGCCATCCTCGCCAAGTTCCTTCTCCTTTCCCACACCAACAATTGATGCCAGTGCAGAGAGCATCTTTGCACCCTGGTCTGTTACATTTGGTAGCGGTCCCATACATCCCCTGCATGGCATGTTTGCGGTAATGCACTGCACGCCACAACCGCCACGGGTTGCGGGGCCTAAACAGATAATCCCCTGTTCAAGCAGGCATTTCTCTGGCTCCGGAATCTTTTCATGTACCCGATATATGTCAAATATTGCTTTGTTTTCCCGTTTTCTGGGACACTCGTCGCACAGCGATTTCTGGCTTCCGAGCACCGTGCCCTTTGGCGGAAGTTCTCCCTTCTTTGCATAGTTTATTGCAATGTCAATCAGGTCGGATATCAATGTGGGTGATGGCGGGCAACCTGGCAGGTAATAGTCCACATCCACCACTGCATTTACTGGTCTGGAATCATCAAACCATTCAGGCAATGTGAGTTCCATACCATCAATAACTATCTTCTTCTCTGGCTTTTTTCCTTCAGGGTTTACTGTGGTAATCGTATTTGAATAAACTTCGTTGAACACCTCTTCACGATTTGCGAGATTTACAAGCCCGAAGACGCCGCCGAAGCATGCACATGCACCAAACGCAACGAGAATTTTTGATTTCTCTCTGGCCAGTTTTGCCATGTGTAAATGCTCGCTTGTCCTTATTGGACCGTGGAATATGCTTATATCTATCCCCTTGCTCGGGAATTTCTCAAAATCCTCAAGTTTGAAGTCCATTGCAGTTGGCCAGAATACAATGTCCGCATTTTCTGCTAGTTCAAGAATTTTTTCATTGGTGTCGAGAATTGCAACATCGCAGCCAGAGCAGGTTGAACCCAGAGGTATTGCAATTTTCAGTTTCTCCATTGAATCACCTTTTACACTTGGGGGTAAGCACTTCTTATATAAAATTCCATCCATCAGTGCACTTAGCGCACACTGTGCGTCTTCCACATGTGAGTTGCTTGAAGCACCACAGACACCATCTACTAAAAATTTGGTAAATCGAGCTAAAATGCACATTACCACATAAGTTTTATATACCACAATCGCCATTTATTTTACGGTGATAAAAAATGAGGCGCTTCAGAATAAGCAGGAAAGGTGCACTCGAGGGCTTGCCGCTGTACCTGATTATCATGGTAATAATCGCAGCGGTAGGCATAGCGATACTCGTGGGCTGGATGTACATGGTAAAGAAACCAGAGCTCGACCATATATCCATTGAAGTCACAGACATGACAGTTGGAAATACATACGACTTCAACATAACCGCATACGATGTGAACGGTAAGACACTGGAAGGTGTGGAGATACACCTTGAGGGCTGTGGCGTGGATGTAAAGAAGCTCACAGACAAGAATGGACAGGCGCAATTCTCGGTGACACCAACATTGCCCACAAATGTGCACACCGGTGAGATCAAAGTAACTGCACAGTACACAGGCACAACAATGAAAATAGTTCAGGGACTCATAACGGTGCACGACTGAATAAAATTTTTAAAAATTTTTATTTCTATTTTTGTGAGATTATGATTGCTGAAAACCAGAAGGGACTGGAAGGCTTGCCACTTCAACTAACGATAATTGCAATTGTGCTGGGAATAACAATTCCAATTATTGTAGGTGCGTTGTACTCCTATGATAGATTCAACACTGAACAGCAGTTGAGAAACGAACTCGGAATTCTTGCAAACGCAGTAAAAAAGGTATTTTTAGGCACATTAAACAGCTCGGATACGGTAACACTGCATCTGAATGATGGATTTTTCACCAAACTGGAGTACATAAAAGTTGGGGGACCCATCACGCAGACCACAAACACAACCATGATTGTTTATAAATTGATTGGCATGGGTGAGGGCAGGATTGTAATCACAAACCCAAATGTGCGCATGTGCTCAGAGAAAAATGATGCTTTTGAGATGGGGAGGGGCGTGTACACTCTGATACTGACATGCAAATCCAATAGCAGTGTAGGAATTTATGTAGAAATTACGAAAGCGGATTAACTCCCTCTGATTTTTTGCATATGCAGTATCCTTTTCTGGATTAACTCCTTTTTACCAATATCGTGCCTTACATAAAACCTTCCTTTAACAAAATTCAGTGCATGTTCAACATGCCTCTCAGCGGATTCTATGTCCTTTTCACAGCCCACAATTGCCAGTGCTCTTGATGTGGTTGTCATAAGCACCCCATTTTCCTCATTCACCATCGCATAATACACCCTGCATCCATTTCCAGTGATTGCCTCTTCATTCACCCTGATCTCTGACTGAGAAACCATCTTTGTTCCGTATCCCTCGGGCACCACATACTTGCACACAGTCGCCTCCTTCCTGAATCCTGTTTCTGAAAATCGCTCACCATGTGCAATCTTAAAACACAGTTCCGTGAAATCGTCGTCGTGGATGGAGAGCACATTCATTGCCTCAGGGTCACCAAGCCTGCAGTTGAATTCAATAACCCGCACACCGTCTGCTGTCGCCATGAACTGCCCGTAAAGAAAACCCCTGTAGACAATTCCATCATTTGCCAGTGCCTCAACTGTCCTCCTCATTATTTCCCTTGCAAGTTCATGGTCCTCCTTAGTTATAAAAGGAAGCATGAAGTCACTGCAGGAGTATGAGCCCATTCCCCCGGTATTTGGTCCAGTATCTCCCTCGTATAGCCGTTTATGGTCCTGAACAAGGGGTGCAAAGGCAATTGATTTTTCATTCACAAATGCCTGGAGCGTAAATTCTTCACCCTCAACCTTCTCCTCAATCAGCATTTCTCTGTGCTGTCCAATTCCTTTTTCGATAATTTCATTTACATACGCAATCGCATCTGCTCTTGTAGCCAGTTGCTCTCCCATGATCTTAACTCCTTTGCCGCCTGTAAGACCAATTGGTTTAATTACAAACTTATCACCAAATTTGTCAAATGCACGCATGGCGTCAGACACATCACCTGCAACTACATAATCCACAAGCCCGGGTATGCTATGTTTTCGCATTAATTCCCGTGCAAAGAACTTCGAACCCTCAATCTGAGCTCCTGCCTTCCCTGGACCGACACACGGAATTCCCGCTCCGCCAAGCACATCCGCAAGTCCATGCACAAGTGGCTCCTCTGGTCCACAAACCGCAAAGTCCACATGATTTTTTTTGCCGAACTCACAAATCTTTTCCAGTTCGTTTTCAGGACATATAAGATACGCTGAGGAAATGCGTGTTATCCCGGGATTTCGGTTTCGCATGACCGCAAAAATCTCTGAGCCAGTATTGTGCAACCTCGCTGCGATTGCGTGCTCTCTGCCACCGCCACCAACAACCAGAACCTTTGCCTGCATGTAGAAGATGATACGCACAAATTATTTGAGATTAACTCTCACCAAAACAAATAATATGCTCTTCGTTTTATGGGAATTCATGCACATAAAGACATTGTGGTTTGGTGTTTTTATACTTGCTAAGGGAAAGGTTGTGAAGTACAAGCTCTTTCCAAAGAACCCAGAAGCAATTGCGCACCGTTTGCTTGAAATTCAGGAAGGAAGATTGCTGAAGGAAGAAAGAAAGATGGTCCAGGATGTCCCAGAACTCACAACCTCTGACGAAAGAATTGCAAGGCTGGGAATTCCTTACGCCGAGGAACCGTGCACAATACGAGCAGAGAAATATGGATTTAACAGGAATTTTCAGAGAGAAGTTGCACTTGCGCTGGCAAAGATAAAATTAAGAGAAACTCCAAAAGATATGGCAATCTCCCAGCGGATTAAAGCGATAGATATGCTAACCAGGGTGGAGAACCTGCTATTTGAAACCCTCCGTGACTGGTATGCATACCATTTTCCGGAGCTTGAGGGGATGGTTGCCTCATCTCAGTTCCTGCCGCTCATTTTAGAATACGGAGAACGAGATAAGATTCTTTCCGCAATCAATAAAAAAATAGATTCACTTGGCACTTCATTTTCAGAAGCGGATATTGCAGACATCCGGGCACTTGCAAATACAATCGTGTACATTCAAAAAACCAGAGGCGCAGTTATCGAAAACCTTAGTAAGCTCATGGAAAGTTATGCGCCGAATCTGAAAAATACTGCAGGTGCAATCGTGGGTGCTAAATTAATCGAAAAAGCGGGTAGTTTAAAGGAACTTGCTCTCCTTCCATCGAGCACAATTCAAATTTTAGGTGCTGAGAAAGCATTTTTTAGACACCTGAGAAAAAGAGGGAAGATGCCAAAACATGGAATAATATTCCAGCATCCGACAATAATGTATGCAAGGAAAGATGTTCGTGGAAAGCTTGCAAGAACACTGGCATCGAAGATTGCGATTGCAGCAAGAAAAGATGCATTTAACAAAAGCAAAATGAAAGAGGAAGTGGATAGTATTTAGACATGGGTTGAAACACATGCAAAATGCGCAGGTGGGAAATACATCAAAAAGGAGCCTGGTGTCCTTTCTTCTTACACTTCTGGTAGGTGGAATTATACTTAGATATGCAATTTTTGAGGAAAAGGGTGTCACCTCAATACTTCTTTTATTTCTTTCCATGTCTATTATTCTAATAGGTATTGTGTACTACTTTTTCCCGCGTGTGGGTAAAATGAGCGAAAAGTATGAATGCAGTAGATGTCATGCTTTGACAGATAATCTAATACATGGAATGTGTGAGAATTGCTATAGAACTTATTATGCGAACGGTAACCGCTATGTGAAAAAGGTGTGATAAAATGAGGAAGTCAATAGAATATCTGCAGGAATCTAATGACGGTATCAAGTTATTCTTAATTGTCATCCCCGACTCGGAAGTAAACGAGATTGCGGGTATAGACCCATGGAGAAAGGCAGTAAAGATACGGGTAAATGCACCTGCGACTGAAAATCGCGCAAACATGTGCCTCGTTAACTTTCTATCAAATATCCTGTCAATTTCAAAGGAGTGTATTGAAATAGTGTCTGGTTTAAAAGCCCGTGAAAAAACGGTAATTATCAGAAATATAAACAAGAAAGACATTATGGATGTGATTGAACATGCAGCAAATAAAAAAGCTTGAAATGCTTGAAAAATTGATCGAGGATTTAATAGAAGCAAATAAGGAACTGCCTGTGATTGTCGAAGGGGAATCAGACAGGAATGCACTGGTTATGCTGGGATTGGATGGTGAGATAATTACCATTAATGCAGGCATGAGCTTGGAAGCGTTTGCTGAATGGATAAGCATGCGGTTTAATCGTGTGATTCTTCTTCTTGACTGGGATAGAAAAGGTTTTCTCCTGACTGTGAGAGTCAGTAAGCTACTTTTAGCCAACAATGTAACTGTGCAACTTACATTCTGGGAGAAGATAAAGGACCTTGTTTCGAAGGAAATCAAGGATGTAGAATGCATGTATAGCCTTCTTGAAAAAACACGGAGAAAAGTAATAAAAAACTATGTTTGACATCTGATACATATGCATCATGGTGCCATATGCTCCTTGTCGTCCCTCCTGTTATTTTCGTAGGAGGTGATCCATCTGCAGGTTCCCCTACAGATACCTTGTTACGACTTAACCCCTCTCGCTGAATTCAAGTTTGAGCGTACCAAAATGATACACCCTCACTTGAACCCAACTCGATTGGTTTGACGGGCGGTGTGTGCAAGGAGCAGGGGCATATTCACCGCGGGATGTTGACCCGCGATTACTACGGAATCCATTTTCATGAGGGCGAGTTACAGCCCTCAATCCAAACTACGATCGGGTTTCGGGGTTGCCTCCCCCTTTCGGGTTTGAATCCCATTGTCCCGACCTTTGTAGCGCGCGTGTTGCCCAGGGGATTCGGGGCATACTGACCTACCGTAGACCTCACCTTCCTCTGGCTTAGCGCCAGCGGTCCCCTTAATGTGCTTCCTTCCCGGAGGAAGGAATAGCAATTAAGGGTGAGGGTCTCGTTCGTTATCTGACTTAACAGAACGCCCTACGGTACGAACTGACGACGGCCATGCACCACCTCTCGGACAATCAGGTAAGGTCGTCAGCCTGACCTTCATATGTCCGTCGCCCCTGGTGAGTTTTTCGGCGTTGAATCCAATTAAACCGTACGCTACTCCCGTTGCGGTGCTCCCCCGCCAATTCCTTTAAGTTTCGGTCTTGCGACTATACTCCCCAAGCGGCAGACTTAACAACTTCTCTCCGGCACTGGGTGACCTCGTGGGACACCCAACACCAAGTCTGCAGCGTTTACACCCTGGACTACCGGGGTTTTCAGGAACCATTCTCTTTGCTGGTTTCTTTCTGTGAACGCTTTCTTTGCCAGCACAAAGAAAGGGTTCTATCTAATCCCGTTTGCGCCCCAGGGCTTCGTCCCTCACCGTCGGATTCGTTCTAGCGGAACGCCTTCGCCACTGGTGGTCCCCCCAGGATTACAGGATTTTACCCCTACCCCGGGAGTTCCTTCCGCCTCTCCCGATCCCAAGTCTGACAGTCTCCTCGGACTTCGGACAGTTAAGCTGCCCGATTTACCCAAGGATTTATCAGACCGGCTACGGACTCTTTAGGCTCAATAATAACGAGCACCACTCGGGCCGCGGGTATTACCGCGGCGGCTGGCACCCGTCTTACCCGGCCCTTACTCCTCCTGCTTTTTAGGCAGGAGAACAGCCAACGCAACGCGTTGGCACTCGGAGTTGCCTCATCGCTGTTTCCAGCATTGTGAAAGTTTCGCGCCTGCTGCGCCCCGTAGGACCTGGATTCGTGTCTCAGAATCCATCTCCGGGCTCCTTCTCTCAAAGCCCGTACCCGTCGAAGGCTAGTGGGTCCGTTATACCCACTACTACCTGATAGGCCGCAGACTCATCCTGTGGCGCCGGAGCTTTCGTAACCCCAGCATTCCAGCACAGGATTACTATGGAGTATTATCCTCAGTTTCCCGAGGTTATCCTCCACCACAGGGTAGATTATCCGCGTGTTACTGAGCCGTACGCCGGGTCTCCCCTTGCGGGGTGCCCTCGACTCGCATGGCTTAGTCCAACTCCGATAGCGGTGCCCGACGGCAGGATCAACCGGAGTTACCGGCGTTCTGCACATCTTTTGAGCACTAACTGGGGACATGACAAGGAACTGGCAGTGACACCATGTCCCTGCTGTATCAGATGCCTGTGTCAGATCTAAGAGTGCCAGAGCAAACACTCTGGGGTTCTTAAATCTCCATAAGTTCCAGCTGGTTTGCAGCTGGCTTTATACAATTTGTTTGTCGCAGTTATTGAATCATGATGCTCATGGTTCGCATCATTCGCCTTTTAACTGCAAATTATATCTCATACGCAGGTAATATTTAAACATTACTCAAGATGAATGCTGGCTGTGTGCAAACCGGGGTCTTTGGCTAAGCGCAATGCACACTTCAATGCACGCTTTTTATCAACTGTTTTCAGGAACTTAGTTCCAAAAAAATCCTCAGAAAAACAGGCAACAAACCAAAAATATATACTGCACAAATGCTTTTACCAAGCATGAAGACCGCAGAGGAGTATATTGAGAGCATCAGGAAGATGCGGAGCAATGTGTACCAGTTTGGCAAACTGATCGAGGACATCACCACGCACGGAACCACAAAGTACACGATAAGGGGTGTGGCGAAAATCTATGAACTGGCTATGGACCCGCAGTATGAAGGTCTGCTCACAACCGTTTCAAATCTAACTGGAAAAAAGATAAACAGGTACCTCTCAGTGATGCAGAATGCTGCAGATGCCATTGCGAATATCAAGATAAAGCGTTTTATGTTCCAGCAAACAAGCACATGCACGGGTGGGAGATGTGTGGGCTGGAGCGGCATAAATGCACTATGGGCGACTACATACGAGATTGATAAAAAGTACAGCACGGACTACCATGCCAGATTCAAGAAGTGGCTTGAGTATGCACAGGAAAATGACCTTGCAGTTGCTGGTGCAATCACGGATGCAAAAGGGAATCGTGCACTTGGACCTGGGCAGCAGGAAGACAGGGACATGTATCTGCGGGTAGTGGAGCGCAGGGAGGACGGCGTTGTAGTTCGTGGTGCGAAGGTGATGATTTCCGGTGCAGTCGCATCAAATGAACTGATTGTGATGTCTACAACTGGATTGAGGGAAGATGAGAAGGAGTTTGCAATCGCATTTGCAATTCCGAGAGATGCGGAGAATCTTATTCTGGTCGAGAATAGAAGGACCGGGGATACGAGGAAATGCGAGGAAGGATTTGATAAGGGCACGGAGTGCGGTGGCGTTTCAGAGAGCTGGATTTTCTTTGACGATGTGTTTGTCCCGAATGAGCGCATTTTCATGAATGGCGAAACCGAGTTTGCTGGACCCTGTGTTATGCGGTTTGCTGCATGTGAGCGGAGCACGATGGGCGGTTGTGTTGCTGGACAGGGCGACATAAAAATCGGTGCTGCGGTGGCAATTGCACACATAAACGGGCTAGGAACAAAGCCATTCAGCGATAAACTCACGAGGATGGCTGTGTTGAATGAGACGCTGTTTGGTTGCGGACTGGCTGCGTGTGCAAATGGAAAATTGCATGAGAGTGGTGCATACTTCCCGGATAACATGCTCTCCGCAGTAACAAAGGTGCATGTTGCCACGCTTCCCTATGAGCAATCTGTGATATGCCAGGATATTGCTGGTGGTATCGGAGAGGTCGGGTGCGTGCCTTCCTACCAGGACTTTGTGGACGAAAAACTTGGAAAATTTGTGAAGAAGTACTGCAAGGCAAGGGCATCTGCGGAGTCGAGATTGAGGATGGCACGGTTGATTGAGTTCGTGACGATGGGTCTGGGCGTTCCTGGCTGTATGCACGGAGGAGGCAGTCCAGATGCAGCGAAGATTGTGATCAGGCGTTCCCTCGATCTTGATGGTTTCTATCTGGAACTTGCGAAGCGACTTGCGGGCGTGAGTGAGGATATAAGGATAAAGGAAGAGAAGAAAAAGTAAAGGGATGGAATGCATATCCTGCCAGTTTGCTCTGATTCACTTGGTGTACGTTCGATGTGCGTGTATGTAGAGACAGGGGATATTAAGCTGCTCATTGACCCGAGTGCCGCACTCGGTCCCAGCAGGTATGGACTTCCGCCAGCAGTTGAGGAGTGGGAGGCACTGGATAAATTCAAGGCAGAGATCAGGGAGATTGCACAGCGGTGCGATGCATTTGTGATTTCGCACTACCACTATGACCATCATGACCCTGATGAGGATTTCTGGTGTGGAAAGAGGGTGTATGCGAAGGACCCGAAAAACAATATCAACAGGAGCCAGGAAGAGCGAGCAAAGTTTTTCTTTGAGAAGTTCGGTGGAAGGGCTGAGTTGCTCTCAGCTGACGGTAACACATTCTCGGTCGGGAACACAGAGATTTCGTTTTCACAGCCACTGCCACACGGGAATGAGAAGACAAGGCTCGGGTATGTAATTGCCACAAGGATTGAGGAAAAGGGATTTGTGTTTGTGCATGCTTCTGATGTCCAGGGTCCCATTGTAGAACAGAGTGCAGATGCGCTTATCTCAATGGAGCCAGACATTCTGGTTATTGATGGTGCCCCCACATATTTCCTGGGCTGGAAGTTCAGTGCTAAAGACCTGGAGAGAGCAAATGCAAACCTCAAGCGGATTATTGAGAGCACGCATGCCCGTATCATTCTGGACCACCATCTATTGAGAGACCTGCACTACATGGAACGGTGCCCTGTGTTTAAAACCGGGGAGGTTGAGACCTTTGCCGAGTTTCTGGGGATGGAGAACAACATGCTCGAGGCACGCAGGAAGGAACTCACGAGGGGTTATCTGCGGGAACTCCGAAGTGACTGATGATTTCTAAGTATTATTACCAGAAGTAGCATGAAGATGCCAATGAAAATCTCAGCACGCATCTCAACCACAGGGGTCAATGTGATCTGAATGTTTGTTTCTGTGCTGTCTGAGATATACACCGTCTGCTCGTATGCCTCATATCCAGCCCGTGTTGCATTTACAGTGTGATAACCCGGCTTTAATGATACATTGAACATCCCGTTTGTAACATTGATCTGCATACCATCCACATATATTACAGCATCCTCAGGAGATACACTGCCGTTGAGCCAGCCGCCGTGCACAACAAGTGTGAAATTCTTTGAAAATGTCTGATTATCGTTGTCCCTTGTTGTCAATGTGCAGGGATACACTCCCGGCTCAGAAAAATTCAACACTGCACTGCCATATTTGAGCATGCCAGATATATTCCAGGTCCAGTTTACAATATATCCTCCATCAATGTCCTCAGCCATCTCCGTGGTGAGTGCAAGTTCCTCGCTTACATTTGTTTCCAGCAGTGAAGATATGTGATAGATGTGGGGATACTGGGATTTGATCCCTCCGATCATCCAGCATGTGTTATTTTTGGCACAACCACAAAAACCGCCAGAGAGTGCGTACTGTGCTGCAACATATCCAACATTTTCCTCAATCTTCTCTGTGATCTCCACAGGGGAATTTACGCCGTCCCACACATATACCTGGGTTTCAGTGTAGTTACTTAATCCCGTCACATTTCTCGTGTGATTCCAGCCCACAATCATAAAGTAGTTTCCATTCCACTCAATATCGCTGATGTCTGTTGAGTTTGCGAAGAGGTTGCCAAGCATTGTAAATGAGTTTCCGTCAAACTTTATTATCTGTGAACCAGGGGGCGATGGAATTCCATAGTTATCCCATGAACTCTCTGCAGTGCCAAAGAGCCAGAAATTGCCATTCCAGGCAACACGGTATGTACCAATATCCCAGACAGGAAGATTTAACTGCGAAGTAAGGTCGGTCCAGTTGTTCCCCCCGTCCCATAGTGCAATATTTGCTGGCTTGTAGGATGTTGCATTGTTGCTCGTGTTTCCCACCATTATCAACCAGTGGGTGCCATTCCACCCAATGCTCATGTGCTGTTCCCTTGTCCATGATGTTGGCATGCTCCAGCCCATTGCCTCAAGTTGCGGTGTTAAGTTTGTGAATGTAATTCCATCGTACAGTGCAAGTGTGTGCATGGTGTCTGCAACAAGCCAGTGTGTGCCATTCCATACCGCAGAGCATATCGCACTCCATGTAAATCTCCCAAACGGTGAGTTTGTAAGATTTATGTTCGAAACATCTGTGCCATCAAACGAAACGAGATACGGATAGCCTTCGCCATCCCTGCATGTGCCTCCGATAAGCCAGTGTGTGCCATTCCATCCCACACCATAAACTTCGCCAGGCGTCCGTGGAGAGATTGCATCCATGACAAGCGCAGTGATGTTTGTGATATTCGTGCCATCGTAGACATGTGGATATGTGAGTAATACTCCGTTCTGGTCTGTGAGTGAGTACACCCATGCACTTCCATTTGAGCGCATTGGGTAGAGAAATGTACGATTGTTGTTCTCTCCCATGTGCAATCCTAGCTTGTTGCTAATATCTACAAAATACGCATTTTCGAGAAAATATGAGAGTTCTGAGGCATCTCTTAGAACCATAACTTGGTCGTTTCTTTTATTTAGGACAGTAATATCTGGTGTGCTACAATCCTCCTGGTTATCCCAGCTAACGATGTAATATATAATTATTGATTTAGAAATTTCGAAACCTGGCTTCTGGAGCATGAGTTCAATCGCATTTTCGGACATGGCGGAAGGCACTTTTTTTGCAATTTTCCAGAGCCATGCATCTGATGCTGTACCTGCAAACTCAAGAAAATTACTTGAATAAATTTGTCCGCACTTGCCTGTGATTTCTACTACATAATCTATACCTATATTATCAGCGAGTTTATAGCCAGTTGTGCTGTTCATGTCACTATCTATGAAAATATAAACTACATTTTTTCCATCAGCATTCGGAATTTTCCACTCAAAATTTACATACTCCCCCACGGTTCCAGTTGCATGAGAATGCACATCACTCGAGTCATACTTATTAAATAGTTTTCCATACACTGCAATATAAAAATACTGATTCTGTCCTTCTGTACACGCGGCATACTCCTTAATATCAATATCTTCAGGGAGGGAGTAATTTCGCTTATCTGTAACTTTTTTTATAGATGTCCAGTCATCGAATATTCCATCAATCTTTATTTTTCCCTCCTGGTTTTTCAGATAAAAATTCCCTGTAAAAAGAAGAGAAAAGGCAATAAAAACCAGGAATACAAAAGTAGGAAAATGTATGCGTTTATCCTTTCTCCATAATATGCCCTGCGTTTGCTCTCTACCATTTGTAAAACCCACTCGTGAAATCAATCCGTTTCGGTACTGGTACTTCCCTTTGTCACGGATGTTCTTTCTTTTTTCGAGTGCTCGTGCTTTGTGCTTTGTATTATGCGTCATTATCGCTACGATTTTGTTTCCCCCGCAACAATCCAGTTATCTGTGCCCACAACCTCAAATTCAATACGCACAATCCCTGCATCTATGCCTGCGCCCACCTTGCCCAGCAACGATGCCTCTGCATTGATTGTGGCTGCGGTCA
>Ga0078972_1007579_pt1 | contig 23962 bp, 20 predicted proteins | sample YelNatPaOPGAMG01_FD_67568 | JGI IMG/M metagenome (GOLD analysis project Ga0078972, IMG submission 67568) | Hot spring thermophilic microbial communities from Obsidian Pool, Yellowstone National Park, USA - OP-RAMG-01 (SPADES assembly) (version 2) | ecosystem: Environmental > Aquatic > Thermal...
CGGCACTGTCTCACCGGGAGGGAGGGCCAGTTCCGGGAGGCGCCAGCCCCAGCCGGCATTCAGCACCAGCGCCAGGAAAATGACCAATGCACCGAGATGTCCCACCACGCCGGCCGGCCAGGGCACAGCGCGCAGTTCTGCCTCCCTCTCCCCGCCGGCCTGGAACACCATATAGCGGCGCAGGAGCAGTTCCTGGCGAACGCGCAGGAGGGCCTCCTGCAGGTCCTCCGCGGTGCCCGGCCGGCGCCATTCGTGCCGGGCGCGGGGTGCCTTACCCGCCGGCCACTCGCCGGCGCGCCAAAAGCGCCAGATGCTCCAGAGAGAGTCGGCCAGCACGACCAGGATGTTCCACGCAGAGAGGGCCAGCAGGGCCCGGAACCAGGGGGCCTGGGCGATGGAAAACAGGCGCAGGGCGTGCATCCAAGCGGACTGGGCGCGCAGGCCGGCCGGCAGGCTGGCCATCCAGCGCGCCGCCGCGGCCGGGTCTGCCGCAAACTCCGCCGGCATCTGGGGGATCAGCGCGCGTGCCAGCAGACAGCCGGCCAGCAGGCCGCTCCACAGCGCGGCCGCATACGGCGAGACCAGCGCGCGCCACAACCGCGTCAGCAGGTCTCGCTCGAGCGCTCGCGCAGGGAATTCCTCAGGGCGTTCAGCATTCATTAGCTCGGTGACCTTCGCCGGCAGGGTTCTTGCCGGCGATTGTATCACATTCGGGAGGGGGCGGACAAATCACTGCGGCCGGGTCGCGAGGGCTTTCCCACGGCCTCCAGATGCCGGCGCAGGCGCTCCATCAGATGCATGATGCCCGGCTCCCGCCGCAGTCCGTATACCGCCAGGGAAGCATCCGCCTGTTTTTCGAGGATGCCCAGGAGGGCCATATCCTCCAGCTCGCGCGCCACAGCCGGGGTCTGCCGGCCCAGGCGCTCTGCCAGGGCAGCGGCGGTGTCGCGCGTGTGCGGGTTCAGGGCGAAGAACGCCAGGATGTCCCACTGCAGAGGGGTGCGGGCATGTCGGGACAGGAAGAGGGTCAGCTCCAGGTCCATCGGGATATAGCCGGCGGCCTGCCATTCCTGGGTTAGGGAGCGCGTCGACATGGTCTCTCCTACAACAGCCGGGCTTGTGCTTCATCCTGCACCACGATGGGATCCAGCGCCAGCATCTTGAGCAGTTCATCCGCCTCGCGCGGCATCTCACCGGCCAGCCGGCGCATCAGCCGGAACTTCACCAGCCGCCAGCCGTAGCGCCCGAAGGCCCTGTTCCAGAGGGGACAGGTGCGCCGGCGGTACAGCACCAGCGCGGCGCGCCCGCCGGGTATCACCAGGAAGAGCAGGGGGGAATTGGCCAGCAGGGGCGCCGGCGGGCGCAGATGCTCCAGCGCGGTGTCGGCCGCCACGCGAAACAGCCACACACGCTCGCCGGCCCAGAGGGCATCATAGGGCAACAGTCCCAGCTCCTGGCCGGCCGGCGCATCAGGCCGGATCACCTGCATGCCCATGCGCGCCCCGATATCGCGCACGGCATCGGCCAGTTCCAGGCATTCCGCCTGCCGGCGGGACTGCGCGTCCTCCGGCCGCAGTTGCCAGAGGTTGTCGGAATACGGCCGGCCGTAAGAGGCCAGACAGGCGGCGATGGCTTCCTGCGGCGGCGTGGCGAAGCCCGGGAATTGCTCGTACACGGCCCGACAGAGGGCGAGAGCCGGCGCCGGCCCCTCCCGCTCGAGCCAATCGCGCACGAACCGTTCGATGCGGTCCGTCAGGGGAAGCTGGCGCAGACTGGTCTCCAGGCCGGCCTTCCACCAGAACAGGGGACGCAGGCCAGGCTCCGGCGGGCGCGCGGCAGGCGGTTCCCCATCGCTCTCCATAGGGAAGATGTCCTCCGCGCCGGCGATATCCTCCCAGATATGGTCGGTGATGAAGTAAAACAGCGGCGCGGGGAGGGGTATGCGGCTGGCTGTGCCCCATGGGAAAGCCTCGGCCAGCCGGCGGTATGCCGCCGCGTGCAGGTACAGCCCAGGCGTCGGTTCCGCGCGCAGGGTGAGCACCTCCTGGACCGCCTGGCGGCCGATATGGCGCAGGCCGGCGGCCAGCCCTTCCGGTGTCTCGGGGAGCGAGAGGGTCAAGCGCATCTGCCGCGGCCCGGGGCGCAGAACCAGGCGGTATTCCGCCGCCGGCGGGCCGCCGTCCAGCGGTTCGGCCGGCTGGCAGGCGAAGCCGGCGATGTCCAGGCCGGCCATCCCCACCGCCGTCAACAGCGCCTCGATCCAGCGCTCCTGCTCCGAGCGCAGGATCAGTACAATATGGCCTTCCGAGGTGAGCAGATGGGCCAGGGTGCGCAGGGTGCGCTGGAACACCTCGGCATACCAGTCCCAATCGGTGAGATGATGCGCCAGCCAGGGTTCCAGCGGCTCGGCCTGCGGCCGGCCCCACAGCCAGGCGGTCCAGAGGAAGGACATGATCCAGAAGGACGGCTCAGGGGAGGGCGGGGCGGTGAGAATGAGGTGCACGCTGTTGGCCGGCAGGGCCTTGCGCAGTTGCCCCACGGCCGCCGTCGTCACCGTGATCGGCGGCAGAGGGGTCTGCCATTGGGTAGTGATGGTCAGGGGCCGGCGGGTCTCGATGAGACGGCGCACCCACTCACAGGCCTCCTCGAACACCAGCCAGATGTTGCGCTCCAGGAAACGAGCCGGCATAGCCGGCCGGGTGGTGCGGCGCGCCCGCTCCGGCGAATCCAGGCCGGCGCCGGCGTCCAGGCAGTACAGCAGGATGGCACGCCAGAGATCTTGCGCTTCAGGCTGGGGATTGCGTTCTGCGAAGGCTTCCAGCCGGCGCGTCAGCTCGAACAGGGCGTAGAGATTGCGCGGGGTGTACAGCTCCAGGAGCTCCTGGAAACGCTCATAGGCCGGGTCCTCGCGCCGCGTCAGGCGGTGCAGGGCGCGCCAGTAGCTCAGCGCCCGGGCGGGATATGCGGCGGCGATCTGCTGGTCGGCTTCATCCGCCGGCGCATCGCCGGCACTGCCGCAGGACTCACAGCGGTAGCGCCGGCTCAGCAATTTGCGCGGCTCCCGCTCCCAAATGAACAGCTCAGCGGACAGGTTCCATCCACAATCCGGACAGCGCCCCCGGTAGAGGTCCAACAGATGCTGGCGCAGGGTGAGGCCCATATGGGGCGAGGTGGCCACCGCGGCGTGCAGGCGGTCGAGCAGTTCGGCAGAGGGAGGGGAGAGCTGGAAGCGGGTCAGGAGCGTGCAAAGGGGATTGCTGTGGACGCAGATAGCGCGCCGGCCGTGCGCCGCGGCCGCCCGCGCCGCCGAGTCCGACTGCACGAACGGCGTCAGCACCACCTCCCCCGGCTCAGTGAGTTCCTCCATGTACTCCTCAAGCGCCGTGAAGGGGAGGGGTTGGAGATACGCTTTGAGCGGGCCGGCCGGTGGGTCGCGGCGGCCGGCCACAAAGCGCTCCATAGGCTCGCTCCCTTTGCGTGGATCACCGTTTTTTGCGCTGGAGCACCTCTTTGGCGGCGCCAGCGATATGCTCCGCCGACATGCCGTATTTCTTGATCAATGCCCGGTACGGGCCGGACTCCGCGAACCGGTTGCCCATCGCCACCCGCTTCATCGGGATGGGGCAATTTTCCACCAGCACCTCTGCCACGGCGCTCCCCAGCCCGCCGTACATAATGTTGGACTCGGCGGTGACGATGGCACCGGTCTGGCGGGCGGCCTCAAGGATGAGGGCTTCGTCCAGCGGCTTCAGCGTGTGGCAGTCGATGACGCGCGCCTGGATGCCCTCGCCGGCGAGCATCTCCGCGGCCAGCAGCGCCTGACACACCATGTCGCGAATAGCGACGATGGTCAGATCCTCCCCCTCGCGAATCACCACCGCCCGCCCGATCGCAAACGGATAGCTCAGGTCAAACAATATCGGCACGGGGTCGCGGGTGAAGCTCAAATAGACCGGCCCCTCCCATTCCGCCGCGGCCCAGACCGCCAGTTTGGTGGTGGGGGCATCGGCCGCGGCCACGATGGTGGAATGGGCGATGGCGCGGAGCAGGGAAAGGTCCTCCTGGCCCTGATGGGTGACGCCGTCCGGCCCAGGCGTCAGCCCGCCGTGGCTGGCGGCGATCTTCACGTTCAGGCGGGGATAGTGGATGCTGTTGCGCACCTGGTCCAGGGCGCGCATGCTGGCGAAGACGGCGTAGGTGGTGGCGAAGGGGATAAGGCCGGCGGTGGCCATGCCGGCGGCCGCCGCCATCATGTTCTGTTCCGCAACCCCGAAGTTGAACGAACGCTCGGGGAACCGCTCCGCGAACTTGCTGGTGCCCACCGATTTGGATACATCCGCATCCAGCACCACCACGCGTGGGTTCCGTTCGCCCAGCTCGATGACCGCCTCCGCATAGGCATAGCGCGTGGCCTGGGACCTGGCGCTGAACAGCAGTTCCTCGGAGGCCAGCAGTGGGATGACTTCCGGCAGGACGTGGTGATAACGACCCGGGTCAACCTTGCTCATACCAGACAGCTCCTCAGCTCACGAATGGCCTGCTCCGCTTCCTCACGGCAGGGGGCCTTGCCGTGCCAGACCACCTGGTTCTCCATGAATGAGACGCCTTTGCCCTTGATGGTGTGGGCGATGATCATGACCGGCCGGCCGCGAAACTCCCGCGCCCATTCCAGCGTGCGCACGATCTGCTCCATGTCATGCCCGTCAATCTCCACCACTTCCCAGCCGAAGGCGCGCCACTTGCCCGCCAGAGGCTCGACCGGCATCTCCGTGTCCACGCAGTCGTCGTTCTGCAGGTGATTGCGGTCCAGGATAGCGGTCAGGTTATCCAGCTTCCATTTGGAGGCGGCCATGGCCGCCTCCCAGATGGAACCCTCCTGCACCTCGCCGTCCCCCACGATGACCCAGACATGGTAGTCTTTTTGGAGAAGCCGGCCGGCCAGGGCCATACCGACGCCGACGGACAGCCCATGCCCCAACGAGCCGGCGGTCATGTCAATGCCGGGCGTCTTGCGCATGTCGGGGTGTCCCTGCAGGATGGAGTCGAGCTTGCGCAGGGTGCGCAGATGGGACTTGTCGAAATAGCCCCGCTCGGCCAGCGCCGCGTACCAGACCGGGCAGGCATGGCCCTTGGAGAGGATGAACCGGTCGCGGTCGGGCCAGTCCGGGCGCTGGGGGTCAATCCGCATAATGCGGAAATAGAGCGCGGTGACGATGTCCGCGGCCGAGAGGGAGCCGCCCGGGTGGCCGGCCCCCGCCTCGCAGGTCATCTCGATGATATCACAGCGGATTTCGACGGCGATGCGCTTCAATTCCTCAATGGACGCCGGCACCTGCCACATGTATTCTATCCTCCCCACACATCAGTTCACTACCCATACCATTATGCATTATAGCACAGAATCCGTCCGACTGCCTGTCCAGATCACCAGGCTGCTCTTTTCCATCATCCAGCATTTGACGATTCCATTTTCTGCTTATATAATATGTATCGTAATATCTTCACCGCTCTCGGAGCAGGGGTTAACAATATGTCAGCGATTCTGGATGAGATCAACCGGTTGGCCAATGAGCGCCATCAGCTCTACGTCGCCCGAAGCAACGGGGCGCTCGACATGAGCGATGCCGAGTTCAAGGCCAAGATCGACGAGCTGACCCGCAAGCTGGAACGTCTCTGGGACCAGCGGCGCGAGGAGCTCGCCGGCAAGTACAGCGAGGGCTTCTACTCCACCGCCCGCTTCTAAGCCCTCGCCGCCCTTCTGATGGACCGCACCAATATGCCCCTGCCGCCTGCCCGGCAGGGGCATTTCCTTACTTGCCGATAGAAGTCCGCGTCAGTATCGAGGAAGTCCGACATGCACTTGCCAGCTACCCCTATCGAGGTCCCGCCCTCCTGGGCTTCCCTTCCTGTCTCCCAATGGCGCGGCCTGATCATGCTGGTCGGCGGCGTTGACGTGGGGAAAAGCACCCTGGCGCGCTATATCTGCCAGGAGCTCCTGCGCGCCGGCCTCCGCACCGCCTATCTCGACGGCGACCCCGGGCAGAGCACCATCGGCCCGCCGGCCACCATGAGCCTGGGGATGCTGGCATGGAACCAGGATGGAGCGATACACTGTGAGGCGGTCTGGCGGGTTTTCATCGGCTCCGTGTCCCCGCGCGGACATATGCTCCAAATGCTGGTGGGCGCCAGCAAACTGGTGCGCGCCGCCAAACGCGCCGGCGCCGACGCCATCATCTACGACACCACCGGCTTTGTGGACCGCGCCGCCGGCGGCCTCAACCTGAAATGGGCCAAGATCAACCTGCTCCGGCCGGCGCTGGTCGTCGCCCTACAGCGCCAGGACGAGCTGGAGAACCTGCTGACGCCGCTCCGATACAGCCGGCGGGCCCCAGTCATCACCCTGGAACCCAGCCCCTACGTCCAGCCTCGCGATCTCGATGCCCGCCGCAGTCACCGCGCCCATCTCTTCGGGCGCTACTTCGCCCACTCCCAGGAGCTGACGGTGGACACCAGCCGGCTGGCGGTCTTCCCACCCATGCCCTTCACCTATCACCAGCTCCTGGCCCTGGAGGACCGGGCCGGCTTCATCCGCGGCCTAGGCATCCTGCGCCAGACACACCCGGCCGGCGGACTCACTATCCTCACCCCCCTTGCCGGCTTGGAAGATGTCACGCTGGTGCACCTGGGGGAGATCTGCGTGGACCCACGCACCTTTGAGGACCGGCGCATCCCGTATTAAGCGCGTGCCGGCGCCTTTTCCCAGGACGGCTCCCCCTCTCCGACCACACCCCGCTCGCGCAGGCTCCAGAAGACATGATACAGGTCATCGGGCAGGCGAATGTCCATCGGGCGCAGGGACACATGGGCCGGCAGGAGCAGAAAGGGGTGATTCTGCGCCCCGCCGTACCCGCCGTGGGTGCCGATGTGCTCCTCAAAGGCCACGATCCTGCCGCGGTGCACGCCGCCGTGCACCACCAGGTCGCCGGCGTTCGGGAAGCGCACCAAGCGCGCCAGATAGCGGTTCATCGCCGTCACATCGCCGAACGGCGCCAGCGGGTCCTCCCCGATCACCAGCCCGCGCTCGATCTGCCGGAAGCCGGCCGCGCTGATGGCCAGCAGGCCGCGCGCCTCCGAGCGCCCCAGCACGAAGCCAACGCCCGGCTGACGGACCAGCCTGGCCAACAGCATGGGATACAATCCCTCGATATCCTCCAGCGTCAGGGCCTGGGGCCGCCGGCCGAAATAAATATGCGCCAGCGGACCGGAGCACAGCACCAGGATCTCGGCCGGCTGTGCCGCTTCCTGGCGTTCTTCCGCGGCAGGCAGTGAGGCGCGTCGGAGGGCCATCTCCACGCTGTAGCGCTCCAGCGCCCGCCGGCCGCCCCGCACCGCCCAGGGGGCCAGCCTGCCGGGCGACTGCTGTTCCGCCTGGCGCAGTTCCTCCAACAGGGCCTCCAGCGCGCCCGGCAGTTCCGCCGGCGCCTCCTCCAACAGCGGCACCGGCTGGGCGGTCAGCTCCCGCACCACCGCGGCCAGGCTCTTGCCGGCCAACTGTGCGAAGGGAGTGCTGTCCGATTGACCGTGATCCGAGAGGATGACCAGGTCGTAAGGGATGGGCGCGCCGCGGGAAATCATCTTCCAGATGCGCCGTATCTGATGATCAATGCCGGCCAGCGGCTCGCGCACATCGCGTGCACAGGGGCCGGCGAAATGCGCCACCTCATCATACCCGAGGTACGTGACGTAGATGGCCGGCACGCCCCGTAAGATGTCCAGCAGGACGATATACGTGCTGAACTCCCGCAGTACCACGTTGGACACCACCCGCAAAACGGGATACAGCCCCCGCCGGGAGACCCGCGGCCATTCCTTCCGCAACTGCTGGCGCCAGGCGTAAAGCACCTCCATGAGCCAGTCCCACAGCGACAGGACGAGCACCCGCAGGAGGCAGTAGGGATTCAGGAGGAAGAGCAGGAAATCATCAATACGGCGGGAAGCGCCGGCATTCCGGTTGTTCCCCATCGTGAAGATGGTCAGCTCTGCCCCGCCGCTGAACACGTTTGCCGTGCTGGAACCGCCGCACAGTAAGCCGCGATAGCCGTTCTCCACATAGCGCTGTTCCAGCAGACGCGCCCCCTCCGGCCGGTTGGAGACGATGACCCGGCCGCTGACGCGGTCCAGGAAGCGAAAGGCGGGGATATCGGAGCTGTCACCGTACATGATGCCGGCCTGCACCGAAGAGGTCTGCGAGGGGATGCCGCAGTCCCAGGCCATCAGGCGGAACCGCCCCTGCTCCAGCAGGGATTCTAACGCCGGCATCATCCCCTCCCGCAGGGCATGCCGCAGGGCAGTGTACGACAGGCCGTCAATCTGCACGAAGACCACCCCGTGGGGCGACGGCTGTGCCCCCGCCGGCCGCTTCCGCCCCAGCCGGCGGATGACCCAGTCATACAGGGTGCGCTGGCGCTCCGCGCTGACCAAGGCGCTGAAGAGCACATTGCTCGCCGGCAGGATGACCGCCCCCAACACCGCCGAGGGCCAGAACGCATCCACATGAAACCCCGGCCAGACCCTCCCGACGAAGAGCAGGAGCAGGGAATCCACCAGCACGGTCGGCAGGCCGATGGTCAGCCAATTGACCGGGTACGCCAGGTACACCACCATGGGCCGCACCAGGGCATTGACCAGGCCGAGGAAGAGCGCGAAGGTCACCCAGGCCGGCACCAGCCGCGGGGAAAAATCAAAGGAGATGCCCGGGATGACCAGCACCGCCATGAACAGCGAGAGGCTGTTGACGAGCGCAGTAGTGAAGAAGCGCCATCCCAGGCGCCAGGCGCGGCGCATGGCGAATTACCTCCTCCAGCTAGCGGGCGAAGTGCGCCGGCGGGCCAGCGACCTCGGCTGTCTCCCCCGGGATCAGCACCCGCACGTCCGTATCCGCCGCCATCTGGCTGGCATATCCCAGGAAGGTGTACGGCGGGTCCTGCAGATACGCCAGCCGCTCCCACACCGGCCCCATCAAGCGGAGAGAGCCCCAGTGTACGGGGATGGCCAGTTTCGGCCTCAGCATTCCCAGGGCGCGTGCCGCGGTGCGCGGGTTCAGATGGCCCGGCGGGGTGCGCGGGGTGTAGCCGGCCACCGGCAGGAGCGCCAGGTCAATGTGCCACCGCCGGCCCATCTCCTCCATCTCGTCGAACAGGTCCGTGTCGCCGGCGAAATAGACCGTGAACCGTCCCTGCACCATATAGCCCTGGGCCGGGACATGCATGCCCCACAGCGGCCGGCCGCCAGGATGCGCCGCCGGCGTGGCGGTCACCAACAGGCCATCCCACTGCACCTCTTCGCCCGGCCCTATTTCGACCACCTCCTGGGAGAGGCGCGAGGCCAGGTAGGCGCCGGCGCCGCGCGGCACAATCACGGTCGCCTGGCTGGGAAGCCTGCGCAGAGAGGGCAGGTCCGCATGGTCGTAATGCAGATGCGACAGCAGGACCAGCCGCACCTGGCGTAAGGAGAGAGGCTGTTCGGTGAGCGACCTGCCGTGCCGGCGCAGGACCAGGAAGCGGTCCCGAAGCACCGGGTCAGTGATGATGGTCTGTTCATCCAGCTCTATCAACACGGTGGCATGGCCGATATAGGTCACGCGCATGGACGGCATCTGCCTGCACACCACCCCTTTGTCGTTAGAATTCCATCGCCATTATAACACGCCGGCGCACGCGTCCCAAACGAGCGGTTTTCCATCCGGATGGGGCTCGTGTTGACAATCTTCCCGTTTTCCATATAATTACTATTAGTTTGTATTCGATAACTTTTTATTATACAAATGTCGCGGTTCCTCTCTACTCCTAGTGAGGCAGGCATGGTAAAGTGGTGCGCCTTCAAGACCTGAGATAAGCCCATCGCACCGGGCGGTGCGCGCCGGCCAGCCTGCCCCTCTCGCGAATGACCCCAGCCTATCGGGCACGGTCCCCTGCAGGCCGGCAGGCTGGCCCCATCGTTCCAGCGGCCATCGCTCTCCCCGCTTCACCGCAGGGAAGCATGGAAATACATCATCACAGGAGGGAGTCGTATGTCCGAAAAGCTCACCCGCTTCTTTGCCTCACGCTGGGGCATCATCCTCGCCGGCGCCGTGATCGGCGTCCTGGCACCGCTGTTGCAGAAATTGGGCAATCCGCCGAACATGGGCATCTGCGTGGCCTGCTTCGAGCGGGATATCGCCGGCGCCCTCGGCCTGCATCGCGCCAGCGTGGTGCAGTATCTCCGCCCCGAGATCATTGGCTTTGTGCTGGGAGCCATGATCGCCGCCTACCTCTTCGGGGAATTTAAGGCCCGGGCCGGCTCCGCCCCCATCGTCCGCTTTTTCCTGGGCGTCTTCGCCATGATCGGAGCGCTTGCCTTTCTCGGCTGTCCCTGGCGGGCACTGCTCCGCCTCGCCGGCGGCGACCTGAACGCCATCCTGGGGCTGGCCGGCCTGACCACCGGCATTGCCATCGGCGTCTGGTTCCTGAAATCCGGTTACAACCTGGGGCGTGCCACCCGGACCTATACCGCCGTCGGCTGGATTATGCCCCTATTCATGCTGGGATTGCTGCTCTTGCGCATCTTCCAGCCGCAGTTCAGCAAAGACGGTCCCATCTTCTTCAGCCAGAGCGGTCCCGGTTCCCTGCATGCTCCTCTGCTTATCTCCCTGGGCTTTGGGCTGATCATCGGTTTTCTGGCACAGCGCACCCGCTTCTGCACGATGGGCGCTATCCGGGATGTCATTCTCATCCGCGATTTTCACCTGATCTCCGGCGTAGGCGCACTGCTTGTGGTGGCGTTCATCATGAACCTGATCCTGGGGCAGGTGCACTTTGGCTTCGCCGGCCAACCCATCGCCCACTCCAGCTACCTATGGAACTTCTTGGGCATGACGCTGGCCGGGCTGGCCTTTGCCCTGGCCGGCGGGTGCCCGGGCCGGCAGTTGTTCCTCTCTGGAGAAGGTGATGGCGACGCCGCAGTCTTCGTGCTGGGAATGATCGTGGGCGCCGCTTTCTCCCACAACTTTGCCCTGGCAGGAAGCCCTGACAAAGTGGTGGAAGGCGTCGTCCAGACTGGCGGCCTGACCCCCGCCGGCATGATCGCCGTCGTCCTCGGCCTCATTATCTGCATCGCTATCGGCTTCACCATGCGCGAGAAAAGCGCTTCCTGAGCGCAAGGAGGTGTATCATGGCACAGCTTGTTGATGCGCGCGGCCTGTCCTGCCCCCAACCGGTGCTTCTGACCAAAAAGGCCATTGCCGCCGGCCAATTCCCCATCGAGGTACTGGTGGATACCGTCACATCCCGCGAGAACGTACGGCGCATGGCAGAGGCCAGCGGCTATACCGTCCAAGTCGAACAGATCGGTGAAGAATTCAAACTCACCATCCGCAAGTAACGCGTGACGGCCGCCAGGGGAAGCTTCCCCTGGCGGCTCCCCGTTCACAACTCCGCCGGCCAGGATTTGCATCTTTTCCCCGAGCATGCTATAATAGCAGGTGCCAAGGGCGAGTAGCTCAGCTGGTTAGAGCGCGTGTCTCACATACACGAGGTTCACAGGTTCGAGTCCTGTCTCGCCCACCAATGGGTGCCGCTGGCCGCTCCGCTCTTCCGGGGTGCCAGCGGTTCGTCGTTTCAGGCCGGTTCAACGGATGCGCGACATGGGACAATCGGCTAACAAAGCTGTGCCGGCCTCGCCGACCGGCGTGGGGAATTTCGAGCGCTGGCTGTTCGCCCTCCGCTGGCCCTATTGGGGCATTCTGCTCGCGCTGGCCTTCCTCTCCCCACACCTGAACCTCGATCCCTTTTTCGCCGTCGCTCTGGTCGCCATCACCGCGGCCCTGCATATCCTCCTGTTCCTCCTCCTGCACCTGCGCCGGCTGGGGCGCTGGTTCGCTCCAGTGTTCTGGGCGTTGGACCTGGCCCTGCTGACCGCCCTGGTGCTCAAGGGTGGGATTTGGCCCACGCCCCTTTACCCACTGCTCTGGTGGCCGGTGGTCGTGATCGGGCTGGCCGCCGGCGGAGGAATGGGCCTGCTGGCCGGCCTGGTGCTGGCATTCTGCGGCGCGCTCCCCCTGAGCACCCCACAGTGGAGCGAGTTGGCCGGCATGAACCTGACCGAGGCCGTTGTCTCCCTCATTGGCCTGCCGGCGCTAGGTGCCGCTGCCGGCTGGCTCAGCCAGCAGAGAGCCGCTCAGCGACTGCGCGAGCTCACCGCCGAGGTCGAAACTCTGCGGCAAACGCGCGATCGCCTGGATGCGGTGTACGCTATGGCCAGCACCCTGGGCGCCACCCTCGATTATCAGCAGGTCCTGCAGGCGCTGTTCGACCTGAGCGCCATCGAGTTCCGGGCGTTGGGCAAGAACCCGGCGCAGATGGTGGGCATGGCCCTGCTGTTCGAGGAAGGCCGGCATGAGCCAGCCCTGCACGTGGTCGCCGGCTACCATATTACCGATGCCGACCGGGATATCCGCTGTCCGGCCCGGCAGGGCGTCCTACAGCGCGTCATCTCCGCCGGCGAGGCCGAGGTGATCTCTGATGTCGCCGCGGATCCCGAACTATCTGCCTTCCCCTCCCTGCGCGAGGCCCGCTCCGCCATCGTTGTCCCCCTACGGGCCGGCTTTGAGTCCTACGGGGTGGTGCTCTTCGCCAGCCCCTCGCCGGCCGCTTACTCCTTGGACGAATGCCATTTCCTGGTGGCCTTTTCTAACCAGGCCACCATCGCCCTGCAGAACGCCCAGCTTTTCCAGAGCCTGCGCGAGGAACGGGACCGCATCATCACCCAGCAAGAGGAGATCCGCCGCGAGATCGCGCGCGAACTGCACGATGGGCCAACGCAGACCATCGCCGCCATCACCATGCGCCTCAACTACGCCCGCGCGCTGGTGAAGCGCTCGCCGGAGAAAGCCGCCGAGGAACTGGCGGAGCTGGAGGACCTGGCCCGCAGGACGACGAAAGAGATCCGCACCATGCTGTTCACCCTGCGGCCGGTGATCCTGGAGACCCAGGGACTGGTGGCGGCACTGCGCCATTATGCCGAGAAAATCCAGGAGACGGAAGGGCTTCTGGTGGAGATCCAGGACGCCGGCTTCTCCGCTTCCCTCTCCGACGAGACCGCCGGCGTCGTCTTCTCCATCCTGGAGGAGGCCATCACCAACGCCCGCAAGCACGCCCAGGCCCACCGCGTGATCGTGCGACTGCGCAACGACCAGCAGACCTTCATGGCAGAGGTGGAGGATGACGGCATCGGCTTTGACGTGGCGGCGGTCGAGCAAACCTATGACCAGCGCGGCAGTTTGGGGCTTATCAACATGAGGGAACGGGCGGAGCTGATTGATGGGACGCTGTCCATCATCTCCAGCCCCGGGAGCGGCACGCGGGTGGTGCTGGTCGCGCCGTTATCGCGGATCGCCGGCCCCGCACGCCCCGCGCAGAAGCGCTTCTGACCGCTTCCCACCTTCAATATGCCCAGCGGTCCACCTCGCGGCCCTGGGCATCCAGCAGAATGGCCACATCTCCCTCGTTGTTCCAGATATAGGCCTGGGTCCAGAAGAGGTGATGCGGCGGCAGGGAGAAAGCCGCCGGCCCGCTGTGCACGCGCACGTAATCGCCGGCGGATAGACGGAATCCCTGAGGGAAATGGTACATCTGTGCACCCACCTCGCTGAACACCCGCCAGCCGGTCATGTCCTGCGCCAGGTTGCCGTCGTTGCGAATCTCGATGTACTCATCCTGGCCGGTGAAACGCAGGGCGCTGATGCGCAGGACGGCGCGCGGCGGGGGCGTTGGCGTGGCCGTTGGCCGAGGTGTGGGGGTTGGCGTGAAGGTCGGCGTAGGGGTCGGGGTCGGGAGCGCCGTGTGATAGAGGGGGAAATACACCATCCAGCGCGCCGGCTCCTGGGCGGCAGTGGGCCGGCCGCCGCTGGACCAGACCGCCGCCCCGATGACAGACAGCAGTAGCAACGCGATCACCAGCGGCCGGCGCCCGAGTTCCCAGCCGCGATGAGCCATCATGCCTCCACGTTTCATGACCTTCCCACACCCTTTTCGGAAAAACCTATTGACCGCCAACGCAAACCGTGTTATACTATGCCCAGACATGGGGCAGATGCCCGCTCTGACAGGTTCATTCTTCACCAGCAGGAGGCGCAAGATGAAGGTCACGATCGATCGCGACGAATGCACGAGCTGTGGCAGTTGCTGGAGCGTCTGCGACGCGGTGTTCGAGGAGGACAACGACGGGGTCTCCCAGATTGTGGCGAAATACCGCGTCGGAGGTGACCCCGGCAAGGGCGAAGTCCCCGAGGATCTGCGCGACTGCGTCCAGGAAGCTGCCGATAGCTGTCCGGTTGAGATCATCCATGTCGAAGGGTAAGTGATCTCCCCGTAATTGTCAAACGACGATTTTGCCCCCAGATGCGCAAGGACATCTGGGGGCTTTGTTTCTGCACCAATCATCTGGAAACAGCCGGCAGGCTCCTGCCCTGCCCCTACGGCAGGTGATAGGTGATGATCAGCGCCGGCCGGCGGCTCACCATCCAGTACTCCGACGACGCCAGGTCATACTGGACGCCGGCGGCGCCGGTCGCCTTCAGCAGGATGCCGGCGTTAGCCTCCGGCTCCTCCATCCACTGCCGCACCAGGCAGGTGATGTCCATCGTCAGCCAGGACTGTGTGGCGCTGAGCAGGGTCAGCGCCGCCGGCATAGTCGAACAATCTGTGCCGGCACCGCTGGCGCCCGGCTGGTCCCAGTCCACCCCTTCCTGCGCCTGCTTCCAGGTGACTGTCCGCTCGTCCCAGGTCCGATGCAGGGCATATACCTCCACCGGCGTAACGTTGGGGTTGCTCCGGCCGGCAACGTACATCTGCAGTACGGCCCGGTCTATCACCGCTTCTGGCGGGATCATCCCCAGGTCGAACCACAGCACACTCTCCGCCCAGCCGCCGGCGCGCACCGCCAGCTTCTGATGCGCCCCGTAATTGGCGTCCGGTGCCCAGGCGTTCAGGATGCTGTCCCGCACCTCGCCATGGCCATATCCCCGCTGGATCACAACCCGCTGATACTGAAGCGGTGACGGCGGCGTAAAGGTCGGCGTTGGTGTAGGCGGCGGTGGCGTCACAGTAGGCGTATGCGTGGGGGTCGGCGTCGGCGGAATGGGTTCGCCCTGGGGAAGCTCCCAGAAGAAGTTGGACTCGTACAGCATTCCACAGCCGCCGGCGGGGAAGCGGATGAGATTATGGGAGACCGTCTGCCCACCCGAAAGCGACTGCGCGGCCACAGGGTTGAAGCCCGGATGATAGTTCAGCAGGAAGAACGAGCCATATTCCTGGAAGCGGGTGTTCGCGAGCACGGAGAAAGCGCCGGCGGCATCGGCCGTGGCCTGTGCCAGCAGGACGGGGTTCTCAAACAGTGTGCCGGCCGTGCCGAACACCTGCACCCGCGCGCCCGGGCTGGGCTGTTCGACGGCCGGCGGCACTCCCAGCACCACCTTGCCGGCAAAGCGGAACCCGCAGGAGGCCGGCGTGTTGGTCGCTGTCGGGGTGGCGGTCGCGGTAGGCGTTGGCGTAGCGGTGGGAGTGTCAGTAAGAGTTGGAGTAAATGTGGAAGTAGGGGTGAACGTTCCAGTCGGTGTAGCAGTGGGCGTCGCTGTTGGCTCCCCTCCGCCGCCCTGCAAATTCAGCACCGTCCAGCCGCCGATCTGGTAGGTGCCGGTTTGCTTGGCCCATTGGTAATACGGGCTTCCGATGAGGAAGTAGACCGTACTGCCGGCCGGCACATTATCAATATCGAGGATGTACTTGCGCGAGGTGCCGCTGGTGAAAGCGGTCGTCTCCGCCACCTTGACCCCGTTGACCCAGGCCTGAATCGGGGTGCCTTCATCCACATAGGCGAAATTGGCCAGCCGCACGGTGCCCTCAAAGCGGTGCGCCGTGAACAGTGAGAGATTGAACGAGGGATTGTCGCCGCCGGCCTGCCAGGTCAGCGTCTGGATGGCGTACTGTTGATACGGTGAGCCGATGAAAAAGCGGATCAGGTCGCCTTCCTGTGCCCCTTCCAGCACCGGTGTGCTGGGATCATCCCCTGGCACGTAGAACTCGTACACCCCCATCAGGTTCGTCAGGTCGCTGGTAAAGACGATGCCGTTGACCACTGCCAAGACCTGCACTCCTGATGGCGCCGGGGCACCAGGGCTTACGTACAGATATCCTTTCACATGATGGGGTGCCGGTGCGTCCGCCCACAGCCAACTGCCTGTAAGCAGGCCGGCCGTCAGCCACACCAGCACCGCGGCTGTCCCCACCCATATCCTGCGGCGCATACAGGTCCCTCCTGTATTACATCCTCACCCTTCCCGCCCCGTCTGCGGGATTTAACCTTAAACTTTACATAGCATTATAGCGATCCATAACCTGTTTGTCAATATGTTATTGTCAAAATATTATGACAATTTTTTCATGAAATTGACAAGATAGCTCGGATGCTGTATCATGTATGTAATATTTGCTCACATGGAGGATCCCATGTCCCCTACATCGCACGCGAAGACCGGGTCTCCACCCTCCCCGACTGCGAGCTTTGGCCGCGTGCTGGAGGTGAATCTTTCTACTGGCGAGGCGCGGCGCTGGCAGGTGCCGGCGGAAACCCTCCGCCTCTACATCGGCGGGCGGGGGCTGGGCGCCCGGCTCCTGCTGGACATCCTGCCGGCCCACACCGATCCCCTCTCGCCGGCCAATGTGCTCATGTTCGCCACCGGTCCGCTGACCGGCAGTCCGTTCCCCGGCTCTGGCAAGTACGTCGTCATCACCCGCTCGCCGGCCACCGGCACTTTCCTCGACTCCTACTCCAGCGGCCTGCTGGCCGCGCAGATGCGCTTCGCCGGCTTTGACCTTCTCATCCTCAAAGGGAAGGCTCCCCAACCATCCTATCTGCTGGTGGAGGATGCGCGCGTGGAAATCCGGCCGGCGCAGGAGCTGTGGGGCACAGACGCGTTTGAGGCCGAAGACATCCTGCGCCAGCGCCACGGCCACGATATCGGCATCGCCGTCATCGGTCCTGCCGGCGAGAACCTGGTCAAATTCGCCGCTATCGGCAGTGACTATTTCCGGCATGCCGGCCGGGGCGGCGGCGGCGCGGTCATGGGCTCCAAGAACCTGAAGGCCATCGTCGTCTCGGGAAGCGGCAGTATCCCCGTGGCGCACCCGCATGCAGTGCTCATGCTCCAGCGCCGGCTGTTGGAACGGCTTCCGAACCTGCCAAAAGCTCAGACTTATATCCGCTACGGTACGACCTCGACTTTCCCCATCACCAACTCGGCCGGCATGCTCCCGACGCGCAATTTCCAGCACGGGACCTGCCCTGAGGCGGTGAACCGCCTGGACGCCGAGGGCATCAAGAAAATCACCATTGGCAACGCCGGCTGTTACACCTGCATCGTCCCCTGCTCCCGGCTGGTGGAAGTGGAGCGCAATTCCCAGAAACTGCGCTTAGAGGGCCCCGAATATGAGACCCTCTCCATGCTCGGCCCCAATGTCGGCATCACTGACCCGAGCTTTGTCGTGGCAGCCAATCTGGCCTGCGATAAGCTGGGGCTGGACACCATCTCGGCCGGCGCAGTGCTGGGATTTGTCATGGAGTGCGTTGAGCGCGGTCTGTTGGATCATCCCGATGTCGCCGGCCTGCGTTTCGGCGCCCAAGAAGCGGCCCTAAAGGCGCTGGAGGATATCGCGTTCCGCCGAGGTTTCGGGAACCTGATGGCCGAGGGAGTGCGAGCGCTGGCCGCCCACATCGGGAAAGGGAGCGAGCGCTTCGCCATGCATGTCAAGGGGTTGGAGTTCCCCGGCTATGATCCGCGCGCGGCCTTCGGCGCCGGCCTGACCTATGCCGTCGCCCCGCGCGGTGCCTGCCACCGCCGCGCCTGGCCCCCTCGCGAGGTGCTCGACGGCTTGAACCCCTACACCATCGAGGGCAAGGCGCAGTACATCAAACGGCTCTTTGATGAACGCATCATCATGCACTCTCTGCTGGTGTGCGACTATGCCGGCTCCGGCATGCAGTTAACCATCGAGGAGTACGCGGAGTTCCTGGAGGCCATCACCGGCCAGCACTATTCCGCGGAGGAGCTGTGGCAAGCCGCCGACCGCATCGAGACCACCATCCGGCTGTTCAACGTGCGGGAGGGATTCACGCGGGAGGACGATACCCTGCCGGCCCGCATCTTGGAAGAACCCCTGCCGGACGGTCCCGCCAAGGGGCAGTTGTTCGGGCGCGCCGGCCTGGAAGCCATGAAGGACGAGTACTACCGCCTGCGCGGCTGGGACGAGAAAGGCGTCCCACTGCCGGAGACCCTGCGCCGTTATCACATCACCTGGCAGGAGGGAGAGCTGTGAGCGCACCCAAACATCCCGCCGTCAAGATCAACGCCGCTATCTGCACCGGCTGTCGCGCCTGTTCCGTCATCTGTGCCCTCTCGCACGAAGGAGCACTGGAGCTGGCCGGCGCCCGCATCCGCATCGAAAAACACCTTCCCGATATGGACAAACGGCCCATCTTCAAGCCTATTGCCTGCCGCATGTGCGTCAAGGCGCGCTGTGTGGCCGCCTGCCCTACCGGCGCGCTGGTTCAGCGAGAGGATAACGGCCTGGTGGTGCTCCATACCATGCTGTGCGATGGGTGCGGCCAATGCGTCGAGGCCTGCCCCTTCCATGCCATCTGGATGGATGAGCGCCATGGGGTAGCCATCAAATGCGACCTCTGCGGCGGCGATCCGATGTGTGTGCGCTACTGCTCGCCGGGGGCGCTCAGCTTCTCATATGCCGGCGAGAATGAGTCCGGCCGCGGGTAGGGAGATGGCGATCACGGTTCTGCTTATGGGGGTTATGCAGTCAGCGCTTCCTGGCCGGCTGGAGTACCAACCCGCCGGCGGGGGAGCTCCCACACTGCGGGAACTGATCGAGGCGCTGTCGGGGGACAGCGCCTCGCTTGCCGGCATCCTGCTCGACGAGCACGGGGATCTGAGGCCGGATTACGTCGTGCTCATCAACGGACAGAACGCACGTCTTCTGCAGGGGCCGGAGACCCCCGTGCCGGACGGCTCCACGGTGATCATCACCGCCCCTATCTCGGGTGGATAGCTTAGCGCCCGGGAACCGCCTCGCGCGCGGCGCAGGGGATGGATTCCGGCGCGATCTCGTGGCGCGGCCGGCACTCCCGCACCAACTGCGGCGCATGCAGGATGACATCCACGCCAATTTGGGCGCCAGTGCGGTAAATATGGGAGCAAGAGCCATCAGGCGTCTTCGGCACCCAGATCTCCCGCAGGAACTTGCACTCGTTGTGCCCTAACTCCTCCTGGAAGCGGCGGTGAAGCTCATAACACAGCTCATCCACACAGGTCAGGTCATCATCGGGTGAGGTGCGGCCGTAGAGCAGGCTGGTGCACATGATGCAGGCCGCCAGTGCCCCGCAGAGATGGCGCACCTGGACGATGGGCACGCCGTCATCCCCCACCTCCTGATAGCCGGCCGCCACGCCGGCCAGCAGTTTGGTCATGTCCACGTTCGGGTCCAACCGATGGCTCCCCCCACCGCCGTGAAACCCGGTGATCGCCTTCACCATCCTGGGGTCCGTGATCTGGAGCACCTCATTGATCGCCAGGAACACCGATTCACTGCAGTGAAAGCCTTTCTCCTTGTATTCCAGCGCCTTCCTGCCGGCCAGCTCCACTTTCTCCCGAATGGCCTCTTCGCTCAACATGCCGCCCTCCACACAGATAGGACCAGGGATAGATGATGGATACATTATACACGAATTTGTGAAAAGGGCAACTAGTGGAGATACAGCGTTACGGGCGCGGGAAATTACCAGGCGCGGCGCCAGTTGACGATGTGGACACAGGCGTCCCGGAAGGGGCCTTCCTGATGATGCGGGACCACCACCACGGGGCTGAGCAGCTGGCCGGCATTGTCCACGACCACCACATGCCAGATGTTCGGGGTCGGGCCGAGGACGATATCCCACTTGCCGATGTCCACTCCACCCTTGGAGGTGCTGTACGCCTCGTTGCCCCAGATGTCATAGACCCGGATGCGCACTCCCTCCAGGGGATGGCCGGCGCGGTCGCGCACTTCCCCGCGGATATACTGTGCCATACAGCCGGCGCTCAGGTCATGCTCGACCTCATCTTCCAGATAGAACGCGTAGCGGCCCGGCTGGGTGGGCGTGGGCGAAGGGGCTATGGGAGTGCGGACAGGGGTGGTATCCGCCGGCGTCGGCGTACGTGTGGGAACCAGCCACGGCGTCGGCGTCGCCACCTGTATCGTGGGCTGGGCCGTAACCGCCGGCAAGGTTATGATGATGGTGGGCACGGGGGTAGCCGGCGGCAGGGTCCAGGTCGGCGTCGCAGTCGGCGGGAGGGGTTGCGGTGCAGGGGTAAGTTCGGCCAGGGTTTCGGCCGGCGCCGGTGGTGCCGGCGGCCGCAGAAGCTCCTGCCGGACGTTGGTATAGATGACAAAGCCGGCGACCATCACGAACAGCAGAACCAGCACAAAGGCTATGGCTGAGAGCTTATTGACCTGCACCTTGCTTCAAGCCTCCTGTTCCACCAACGTTCACGCCCCATGATAGCACAGCGGTGTTCGACGCGCAACCCCATCCGCGCAACTGTCTGACAATAGACGTCGGAACAGGACATGCGGTTCCCGATATAACAAAAACGGCGGGCTGTGGTCAGCCCGCCGTAGCACCGCCTGTGAAGGCGCCGGCTCATGCCTTGCCGTAGAGCATCTCCGCCACCCATTCCAGGCCCAGCTCTTCCAGCTTGCCGCGGGTCGGCCGGCCCTCCTCATCCCAGCCGGCCATGCGGTAATACTGGGCGCGGGCCTGCAGGAACTCCTCCGGTTTGATCACCAGGCCGGCGGTCGGCCCGCCAACGATCGGCTTGAACATCTTGGGCGGCAGGGTGTCCTCTTTCGAGGTGAATCCCTCGCGGGCGTTAAACGCCCTCTGCAGGTTGACGGTGCGCTCGCCGACCTTCATAAGCTCCCACACGCTCATGTTCCAGCCGGTGACCGCCTGTACGAGGGTAGCGATCTGGCTGGTGTGATAGAGCTGCCAGGCCGGCCCCCACACGAACTGGCACAGGCTCAAGGCGTTGGCCAGGTTATACACCCACTGCGTATAAATGGTGAAGCGCAGTTTCTCGGTGTTCACGAGCTGGATATCCTCAATCGGCTCCAGCAGTCCCAGCTCCGCCATGCGGTCATCGTACGCGCCAGGCACATAGGCGGGGTCATGCTCATGAGACTGATGGTCCGCGCCGTATGGGTTAATGGCATAGATCACCTCGAGGGTGCGCTTCACCCGCGGCATATGGGCCGGGAACTCATGCGCCTTGGTGGCCACCACCAGCTCTTCCGCGCCTTTGCCGATCTTCTGTGCCGCCCGCCAGGAGCCTTCCGCCAGGAGGTTGCCGAAGCCCTCGCGTTCGCAGATCTTCCGCACCATCTCCACCATGGCCGCGGCATTGCCAAAGGTCAGCTCGATGCCGTCGGTATCCTCTTTCGTCAGGATGCCGTGCTCATAGCAGTCCATGGCCCAGGCGATGACCGCCCCCGTGGAAATGGTATCCAGGCCGTACTTGTTGCACAGCTCGTTGGCCTTGCAGATTGCCGCCAGGTCGCTGACACAGCAGTAACTGCCGAGAGTGGAGAGGGTTTCATATTCCGGCCCGCCGTAGCGCGGGTCAACCGGGTAGGGCCCTTCTTTGATCTCCACCACGCGCTTACAGCGCACAATACAGCCGAAGCAGGTGTCGTTTTCCTTAAGGATGGTCTTGGCCATGGTGGTGCCGTCAATGGCCTCCCAGCCATCGAACACGCCGGTCTCCCAGTTGCGGGTGGGAAGCCCACCGACGGCCTGCTGGGCACCGATGGTGGCGGCGGTGCCGTAATCGCGCATAGGGGCGACATCCGACTGGGGGAAACGCTGGGCGCCCCACTTGGCGAGCTGGGAGAGCGTCTCGCGGTCCTTGATGGGCGGCCGGCCCTTGGTGCCGCGCACTGCCACCGCCTTGAGGTTCTTCGAGCCCATCACCGCGCCCATGCCCGTGCGGCCGTTGGCGCGGTTGCACATGTTCATGATGGCGGCGTAGCGCACCAGCTTCTCGCCGGCCGGCCCGATCTGCAGGACCTCCACCTTCGGATCGCCCAGCTCGGCCTTGATGATATCCTCGGCCTCGCCGGTGACCTTGCCCCAAAGGTGAGAGGCATCGCGGATCTCCACCTCGCCGTCATGGATCCACAGGTAGACCGGCTTGGGAGCACGTCCCTTAATGACGATGCCCTCGAAGCCGGCGGCTTTCAGCTCCACCGGCCAGAATCCGCCGGCCTGTGCGTCGCCGATCGCGCCGGTGACCGGCGACTTGGCGTTGGCCGAAACTCGGCTGGTGCCGGAAATGGGCGCGCCAGTCGTGACGCCTACAAAGAGGGTGAGCACGTTCTCGGGGGAGAAGGGATCGACGCCGGCAGGCGTTTCCTTGAGCACGTAATAGGTGCCCATGGCGCTCCCGCCCAGATACATGCGGAAAAACTTCTCGCCTGGCTCCTCGATGTGCCAGGTGCCGTGGGTCAGGTCCACATGCAGGATTTTGCCGTTGTAGCCGTAGGGCATAGTCGTTCCTCCAGCAAATGAGATGGGTTCGGTCAGAGAACGGCCGGCGGAGGGCCTCCGAGGGCCGCAGGACGTCTGTGCATGGGCGTGTGAGACATGTATTGGGCTGTCACATCCCCCCTTTCCATTCAGACCAGCGACGATGATGAGGGCGATGGCGAACGCGGTTCGACTTGTGATATATTTCTATTATATCATAATCTGTGCAGAGGACAAATGGGCGGAAAGAAGCGTAATCTCAGGGCGGCGGATGCTGTCGACATGCTTCACCACTGGGATACAAAAATGGCCCCTGCTTGCCCCATTCCGCATGCGGGAACGGGGATCGAGGCCACCGAAGACTGGTGAGCCGTGCGCGATTCGAACGCGCGACACCCTGCTTAAAAGGCAGGTGCTCTGCCGGCTGAGCTAACGGCTCGCACCACGTATTATACTGGATTCCGCCCGAAAAGCAAATTTAGGGGGTTTGCCCCGAGAAACCAGCCGCCGGCCGGGCGGCAAACACCATCCGGCCGGCGGCGGTCCCCCATCAGCACGCCCTCACACCCAGAAATTGTGATGCCAGGCATGCGCCTTCAACCGCTCGATGACCTCTGGCGCAAACGGTCCCTTGTCCGACGCCCGGATATTGGCATCCACATGATGAAGCTTGCGCATCCCCACGATCACACTCGACACCGCGTCGAAGCTCAGGATATAGCGCAGGGCCGCCTCGGGCAGTGATTCCACATCGGGCATATCCAACAGCCATTGCAGGGCCTGCACTCGCTCGTACACCTCGCGCTTGCGGTCGCCGCGGAAGTAATCGTTGCGCCAATCTCCCTCAGGGAAGGTGGTTTCCGGCGTGATCTTCCCCGTCAACGCCCCCTCGTCGAACGGACAGCGCACTACCACTCCCACGTCATGGGCCTTGGTCAGCGGGAAGAGTTTGTCCGCTGCATCCTGTTCGAAGATGTTGAAGACCACCTGACAGGCATCGATCAGCCCTGTGGCGATGGCCTTGGCAGGCACATGGGGATCATCCAGGGGGAAGACCAGGGACAGGCCGAAGGAAGCGATCTTGCCGGCCTCCTTCAGCCGGCGAACCTCTTCCTTCCACTCGTCGTAGTCCGCCCACGAATCCACCCAGACGTGGAAGTTTTGCAGGTCAATCTGCTCCACCCCCAGATTGCGCAGGCTGTTCTCCGTGCACTCGGTCAGCCAGCCGGCGGGATAGGCTTCCAGGAATGAATCGCCCGGCGAGGGCACGAAGTTAAAATTCTTCGGATACACCTTG
>Ga0078972_1007581_pt1 | contig 23960 bp, 19 predicted proteins | sample YelNatPaOPGAMG01_FD_67568 | JGI IMG/M metagenome (GOLD analysis project Ga0078972, IMG submission 67568) | Hot spring thermophilic microbial communities from Obsidian Pool, Yellowstone National Park, USA - OP-RAMG-01 (SPADES assembly) (version 2) | ecosystem: Environmental > Aquatic > Thermal...
ATTGAGGATAGATGTTCGTTCCCCAGAGGGCGACCTCCTTCCCATCCTGATAATAGAGGACACCATCCTCAACCTTTATGGGGCGAATCGGCAAGGGATTGCCGATTTCTCTTGGCTTTTCCCGATTTTCCTTCTTTTCAAGCATTCGCCAGGGACTTTGCGGGATGACGGGAAGTTTGCTTATGAGAACTGGTGGCTTGTAAATTCCGCCTCCCGCGTTCACATTCTCCACCTTAATCACCAACACATTCTCTCCGCCCCAATTGACGATATTCTCGGGAATCCTGTAATTGCGAAGGATATCCCAACCGACCGTCTCCCCTATCTTCTCCCCATTGAGAAAAGTTACATCGTTATCGTCTATCGCCCCAATTATCAGATAGAGAGGAGAGCCCTTCCATTCAGCAGGAACACGAAATCTCACCCTGCACCAAGTATCTCCCAAATCATTCCAAAGGGAGGGAATCTTCCTTATCTCCCAAGCGGAATCGTCGTAATCGGGGCGTTGATAGCCTTCCTTCTCCCCTCTCCTTTCCCTATCGTATTTCGCTTTCCAAACAAGTTTAGTGAGGTCAATCCCCTGAATGGTTTGAATCTCGTAGCTCGATTTCTCACCTTCGGCTGAGAGTTCAAGAATAAGCTTATCTGGCAAGGGAAAGGATAGTTTCATATGTAAGATGAGGGCTTTAGCGTTATATGGCGGTAGGGCAATGTTTTGATTTATTGCTTGAGAGGGAGCGTTAGCGGGATAGCAGGAGAGACTGGCGTTTTGCGTTTCGCCAGTGGTGTTATGGAGCGCCACCGGGAGCTCTATTTCCTCGCTTTCCCCCAGCAAAAGCTGATGGGGAAGATAGGAGATGAAAACAGGCGGAAATTCAGAGGATATCGCAAGGAAGGAGAGGAAAAGGGGGATTAAAATGAGAAAATTTTTCATTTTTCAACCTCCCAATAAATCAATCTTCAATAGCCAAACATCCTCCGGTTCAAGTTCTCCTGCAATTTCCAATCCTCCATCACGCATAGTGAAAGGGACATCCTTTCCCGAAATCAGTTCCTTCACCTTTATATTTCCTTTTACTCCCAGTGAAGCCAAATCAATCGTCAAGCGAAAGCTTTCCTTTTTATCGCTATCGTTGAAAACCGTGAAATGGAGATTTCCCTCGCTCACTCTTCCGTATCGCTCAACATAAACTTTTTTATTATCCGAGAAGGCATAGGTGATGGGCTCCCAGCCCGCCTTGGCAAGGGAAATTATCAGGGGAAGATATTTCTTAAACAGGTCCCTATCCCTTTCATACCATTTCTTCGGTGAAGTCCAATATGGGTCTTTTGAGGCAGCTTCCTCATCGAAGAATCCGGGGAATATGGCATAGAATAGGCAGCGCTTGAAGTATTTCTCCACGAGCTGATGATTGAACTTCTCGTAATTCGTGTTCATCAAAAGACAATAGGGTTTCCTATAGCAGAGAGCTCTGCGATAATTCATTATCGCATCGCCATCCGGTCTATATTCTCCAGTAGCAAGCCAGTTCACCTCCGTCCCCAATACATCCAAGAGATGGGCGGGGAAGGGGAAGTTCCATAGAACCGCATTGGCAAACAGTAGATTGTTCTGGCTATGCATCCTCTTGGCTATCTCCCTTTCAAATTCGTAGGTGTTGAAGATGAAAAGCTGGCAGGGCTGATGGCTTTCCCTCTGAAAGACGAGGGGGATATCCGCGGAGGCGAAATGCTCCCTTCGGAAATTCAGCTCCATAGCCCCCATCTCATAGGAATCGAGATAGGTGCCATCTATCCTGCCTTTGATGACCTTCTCCTCAAAGCCCGGATTTTTGAGGAGGTTCTTTTGTGAACCCGACTCGCTCAAGGAGACATCGTCGAACCAAACGGTTCCTTTATGAGTTCGGCGAAAGAGGAGATGGACGGTGAGAGTAGCGATTGGCTTCTTTGGATTTATAACCAGTTCCTTCCTTTCCCAATCGTGCGTTCCCACGCTGAAGGGAACATTGATCGCCCACTCGGGAGTGCCATCAACATAATATAGGTCAACATAGATGGCGTAATCCAAATTCGGCTCACCCGTCACTCCCTCCGCCTTGCTCCAAGCGCTCACAATCATTTGCTTCGGCTCCTTTTGATTTAAAACAACGGTCTGAGAGGCTCCCAGCTCCTTTGCGGAGCTCTTCGCTTCACAGCGGATGGAATATCTTCCGGAATGCCTTATCTTATCGTCAATCCTATAACCCTGCCCATAATTTCCCCATCCCTCCGTCAAAATGAATTCACGGGAAAGCGCCGACTCAATGCTCCTTAGCATAACCATAGCTTTATTGAGGGGAAGCTCTGAAGTCGTTGGGACATCGGGGTCGGGATTGAGAAGGAATACCGCTCCATCGCACCAAGGAGCTTTCGTGATTGCGCAGAAGAATTTGCCATCGGAACCATAGATTCCGCTCGTGAGGGTTGCTATAGCCATATCCCTATTCCCCTCACCTCTCTCCCCCTTCAAATCCCTCTGAAGAACCTCCATAGCTCCCTCATAGGTGCGAGGGGCATCTTGGGGCATAGAGAGCCAATGGCTTGCGGGCTCAACATAGATGAAGCTGTAGATTCCGTGTTGCTCATCAAAGGCGGGATTGGGCGCTCCTTCCTGAAAGGCGAAATGGAAATCCTCAAACCCCTCAACTGTGGAGATATCGGCAAAGGGCATCCAAATTCCCTCTTTCTTCACTCGCTTAAGGAAAAATTGAGGGAAAATATCGTAATACTTCTCTAAAGCGGAACGCATCTTCCACTTGGGGTCGATTGGATAGATAAGGAAATGGAAATCGGCTTTTGAGGGAAACTTTACCGTATCGGGAACGAGGGCGAAATCATAGACTATGAAGAATTCCTTCTCTTGAGAATCATAGGATATGCGATAGAGACGGGGTTCATCTAAGGGAATGGCGAGGGAAATCCCCTTCTTATCACCGCTGATGCAGGCGAGATGATACCAAGACATACTTCCTGTTGCTCCCGCAGGGACCTGTATCGCCTTTATATAATTCCTTCCCTCCTCAATCCTCTCCTCGCTTCTCATATCGTTTGACCAGAGCCATCCAACAGCATCTATAGGAAGAGAAAAATATACACTTATCGCCCTATCCTTCTTCGTGAGGTCCTCAACAACCCCATCAACCCTTATATACCCCTGCCCTTTATAATAACCGCTGTTTATTCTCCCAACCGAATAGCTCACGGAGAGCTTCAATTGGAGCTCCTCATCAACTCCCTCCCAGACGAGTTTGCCATCCGATTGTTTTACCTCGCCGAGAGGTTGGCGGAAATCCGAGCCCTTCGCAACATCCCGAAGATAGAAACCGCCATGCCTCCCATTATCACCGATTACATATCCGGTTTCCTTCTCTAATATGAGGGAGAAGCCATCGGGCGTTTTGAGGGTGATGGTCTGCTTGGGAGTGGGAGCTTGGAGAGGAATGCTTTGGATGGGAGTTCCATCAAATAGCTGAATTCCCTCCAATTGAGCGAGAGAGAAATCGTCAAACCAAACAGTTCCCCTATGACCTCTGAAGAGACCATAGATGGTGAGCTGTTTTATGGGCTTTTCGGGAAATACCCAGACGCTTTTCCTCTCCCAGTCGTGCGTTCCGCAGGAGAAGGGAGCGGTCTGTCCCCATAGATGGCCGCCATCAACATATTCAATATCCAAGTATAAAGAATAACCGCTATCTGGCGTTCCGCTGACATTCTCCGCCTTGCTGAAGCATTGAGCGAGGATGGGAATGGGCTTTTCCTGATTTAAACTGACCACTTGAAAGATGCCATATTCCTTTCTGGGGTCGGAGCTTTGGCATTTAGCGGAGCGTCTCCCGGAATGGGAAACAGCCTCATCTATCTCGTAGCCCAACTCCCATCCCTGCCAATTTTCTATCTTCGTCGTCCCCTCTTCCAATTGAGGATTTACCAATAGATTTCTCTGAAGAAAGGCACTTGGGTCTAAGGCTTTCTTCCTCACTACGCTTTCTCCTTTCGCAATTGAATTCGTGAAAGCGATGAAAATGAGAAGGGAAAAGCAAAGAAAATATTTAGGCATAAAAATCACCCCTTCAGCTCGCCTAATAAACTCTCAACCTCCTTAGCAAGCTCTTCAACGATTAGCTCTGCGATTCTCTTCCCTTCATCAATTGAAGCGTTTCTCGGGTCTCCTCCCCCGATGCCGTCCTCCTTAATAGTTATCTCCCTATCCTTCGGCAAGAGGCTCAAATCCACAAGCTCTGGGCGGAAGAACATCATAAGCGATGTTTCGTAGAAATCGGCGTGCCCACCAGGGATGTTGTATTTTGCCAGGAAGCTTGGGTCGGGAGCGAAGATTCCCTTTGCATCGGAATGCTCTTTAAGGAATTCCTCAGCGACTTCCTTCAATGCCTTCACATGTTCGGCTCCATAATGTCCCATCAAAATGACGAAAATCCTAAATCCCTCATCGTAAAGCTGTTCAAGATATTCCCTCGCAAGGGCTTGAATGGTTTCCCTTGATATCTCAATCGTCTTCTTGAAGCCGAGGTAGGGCTTCATAGTTTGATATCCGCAGAAAATGGGAGGTAGGACTACTCCACCAGTTTTCTCGGCTGTTTTAAGGCAGAGGTAATAAGCCTTGAGGGCGTCAAGACCGATGGGATTGTGCACGCCATGCCATTCAAGCGAGCCCCAGGGAATGAACACGACAGGGGTATTTTGAAGGACTTCATCTATTTCCTTTGGCTTCATCTCCTCAAACTTCATATTCTCATTCCTCCTTTCGCCTCTATTTTAGTCTTCTTCTCTATGCAAGTAAACAAGCTTTGGTATTCGGATAATTTAAGTTTTCCCCATTTACATAAAACCAGGCTATGAACTTTTTGGGGAAAAATTCGTCTAAATAAGTGGGTAAAGCAGGCGGCTTTACGAGCTTGCTCCCATAACACCTCCTCTTATTTTTGGTTTTGCCCCCGGCGGGCGTGCCCTTTAGGGCACGCCCGCTCACTATCTCTCCCTTTATTCCTTTACCCTTACCCGATAATTTATCTTAACCTCTCCATTCGCCGGAACCTTCACCGTGAACTCTATCGTCTCCGAATCCTTCTTCTCATAGGGATGGCTTGACTTCAATATCTGCCAATCTCCCGGCAACTTCTCCACATCTATTATCTCCACATCCTCTTCCTTGTGGTTTCTCAGGGATATCTCCATCTCGTATTCATAAACACCAGGGGAGATTTTTTGATAATCAATCCGCTTTCTTTCCCCTTTCAAATCAAAGGCATCTCCGATATAAAGCCTCAATTTCTCATCTTTGGGAGTGTGGTCTATCTGGTCCTCGCCGATGAATTGCAAGGAACCATCCTGGTCAGCCTTGTAAACCCTCACGATTCCCTTCGGAAGAGGAATCCCCAAATTGTTCTCCTTCTTGTTCTCTATCTCTATCTTCACTTTTACCTTTTCCTCAGCTGTTGAGCTAGGCGAAGCTGTTATCCACCAATATGCTTGATAATAGGGCATTTCAAAGACGAACACCTTCTTAACCTTTATCTGCGGCGCCTCAATGAAGCTTATCTGTTTCGTCTCATTTTCTTTTATAGTGGTTGGATAGCGCAAAGTGTAAAGATGATATTCAAAAAAGGCTTTCTCTGTGAAGCCTGCACCCGGGCTCAGAGCAGCCTTCGTCGCTTCTGGCGTCCCGTATCCACCATAGCCGCCATACATCGGGGTCACTCTCCTCACATCACCCGCTATCAATTTGAGCTTGGCGTTCTCGTAGGCCGTTCCGCTCGTATTAGTCAGGGTCACCCAGCCGTTCAAATCCGCTCTATCGTCAGTCTGATTTATTACCGCTACATAGTCCGCTTTCCAATTCAAGCCCTGCGTTATATAAGATAGCTCAACAGTATGCTTCCCTTCCTTCTCGCAGATTATGTCCCAGACCAGCTCGGGTTTGGAGATGAGCCCCTCAGGAAGAGAGGGGAGCTCAACTTGCCCAGAGGGATTGAGGACTATCCCCTCCTTCGTTTGGATAACCGTTCCCTGAGCGGTTGAGAGCAATGTTCCCTCAATTAGCTTTTCCCTTCCATCAAGGAACTGACGCACTCTTATCTCCTTTCCGATATACTTTGAGAGAAGCTTTTGGGGATTTATGAGGTCGTATTCATAGTTCTGCTCCTTGATGATGACCGCTTCCGGAGCGGTGAGGGATTTGAAGTGGACTGTCGCTGGGTCTATGAGAGCGGCTATATCGCTAACCTTTACGATGCTTTCCCCCTTCTTCAGCTCCATAACCCTCACATCCTTCACCAAGCCGAAATTCTGATTGTAAACCGTCAACTCCAGCTCCCTTGGAAAAGCGAGAATGGTGAAAATTGGCAAGAGTAAAACCAAGAACCTTTTCATAAAAACATCTCCTCCTTCTTTATTTTAGACGCTGTGGGGAAGGCAAAAGTTTCTCTCTTGGATAAACCTCCAGCTCCCCATTAAGGTGCAGGACAAGGGGATTGGGATGGTGGTTGCAGATTATAACTATTTGTTTTGGGTCATTTCCTTTGGGTTTGATGTATTGATAGCTTATCTTCTCGGGAGGGGAAGGGTCGTTCGGACAATGAAGGAGATTGGGAGTTTTCAGATAAAGGGGGAGAAGCTGGGATAGTTTATCGGGGTAGTCTCCCGTGCCCTCTCTGTATCTTTCCAGAGCTTTCCCCAATTCCTTAAGGTTTACCTTGCATTTCTGCAATCTCGCTGCCTGCTCCATCTTCCTTTGAAAACGCTTATCTCCCGCCATCTTCAGGATTAACATAGTGTAGAGAAGAGCTATAAAAAGGATGAGAATGGCTGCCACCGAGCAGGAGAAGTTAATCAACCGCCAGGTAGGTCGCCTATCCCTTTTAAAGGACATTGAAAAGGACCTTAATTAGTGAAGCTCGTGATAGGAGCTTGGATTCTCCCCTTTCTCCTGACGAACTCGTCAGAGCGGAAGGAGCTGACGGGAAGAACGGGCGCTCTTCCCAGAAGCCCACCGAAATCAACCCATTCTCCCGCTTTCTTCCCAATTACAGGGATTATCCGCACACCCACCGTTTTGTTGTTCATCATACCGATAGCCATCTCATCGGCGATTATGCCGGCGATTGTCTCAACTGGCGTGTCGCCGGGAATGGCAACCATATCCAATCCGACGGAGCAAACGGCTGTCATAGATTGTAATCTCTCCAGGCTCAGGCTTCCCCTCTCCGCTGCCCTCGCCATTCCCGCATCTTCCGATAAGGGAATGAAGGTTCCCGACATCCCTCCAACGGAGGAGGAGGCAAAGAGCCCTCCCTTCTTAACCGCATCGGTGAGGAGAGCAATGGCGGCGAGGGAGCCAGGAGCACCGCATTCCTCCAAGCCCATCGCTTGGAGGATATCGGCTATGCTATCTCCTTCCTGGGGAGTGGGAGCAAGGGAGAGGTCAACTATGCCAAAGGGAACGCCCAGTTTAGCCGAAATCTCCCTTCCCACCAGCTCCCCTACCCTCGTTATCTTGAAAGCAGTCCTCTTTATCTCCTCCGTGAGCTCGTTGAAGCTTGCGTTTTTCAATCTTGATAGTGCCGACCTAACCGTTCCCGGTCCAGAGATGGCAACATTTATCGCTGATTCCCCTTCCCCAACCCCGTGAAATCCCCCAGCCATAAAGGGATTATCCTCGGGTGCATTGCAGTAGATGACGAGCTTTGTGCAGGCGACGGAATCCCGCTCGGCGGAAAGGACAGCTGCCTCCTTTATTTTTTCCGCCATCAAAAGAATCGCCTCCATATTTATTCCGCTTTTCGTTGAGGCTACATTCACTGAAGAGCAAACCCTGTCCAACTTAGCAAGCGCTCTCGGGATGCTGTTCATAAGAGCGATGTCGGAAGGAGTGCAACCCTTATGGACGAGAGCACCAAAGCCACCTATGTAATCAATCCTCAATTCCTTGCCCGCTCTATCAAGAGCTTGCGCTATGGGGAAGAGGTCGTCGTCCTCCTTAGCCCGAGCTATGAGGGCAATTGGCGTGACCGTTATCCTCGTATTTGCGATGGGGATATCGTATTTGCTTGAGACTTCCTCCACTGAATCTCTCAAATTTTTCGCTTTTTCCACTATTTTCTTGTAAATATTCTCCGCCAGCGCCTCAATGGAATCGCCCTTTACATCCAATAGACTTATCCCCATCGTAACCGTGCGGATATCCAAATGCTCCATCCGAATCATTCGGATGGTCTCCAATATCTCCTGTGGTGAAATGGGCATCTTTTCTCTCTCCTATCTATATTCTATGCATAAAATTGAAGATGTTCTCGTGCTGGACGATTGCTTGAAGCCCCATTTCCTTCGCTTTAGCCTCTATCTCCCCTCTCAGGGTTGAGAGGTCTACATCGGCTTTGGAGATATCCACAAGCATTATCATCGCAAATAAGTCCTGCATAATCGTTTGGCTGATATCAAGGATGTTGACATTGTGTTTGGCGAGGATTGAGGAGATATTTGCGACGATTCCGACCCTATCCTTACCTATTACAGTTACAACCGCTCTTTCCATTTCAGAGGTCCTTCAAATGGAGTGGATTGCCGAATTTATCAAGGAAGAAGACCTCGTGGAAGGGCTTCCTCGGTCTTTGGGCTGGCTTCTCCGCGGGTATTCCCAGTGGTGTTAGAGCGACTACCTTCATATTATCGGGAATCTCCAGAACTTCTTTCACCGCATCCTCATCAAATGCCCCTATCCAGCAGGTTCCATAGCCAAGAGCTGTTGCTGCAAGGACGAGATTCTGCATCGCGATCGCAACATCAACCATATACCACTTACTGCTTACCTCGGGGAGACCGATTCCGCAGATGATGCAATCCGCATCAGCCATCCAGGTTTGCCCATGGCAGGCACGGCTCAAAGCGAGCTTCCTATCAGGGTCCTTTACCACTACGAAATGCCAGGGCTGACGATTCGCTGCCGAGGGAGCCATCCTCGCCGCTTCCAATATCTTCGCCAAGTGCTCCCAGGGTATCTCCCCTTTTTGATACTTCCTTATGCTCCTTCTCTGGAAGAAGATGTCAAGACTGCTGTTCACTCTTCTCTCCTCCTTCTTTTAGCGTTTGTTGAACGAAATTCATTTGGAGATTCGCCAGAAGTTCCTTGAAGCTCTTTATCTCCTCCCAACCCAACTTCCCCTCCAGCTTCTGCACCAAAACATCAATGCAATCTATCGCTACCCTCGCCTGCTCCATATCCTTCTCCGGTTTATTTGTTATAGGGTTAACTATCAAGCCCATCCAGCGCCAAGCATTCTCGGAGAGGGTTATTATGAAAGCCTTCAAAATCTCCCAAACGCTGGGAAGCTGAACTTCCTTCTCCTCTGCCATATCATCTGCACCTCTTGAAGAGTTTTTCTGCGTTGTAAACTGAGCATTCCTTTATATATTCTAACGAAAGATTCAAAAGGGAGGCAAGTTTCTCCGCTGTATGAATTATAAAAGCAGGCTCGTTTGTTTTCCCTCTATGGGGTTGAGGCGCCAAGTAGGGGGAATCGGTCTCCAAAAGAAGCCTATCAACGGGAAGATATTTCAGCGTATCAAGCATTGAGGAGCGAGGATAAGTGATGTTTCCCGCTACTCCGATATAATAACCCCTATCAATAGCCTCTATAAGCTCTCCCTTCGTCCCCTCAAAGCAGTGGAGGACGACTTTCAAATCGGGAAAGTCCTTCAATATGGAGAGAACCTCCTTCACCGCTCCCCGGGAATGGATGATGACCGGCAGGGATTTGCTTTTCGCGAGGTCAAGGTGGAAAAGGAAGGATTCCACCTGTTTATTGCGAGGGGAGAGGAAGCGATAGAAGTCCAAGCCTGTTTCCCCGATGGCGCAGACATCTTCGGATTCGCTGAGCCATTCTATTCTTTTAAAATCTTCTTTTGTGAGGTTTGCGGTATCGTGGGGATGGATTCCCACAGCTACGGGGAAGTGGTAGTGATTGATTTGGAGGGCTTTTTGGCTTGAGGGGATATCGTAGCCGACGATGACAAGCCAATGCACGCCAGCATCAAATGCTCTTCTAATGACTTCCTGCTCTTTTCCTTCAAAGTCGGGATGGGAGAGGTGGCAGTGCGTATCAACCATCAGGATTAAGTATGGAACAAGAGAATGCAAATGTCAACAACGAAACATCGTTGTGAACAATTTCAAAAAGAGAGGTAGTTTTCCTTTTTGTCATTGCGAGCCTCCCGTAAGGGAGGCGTGGCAATCTCAAAGGGATTCTTCCTTTCCCTAATATTATGGAATTATACAAAATATTGACAATAAAAGAGAATCGTGCTTAAGATATTATTGTTATGAGCGAAGGTATGGAAACTATTGAGAGATGGCAGATATTAAAGGAATGGCTTAAGCTCTTTATTGTATTGGCGGGATGGTATTGTTGTTATACCATCGCTTTAGCCACCTTTTGGAATCCCGTCATCAGGCTTCTCCAGAAAATAGGAGAAGATAAATCTCCTCCCCCTCATATCCATATCCCTCCCCAAAACATCTCCATCTTCATAATCCTAATCGCTCTTTCCCTCTCCGCTCTGATATTCGTTTTCAACACCATCATTGCCATAGGGAGAAACCATCTTCCCAAAACGCAAAAAATCATTTTGATGATATTTTTATCAATCTCTATCTGCCTTTGGCTTATCTTATTGATTACTATCCCTCTCTTGCTCTTATTCCAAAAATATGCTTTACCCTAAATCTTTCCCGAAAAACTTGCCATATCCCCGATTTTGTATTAAAATTCTTAAAAATCCCTGCTCCTCCCTTGAGGGAGGAGCCAAAATGTCCATAGGGAGGTTGATAGCGTGGAACATACTTACGAGCTTATGTTCATCCTTGACCCCGATTTAAGCGATGAGGAAAGGGAGAAAATCATTGAGAGGGTCAAAAGCGAGATTAAAGGCGAGGTCTTAAATGTTGAGGAATGGGAGAAGAGAAAGCTCGCTTACAAAATCAATCGCAAGACGGAGGGCTATTATGTGGTCATTCTCTTTAGGACAACTGGCGATACATTGAAGGAATTTGACCAATTCCTCAAGCTTCAAGAGGGAATCCTCCGTCATATGATTGTGAGGAAAAAGTAAAAAGGAGGAAAAAATGGCGAATCAATCGGAAAAGGAAAAGGAAATCCTTTCCGCCCTAAAGGATGTTTCCGACCCCGAGCTCGGTTTCTCCATCCTTGAGGCGGGGCTTATTGATGAAGTGAAGGTTGAAGGGGATAAGGCTTCAATAACCTATCATCTCACCGCCCCCTTCTGCCCTCCACCCTTTGCTCTCTTCATCGGAAAGCAGATTAAGGAGAAAGCACTTAGCGTTGAGGGGATAAAAGAGGTTGAGGTAACCCTCCAAGGACATATTTTTGAGGAAGAAATAAACAAGATGCTAAAAGAGGAGAAATCCCCTTAAAATTATATTATATCCTTACTTCAAAAATCCCATCTTTTCATATGCCCGCTATGAAAGAAAAATTTCACAAAACCTCATCTTAGGAAGAAAAATACCAAACCCATAATCATCAAAATCAATCCTCCAATTGAGCCCCAGAATCTTCTCTCCCCCTGGGTGTAAGCATATACGGGGAAAACGCGGAAGAAGGGAGTAAGGATGTAGAGAGGGGAAAAGAATGTCCCGAGGCAAGAGAGGAATCCAGCAAGGGCAATCATCCCCTTTCTGGGGGCAAACAAGGAATTAAAATAGAGGCTTGCGCCCTCAGCGCTCTTCCCCAGAAAGAGCCCTATCAAGAAGCCAAAGAGATAAATAACCCATCCGCTTATCAGATATTCATTCATAAAGAAGATAAGCCCTTTTTTAAGCGTTGCCACGGTGAGAAGGATTAAAAAACCGGAAGTCAGGGAAAAGAAGGAAATCAAGAGAGCGAAAAAATGCTTTAAATTGGGAATTATCCCCACTATATTTCCTCCTGAATAAAGGAAAAGGAGAAAGAAGAAAAGATAGGCGGAGAAATTTCCCAGTAGGAAAAGAGATGTCCAGTAAAACGACCCTTTCCCACCGCTGAGGCAATAAGCAAGAAGGAAGGGCACTCCCCAAAGGGAATTCATCACTCCAAACAGCAGGAGCCCTAAAATGAAGGCATCTTTCAATTCTCCCATCTATCTTCTCTGCGTGGTGAAAAGGACCTTGCCGAAGTTCTCCGGCTTATGGAATGTCTGGCGAGTGGGAGACCAGGAGAGCCAAATGGGAGTTTTATGGTCCGGTCTATCCACTCTGCAAAGCTGGATACGCCAGGTCTTATCTCGGGGAGGAAGGGGAACCTCAAAGGATAGGAAATTCCACCAGGGGATGGCTATCTCCACATCCCAACCACCTTCCCTTTTCCTGACAGCCGTCTTTAAATCAAATAGATTCCAATTCAAAAGCCAGCGATATTTTGGCTCCCTTATTATCAAAATATCGTCAACGGCGTTCAAAGGATTTACCCCCAACTCCACATATCTTTTCCCATCGCCCCTTGGGTCAAGGAAAACCTCCACCGCTTCCTCCTCCCAGAGAAATCCATCTCGCTTCGTGATTGTCGCCCAAGGGTCCTTATCCTCGCATTCAAAAGAGATGTAAAGATTTTCATCGTCCCAAACCATCCTCGCATAGGTTTTCAGCTTAACCCTTTCCCCTTTCTCTATATCATAATTCACCTCAACGAAGGGAATCCCCTTCCAATCGCGCAAATCACCATCTATAAGAGGCGCCTTTTCCACCCTATAGGCTGTATAGCTTTCAACCTGTAGGGGTAGGGCGGTAAGATAAGTAGTTAAGAAGAAAAGCATTTATCTCATCTCCTTTCCTCAAATTCGTTTCCCAAATAAGGGTCAGGCTTGAGGAGATAATTGCGAATGTAATCGTTCACTGCCTCCTCAAGGGGGGTGAATTCCCGCGTGAATCCCGCTTTTCTCAACTTGCTGATATCCGCTTGTGTCCAATACTGATACTTATCCCTTATCTCCTCCGGCATATCTATGAACTCTATATTGGGTTCAACATCAAGCGCTCGGAAAACAGCCATAGCCAGGTCATAGAAGCTTCTCGCCCTCCCCGTTCCGATATTGTAAATCCCCCGCGCCTCCTTATTCTCATAAAGGAAAATCGTCGCCTCAACCACATCTTTTATATAAACGAAATCCCTCATCTGCCAGCCATCCTGAAAATTGGGATTGTAGGATTTGAATAGCCTTATCTTCCCCTCCTTCTTTATCTGCTCATAAGCCTTGTGTATAACAGAACGCATCTCTCCTTTATGATATTCGTTCGGTCCGAAGACATTGAAATATTTCAATCCCACCATCTTATCCAAAAAGCCATTTCTATATGCCCAGAGGTCAAAGAGATGTTTGGAATAGGCATACATATTGAGGGGGCGGAGCGAGGGCAAAAGGCTGTGCTCATCGGAAAAGCCCATCTTCCCGTCTCCATAAGTGGCGGCGCTGGAGGCGTAAAGGAGACGCTTGCCCCTTTTCAGGCACCATAAAGCCAATCTTTTGCTGTATTCATAATTATTGCGGAGGAGGAAATCGGCATCCCTTTCCATTGTATCGCTGCAAGCACCCATATGAATGATATCCTCTACCTTCCCCTCCAGCTCCCCCTTCTCAAGACGGTTTAAGAATTCGTCTTTATCCATAAAATCTTGGAAACGCAGGTTCAGCAGGTTCTTCCATTTCTCATCCTTCCCCAAGGAATCAACGATTAAAATATCAGCAAACCCTCTCCTATTGAAGCCCCAAACGAGGGCGCTTCCTATAAATCCAGCTGAGCCAGTTATCACAAGCATATTTTTATTATACCCAGATGCAAGCCCCTTCTCAACTTTAAACACCCATTCTTAGACGGAAATCGCTCTGACCATCATTGCGAGTCCGCAGAAGGCGGGCGTGGCAATCTCATTTTTGTCATTGCGAGGCTTTCCAAAAGGGAAGCCGTGGCAATCTCAAAAGGGAGTGCTTCGTTGCTTCGCTCCTCGCAATAACAATGGTATGGTTATCATTGCCAGGGCTTTTCGCAAGAAAAGCCCTGGCAATCTCCTGTATTTTCTCATTAGGAAACGAATTACTCGCTCGCCGAACGCCCCGCTATTATTCTTCTCCCTAAAGCGCCTCTTATCCCTCCAAGCCCCCAGCAGACACCAAGCAATGATATCATCAAACCGACAATCGGTATATTTTGAAGGATATAGAAGATGATAATTCCCACTATTATTGAGAGATAAAGATTTACATCCTCCTTCTTCAATAGACGCTGTAAAATTTTCATCCCTAAAGCGGTTCCCACGATAAGAGTTGAGAGATAAATGGCAACGAAATAAATAAACAAACTCATCAAGCTCAAAGGAATCCCGATGAGAGTTATCGCTATTATTATCGCACCTACAGGCGCCACTACAAGAACGACAAATCCCCATCCAATATTAAGCCAGGGTCTATTAAGCATATCGCTTCCCATCTCCCTCAAATACCTTGGGAAAAGCAGGACGAGAAAAGCTCCCGTGGCGATAAGGCTCAAAAGCCAAAATAGCTTCAAGGCTATCGGGGTTCCTTTCCTTATCGGTTTGGGAGGCTGGAGAGGAAGGGGATTGAAGATTACCTTTCCCTCTATTTTCGCCTCCCCGGGGATTATCGCCTCACGAGAGGCGGAATAAATTAGATTGCCCTTTATGTGAGCTGGTGGTAAGACGGTCAGCTCCTGAAGCTTTAACTCAACATTTCCTCCCACATCTCCCGCCAAAATCCCCTCCCCTGCTCCTCCTTTTATATCACCATCTACCTTCCCCTCAACAGAGAGCCTCTGCGCTCCCGCAATCAGGTCCCATCCTATCTCCGCCCCCTTTAAGATATTGACATATTTTCCCGCCAAGCTGACATTTTTTCCGATTTTCCCCCTTACATCAATGATTTCTCCTGCCCCTCTCACGCTTCCCTTGACCTCTCCTTCAATCTCTACCCTTTGGGCGAAGGCTATCACATCCCCCTCAACCACTCCCCGCACAACCACCTCCCTACCGAAGAGAATGAGGTCTTTTAAAGCGTGTCCGTTGAAATTAAGGACATTTCCCGCCCAGATATAGCTCTCTGAAATAACCTCGTTTGGGGCTACAAAGGTGTTCTTCTCCCTATCTGAGGGGAAGGAGATGGAAACCCCACAGAAGACAAGAAATAAAAATCCGAACAAATAATTCCTCATTTCCTTTCCTCCTTTCACCTCTGTGAATTATACAAGGAATATGAAATCTTGCAAATCTTTTGTATAATCCCATAATATTTGAGACACCTTAGGAAACTCCCCAATATCGCTTGATTGTAAACTCCGTTTTTTTTACACAAATAAAAACCAATGGTTCCTTTGGGGATAACATTGATTTTGCCCCAAAAAAGAAAAATCGTAAAATTTAAGTGGTGAAGAAAAATGAAAGTCAGGGATTTAGTGCAAATTGAGAAAGTAGACGAAGTAATCCAAATAGGACAACATAACCCTGAACAAATAGTCGCAACCTTCGTCGCTGATGAGAGACTGGAGCGGCAAATAATCCCCCTTTTGGAGCGTTTCCTTCAAAGAGGAGAGAAAAATTCCTTCTTCATAATCGGAAGCTATGGAAGCGGAAAGAGCCATCTCCTCGCCTTTCTCGGAGAACTCCTCTCCAATCCCGAGCTTTGGAATATGGTAAAAAGCGAAAAAATCCGTTCCCTTGCCCCTTATTTCCAGGAGAAAAAATTCGCCACCATATGGATTCCCCTTCCTACCGTAAAAACTGATTTGCGAGATTACATCTGGCGAGAGATGGAGAAAGGATTGAGCAAGATGTTGAAAATCCCGGTCTTCCTCGCCCCCGGAAAATATATCAGAACCGCGGAAACCGACCCACGCTTTCTTCCCTATCTAAAGAGATTTTGGGCTGAGGAAAACCCGGAAGGGAGATGGGAATACACTAAAACGAATAATCCAGATACTGCTTTGGATATCGTGAGGAATTTCTTTGATGAAATTGGCGTTCTCCCGAAGATTGGGGAGGAAGTGGAGTCCGTTATGGAAGAGGCATTGCAAATCCTGGAAAAGGAATGTGGGAAGAGGGTCGCCATAGTCCTCGTCATAGATGAACTCTTTGACTTCCTCAGGGCAAAGGGAGAAGGCTCGGATAGCTTCGCAAGGGATATCGGCTTTCTCAGGGAGTTGGGCGAAGCCTCAAGAAATTACGATTTCTTCGTCTTGGCTTCACTTCAGGAGGATATCTTTGACCCCACGAAAGCGGGCGCGGAAAGGGATAACATAAATAGAATAAGCCAGAGATTTGAAAAGCTCACTATTCCCTATCTAAATCTCCAAAAAGTAGCGAGGGAGAGGGTTTTGAGGAAAAATAGCGAGCAGGTTGAGGAATTGAGAAAGCTCTATTCCTCCCTGCGGGAAAATTACTTCCCCGACCTTCAATTCGATGAAGCCTCCTTCGTGGACCTCTATCCCGTTCATCCCTTCGTCCTGCGAATCTACGAAAAGATTGTGCGAGAGGTGGGACCGAGAACCCTGCTTACCTTCCTTTCCCAAAGCGCCCTGAAGATTCAGGACGAACCCGCTGATACCCTCGTGACCCTATCCGAGCTTTATGATGCACTGGAGGACGAGCTGAGGTCTTCGGTGAATTTCGCTTCCTACATAAGGGATGTTGTCCCCCACTTCCAAGCCAATATCCCCCGTTGGTTTGGGGAAGAGGATGTGGCGAATTGGATGGAGAAAGCCGTCAAGGCGCTCGTAATTCTCGGCATCGCTAAGGAAAAGGCAACCTGTAAGGAATTGGCGGAGCTAATCCTTTATAGGAGGATGACGGAATTCACTTATCAGGAGTTCGCCCACCAAATGGAGAAGTTATATGAGAAGAGCAGCTACTTGTTTCTTGAATCGGGAACAGGCGAGGAGGCAATCTATGTAGTAAGGACGGAGGGAGTGGACATTGAGAAGCTGATAGATAGGGAGGTAGCGAGGATTGGCGATGAAGAACCAGCCCTTTGGGAAATGGTTAGGAGGAGCTTGGAGGAGGGATATGGTGCTCCTAAGGGTATGGAGCGAAGCGGCTGCAGTTATAGGGTGGATTGGCGGAACACGGAGAGGAAAGGAAGGGTGAGATTCGTTGAGGATGCTGATAGGACAATCATCCAGGAAGTGAATTCAGCATTTAAAGAAGATGAGGATCTAGATTTCTATCTACTCGTTCTCAGACCAAATCTTCCCCCGGATTATCTATCGGAAAAGGAATTGATAGAGGAGAGAATCCTTCTTTGGCGTCCCGCTCCCTTGAGGGCGGAGGAATTGAATTCTTTGAAAAGAAAGCTCGCCATATCCCGCCTTCTTAAAACGGACTTAGAGGATTCAGTGCGGAGAAGATTGAGGGATAAGTCAAATGAAGCGAGTGAAGAGGTAAACGATTTAGTGGAGGAGATTTATTTCAAAAAGGGCAATCTATCTTTTCTTCAACCACCTCTCCCCCTTAAATTTGAGGATGCTGTTGAGGAAAGCGTCAAAAAACTTTTGAATGGGCTCTATCCAGGTCATCCAAATTTCCCGAGAAAGATAAATAGGAAGATGTTGAGGGACTCAATTCGCCGTTTAGCCGAGCTCGTTCCTCCCTCCCCTACCCTCAACGATTACATAAATCAGCTTTCCGAAACCGGCTTGATTAGAGAAGAAGAGGGGAAATATTTCGTGCCGGAGGAAGGAGACCCCTACAAAGCGATAATGGAGAAGCTCAAACAGAACAACTTGGTAAAAGTTTCCGATGTATGGGAGACGCTTCGTTCAAAGCCTTATGGTCTAACCTCCGAACTGGTTGAATTCCTCATTTTAGCCCTCGTTTGGAAGGGGATTATAAGCTTAAAAGGAAGGACGAAGGAGTTCTTCCGTCAAGACCTTGAGGAGCTCATCGGCGTCAATTTCCTCAACAAAGATTACAGCAAAGACTATTTCCTGAAGCTCCTGGATATCATCGTCTATCCCGAGGTTTTGGAATTGGCAAAAATCATCCTTGGGAAAGAGGCAAAGGCTGATACGGCTGAGCAAAAGTCAAATCTTTGGAGCGAGTTGAGAGAGGTAGTGGGAAGATACGACTTGAATAGATTGGAGACGCTCCTTGAAGGGTTTCATGAGCCGCTCAACAAAGCCATTCTCCTTGAGAGGTTAGGCAGGGTAAGAGAAAGATTAGAAAATCTCTTCCAAGTCATAAAAGAAAATCCCTCACCTGAGGAAGGTTTCAGAACGATGAACGATTTAATCAAGAATAGATTTGAGGAATACAAAAACGCAATAGATGAATTCAATAGGCTCTCTAAAATCTCCGAATTGCAGGAGAGGGTGAATAGGGAGATAGATTATCTTCAGCAGGTTTCCCTCCCCAAAGGCGATAGGTTTCTCATAGAGAGGGATGACCTTCTCTCCGAGCTGGAGGGAGAGAAGATTTGGGAGAGGGATTTTCTTGAAAATTGGTTACATAGGTTGGAATCCTTCAAGAGAGGCTATATAGAACGATATACCGCTCTTCACGAGGAGATTGTGGGGCAGAGGGCAAAGGTCTGGGAGGAATTGGAGGATTTGAGCTCAGACCCTCGGCTATCCTGCCTTGAGGGGATTTGGCAGATAATGGGCGAGGTTGGCGCCTCAAATCCCGCTTGGCGCATAAAGGAACAAATTGAGAAAATAGAGAGACACCGCTGTTTGAAACTTTACAAAGATAGCCTTCAAAATACGCCATTCTGCCCCAATTGCCGCTTAAATCCCGCCAATCCCCCGAGTTTGAGGGAGGAAATTGAGAGGTTGAGAGAGGAGTTGGAGAGGGAATGGAACGCTACTATAGAGGAGCTCAGGGGAAGGGAAGAGAAATTGAGGGAGGAATTCGCGAAGGGAACACCAGCGGAGAGGGAGAAATTGGAGAGCCTTCTTAAAGGAGAGCCTATTGAGCTTAACGAGGAGATTGTTGAGCTCCTGAAAAGGGGGTTGGGGAGGGTGGAGATTTACGAGATAGACCTTCGTCCCTATATCAGGGATGGTGGGATATACAAGCCGAGCGATTTGCTGGAGATAATTCAGAGGGCGATAGGGGATATAATCAAGAGAGGAGAGAATGTGAGGATAAGGATAAAATTGAATTGAGGAAGCTATGCAATTATCCGAGATAATAAGAAAGAAGATAGAGGAGAGATTATACGAGAGGGAGAAATTCCTCTGGATTGTGGACAATTTTGGTATTTCTGTTGAGTTAGTTGGGAGATATTTTCCCGATTTCTCCCTCCATTCCTACGATAATCCCGTGGATTTCCGCCTCTTCTACGAGCCATTAAGGGAGAAAATGGAGGAGAACCAGCCCGCCAAAGCAATCATCATCTCCTCAGAGGAAAGCGTGATACCTCCCGATGTTCGCAGATATTGCCCTCAACCGCTCATTATCAAACCCTCAACCCTTTTCCCTTCCCTCCATCCCATAGTTGATGACATCCTCCTCCGCAGGGAACTACTTGAGAAAGTAGCTCCCAATGTGGATGAGCATAGAAAAGGCTACGATGAGACGATTGAGTTCCTCCTCCGCAATTTGCTGGAAGCCCCAATAAGTCCCTCAATCGGTGATGCCTTCAACCTCCTCATTGCTTACCATTCAAAGGGCGAGGGAATTCCCGCTCGCTTCATTGAGCCCTATCTCAAGGAATTGCTATCTATCGGCTATTCTTTTGAGGAACTCTTCCAAAGGGAGAAATTTCTCGAAATTCTGCGGGAGCTAATCCTTGCATCGTTGGAGGGGGAAAGTGGAACCGATTTGGGAGCGGATGAGAGGGCAAGGGAACTTCTTGCCCATATCTCTTTGGAGCCAAGCGAGATGCTAAGGGAGGCGAGCGAGAGAATTAATTGGGAGGAAGTAGTTGATAAAATCCCTTGGAAGCCAATTTGTTCTCCCCTTCTGCCAGAGCGATTCTACCAGCTTCGAAGCGAGAAGGCCGCCAGCCATCTTTGCAGGAATAGGAGGCATAAGGGGGCATTGGATTGCGCCCTTTCCCTTGAGAGGCAAAGGAAATCCTCAAAGAAGTTGGAAGCTGTATTAAATTGTATAAGTTTTATTTCTGAAACTTCCCTCCCGAATGTGAAGAAGGGTGCGGAGGAGCAGGCGGAGGAGTGGCTATCCTTGGCGAGGAATTTCGCCCTTCAATGGAAGAATTTTATGGAAGTCCCTATGGATTCGGAGCTTTTCAAGGAATGGATAAGGGTAAGGGATTATTTCAATTCCCAATTCATCAGCTTCATTTTGAAGAACTATGCGAATTGGATGAAAAGACCTCGTCCCAGGCTATCCTGTGATGTTTTGGATGAAGCTGTTCGTCCCTATCTCAAAAACGATTTGCCCGTTTATCTTCTCGTCATAGATGGTATGACCTATTCCCAATGGGCTATTATGGAAGAGAATATAAGGAGGGAAATGGAGGGTTACGATTTCCTTGATAGGGGATGTTTCTCCATCATCCCAACCGCAACGCCCTTTTCCCGCAATTCCATCTTCGCGGGGGAATTTCCTTTTCAGATAGTTAATAGATACGGAAGCTATGCCCTTTCAAATAACGAAATGGAGGAACAGTTTATCCAAGATTGGATTAGGGAGAAAATAGATAGGAAAAAGAGCGTTATTTACTGTAAGAGGAGGGAGGATTGGGCAAGGGCGTTGGGCGAAAGGGCGGATTTGAAGGCTTTCATCTTAAATTTCGCTGACGAGCTCACTCATCTAACGGGCAAGGTAGCCGAATCCGAGTTGGAGCTTCTCAAATTCGTTGAGACGAAGTATGAATTTCTGCCTATGAAGGAGCTTTTTTCCTCCGTGAAGAGGGATTCAGCCGTTTTGGTGATAACTTCTGACCATGGAAGCACTTGGGTGGGAAGGGCGGTTAGCGTGCCCTGGGAGATGCATGATGAGGCTGTGAGCAGAAGCAAGAAAAGCAAGAGAAGCAGTAGGTTTTATGCGAGTCGTAACAGATATGATTTGAAGGAGAAGGATGTTCTCGTGATTGGGAAGGAGGAGGCGAGGAATTGGGGGTTGCCCGAAACGAATAATTACTATTTGGCTTATGGGAATTTTATGTTCAAGAAGGAAGAGTTTAGGGGAGAGATTGCCGTTCACGGAGGCATCTCCCTCTGGGAGATGTGCGTCCCCTTGGCAATCTTCACTCTTTCCGCTGTCATTGCGAGGAGCGGAGCGACTTCTTCATTTTTGTCATTGCGAGCCTGAACGCTAAAGCGTTCAGGCGTGGCAATCTTACAACGCTGTCATTGCGAGGAATCACCCTTTCTGTCATTGCGAGCCTGACTGCGTCAGCAGTCAGGCGTGGCAATCTCCTTGTTAAAAGGATTGGCTTCGCTAATTTCCCCTTTTTTGGAAATACGAGATTGCCACGCCCGCCTTTCGGCGGGCTCGCAATGACAACGGAGGGGGATTGTCATTGCGAGGAGCGGAGCGACGAAGCAGTCTATTTGAGATTGCCACGCCTCCCTCAATAAACCTTGCAAATTTTTTCTCCCTCTCCTATAAATTTAGAGATGGCTTTCGGTAATCATATTCTTCCTTCCACCCTCATCACTACCTTGGAGAAAAGCGAGGAATTTGAAGATCTCCAAGAGCTCCGCCAATGGCTGGACTCACATCTTCCCTTCCCCTCCCCAAAAACGAGAAAAAGGGCGATAGATTATGCCCTCGCTCTTTTGGAGCTCCGAGACAAATCGGGAAAGATAAACAAACATCCCCTCGTCCATCTCTTCCCCCATCTCAAAGACGAGAAATCCAAAATGGAGCTCGTTTATTGGCAGGTGATAAAGAATTTCCCCTATATAAAGGATTTCGCCCTCTTCCTCAGCGAAAACATTGAGAAAGAGAAAATATCCCGAGAATCGGCGAGCGAATTCCTCTACTCCCTTATGAACAAAAGGAGCAAGGACACCTTCAAATCCCTCCTCTTCCTACTTGAGAAATTCAATCTCATAAAGAGGGATAGAAAGGAAATCCATCTCTCTCATTATTCTCCCTCTCCCATCTCCTTCTCCTACGCCCTCTGCGATGAGATGTTGAAAGAGAAGAGAAAGACGCTGGAAATTCTGGAATTGGAGAATCACATCGTCCCCAGGGTCTTCTTTATGAGAAGGGAATTGGCTCTATCTTATATTGAGGAGGAGAAGGAGCTCTGGCAGATAGAGAGGCGTCCGCCATTGAACCGCCTTCTCCTCCTCTTCTTCTCGCTAAACGAGGTCGTTGATTCGCTCAAATCAAGGCTTTAATCCCCTTAGGGCGTTGGTGGAACGGACTTCACCTCTTTCACGATTTCAGCCAGTTGGGGCATTTCCTCCACGCTTCCCCAAGCCTTCCTGAACACCGCCAAGCCACCTATTCTCCCTTTGAAATATCCACCCCTTACATCCCTCCCGATATATCCGTATCTCGCCCCTATATCCTCCGGCTTGAGCTCCAATCTCTCTTCTCCCACCAGCTTCCCATCAATATATATTCTCCCCTCCCCATTCCCCATCATAATCGTCACCCTCGTCCATTTACCCATTTCAACAGATTTCTGCGCGATAACGCTTTCCACTTTCCCATCCTTCATCAATCTCAGCTCCGCCTTGTTCTCCTCATTTGAGGGATAGAAGGCGAGGAGGGAATCCCTTCCAATAAAAGCAAACAAGCATTGTTTACCCTCGCCCTCCCTATAGAGCCAGCAATCAATCGTGGTCTCTGGCGAATCAACGATATGTCCCTCAACCAAAGCATATTGATTTCTGCCGTTCAATTGGATGAATGTGCGATTTCCCTCTTTTCCGAAGGAGGGATTTCCCCTCAAAGTCCCATCGTTATCGGCGAAGGAATCCAAGAGGACTTGCCTGCGCGGTCGAGAGAAGTCCCAATAAGCGTAGAGATATTTGTTATCTCTCAGCTCTCTCTCAAGGATTTCCCTATTGTTGTAGCCGTAAATCAGCCCATATTCTATCTTAGGCTTAGGATAGTCAACGAGCCAGACCTCCAAATCCTCGCCCGCAACGATTCCACCCGTGAGCTCGGTGTTCTTATTCGTCATTATCTCGCCGAATCCCTTAACCAAAACATTTCCGCTTACAACCCCATCTCCCAGAAGATAGGCATATTCAAGCACTCTCGCATTTCCTGTCAGGGTGACATTGTCGCTTACCATAGCGCATCCCCTTACCCTTGCGTTCTCCAAGACCTTAGCCCTTCCGCAGACGACGGCGAAGTCCGAGATTATAGCGTTATCGGAAACGACAGCTGAATCCTTAACGACCGCGTAATCCTCAATCCGGGCATTTCCCTCCACCCTCGCATTTCCCAGGACCTTGGCATTGGGAGCGACATAAGCTGTGGGAGCAACGAAGGCGGTCTCCGCTACGAATCCTCCGCCATTGGGATGGCGATGACCGGAAACTTGGGGAGAAGGTGGAAGGGGAGGGAAAGGCGAGGGATAGCAACCCTTGAAGAAGACCTCATAGGGATGGCGTCTCTTCACATTGTAGCCAGGGCGAAATTGCATAGGCTTATAAAAGCTCGGCGTTGCGGCAATTGCTAAGGCTAATCTTTGCTCGTTTGGCTTCAGCCCCATCTTTATCGTTCCCTTGCTTCCCCTCAGCATGGGGCTGTAGCGACATTCACCTTTATCATCAATCGCCACAAGCGTCACTCGCCAATCTGAACCCTCCGCTTCATCTCCTATTCCCTCAAATCTCACCTCAACTTCTTCTGCGGAGGGATTGCGAATGAGGTCAATTATGTTGATGCCGTATTGACGAGGGGAATGGCTGTAAATCGGTCTATACCACATCGGGCGGTCGGGAACGGGTTGAAGGAGGACTCTCCAGCGACCAGCTT
>Ga0078972_1007582_pt1 | contig 23958 bp, 17 predicted proteins | sample YelNatPaOPGAMG01_FD_67568 | JGI IMG/M metagenome (GOLD analysis project Ga0078972, IMG submission 67568) | Hot spring thermophilic microbial communities from Obsidian Pool, Yellowstone National Park, USA - OP-RAMG-01 (SPADES assembly) (version 2) | ecosystem: Environmental > Aquatic > Thermal...
CGCGTCGGGGCGGGGGCGGGGGGCAGGGGCTCCGCCCTGCTCGCGCCGCGCCCGCCCGCCACCGGCGCAGGCATCGTCAGCATCCGGAAGCCGGGCCTGGACCCGAAGTTCATCGTGAGTCATCTGCGCGCCCGTAACATCGTCGCCGCGCCGCGCACGGAATGGGTGCGGGTTTCGCCGCATTTTTACATCAGCCCGGAGGAAATCGACCGGTTCGTTGAAGCGCTGCCGTAGCTTGTGGCGCCCGCGGCCCGGTGGCGCGCGCCCGCCGGTCGCCTGTCCGGCTTGTGGGCCGCAGAAGATCCGGGCAGGCGAAAGCGCCTGCCCCACCGTCGTGTTCATCGCTGGCTAAAAATCGATTATTGAGCCGCTGAACTTTGGCCCGACGCGTGCCTCCCGTAATGCCGGGGGTTAAACCGGCTTGGATCTGCAAAACCAGGGGCCCGTGGTGCGCTTCGTCATCTACGCGGGCATCACGGCCGTTCTGTTTCTGCTGACCTGGTACGCAATTAACGTTCTTTTCACGATATTTGCCGGAATTCTTTTCGGAATTTTCCTTCGCGGCCTGGCCGATCTGTTGTCGGGACACACGCGTCTTTCCCCCGGCTGGGCGCTCCTCGTCGTGATCGCCTGCTTTTTCGGCGCGCTCGCGGGCATCTTCTACGTCATCACGCCGCGGATTGCCGCCCAGTTCGATCAGTTCCTGAGGATCGCGCCTCCGACTGTGCGCGCCTGGATCGACTACCTGAACCGCTACGAGTGGGGGCGCTGGCTGGTCAACGAATCGGGCGAGCTGGCCAGAGTGATCCTCTCGCGGTTCAACTTCGCCCATGCCGCTACGGTGATCATCGATGTGATCGTCTTCGTCGTGGTCGTGGTCTTCATCGGAATTTACATTTCCATCCGGCCCAACCAGTACCGCGATGGGCTGATCCGGCTGATGCCGGCCGGCAGGCAGGACCGCGCCCGGCGCATCGCTTCCGAGCTCGGCGCCACTCTGCGGCGCTGGATGATCGGGCGAGCGATCGCGATGACCTCCGTGGGCGTGCTCGACCTGATCGGGCTGGTGCTGCTGAAGGTGCCGCTCGCGCTCACGCTGGCCTTCATCTCGGGCGCCTTCACGTTCGTGCCGTACATCGGCGCAACCGTCGCCATGATCCCCGCCGTGCTCGTGGCGCTGACCGTCGGCCCGGGCCTGGCCTTCGCCGTATTCATCCTCAAACTGGTCGTGCAGACCATCGAGGGTTATATCATCACTCCGCTGGTGCAGCGCCAGGCCGTGCACCTTCCGCCCGCCCTGACGATCTCCTCGCAGTTTTTCCTCGGCGAAGTCGCCGGCGTGCTCGGCCTGATGTTCGCCACCCCTCTGACCGCCGTTTTCCTCGTCATCACGAAGCTGCTGTATCTGCACGAGGAACCGTGAGCCGCGCGCGGCTTCCGCTCCCCCGAGCGCCCGTTCCCGCTTTGGACTAAAATGGGCAGGCTCAAGGAGCCGACTTATGCGCCGTCTCAGACACGCCCTGATTGCAGCGTTTCTCGCGGTTGCCCTTGCGGCCGCCGCCGTTCCCACTCCCGAGAGCCACTTCGGCTTCAAGATCGGCACGGACAAGACCGTGCTCGACTGGAGCAAGGTGGTCTCCTACTTCCAGGCGCTCGAGAAGAACTCCGATCGCCTGCGCGTCAAGGTGCTCGGCAACAGCACCGAAGGCCGGCCGTTCATTCTGGTCACGATTTCCTCGGCCGCGAATATCAGGAATCTCGATCACATTATGCAGGTGCAGCAGAAGCTTGCCGATCCGCGCCGGATCTCGAGCGACGCCGAAGCGGAGAAGCTCATCGCCGAGGGCAAGTCGATCGTCCTGATCACCTGCTCGATCCACGCGACCGAGCTCGCCGCGACCCACGCCGCCGTCGAGCTTGCCTATCAGCTCCTGACCGAGGACAACCCGAAGTTCCGCGCGATCCTGGACAACGACATCTTCCTGCTGGTGCCTTCGCTCAATCCGGATGGCCTGGACATGGTGTCCGACTGGTACCGCAAGACGCTCGGCACGCCGCGCGAAGGCAGCGCGCCGCCGCAGCTCTACCAGAAATACACCGGCCACGATAACAACCGAGACTGGTATTTCTTCACGCAGGCCGAGACGCGGCTCACCGTCGCCGGCGTGCAGAACGTCTGGCACCCGATGGTGGTCTACGACATGCACCAGCAGGGTCCCAACGCCTCGCGCATGTTCGTTCCGCCATGGATGGATCCCGTCGAGCCGAACATCGACCCGATCCTCGCGCAGGAGTGCAACTCGGTCGGCATGGGCATGGCGCTCGATCTGACCGCGGCGGGCAAGACCGGCGTGGCGGTGAACGCGATCTACGATTTCTGGACGCCGGCGCGGCACTACCAGGCGTATCACGGCGGGCTGCGCATCCTGACCGAAGCCGCCAGCGCGCGCCTTGCGACGCCGGTGACGATCAAGCCCGACCAGATCGCAGCCCAGGCGCTCGGCTACTCGCCGCGCGAGCGGAGCTGGAATTATCTCGAGCCGTGGATGGGCGGCGAGTGGCATCTGGCCGACATCATCGACTACGAGCTGATCGCGATGAAGTCGCTGCTCTACCAGTTCGCGACCCGGCGCGAGGACATGGTCCGGAACTTCTACAACATCGGCAAGCATCAGGTGGCGCGCACTTCGCCGGCGGCGTTCGTTCTGCCCGCGGTCGAGCGCGATCCCGGCGCGGCGCAGAAGCTTCTGGATACGCTCTCGTTCGGAATGGTCGAGATCGAGCAGGCCGGCGCGGCGTTCGAGGCCGGCGGGCGGCAGTATCCCGCGGGCAGCTACGTCATCCGCATGCAGCAGCCGTATAGCGGGTTCGCGAAAACGCTCCTCGAAAAGCAGAATTATCCGGACCTGCGGATGTATCCGGGCGGCCCGCCGAAACGGCCTTACGACGTCACGGCGCACACGTTGCCGATGCTGATGGGCGTCGAGGCGTACGCGGTGGAGACGCCGGTCAACGTGCCGCTGAAGCCGGTGAAGGAGTTCCGGTTCCGCATGGAGCAGGCGCCCGCCGCGGGCGTCCTCCCGGCCTCCGACAGCGCGACGTGGCGCGAGGCCAACCGGGTCTGGAAATCCGGCGGCGCTTTGTACCGCGATCCGGCGACCGGCGATCTGCACAAGACCAACGGCGCCGGCCTCGTGGCGGTGAACAAGCCGCGGATCGCGCTCTTCCAGCCTGCGACGGGCAATGCCGATGAAGGCTGGACGCGCTGGGTGCTCGAGGATTTCGGTTTCGAGTACACGAGCCTGCCCGCCGAGGAGATTCAGAAGGGCAATCTCCGCAGCCGGTTCGACGCGATCATGTTCGCCGAGCAGTCCGCCGGAAGTCTCGCGAACGGCGGCGGCGAGCGTGGCGGCGAGGAAGGCGGCGGCGGCCCGGCTCAAAGCGGCGGCCTCGGCGAGACGGGAGCCGCGGCGCTCAAGCAGTTCGCTTCCGAAGGCGGCACGATCCTGTTCTTCAACACCGCGACCGAGTACGCCATCCGCCAGCTCGGCGTGAATCTGAAGAACGTGGTGCCGATGGGGCGGCAGGCCAGCCAGGCTTTCTACTCGCCGGGCTCGCTGCTGAACGTGAAGCTCGAAGGCAAGAGCCCGCTGGCATTCGGCATGCCGGCCGAGTTCACGATCTGGTCGCAGGGCAGCCCGGCGTGGGACGTGCCGGACGGCTCGGGCGCGCAGGTCGTGGCGCGTTATCCGCAATCGGGCGTGCTGGCCTCGGGCTGGCTGCTCGGCGAGAACGTGCTCGCCGGCAAAGCCGCGCTGGTCGATTACCCGATGGGCACGGGCCACATCGTGCTCTTCGGCATGAAGCCCCAGTACCGCGCCCAGAGCTGGCAGACCTTCAAGCTGATATTCAACGCGTTCCTTCCGCGGTAGGAGCGCATCGAGGGCGGGCAGGCGGCCTTCGGGTCGTCTGCCCCGCACTCTCCTCCCGTGACGCTCGCGTCCCGGCGCCATCAGCCCAGGCCGGCGAGGCCGGCCCTGAGCATCACCGAAGCGGCGCAAATCCTGCGCCGGCTCAGAGCGGCAACGCCTGCCCTTTCCAAGTCGTTGTATACTGCCCCAAATACGGCTAGCCAGGAGGGCTTCCTAAATCATGACGCGAATGTCGCGGACGGCACATTGGATGCTTGTTGTTTCGAGCATGCTGGCATCGTCTTTCACTGCAACGGCGCAGGTCAATCCCGATCTCTATGCGGGCCTCAGGTGGCGAAACGTGGGGCCTTTCCACGGCGGACGAATTTCCGCCGTCACCGGCGCCATAGGTCAACCCGGCACGTTCTATGCCGGCACGCCGCTGGGCGGCATCTGGAAAACCACCAGCGCGGGCGTCACCTGGTTCCCCATCTTCGACCAGGAGAAGAGCGTCGATAGTATCGGAGCCATCCAGGTGGCTCCCTCCAATCCCGATATCGTGTATGCAGGCACGGGCGACCCCATTCAGGGCAGCCTCGGCAACGGCATGTGGAAGTCGACCGATGCCGGCAAGACCTGGCAGCACATTGGCCTTGAAGACACGGTGAAGATCAGCAACATCGTTGTCGATCCCGCCGATCCCGACCTCGTGCTCGTCTCCGCGCTCGGCGATGCCACTCGCCACGGCGGCGGTGTTTACCGCTCCACCGATGGCGGGCGGACCTGGACCAATGTCCTCAAGCCCGCCGACTACGACGGCACGCGCGATCTCGAGTATGCATACGACGAACCCAGTGTGATGCTGGCCGCCACGCAGGGAACCGGCGGCGGCTTCGGCGCCGGTCGCGGGGCGAAAAGCAAGCCGCCCCTGGTGTTCAAGTCCACGGACGAGGGCAAGACCTGGACCGAGATCAAGATTCCTCCCTTCCCGGGCCGCATTTCCGTGGCCGTCGCCATGCACACCAAGGGCCGGCGCATGTTCATCATCGGCAATAACATTGAACACGGCTCGGGACTTTACCGTTCCGATGACGGCGGCGCCACCTGGCGGCACATGGCCGGGAAGGACCTGCGGATCAGCAACGGCCAGGGCGCTTATATCAGCGGCGTGTTCGTGGACTCGCAGAATCCGGACATTGTGTACACGCTGAGCACCGCGATGTACCGCTCGACCGATGGCGGCGTCACCTTTCAGCCCTTCAAGGGCGCGCCCGGCGGTGAGGATTACCACAAGCTCTGGATCGACCCCACGAACGGCCACCGCATGCTGGCCGGCGCCGACCAGGGCGCCAGCGTCACCCTGGACGAGGGCCGCACCTGGAGCCTCTGGTACACCGAGACCATTGCGCAGATTTACCACGTAGCCACCGACAGCGCATATCCCTACCACATCATGGGCGCGCAGCAGGACACCGGCGCCGTAATGATCTCGAGCCGCGGCAACTGGGGACAGGTGAACTTCACTGACTGGAGCCCGCTGCCGTCGTCCGAGTTCGGCGTCGATACACCCGATCCTAAGAATCCAAACATCATCTACGGCGTTGGATATGGTCCGGGAGGCGGCGGCAGCGGCCTCATCAAGATTGATATGACCACCGGCCAGTGGGAGAACGTCGCGCCCAACTTCGGAGCCGATGAAGCCAAATACCACGCCGCGCGCGATTTCGGGAAAAAATTCGACGTCGCGTTCGATCCCGGCGCTCTCTACGTCGCTTACCAGTGCCTTCTGGTCTCGCGCGACGGCGCCCATTCCTTTACTGCCGCGAGCCCCGATCTGACCACGCCCAAGGGCAAGCCCCAGGTGGCCTGCGGCGCCGCGCCGCTGGAGCCCCCACCGCCGCCACAGCCTCCGCAGCCGAAACCCACGCCGCCGGGAACGCAGGCGCAACCGGAGGCGCAAGCGCCGAGGCCGGGCGCCGGACGGCCCCTGCCGGCCTCGATCAGCGACTTCTCCATATCCAGAGTCAAACGCGGCGTCATCTGGACCGTCAGCAGCAACGGACAGATCTACAACACCATGGACAACGGCAAGACCTGGACGAACGTCACCAACATCGCCGACGTTCCGCCCCACACCAGCTTCAACACGATCGAGGCAGGCGACGACGTCAATACCGCGTTCGTCGCCGCTCGCATTGCTCCCGAGCGCGGCCAGACTTTGCCTCCCGACGAGAACCCCGACGTGCCGCTCATCTGGCGCACCACCGACGCGGGCAAGACCTGGACCAGCATCGTCAACGGCCTGCCCCGCGACGAGCGCACCGGAAGCTGGATCAACAGTCTGCGGGTCGATCCCGGGCAGCCGGGCCTGCTCTTCGCCGGATCCGAGACCACGGTGTATGTCAGCTTCGACAATGGCGATCACTGGCAGTCGCTGCGCCAGAACCTGCCCAGCACCTCCATCCGCGACCTCGAAGTCCACACCGATCACCACCAGAACGACCTGGTGATCTGCACCTACGGCCGCGGCTTCTGGGTTCTCGACGACATCACGCCGCTGCGCCAGATCGCGGCCAACGCGCAAGCCATCAGCGCGTCGTCCGTGTATCTCTTCCAGCCCGAGGAGGCCATTCGCGCACGCATCAACACCAACTGGGATCAGCCCTTCTCCGTCGAAGTGCCCCATGCGCCCAATGCGCCTTACGGCGCCATCGTGGATTACTACCTCAGCCACGAGCCGAGCGGGCCCATCCAACTCCAGGTCTTCGATTCGAAGGGCAATCTGGTCCGCACCATGTCCAGCACGCTGCCGCCGCCCATCGAGGACGCGGCGTATCCCGACTACTGGCTGGCCGCCCCCGAGACTCGCGCCCTCTCGACGCACGTCGGTCTCAACCGCGTCAACTGGAACCTGCAGTATGACGACCCGCCCGCCCTGCGGCACGACCTCGAGAATCAGATGAACATGGTGGAGGGCTCCACCACCCCCGGTCCGCATGGGCCGCAGGTGATTCCCGGCGTATATACGCTCAAGCTGACCGTCGACGGGCAGGTCTTTACGCGCGACGTCACCGTCGTGAACGATCCGCGCGTCGGCCAGAGTCCCGCGCTCATGGCCGCCTTGCGCGCTCAGAACGAGCTCACTCTTCTTTCCGTGCAAGGGATGGAGCATAGCTTCGAGGGCTATGAGGAAGTGAATGCGGTGAGGGACCAGTTGGCAACCCTGATGAAGGGCAAACTGCCCGCCGGCGTGGACGACCAGGCCAAAACGCTTGAGGCCAGTCTGACCAGGATTGGCGGCGTCGTGCCGGGCGGTGAAGGCGGCGGCGGGTTTGGCCGGCGTGGGCCTGCCGATCCCAAGGCGCTGCAATCGTTCTTCGAACTGAACAACGCATTCAACACCATGGTCAGCATGATGCAGGTCGGCCTCGACATGGCGCCCACCCCCGCCCAGATCGCCACCTGGGAGAAAGACTGCACCGACCTGAACCGAACCAGGACTGCCTGGGAGGACGCCCGGAAACAGATCGCCGACTTCAATGCGATGCTGGTCAAAAACAACCTGCAGGAGATGAAGGTTGCCCCCACGAAGCTCACCGTTTCTTCCTGCAGCTTTATGCCTGAACCAGCGAAGAAGACAAAGAAGTAACTTCGCCTTCCTCCCGATCGCGTGGAGACGATCAATCGGAAGGCTCGAAAGCGGGTCGGGGTGCTCAGGCCTGGACCCGCTTCCGCCGTCGTGCACCCGCGCGCAACCAACGGCCGGACATGAACCTCTCCACTAAGTCGTAAACGGCGTGATGCGGTTGTGGGGACCGCACGGTGATGACCGCACCCACGCGCCGTAATTGCACCACGCTCCTGTGCTGGCTTCCGGCCATCCCATTCTGATATTTTTGAATACGTTTGCTTCAGCAGACTGCGAGGGTCTTTATGAAAAGAACTGCATTACTCCTGCTGGCCTGCGGCGCGATGGCCGTCGGGCAGCAGGCGCCGCGAAGCGGCATCGACAAGTCCGATATGGACCTCACCTGCAAGCCGTGCCAGGATTTCTGGCGGTACGCGGGCGGCGGATGGCTCGACAAGAACCCCATCCCGCCGCAATATTCGTCCTGGGGCACGTTCTCCGTACTTCAGGAGCAGAATCGCGAGAAGCTGCACAAGATCCTGGAAGCGGCGGCGAAGAACACCGCCGCGCCGGCCGGCTCGAACGAGCGCAAGATCGGCGATCTCTACGCAAGCTGCATGGACACCGCCGCCATCGATGCGCGCGGCGCCGAACCCATCAAGAAGTATCTTGACCGCGTGGCCGCCATCGCCTCGGTGAAGGACCTCACCGCGGCGCTTACCGAACTGCAGATCGCCGGCGTGGCCGGCGTGGTCGGCATCGGCGCCGGGCCGGATGCGAAGAACTCCAAGGACATCATCGCGAACGTCGGCGGCAGCGCCATCTCGCTGCCCGACCGCGATTACTACACGCGCGAGGACGCGCGCTCGAAGGCCATTCGCGACGAATTCGTGAAGCACGTCGCGAAGATGCTCGAGCTGATCGGCGACGCGCCGGACAAGGCTGCCGCGGAGGCGCCGCGCGTGCTCGCGTTCGAAACCACGTTCGCGCAGGCGATGATGACGAACGTCGAGCGCCGCGACCCTTACGCCCGGTATCACAAGATGGACTTCGCCGGCCTCGCCGCGCTCGCGCCGAACTACGATTTCAAGCCGCTGTTCGCGCAGTTCAAGATTCCCGAATCCACGCCCATCAACGTCGGCGAGCCCAACTTCATCAGGAAGTTCAACGAGCAGCTCACGGCCGCGCCGCTCGACGACTGGAAGCTCTGGCTGCGCTGGCGCATCGTGGAATCGGCCGCATCGAGCCTGTCGAAGCCGTTCGTGGACGAAGATTTCCATTTCAACGGCACCGTGCTTCAGGGCACGAAGGAGCAGCAGCCGCGCTGGCAGACCTGCGTGGCGCGCGTGGACCGCGGCATGGGCGAGGCGCTCGGCCAGGCTTTCGTGAAAGAGTACTTCCCGCCCGAGGCCAAGCGCCGCATGAACGCGCTGGTCGCGAACCTGAGGCTCGAGCTCGGCAATGCGATCGAGAATGCCGACTGGATGTCGCCGGAGACGAAGAAGAACGCCAGGGCGAAGCTCGACGCCTTCGTCGCCAAGATCGGCTATCCCGACAAGTGGCGCGATTACTCGGCGCTGAACATCAGCCGTAAGTCGTTTTTCGACAACGTGCGCGCCATCGGCCAGTTCTCCCGCGCCTACAACCTCGCGAAGATCGGCAAGCCGGTGGACCGCACCGAGTGGGGCATGACGCCTCCCACGGTGAACGCCTACTACAGCCCGCAGATGAACGAGATCGCCTTCCCGGCCGGCATTTTGCAGCCGCCGTTCTTCGATATGACCGCCGACGACGCGGTGAACTACGGCGCCATCGGCGCGGTGATCGGCCACGAGATGGGCCACGGCTTCGACGACCAGGGCTCGAAGTTCGACTCCGAGGGCAACCTGAAGAACTGGTGGACGCCCGAGGACCGCGCGCAGTTCGAGAAGCGCGCCCAGTGCGTGATCGACGAGTTCGACAAGACCGACCTCGGCAACGGCCTGCACCACAACGGCAAGCTCGTCGTGGGCGAGGGCCTGGGCGACCTGAACGGCGTCACGCTCGCGCTGCGCGCCTACCACCGCTCGCTCGGCGGCAAGCCCGGCCCGGTGATCGACGGCTTCACCGCCGATCAGCGCTTCTTCATCGCCTTCGCGCGCATCTGGGCAACCGAGTTCACGCCCGAGGCGCTGCGGCTGCAGCTCAACACGAATCCGCACCCGGTCGCGAAGTATCGCGCCAATGTCACGCTGCAGAACATTCCCGAGTTCCAGGAGGCGTTCCACTGCGCCGCCGGCGACCCGATGGTGAAGCCGGCCGGCGAGCGCTGCAAGCTCTGGTAGTCGCCTGACCGGCGCGCGCAGTTTCAAGGGCAGGCGAAAGCGCCTGCCCCACCAAGCCCGTCGCCCGTGCAGTGGGTGGCGGGCACCGATTCCACTCCCGCCGCGCAAGTCCTCAGCCGCGCAAAGCGGAGAGCTTCTGGATCTGAGCTGGCGTCAGGATGGAGCGGAACTGCTCGCGGGCGTTCGCGCGAATCCCGATCAGCTTGCCCATGAGCGCGCCGCGCGCGGCCGCGAGCTGGTCCACCGGCTGCCCGGCCTTCACCGCCGCCCGCATCTCGGTGCGATTCTCCTTGAGCTGAGCGATGATCGGCTGCGCCGCGCTGCGCGCCTGCTCGCGGATTGCCTTGGCGCGGGCCTGCTGGTCCGCCGTCAATCCGAGATAGCCGGCCAGCAGCTTCCGGTTCACCCGCTTACGGCCCCGCTTGTGGTGCATGGCTCCTGATTTGTGTACGGGAGCGGGCGTCGTTGCCGTGCCCGGCGTTTGCGCGAACATCAGGCCGCCGGCCATGGCGCCGACTGCTGCGGTTCGCATGAAATTCTTGAACATCTCAACAACCTCCATAAAGTGTTACGCGCCGCAACACCCCCGAATGCGTAAGTGTTCGTAAAGCGAATGTAAGCAATTGCCTGTCAAATTGAGGAGAACGCCGGCCACGACGGCCGGATTCTGAACTCCGGCGGCACGCGGCCATCCGGGCGCGAACGTCGCTTCGCCCGACGCGCTCTCCGGAAGCGCGGCGCTGCGCCCGGCCGCGACCGAGGCGACGCCCGACCTCGGCTTGCGGTAACGCAAAGCCCGGCGCCGGCGTCATACCTGGGACTTCGCCGCTGACCCCGGGGCCGCGGTCGCGCCGGGGGCTATAATTCAGGAAGGTAAGCTGTTTATGCATCCGAGCCGGTTCTCCATTTTGGCTTTCATCTCGCTCGCCGCCTGGGCCCAGGTTCCGCCGCAACAGCAAGCCGCTCCGCCCGCGGCGCCGGCGCAGCAGGCCAAGCCCGTACAGGAAGCGAAACCCGACGACGCCGGGGCGCAGATCAAGGTGCAGAGCACCGAGGTGATCGTGCCCGTCACGGTCACCGACTCCAAGGACCGCTTCGTCTCCAATCTCACGGCCAAGGACTTCAAAATCTTCGAGGACGGCAAGGAACAGAAGATCGTCTATTTCAGCGCCGAGCACAACCAGCCGATGGTGATCGGCTTCCTGATGGACCTGAGCAACGCCAGCCGGCTGCACTGGAAGACGTTCCAGGATGCGGCGATGGAGCTGGTGTGGAACCTGCTGCCGGGCGACCGCGACAGCAAGATGAGCGGCTTCCTGGTGACCTATGCGACCGACGCCGAGCTGGCCGTGGACACCACCGCCGATTCGGAAAAGATCGTGGACCGGCTGCGGAAGGTGAAGCCGGGCGGGGGTGCGGCGCTCTACGACGCGATCTACCTGGCCTGCACGAGGCACTCGCCCGTCAAGGGCGAGCCGATCTCGCCGCGGCGCGTGCTGATCGTGATCGGCGACGGCAACGACAACTCGAGCAAGTACACTCTGGATCAGGTGGTCGAGATCGCGCAGCGCAACCAGGTGACGATCTACGGCGTCAGCACGGTGGCTTACGGCTTCACGAGCGAGGGCGAAAAGAACCTCACGCGGCTGGCCGAAGAGACCGGCGGCCGCGTGGAATACCCGCTGCAGGGCGTCTACTCGGACGTGGCCGGCTTCCTTTCGCAGCCCTCGGACGAGGGCAACTACGCGATCAAGGTCGGCACGGGCGGCTACGCGAGCCAGATCGCAAAGGGCCTTTTTAACGCCATCGCCAAGATCGCAGGCGAAATGACGACGCAGTACGTGATCCGCTATGTGCCCTCGGGCGAGTCCGACAAGGCATTCCACAATATCAAAGTGGAAGTGGTGGACCTGCCGGACGTGAAGGTGCGGGTGCGCAAGGGCTACTACGCGGGGAACCCGTAGCGTCCGCGTTTTGGTTTCGCACACCCTCCGCAAAGCCGGACGCCTCGAAGCAGTCCCGAACCGGCTTGCTTAAAGTCCCGGCCATTCCATCCGATAATCTAGTAAGCTGAAAAGCGGCTTGCCATGCCCGTGATTTCGCTGGAGACCCGCCAGGCCGAGTATGTCGTGCTGCGGCTCGCGCTGCCCGGAAGGGCTGAGGCGAACCTCGCGGTGTTGCTGCTCGATCCGGAAGCGGACCGGCTCGAGTCGAGATTCCGCGATGACCTGGAAGCGCTGGCCGGGCCGGAGGATGCCGATGTTCTCGCCGCGCTGCCGGCCGACTTCGCCGCGCAGGCGCGCGAGGCGGGCGGCAGCCGTTTCCTGGAGCGGCTCGAGGACACGCTCTCGAACGTTTTGCGGCTGTCGGAGCGCCGGCGCGTTGCGGTGCGCGACATGCATGCCGCGCTGGACCGCCTGTACCGCGATCAGGTCCTCGGCATCCCGCGCGAACCCGCCAAAGTGGTCCCCTTCGTCACGCATCTGCCGGTGTATTCCCTGCGGGCCGCCGCAGGCCGGTTCGGCGAGGATATGGAAGTCGAGGCGGAGGACTGGGCCGCCGCGCCGGAGGGGCTTCGCCTTGCGCCCGACATGTACGTCGCGCATGTGCGCGGCCATTCAATGGAGCCGGAAATCCCCGACGGCAGCCGCGTCGTGTTCCGCTACGCGCCCGCCGGCTCGCGGCAGGGCAAGCGCGTGCTCGTCTGGCAGCGCGCCGCCTCCCAGGCCGGCGGCGAGTTCACCATCAAGGTCTACGAGAGCCGCAAGCAGGCGACGCCCGAGGGCTGGCGCCACGACCGCATTCTCCTCAAGCCCCTCAATCCCGCATACGACGTGCTCGAACTCGTCGCGGACGAAGACAAATACCGCATCCTCGGCGAGTACGTCTGCACCCTCGCCATCGACGATTAATTCAAAGCGAAAACTCCGCCGAATGACATAATCTAGTACTCAGGGCAGAGAATCCGGAATGAAAAAACTTGTCGTCCTTTTTATCCCCGCCATCCTCTTTGCGGGCGCGATTGTCGTTTTGCTGGCCGCGTCGTCGGGCACCTCGATTACGATGGATCCGCAGGTGCGGATCATCGGAACGGACACGCCCGTCGCGGTGCGCCTGGAGAACGCGCACGGCGTCCGGAACATCACCGCGGCCATCGAGCAGGATGGAAAGCGCTACACGCTTCTGGACCGCAGCCGGCCCTCGCACCGCATCTTCTTCTTCGGGAAACACGAGCCCGCCGAGCAGGTGCTGTTCCGCGCCGGCACGAAGAACGCGCCCGGCCTGCACGACGGCAAAGCGCGGCTGATCGTCGAAACCACGGCGAACGATTTCCGCGGCTCGACGGACGAACTGGCGCTCGATGTCCAGGTGAGCACCCAGCCGCCGCGCGTCGCGGCCGACGGCCTGCAGCATTACGTCAACCAGGGCGGCGCGGAACTGGTGATGTTCACGGTGACGGGCGGCTGGACCGAGGCCGGCGTGCGCGTCGGGCCCTACACGTTCCGCAGCTTCCCCGTCCCGGGCAAGCCCGCTACCGAGCGCTTTTCGCTGTTCGTCTATCCCTGGGACGCGGCCGCGGGCGCCGAACCGGTCGTTTACGCGCGCAACGCCGCCGGCACCGAAGCCCTGTCGCACTTCAACGTCAAAATCTTCCCGAAGAAATTCCGCACGCGCCAACTGGAACTGACGGATTCCTTCCTGCAGAAAGTGGTGGACCAGATCGATCCCAACGGCTCAGGCGACCTGCTCTCGCGCTTTCTCAAGATCAACGGCGACCTGCGGCTCAAGGACAACCGGATCCTGGCCGATCTGCGCGACAAGACCGAACAGCGCTTCCTGTGGTCCGGACCGTTCTACCGCTACGGGCAGACCGAGGCGGTATTCGCCGATTCGCGCGATTACATCTACAAGGGCAAGAAGGTGGACCACCAGACGCACCTCGGCTACGATCTCGCCGACGTGCAGAACGCGCCGGTGCTGGCCGCCAACGACGGCCGCGTCGTCTACGCCTCCGACCTCGGCATCTATGGCAACTGCATCGTGGTGGATCACGGCTACGGCCTGCAGTCGATTTACGGCCACATGAGCCGCATCGACGTGAAGGTCGGCGATATGGTGAAGAAAGGCCAGCCCATGGGCCGCAGCGGCTCGACGGGCCTCGCCGGCGGCGATCATATCCACTTCAGCATGCAGATCGACGGCGTGCAGACCAATCCCATGGAGTGGTGGGATCCGCACTGGATCCAGGACCGCATCCTGAGCAAGATCCCGGCGCAGAACTGAGGCCGGGGGCCGTACGAGGCCTCCTCGGGCAGGCAGCTTCGCCCGGGGTGGTTCGGCGATCATTCTCCGGGCGCGAGGATGTGAGCCGCGAACCCACGCCGAAACGGCCGGGGCGGGGCCTCTTCGGCTTCCGGCTTCGCTCGCGCACTCCGGCGATGAATGAATGCCGCCACGATCCGTTGTACCGTGGATTATGTTCTCGTCTCGCCTCGATTGGGACCTCAAGCCCAACCGCCTTTCCGTGCTCCTGGAATCGAAGCGCCGCGCCGGCGCCGAAATCCTGGACCTCACGGAATCGAACCCCACGCGCGCCGGCTTCTCCTACCCGGCGGGGCGCATCCTCGGCGCGTTCGCCGACCCGAGTTCGCTCGTCTACGAACCGCTGCCGGCGGGCTTGAGGAAAGCGCGCGAGACGGCCGCGGCGTATTACGCGGCGCGCGGGCAGGCGGTTGAGCCCGAACGCATCCTCATCACAACGAGCACGAGCGAATCTTACGGCTATTTATTCAAGCTGCTGGCCGACCCGGGCGACGAGATCCTCGCGCCGCGGCCTTCTTATCCGCTGTTCGAGTTCCTGGCGGGCCTCGAATCGGTCACAATCGTGCAATACGGGCTGGTTTACGATGGCCGCTGGTCGATCGATTTCCACGCGCTTGAAAGCGCAGCCGGCCCGCGCACGCGCGCCATCGTCGTCGTGAACCCGAACAACCCGACCGGCTCGTTCCTGAAGCGGCACGAGCTCGATCGGCTCGTCGAAATCGCCGCGCGCCGTAATCTCGCGATCATCTCCGACGAGGTCTTCGCCGATTTTACGTTCGGCCCGGACGAGCGCCGCGTGACGACGCTCGCGGGCGTCGAGGGCGCGCTCGCGTTTTCGCTCAGCGGGCTTTCGAAGATCGCCGGCCTGCCGCAGATGAAGCTGGGCTGGATGGTCGTGAGCGGCCCGCGGGAGTTGCGGAGGCGGGCGGTGGAGCGGCTGGAGTTGATCGCGGATACGTATCTGTCGGTGGGCACGCCGGTGCAGCATGCATTCCCGAAGCTGCTCGAGGCGGGCGCGGAGATACGGGACGCGATCGCGCGGCGCGTGCGGGAGAACCTCGAAGCTCTGCGGTGCGCCATCGCGCCGGATTCGCCCTGCCGCGCCCTCGACGTCGAGGGAGGCTGGTACGCGACAATCCGGGCGCCGCGCACCCACAGCGAGGAGGAGTGGACACTGCGCCTGCTCGAAGAAGATAACGTGCTCGTGCAGCCGGGGTTCTTCTTCGATTTCGAGTCGGAGGCCTACTTCGTGCTTAGCCTGCTGGCGCAGCCGGACGTGTTCCGCGAGGGAACACGCCGGCTGCTCGCCAAGGTTCGCTGAAGCTACTTCTTCTTCTCGGGCACCGGCACGATGGTGGCCGTCTTGATGAAGTCCAGTTTCGGGAACTTCGCGTTCAGATACGCGTTGCCCTGCATCTGGATCCGGCCCTGATCGGGACCGTTGCCGTCGGGCGCGCCTTCTCCGTAGCCGTCATAGAGGCGGTCTACGACGTTCATGCCTTCGACGACTTTCCCGAACGGCGCGAAGCCCTGCGAATCCAGGAAGGAATTGTCCTTGAAGTTGATGAACACCTGGGTTGTGCGCGTGTTCGGCCCGCCCATCGCATAGGTGATATAGCCGCGCTGGTTGCTTTGTTTCACGGGATCGTCGCGCATGTTCAGGTTGCGCCACTTCGCCATCACCTGCGGGTTGCCATTAATGCCGAACTGCGCCATGAACCCGCGCAGCACGCGGAAGAAGCGGCAATCGTCGTAGAACTTCGCTTCGACGAGCCGGTAAAAGCGCTCCGCGCCTTCCGGCGCCCACTTCTTGTAGACTTCAACCACGAAGACGCCCTTGCTCGTGTCGAATTGGACGCGATAGACGTCCGGCACCGGCGCCGGCGCCTGGGTTGCACTGGAAGCGCCGCAGGCCAGGACGGCGGCGGCGGAAGCAAGCATAAGGGATTTCAGAATCCGAGACATTGGAAACATTATAGAGGAATCAGCTACAAGCCTTCAGCCGTTCTGGCGTAGGGCGGACTCCCCGGCCCACAGCCAGTCCGCATCCCGGCCGTGAGGCCGGGGCCCCGGCGTCCGCCCTACATACCCGTGAGCTCTACCGGCGCCCTGAGCCGGAACGTCAGCACCGTTTCGGCCGGAAGGTGCACGTTCTTCTTTCCCGTGGCGGCCGCCCCGCCCGTGCCCGCCGCGGCGCCCGCGCCCGCTCCGATCAGCGCGCCTTTGCCGCCGCCGGCCAGACCGCCGATGAGCGCGCCCACGCCCGAGCCGCCGCCGATCAGCGCGACGTTTCGCTTCCTATGCGATCCGGTCACGCGCGTAGCCCTGCTGGTCGAGATGCGGTGCCGCGCGCCGCGCAACTCGAACGAATCGAGCACCAGCGTCATGTAGCCGCGGCCCTTCAGCCGCCCCGAGGGCTTCGCCGACGCCACGTGCCCGGTGAACCGCGTGTGCCGCGGCAGCACCACCTTACCGTGTTCTGAGAGGGGCGAGGCGAGCGTCGCCTCGAAGCGGGATCCCGCTCCGTTTTGCGATGTATCCAGCGGCTGCGCCAGCCTGACGCGCAGTATCGTTCCGGCGGGAATCCGGACCGTGGCAGCCGCGGCGGGGCTCGTTCCGTATCCCAACAGGCATAGCGCGAACGGCGCGATCAGCGGGAGAAAACTCTTCATCAGGAATCTCTCGGGAGCACGCGGATTGCCAGCGTCGAATTACGGTACTTACGTCCTGGGGAACAGGGCAGGGGATCGGTTTTTACGCGGCCGGCGCCGCGGGCTGGAAAAAAATACCGAGTGGTCTTTAATCTCCGGAGATTCCGGCGACCATCGGTTCGACCTTCAGCTCGTTGACAACTTTCGTCACGCCTTTCACCTTTTTGGCGATGCGCTCGGCTTTCGTCTTTTGCTTCTCCTGCCGCACCTTGCCGCGCAGCGTGACCACGCCCTCATGCACCTCGACCTCGATGGCGCCGCCCTTCACGTCGCGGTCCGCTGCGAGGCGCTGCCGCACCTGGTCGTAGATCTGGTCGTCGGACGGCTTCTGCCCTGCGCGCGCCGGCTGAAGCACGGCCCCCAGGAACACCGCGAGCACGAAAAGCGATAGCAGTTTCATAAACCATCAATTCTAGTCGCTTTTGGGCCGAGCCGTGCGGCGCAGGCGGGAAGCGTCCGGCTTCACGCGAGCGGTTCGTTGAACTCACGCCAGGGCGCAAAAACGCCAGGGCGCACGGAAACCCTTTTGGAATTTCTTTGCGTCTTGGCGGTCCTGGCGCCTTCGCGAGGAATGAACGGCGACATGCGCGCGGCGGCAGGCCGGCATCACATCGTCCGCCAGTCGAGCTCGTTCAGGAACTGCGGGCTTTCCCGCCAGCGCGTCCGCACCTTGACGAACAGCTCGAGAAAAATCTTCCGGCCGAAAAACGCTTCCATCTCCTGGCGCGCAGCCGTGCCGACCTGCTTCAGCCGCGAGCCGCCCGCGCCGATGACGATGCCTTTCTGCCCCTCGCGCTCCACGTAAATGGTCGCCGCGATCCGCAGCAGTTTCGGCGTTTCCTCCCACTTGTCCACCAGGACCGCGACCGCGTGCGGCACCTCATCCCTCGTCTCGCGAAGGATTTTCTCGCGGATCAGTTCGGCCGCCAGATACCGCTCCGGCTGGTCGGTCACATAATCGGGCGGGAAATAAGCCGGGCCTTCAGGCAGCCGCGCGACGATCGCGTCCCGCAGCTCGTTCAGCCCTTCCCCGGTGAGCGCCGAAACCGGTACGTACTCCGCAAAATCGTACGCGGCCTTGTAGCGCTCGATCAGCGGCAGCAGGTGACCCTTGTCCCGCACGCGATCGATCTTGTTGAGCACCAGGAACACCGGCGTTTCGCCTTTCGGCAGGATGCCGATGGCCGCCTGATCGGCCTCGGTGAACGGCAGCGAGGCATCCGTCAGGAATAGCAGCAGATCGCGCTCGGCGAGCGCCGCCTGCACGGATTCCATCATGCGCCGGTTAAACAGCGAATCGGGCTTGTGGATGCCAGGGGTGTCAAGGAAGATGATCTGCGCGCCGGGCAGATTGACCGCGCCCTGAATCACGGTGCGCGTGGTCTGCGGCTTGTCGGAGACGATCGCCACCTTCGTGCCCACCAGCGCATTGAGCAGCGTCGATTTCCCCGTGCTGGGCCGCCCCAGCAGGGACACGAATCCGGAAACGAACCGCCCGCCGGCGGCCGCACTTTCTTCAGGCATGCTCCACTTTCTTCGCCCGCGACAGCCGCACCTGCTCCACCCGCAGCTCGTTGCTGGCGATGACTTCGATGCGGATGCCGTCGCGCTCGACCGACTCGCCGGGCTGCGGCACCCTTCCCAGCCATTCCATCACAAGGCCGCCCACCGTCGTCGATTCCGGCTCCTCGCCCAGGTGGACGTGCATCAGGTCCTCCAGACGGTCCAGGCCGAAGTTGCCGGAGACAATGTAGTTGCCGTTGGTGTCCTGGCTGATGTCGAGGCCGGGCTCGTGCTCGTCTCGGATCTCGCCGAACACCTCTTCGACCAGGTCCTCCATTGTGGCGAGGCCGGCGGTGTTGCCGTACTCGTCGACGACGATCGAGATGTGCGCGCGGTCCTGCTGCATCTCGCGCAGCAGGTCGTTCACGCGCTTGGTCTCGGGGACGAAGCGGATGGGCCGCATCAGCTCGCGCACGGTGCGCAGCTTCCGCTCGTCCTCGTCGAGCTCGAACATGTCGCGCACGTGAACGAAGCCGACGATCTTGTCGATCGAGCCCTCGAAGACCGGCACGCGCGAGTACTGTTCGTTGATTACCAGCTCGCGCAGGCTCTCGAGCGATTGCGAAGCTTCGATGGCCACGATATTCGGCCGCGGCGTCATCACCTCACGCACGGTTTTATCGCCGAACTCGACCACGGATTGAATCAGCTCGCGGTCGCTCTCCTCGATCAGACCTTCCTCCGCGCCGGCGCTGATGAGCGCCTCGATGTTTTCCGAAGGCCCGGGCTCCTCCTCGCCGGCTTCGGACCGCTCGGCCAGTTCGGTAACGGAATGCAGGAACGCGAACACGCCCACGAGCGGTCTTGCGCTCATCGCGATCAGCCACAGCAGCGGCGCCAGCGGGCCGAGCCAGCGGCCGCTCGAGCGGCGGTAGAGGATGTGCGGCAGCACGTAGGTGGATGCCAGCATGACGAGCCACGCGGTGATGCAGCCTTCCACCGCCGCGCCCGCGACATTCCCCGAGCGCAGTCCCGCGCTCAGCAGCAGGAAAATGACGCCGAGCGTTACCAGGATCGAGTGCTTCACCAGCGAGAACGTCACCGCGCCGTGCTCGGAGTCGATGCCGATGCGGCGTTGTACCGTGTCCTTGAAGTACTCAAGCGCCGGACGCTCGTGCGGGCGCAGCCGCAGCGATTCCAGGTACAGCAGTTGCACGAAGGTGACCAGCGGCAGCAGCGCGCAGAACACGGCGGCGATGATGATCAGGGCCGTCGTCATGCTCGCCGCCCCCGTTCGATCAGGCCGGCCGGCAGGCCCAGTTCCCGGCGGCGGCCCCGTTCGGCGCGCGCCATCCGCCCGTGGTCGCGCTCGTGATCCATGCCCATCAGGTGCAGCACGCCGTGCAGCATCAAGATCTCGATCTCGTTTTCGAGCGAGTGCCCGAAGGCGCGCGCCTGCTCCCGCGCTCGGTCTACCGAGATCGCCATTTCACCCAGAAAACCGTCGGGGCCGGGCGACGGGAACGAAAGCACATCGGTCGGGTAGTCGTGGCCCAGAAATTCGCGGTTGAGCCGCTGGAGCTCGTCGTCGCCGGCGAACAGGCAGTTGAAATGCCCGCCGCGGGCGACGTCGCGTTCCAGCCGGCACGCGAAATCCTTCAGCGCGCGCCGGGAGAGCTCTCTCGGCGCGCGTTGAAAAATCAGGCTACTGTGCGGTTCGGACATGCGGAGCGGCGCGTTATGCGTCGGGGATGATGGCCGCGTCGCCGTCGATGTGCGACCGGTCGCCGTTGCCGTTCAGATCGTTGAGCTTCAGCGAAAGCTGGCGGCCGGCGTTCGCCTCCTGGTATCTTTCGTACGCCTTCACGATGCGCTGCACCAGCGTGTGGCGAACCACGTCGCGCTCGTCGAAGTAGACGAAGCTGATGCCTTCGGTGCCGCGCAGCACTTCTTCGGCGTTCAGGAGGCCGCTGCGCCTGCCCAGCGGCAAGTCGATCTGCGTTACGTCGCCGTTGACCACCATCTTTGAGTTGAAGCCCTGCCGCGTGAGCACCATCTTCATCTGCTCGGAGGTGCTGTTCTGCGCTTCGTCCACGATGACGAAGCTGTCGTTCAGCGTGCGGCCGCGCATGAACGCGATCGGCGCGATTTCGATGACCGAGCGCTCCAGCAGCTTCTCGACTTTTTCCATTTCGAGCATGTCGTAGAGCGCGTCGTAAAGCGGGCGAAGGTAGGGATCGACCTTCTCCTGAATGGTGCCGGGGAGGAAGCCGAGGCGCTCGCCGGCCTCGACCGCCGGCCGCGTCAGGATGATGCGGCTCACCTTCTTGGCCAGGAGCGCCGAGACCGCCATGGCGACCGCCAGGTACGTCTTGCCCGTGCCCGCGGGGCCGATGCCGAAGACGAGGTCGTTGCGCTCGATCGCCTCCAGGTAGCGGCGCTGGTTCATCGTCTTCGGGACGACAATCTTCTTCCCGAAATTCCGCTGGCGCCCGCTCTGGACCAGGCTGCGCAGGCTCACTTCCGGGTCGGCCGTGACCACGCGCAGGTAGCTGTTCAGGTCGCCGTTGGTAAAGACCTGTCCCTCGCGAACAAGCTCCGCATACTCTTCGAGGATGCTTTCCGCGCGGCTGACATCGCCGTCGGCGCCCTCGAGCTCGAGCGAGTCGTTCAGGAGTTGTGTGCTGATGTTGAGACCGTTTTCGAGAACTCTGATGTTCTCATCATGCGTACCGAATAGAGATTCGATACCGCGGCTGATCTGCACAGAAACTTTCATTAGCTTAAGGAGTTATTTACCTCCATGTGAGTTGCGCGTCAAGAAAAATCGGCATGAATCTGTATTGTCGGGGTTTGAATCCGGAAGGGCTGGCAGCGGATATACCGCGATTGACGCGGATCATCTACACCTAAATTATACCAGAGGAAGGCTGTGGGCGAACAAGCTGGGCCGTGTTGTCGAACGCCGATGCCGGCGGAATCGCGGCGGCGCGTCTGCCGGGCCGCCGCGCGGCGTCCATCCGGCCCATCGAGGCATTCGGGTGCGAGTAAGCCCTACCGCGGGCTGGTCGTCATCGACGACCGGTGCCCCGTGGTGGTCTCCCAGTAATCGATCCAGCGCTCGGCGATTCCGTTCGTGCGCTCGATCAGCTCGCGGCTCGGCTTCTTGCCGTGCTCGACGATCACCACCATGCCGGTGTTGAACTTCTTCTGCGAGTGATACACGTCGGGCAGGCGCGGCCCTTCCGCCGCGATCACGTCCTCGATCGTCACCTTCACGCGGTCGGCCTTGAAGATCGGATGGCCGTTGGCGTCCTTGCCCGCCGGAACGAGATTCCTGAGCAGGAAGAAATCGGGCACCTCGGACGGCGCGATGAAGCCCATCAGGTAAAGGTCGAGGTACGAATACCCGGTCGCCGGGACGTAGTAGTCGTCGTCGAGCTGCGTGAACGTGCCGTCGAAGTTGTCCTGCCAGAAGCTGCCGCCCATGGCCGAGGCCTCCGTGGGGCGCTGATACGGGAACGCCACCGGCGCGTGCAGGCCGCGCTGCCAGTGCGTGGGGCCGAGCGGGATCGTCTCGCCGTTCACCTTCGCGTTGACGAAAGCCGACCAGCGATGCGCCATCTCGTGCCCGATCTGCGACATCGCCAGGTCGTACGGCGGGATCTTGCCGTCCGGCCAGCGCTCGCCGAGTTGTTTGGCGTAGAACGTCACGTCGCGCCGGTCCGTGCTCGTGACGCCTTCGGGCGGCCGCTCCTGCATCTGGTTCGAGCCGGCATAGACCGGCTGAATGAAGCCCCACTGGAACCGGCCGGCGCTGCAGAAGCTCGCCAGGCCGCGCTCGGTCTGCCCGATGCCGGTGACTCCGCCGCCGAGCGGGCCGTTGCTCGGCGTACCCGCTTCCTGGTTGTCGATGCGGAAGTCGGAATAGTAGGCCAGAAAATCAAACTTGTCGCCCAGCGCCTTGATGACCGTGCAGGCCAGGTCGCGATCGTTGGGCAGCGCCAGATAATGGAACGCTTCGTAGGCCACCGTGAAGGGGCCGTCCTGCTTCTTTACCGTGGAGAGATCGAGCTCGGGGCTGCGAATGCCTGCGAGCGCCACGGCGCGCGGCGTGAACTGCTCCAGCGTCGCGCTCTGATTCTCCGGCGCCTGCACCTCGGCCGAGATGGCGATGGGCGCGGTCCCCGCGAGCGCTTCCGGCAGAGTGCCCTCGATTGAGATCGTGTTGCCGCCGGCCTCCACGGCTTGCCTAACGCCCGGTCCCATCCCCATATAGCGCGAACCGCCGCTCCCATTACGGCCGCCGCGCCCGCGCGGTCCCATGCCGCGGATCGTCCATACCACGCCGGGCGCGCCGGGGCGATCGAAGTGCACCCGGTACATGATGCCTGCGAGCGCCGCATCGCCTTCCGCGACCACCGGGCCGCGCGTCTCAAGCGTGACCTTCAGGAACAGGCCGTCCACCGCCGAGAGCTTGATGCTCCGCACGTCGAGGTTCCCCGGGAGCGCCGGATGCTCCTCGCCCTTCAGCTTGGCAATCTCCTTCTCCGCGCCGGCTGCTACCAGCGGATAAACTCCCACTATGGCGTCCTTCGCCGCAAGCTCCTGGTAGGACATCTCGATCGATCCGTCGCGGAAGAGCACGGCCTGAAAACGGTTGACCGTCTTCACCCAAGTGAAGTCCTGTATGCCGCCGAACGGCTCCGTGAGGTCCCAGGTGACGACCGCGCGATCGTCGAGTTCCTTCAGGTAGCGCGTGCCGGACATGCGCGGCTTCAGGAACACGCAGATCGCCGGCTCCCTGTTGATCAGCGTGCGGCCCGCCTCGGCCAACTGATCGAACCGGCCGATCGAGACGCCGCCGGCGCGGCTGGCGAAGCCGCCGCCCGGGCTGCCCGGACCGCTTGTGGGCGGCGGGCCGAAGGCGATCGAGCCGGTCATGCCCACGGAAAACTCGACCCAGTTCCTGCCGGAAAACGGGAACGCGAACTTGTGCAGCGTCGCCTGCGGCGAGCTGAGCGCATCGCCGAACTCCGAATCCCATTTCAGGGCGGCGTTCTCGACGCGGTAACCCGAGCCGTCGGGCGTGAAGCGCAGCGTACGGCCCGCGAGGTCGAACAGGTTCGCCTTCCCGAGCGCGCCTTCGTTGAGCTCCATGACGATCAGGTTGCCCTGCGTCGTGACGGTTCCGATGGAGCGCCCCGGCTCCATCCGCGTCTGCGCGAGCGCGAGGCCTTCGAGCAGGAAGGCGCCGCAGGCAATCAGGACAGTACTCCTCATGGCGAAGTATTCTCGCACAGGCGGCGGGGCGGCCGCGCCGTGGTCCACGCCGCTCGAACTGGAGATCATGAACGTCCTCTGGGAGACCGGACCGGCGAACGTGCAGACGGTTCAGGAGCGGCTCAAGGGCCGCAGCCTCGCGTACACCACGGTGCAGACCATGCTCAACGTTTTGCACCGCAAAGGCAAGGTCAAACGCCGGTTGAAGGACCGCGCGTTCCTTTATCAACCCGTGCTGACGCGGCAGAAGGCGGTGGCGCAGGCCGTCGGCGAGA
>Ga0078972_1007583_pt1 | contig 23957 bp, 17 predicted proteins | sample YelNatPaOPGAMG01_FD_67568 | JGI IMG/M metagenome (GOLD analysis project Ga0078972, IMG submission 67568) | Hot spring thermophilic microbial communities from Obsidian Pool, Yellowstone National Park, USA - OP-RAMG-01 (SPADES assembly) (version 2) | ecosystem: Environmental > Aquatic > Thermal...
TACGTCCAGCATACACGCTCGTCCGAAGGCTACTTTCCATTGCGTACACGATTGTTGCAACGCTCAGTACACGTCGTCCGGGGGTACCTGGGGCCATCCTCGATGACGACCCCGGTTTCCGCGTTCGTGAACGCCCACTACGATGACGGGTTTCTCTTGGGGATGATGGCCCCAAATAGGGGATGACTTGTTTTTCGAGCGGAACTGATTACTGGGCTTGACCAGGTTCAGTAAGCTTATGGAATGAGCTTGTGCGAATGCCATCAAGAAACGGTGTCGACTACTTTTCCACCTCAGTCCGCTGGCGCGAATCACTGCACTCACTGTTTTCCCAGTGCCTGAAAAATCGAAAACTTGAAGTATGCACGGTGTGCGCATGCTGCACGCTAGGAAACAAGAACCCTGAAGGCTTGTGGGTCTGCATTGCATATTGGTATCGGTTAGTTTATGAACCATCGTTCGAAGCTGCCGCGAATCATCCTGATTCCCGTAAAGTTACGAGCTCCGTCGGCAGCGAATCGAAAGCGCCAGATCGAAAAGACGACCAAGAATCCTAAAGCCACGCATGAATCTCCAAGACCCTACTGCTGCACTTCAAACGTCTAGACTACATTTCTGAAACCAAGTCCGGGAAAATGCGCAAGTCCGGAACAGAGCCCGCAGTTCAGAGTTCCGTATGAACCTCGCATAGGCACTGGAGAAGCGTTGATGTCGTACGGCGCTACGCATCGTCCACACACTGGGGCACGCATTTCGGTGAAGTCGCGGCTGTGTTCAGCGTCACAATACGAGTAGAGGATTCTTTAATAGACAGCGTTTCAGCGTCCATGCACGACGACAATGCGTGCTGCGAAATACCAGAGGCATGTACCGCATTGCGCTGATTGAGTAAACTTCCAGGCGCCAGGAAAGCATTTGAGCGTGTGTCGCGAAAATCCGTGGCTGCAGCTACGGCTGGTGACTGCTCGGAGACTGCTCAGACTCCTGCGTAGAATTGTTGGCGCGAGTTGCGCAGCGACTTCTTGGCAGAGGGTGTCTCCAGGCACAATTTTGTTGGTGCATGGACGATGGACCTAGCAAGCCTTCCCGGATGTGTGCACGCTGCCGGTTATCCGGGCTTGTATGTTGAGTTTAAAGAGGATGTTGCGAAGGAGGCGATGGGTGCCACCAAAGGCACGACACCAAAACGGAATATTGGGGTCCTTCCTCGATGGACACCACCTGAACACGCAAAATGGTCATTGGTAGCAAGAATATTGCCACTGCATGGGCAATGGCGAGTCATCTGCGCAGCACTTCCTGCCGCTAAACCGAATCGCGCAGCTTCCAGTCTGTTTTATGCTCATTCTTTCCGTACCGTAAAAAAACGAAAAATGTCTCACAACAGTGGAGGGTTAATATATATCTCCCCACTCGCAGACGCTTCCCATCCTTTTCTGACCGGTCGACTGCTGTCGGATTCAGTTTCCCCCAGCACACGTCGAGCCCGGGAAGCTACCCTCGAAGTTCGCTCGCGTAAGCTCCGGGGGTCTCGTCTTCAGCAGAGCACATCGCCTGATGTTCATGGCGGCGTTGAAGTCTCGGTTCACGAACTCCCTGCGTTTCATGGCGCTGACTGTAGTGTCCAACAGAAGGAGTCCTCGAACTAGCGCCCTCTGTGGCATCGGCCGCTCTGTTCGCTCCCCGTGATTTTCTTTCCCCGAAGAGCTCGGCGGCTGTGTCCCCATCCTGACCTTCTGGAGTGTACAGCCCAGCTCATGGTGCACGCAGGTCGTTCGGAACTCGACTATTACGACAGTGACAAAACGCTTTGCGCACTCGATGAACGCTTGTGTCGACGGTGCCGGTGTGCTCCCGTTTTCGGGCAACGAGCTCCCTGCTCCGTACGCTATTACGAGCCTTTGACTCTTGCCTTCTTTGAGGGCGCAGAACTCATTGAAGAAATTGGCGAATGCACGCTGCTCCCCTCCGTACAGGTCCATAGGCAGACGAACCCATCGGGGCTTTATGTACTCCTTCCACAGGTCCTCATCATGCGCAGCGTGCGTTTCCATGAATTCCAGATAGGTCCGAAAGTCCGCTCCGCAGCTCGTCACTTTGCTGACCGCTTCCAGGTGCTCCTTCAATCTTGAGTTCCAAGCCTCGGTTTGCCTCAAGGCACCTATCATCCCCGACTCTCTGTTGAATCTAGCCGTCGAGAACCTCAACATACGCATGTCCTTTTGGCGTAAGTTGGCATTGATACCATCTTTTGCATACTATGGCACAGCGACGGCCATGATATCCTTCTTTCCAGGGTCCACGCCGACGACAAAGTCGCTCTTCTGCGGCTCGTACAGCATATGGATCGCCTCTCTCTTTTGATGCTTCGTCCAGGGCGAAAACGATGACAGGATATGACGATGCCTGCTCAAGCGCCTGGAGTGTACACATATGCATACCCCATCGGTTTCGATCTTGCCTGCGAATGCTTCTGTGTTGCTCTTCCTGATACCTTTGAAATCGAAGACATTTTTCCAATGAGTCTCCCAGTCTATCCCCGTGAACTCCTCCGAGCTGACGTCGAACTTCGGACTGATCTCCTGCATCATGCCGTAAAGGACGCTGGAGTCGATGGTCACGAAGTGCAACATGGTGTTGCGTATCGGAACGACGTGAAAGCGCTTCTCCAGAAGCGCAGCCTTCCGTTTTTCCGGCGCTTCATTTCGTTTTTCACCCAGCTGCATCTCCGCCTTGCGTTCGAGCTCTCGGTTCAGGTACACGAAATAGCGCAGAATGAGGGGATGAATCTTTTCGTATCTCTTTTCATCTCTGATACCTTTTCTGCAGGGTTGACAAGCCCCAGTACCGCAAGGTGCTCCTGAATGGCTGCACAGATCACAGAATTCTCATACGTACACCTGTACGATGTTTTCGCACCGAAGCATTCTATCTCCGCTTCATCCTGGTGATCGTTCGTGATGCCATTGATGATCGCCCATCTCCCGCGGACAGAGAGGCCATCGTAGAGCGCGAAGACGGAGCAGTTCATGAAGCTTTCGAGGTTTTCGATCAGGTGGCTCTTCAAGTCTTCGAGAAACTTCATCGCCCTGTAGGTGTCAATGCCCAAGTCACCCTTGTATCGAGAACCGTTGAAGCGGTAGAAGGCATATGTTTGGTGTAGGGCTCGCACTCGATCGTCTATCGTCGAGGTTCGCTCTGGGCCAAGCATCAGTTGGCGGATGAAGGTCACACTGAAAAACTCCTCCGGAACCTCGACTGTTTTGATGTCCGTAACGTCATGGTAAAGGTCCCTCACCAAATGCATCAATCAAAGAGAAGCTTTTCGAATACTCCTGGATTACGATAGGACGCGGTTTCTGATGCCCTCCTGCATCTTTTCCCTGTAAGGAGCCCTGAGATGGCCTGGAAGACAGGCTCTCTCTACGTTCTCGTCGTTGTATCGTCTTTCGAGTTGCAGTTGATGTGCGAGCTCCCAGTTTTGCTCTTTCCCCTTCTCCTGTCGCTCTGGGCCCCGCACTGTTTTCCAGTGTTTTGTCGAACCTGGTGACACGTGGCCTCCGCAGGCCTCGACTCTCTTGTCCATAACTTTCCTTTTTTATTCTCGAAAACGAACGCACTTTGAACGCTTGTGCTGTAAACCGCGAAAAAGCTTTTGGGAACAACCAATTGAGGGTTGAAATAGTATTGAGATCAAACACTGTATTTTGCTCTGACTTCAACACCGTTACAACGCATACGTTCGAGGAACAGGTCAACAAGTTGTCCATATTACGTTTCTCTTCAGCGGCGTCATGCCCGTCGTGTCATGTGACGGCCTGATCTCCCGGGTGCGCGTATGGAACGCGCTATATGAAAAAATTGTACAGAGACTCTCGATTTACCAGCAAATATATATTTCATTCCCTCTCTACGATGAACGATAAAAGGAGGAAAAGTTTTCCATACTGCGGAACGTTTACTTTTTCGGCGGAAGGTCCTGCGAGCCGGACGAGTCCGCGGGTCAGGCGCTCCGTACGCTACCCAGTAGCTGGTGCTGTAGTGAGGTCTGAGCAGCTCGTCCGAAACGCAAATCATTCTGGGATTAGGGGCAGTTAGGCTGTGTTTGGGCGTCGCCCTGGTAGCAGTAGACTCCTGGTATATCGCTTCGCGCTGCAGCAGACAGTACGTCTGGGTGCGGAACTTGCAGGCTCCCAGAATGACTATGCACGTGGAGTCTGTGTTGAAGGAACGGCGCCTCGAGCCGATGCCTCATACGGTATGGCAATGTCAGTCTGCCTCCGTGATGCATCCGTGTAAATGGTTGGGGCGCGGCGGCGGGTGCTCAAAGCCAGAAACCGCCGCACGATGGAACGTGCGAAACAGCCAGTATATCCGAAAGGAGATATGCGAAATGGAGCTTGGAGGTAGGGCGCAGTATGACAGATGCTTTGTCGACAACCGATATCCATCCCGCAGTCTGTGATCCGTGGTCAACGTAAACGTTTTGTCAAGACAAAGAGAAATCGTCAACCAGAAGCGCCGCAATCGCCGCGTCGCCGCCAGTCGTCGACTGCCGCAGACGACTTCGTACCCTCGGGACGACGCTTATTACTCATGTTCTGTGCAGTAACGTTACGGACTGCCGCCTTGAGCAAGTCGTTTCGTAGTGCGTTCCTGGCCCAGTCAACTACTGCACACATTCGCTCGTGCAGTGCCCGAGTACCTCGACGAACGAGAGCGCTTGAGAGGACGTGTGCGATGTCGACGGGGAGACGAGTCTGCAAGGTGCCCAAGGGCACCCGCGACTTCCTACCCGAGCAGATGGCCATACGTCAACGCGTTTTCGCGCTCGTGACCTCTGTTTTTGAACGCCACGGCGCAGTGACTATCGAAACGCCTGTTTTCGAGTTGAAAGAGACGCTTCTGGGTCAGTACGGTGAGGAGAGCAAGCTCATCTACGACATTGCCGATCAGGGCGGCGAGTTGCTTTCCCTCCGCTACGATTTGACGGTGCCTTTCGCGCGCTTTCTTGCGACGCACGGCATTGTGAGCCTCAAGCGATACCAACTGGGTCGGGTGTACCGACGAGACCAGCCGGCGATCGCTCGTGGTCGCTTTCGCGAGTTTTACCAGTGCGACTTCGATATTGCTGGTCAGCATCCTCCGATGGTACCGGATGCTGAGGTCCTTCGAGTCCTCATTGAAGTGTTGGACGAGTTTGCGGCTTTGAGCCCGTATCATCGCCAGAGACTGGGATCCTATCAGGTAAAACTGAGCCACCGAGGTCTACTGGATGCGATTCTGCAGCTATGTGGCGTGCCGAAGGAGCTTCTGCGACCCATTTGCTCATCGATTGACAAACTCGACAAGGAGCCTTGGGATGTTGTACGAAAGGAAATGATCGACGTGAAAGGCCTAACCGCACCATGTGCGGATCGGATTGGCCAGTTTGTGACGCGAGCGGGCAAGCCCAGGGAGCTGCTCCGCGAGCTCCAGGCCGACCACAGCCTCTGTTGCGGCAAGTTTGGAGCCGAGGAAGCACTGGCCGATCTCGAGCGCTTGTTTTCGTACCTGGAGGCGATGGGCAATGTCCTGGAACGTTGTACGCTGAACCTTGCCCTCGCCCGCGGCCTAGACTACTACACGGGTCTCATTTTCGAGGCCGTGCTCACGGACGGTTCAACACCGCTGGGCTCTATCGGTGCCGGTGGACGCTATGATCGTTTGGTGGAGGACTTTGCCGGGAAACCCGTACCCTGCGTAGGCACTTCAATCGGTATAGAGAGAATCTTTTCCCTAATGGAGGAGGCTGAACGTGAACTTGCCCAAGCCACTGGCCGCGTCATTCGCGCAAGCAAGACGCAGGTGCTTGTGGTGGGCATTGGCAAGGTAGATCTCGTGCAGCGTCTGAAATTATGTGATGAGCTATGGCGCGCTCATCTAGCGGCGGAATGTTTGTACGCTGAACGACCCAAGATGGCTCGACAGCTGCAGTATGCATTGGAACGCGGCATCCCGGTGCTCGCCATTCTCGGTGAAGACGAACTCGCAGCCGGCGTGGTCGGCCTCAAAAGGCTGTCGACGCAGGAGCAAATCCAGATGCAACGGGGCCCGCCCCTGGTTCAGGCTATTCTTGACTGGCTTGCATCGGAAAGCAACCAAGAAGCGGGACAGGAGTCTGTAGATCGTGACGGTAATTGTCGTCCAGAACCCGTGGCATCAGTTCGAGATCCGACAGCTACGACGCCTGGCGCAAACTGAACAAGCAACACAGCTGAGGCGTCTGCGCGTTCAGATGCTGAGCGTCGGTTCGCGTTTCACCTGAAACTGTCGGCGTATGGCCTACACCACTAGTGCTGTTTCTGGCAGAACGAAACGTGCACATGCGCAGCGCCTCAAGCAGCGCTGTTTGGCCGCGCGCTTGTCATGATATAGCCGCGGCATCGCTATGGTGCATCTTGCGAATCAGTCCGTAAAGACTAGTCGGCGACACCAAAACAGCATCAACTGGTAGCTGGCGTTGCCGTCGAAGATGCTGGCGTCTCTGACTCTGCTGGCGCTCCTGGTCGGCTACGCAGCCGCTGCTCCAGAGTCTGCAAGCGCTTGCGCAGTTGCTCTGCCGTTTTCCTTTCATTAGATATCTGCTTTTCAAGCGAGGCGATCTGTCTGGCGCTCTCCTGCCGTAGGCGCTTCATCTGTTTCTCCGAATCTGCTTCGAGCGAGGCCACAGCTGCGCGAGATGCTACCAGCTCCTGTTCCTTTGCCTGCAGCAAACGCTCTGTCTCTTTCTCGAGACGTGCCGTGGCCTCTCGCACTGCGGTCTCGGTATTCGACTTTGCTTTTTCCAGCTGCGATTCGAGTGCACGTATTTGCTCTTGTGATTGCTTTTCCAGTTGCGCGAGCTGTCGCTGTTGTTCGGCAGCTGCCTCCTGCAACCTCTTTTCCAGCGCCTGCATGCTTTGGGCCGCTTCCTGCTTCGCCGCTGCTACCGCCGTTTCACGCTCCTTGGCCGCTTCCGCAAGTCGCTTCCTAAGTTGCTCTATTTCGGCTTGAGTTTCACTGCGTGCCTGCGAAACGGCCTCGGCTTTGCTCTGCTCCGCGTGAGCCAGCGCATCCCGAAGGCGCCGTATCTCGGCCTGAGCTTCCTCACGAGCCGCGGCCAGTTCCTTTTCATGTTGGGCCTTCAGCTGTTGCTGTTCAGCCGCGAACTGCGCTCGTTGGCCTTCCAACTTGGCCTCTATGTCATTTAGTGCTGAGCGCAGTTGCTCTTTGGCCTCCGCCTCCTTGGAGCGAGCCTGCGCTGCTTCCTGCTCTGCTTTCTGTTGAGCGCTGCGCGCTTCAGCAACCTGTTCACCAAGGGATTCCACAGCAACTGCATATTTTTGGCGCTCCTCTTCGGCGTGCTCTGCACGAGCCAGTAACGCCTCTCGTTCGGGCTGCTGTTCAAGTTCTCGCTGTGCGTCCTGCAGATCTGCAGCGAGGCGCACATTCTCCGCCTTTATCGCTTGCAGGTTTCGCTCCAGCTCGGCTCGTTCCTTCGCGTACGTTTCCTTTGCCATAGCAAGCTCTTCCCGCGCAGCGGCAGTCTCACTTCTCGCGGCTGCAGTCTCCGCTCCAGCACGCTCGAGCTCTTTGCGCAGCGCTCGGATTTCTGTCTGTAAACGACGCTCGGTGCCAGACAGGGCGACTGTACGTCCACCGGCGGATGCAACAGTATTACCCTCACCGTCCACCAGGCGTAGAGCATTGACACCCAGTTTCTGCGCTGCATCGAGCAGCTTCGTCGTAAATGCGATTTGGTCTGAGGGCGTTGATTTGAAGAATGTAGACGGGCGAACTTCAACCACAATGAGCGGCTCCGCAGACAGGCTGTCATAAGAGGCCTCCGAGATCCAGTCGCGCTGCTCTGCTGGGAGTGCATCCCGCAGTGCAGCGACAACATTTCCGAGCGCTCGTGGTGGCAGTGTACTTGGTTCGGGCGCAGGCGCTCTGGGCGGCACTGCCGCGGACGGCTCACGCCCGCTACCCCTAGTCGACAGCTCCGATGGAACACCACCCTTCGTGGCGAATGATTTCGGTGCCGACCTGGAGCCATTCATTTGCGTTCCCTGGTCTCGGGGTTTCTTCTCTGGTGCTTGGGTACCATCAGATGGACGGCTGAGTCGCTGCTCGAGGCGGCTCGTCTGCGATTCGAGTTCGCGGCGTTTGATTAGCGCTTCCTTCTCGGTGCCAGGAGAGCCATGAAAGAGGCCTGGAAGCGCGAAGAAAACGACGAAAAATAACGCATGTAGCCCGGCTGCAACGGCTTCGTCGCTACGCAACGCGAGCGGTTCCGGTAGACGTGGTCGAATGAAACGTGGAATCGCCTGCGTCCGCCACCAAGTCCAGGTCGTGTCCGCCGCGCCTTTCAGTACGCTTACTGCTCGTCGTTTTGACGCCTGCTGCGGATCGGTGTTTTTTAGAATTTCATCGATCGCGGCGTCCAGACGAGCCCTCGCTCCGCCGCCTAGTGCAGCAATCGGCTTGCCGGCAGCATCGGCAAGACGTACCAGGTTCTCTGTCAGCTGCCTCTGTAGCTGCCCTCGAGCAGGGGTCTTCCTGGCAGGAGTGCGCTCCACGCTTTTGTCAGCGCTTTGATCAGGCTTCTCTGCGCTGCGCGCTTCGCGCGCCCCGTCCGCTGCGGCAGCGAAACCGCTGGGTTTTGCTTCCGTCCGCGGGACACTTGCCCCGTTCGCCGGTGACTGCCCTACGCTCGACGAAGAGCCGCCATGGCCAACCTCCTTTTTAGGCTTCTGAGATGAGCTCGAGTTCGCACTTTTGTCATCAGCTGCTGCAATCAGCTGAAAGCGCTCTTGAACAGCAACGCGAGAGGAGCACAGCCTGCGACCTCGTTGTACTGAAGAGGTCCATTCGAACGGACTTTCAGGTGCAGTTAGACGACTTGCGTTCACAAACAGAAGCGAGCAGTGCGCTTCCAGCATAAGCGAAACAATTTTCCCTGAAACGGGAAATACACCGCCCGAGTCCGGTGGTGCGCCCAGGTCCCGGAGCCTTCACGAGCAAAGCTCAGCTGCGAGCGCACGATGTGCGAGCCCGCAGGGCTTGCGATCTGCGGATGCGATCGCTGCGCCCCGCGAACACCCCACAGTCGATCGAGCGAGGCACTGCATTCCGGACTTCGTTGGACAATATAGAATATTTAGGTACAGAATATCCATCCTTTCCATAAGCATCGATTCGCGCGAGCGCATCCGCGCGCCAGCGCATCCCGAGCCACGACTCGCCGCTGATCTCTGCACCGTAGCCGCACCGTCTCCGTGCGACGTCGGCGGCGGAGCGCACAAGGCGTCCCCGAAACCGCTTTTTCCAGAGCTGGATGATATCTGGGCATCAGTGGCGCGTATGCGCAGAGCGCGCCGAACGGTAGCGTGCCCGCACGATGGGGTTTCCGGCGGAATCCCCCTGAACGGTGTTTCGGAAATGCTGGATCATGAATGGTCCACCTTACGGCTCGTATGCATTGTGTTTTGTCCTTTCCTGCGCGTCAGAGTACGCACGGAGCACACTATATGCATCGATTCTCGGCCAGGAATTCCTTCGTGCGCGCGCACGCACGCAAGCACGCATACAGCGATCATGCATCGAATGCACACGCATGCATGGACACGTGTGCAAGCGCATGCATGCATGGACACGCATACAGCGATCATGCATCGGATGCATACGCATGCATGGTCACGCATGCATGGACACGTGTGCAAGCGCATGCATGCAACTACTACGTGCGGTGAGGTGACCTTGCGTTCCGAGGCGTCTACAGGAACTTGTGTTGCTGACTTTTAGAGTGACACGCGATCGCGTTGGACGTCGTTCGTGTTTATGACGACTTCCGTGCGTCGCACCTGAGGCGGCATAGAAGCTCGCTGCTGCTCCCCGAACGATTGCCTCTCGCGCCAGAGATCACTGAACCGTTCAGCTTGGACTACTTCTCCAAACGGGATCACAGCACACTGGCAGCGTATGTTGGACTGTGCGCACCAGGAACAATTTTGGCACGGCCTCGTGTGTGCCGCATGGATTCCGTACCGTCCACTGCGGGCAAGCTGCGGTGCCCCGACTTGACGAATGTGGCGTCGATGCGACGAAGAGCTGCCCGCCGTGAATGGCGGTTTGTGCTCATAGCTGTCACAGGGCGGCTGCGCATCAACGGGATCCGCAGCCAGAGGGCTTGGCGCTTTTACCTTTCTCGCCAACACCAGCAACGCTGAGGCGGGAACACTAGCAGTGGCACATGGACACGCGCACCCCATAGCACGCATGTCCTTTCGGAAACAGACTCAATGCACAACGCGCGGGTGTTTGCATGTATGCCGGCCTTTGATGCGGCAAACCGAAGCTGTTCGCCTGCGTCGTATCCAGCGGGAATCGGCGGCACCCAGGAGCCGGAAACCGCCAACCGCATCCCAATGGGCCACAACGTCTCGCCGCGCTCCACCAGATGCTGTACAACTTGAAATGCCGTTGATGCAGCCTGGTCGGCGTTCTTTACGTCTTAGGCACACGCCGCATCGCGCTGATGAAAACATTTCGCGAACACTCCAGGGCCTTTGAATTGCATGCCGTGCTTACCCAGTGCAGATTGCCCAGCGCGAAGCAGCAGCAAGTCACAAGCGCTTTCTTCATGCAATGCGCCAACTGCGGCATTGAATAGATGCCCGGGTCACGTGCAGTGCCTCTGCGCTCAGGCGTGTTTGCGTCACGATATCCAGCGGTTCCGAGCGAGCCGAATGAGCACCCCCGAGATGGCACCGGCAGCGAAGCGTCTCGTGCTGCTGTTCCTGATACTGCCTCCGACGGCAGCGCTTGCAACGTGAACGGCAGCTGGTACCCAGCGCGGCTACGCTGACTTTGCATTTATAACATTAGGTCTCTGCAACTTGTTCTAGAAATACCTGGACGCGAAGTGCTTGTAGCCAGCGACGCCATTCTCGGCGGAAGCATGCCTGAACACTTGTACCATTGGTAGCATCGTGCGGATCTCGACATCCAACAGCACAGAGCGCTTCGCTCGCCAGTCGACAGCAGCGCGCGACAGGCTCGGTGGCTACTGCGTTGGCGGCACCGCCAGCACTGCACTCGAGATGCTGATCTGTGCCGATTGGTTCGAGTAGCGCGGCGCGGACCGCAAACCAGTCCACAAGCATGAACTGGGCATGAAGCACAGCTGGTGGACAGCGCATTCCACGCAGCATATGGAAAAGCGCGTCCTCCAGGGCTTCCTGCGTCCTGAAACTTCCGAAAGCAGTCAATAGAAGCTGCAGCACAACTGGCACAAATCGTATCCAGGCGTCGCGCTCGCTGTCGAGATCGTCCGCTGCCGACTTCGGCACGCCATCGGGCGGATTCAAGACCGCCTCGCTAATCCGGTAGGCGCTCGCCTCTCGGTGTGTCCAGATATCCGCGACGGCCTCGGCGGCAGAGGATACCACAGATGCTGAATGCGCCCGAGTCAAAAGCACATAGAGCACGTTCCGCAATTCATTTCGATCATGTACAGAGAGGCACGTATCGTATGGGATACTCAACCAGGCAGCTGCTGCAATCGCAGCGGCGAGTTCTGACTGCAGACAGGGTACCTGCAGTATCTGCCAGAGAGCATCGGCACGGTGCAAGAGTGTTAGAAACTGCCCCAGTCCCATCTGCCAGAGACGCTGGTACACCGCTGGCGCGAGCGCACCTGATGACGCACCTGCAGCGTGCGGTGCCGATCCTGATCTCACATATCGCTGCGAGGCAGGCACCGGACAACGATCGCAGATTGCTCGCCAGAACGCCAGCCAGCTGATCAGATTCTCAGTCGTGTGGTCGACGACGGATCCGGCGAAATCGCTCGAGGGCGTGCACCACCGATCTGCGCGCGCCATGGGCTCAAGCCAGGTCTCCAGCGCGGTCTGGAAAAGCGGCTCGCCGAGCGCCTCCAGCAGGCGCTGCAACGAAAGAACGCGCGCGCGCACCAGATCAGCCAGCCAGTAGAACACAGCCCGAAGCACGCCCGAACAGCTTCTCGAAATCGCAAAGAAGGTGCACAACGCCTGCTGAGCTATGGCGAGAATATCCATCGGATCGACGATGTCTGGCATGGATATTCGCTGGAGGACTCGGCTTAGGCCACGTAGCAAGCAAAGTGTATGCAATGCGCGTTCTTCGACCTGAGAAACATCCCTAGGGCTGAGCGACACCGCTCCCGCCATACCCAAGCGAACGTGGTCAATTGCATTGCCGTTGGACAGGGTCGCTACACGCGGGTGGATCCACTGCAGCCACCAGGTCACGCATGCAGACCACAACGAGAGCGGGCCCATGGTGTGCACTTCATCCACTGCAAGGAGCTTCGTGGCTGCCCAGCCTAGGCACTCACCCAGGCGGATCAGCTCTGAGGGCCGCCATGGATACCCTCGTTCACACCAGGGCTCCTCCTGGGGCGGCAAAGCTAGAGCTACAAGTTGCTCCCACCAGGCAGTCTCCGCCGCAAGGCTAGCAGGCGACGGCCACGAACGTGAGGCCTGCAGTAACAGATTCAGCGCTGCTGCTGCTGCTCCATTCGTTGCGTGAAGAACGCACACCGTATCCAGTGTTTGGCGTATTCGGTCGAGCCAGAGAAAGCGCCACGATGTTTGCGCTTCATCACTGAATCCTAGCAGCTCAACGAAACGGTTGCTCGCTAGGAGCGACCTCAGATGCACCGCGGTTTCTGCAGGAAGCAGCCAATTCGCACAGAGGCGATGCACGGCGGCCTGCGGATCTGGGCCCGGACCAGTGATAACACTCCAGCGACGCAGCGTATCGAATAACGTTGCCATCACAGCCAGGTCGACGTCAGAGCGAGTTCCGGAGGCACAGGTAGCCAGCGCCGGCGCCTGCTGCGCTACTGCCGCCAGCATGCGAACCGGCGGGTGCAGCACTGCCTCCAGCCACGGGCGCCAATGCTCGATCCCCAGCGATGCGCACGTCTGCAGCATTACGGCGGCGGGCACATGCATTGAAGCTGAAGCGTCCATGTCGTGGAGATTTTCGTCACCTATCAACTCGCCCAGAAGCGTTAGAAGCAGCACAAGCAATACACCGGCCGGGGTGCTCGTCGAATTCGCGGCTTCTTGCCAGTGAGCGAGTGTCTGATTCACCAACCGTTCCAGGATTCCAACAAGTTGTAGGCCATGGGGTAAGATCGGCGCACCTGAGCCACTAGTTTCTGCAGCAAGGCGAGGCCGCGTCGCCCAGCGTAGCAATGATGCAACTACAGCAAGGCGTGCGCTGCATTGTGACTCAGGGAACCAGTCCAATGTTGGTGGACACTGGCGAGCAACAAGTGCCGAAACGTACCGTGGCAAGAAGCTCACAAGAAAGCTTTCGATGATTTGGTACGTACAGTCTAGGAAAAATCCAGCGTAATGCTCATGGTCTGGAGCAACTTCGGGTATCGAATCGAGGCCTCTGGCCGCTGCTTGCTGCGGACGTCCAGGCGATTCATCGGTGAAGGTTCGCGCGGCCTGTCGCTGCGACGCATGCCAGAGGGTGCTGTCCCACATGTTGAGGAAGCCATCAACAAGGTCAACCATGCGCTCGTCGGTTTGTTCTGCTTCCTGCAGATCCGCAGCGACCAAAGCGTTCACTACATCGGGCGACTCCATCCACGCTGAGCCGCAGTGACAGAGAGCCATCCATAAGCCGCTGGGGCTGGATACCTCGCCCGCGGCTATCTGCTCCATCGCAAGGCACACGGCGTCGAGACCGTGCGACCGCACCACAAGTCGCATAACATCAAAGTGAAGCGCGTCGCGGGCGACTTCCTCGAAGGTGACCGCTGATGTCGTCCGGAGCGCCGGGTCCGTACTTTTGAAGAGTGCGCGCATGAGGGAGATCAGAAACTGTTTGGCTTGCTCTGGAGATGCCCAACAGGTGCAATGTACTCGACTCAGGATGCGTGTAGCCTCCATGGTGGTTAGCGCAAGGTTCAAATACGGCGACGACGGCGTCGGTAATGATGATGATAATGATGGTGATGACCTGGACGCCTCCCTGGAGGCGAACGCGAACACGGCTGCAACGCCCTGCACAAGCCGAACACTGTAGAGCGCGAGCGCTTCTGGCCAGCCACTCGGCGGCAGGTGAATACTCTGCTCGCTTTCTGTCGAGGAGTCGGTATCGCTGATTTCCACTGCAGGATCGACAGTATTTTGCAGAAAAACCTCCATCCAAAGCAGCATCATACGCTCTAACACTGAAATGAGCCACAGTCGCATGCCCAGATGTGCTTCTGCTGTGCTCCGGAGGTTGGATGCTGGAAACTCGAGCAGTCCCCGCTCCGAAGCGAGTCCGTAAAGGAGCTTCAAGAAAGCCTCACTTACGATGCGCCACAAGGCTGCTAGACCCTTCGATCGCCACCATTCATACCACTCCTCCAAAGTTTCCAACTCCTGCACACGCTTTTTCGTGTGTTGACCTGTCCGCTGCAAGTTGACAAGCTTGGTCTGGACCTGAATCCAACTTCGAAGCGCTTCCACGAGCACGAACAAGGCTGCCAAATGGTGTGTCTCTGGAGGAGAAACGATAGAGCTTCCGTTTCTATCCTCAGGCTGAACATGCGCAAGCTGCGTAGCAAACCACTCTAAAAGCTGTTCGTCGAAACTGATGACGCCATTTTGTCGTAACGCGTTGGCACCAGACGTCGCAAACTCTAGTATGCGAACTTTGCTTCGTGCAGTGGCCGCAGCCCATGCACGCAGACGAAAGAAGAGCTCGCGGCGCCGCTGCGGTACGACCTGCTGTTGCTGCCCAGAGCACAACTGCGACCTCAAGTCCTCAGTCAGTGTCTCTAGACACTGCTGCAAACAAGTCGCCGTGTTTGCAATCGCGTTATGCACTGTGGTCATCAAAGACGCTAGCGCTCCGTCCGCGCACGACATGTGACTACCGGGCAGTTCGCGTTCGTCCCTGGTTCCTTCGTGCTGCGCAGCAGCAGGTCCAATATTCCCGCGCACTGCTTCTTACAACGTTAAGGCGTCTTGGTCGCTCCCCTGGTGCGACACGGCGCTCGAATGGTGGCTCTGCGGGGTCGCGGCGAACACCTCGCGACACTCTAGCGCACGTTCTGAACCGCAGTGGCGAGCACCAGATTCGGCTTTCGTGCTGCACGCAACGACTCCGTACAACCATACGTTCTGTACCCAGAACAAGGCCGCACCGAGCAGCGAAACGTCCACACTGAGCACGGAGTAGTACCGAGCACGTTGAAGCAGCGCTAGCGCAGCAGTGGTGCACCGCGGGGTGCGACCCGCCAAAGACCTTAGTTGGAAGCTGTATATTCCTGTATTTATAGGACACAGGTTAGGGGTCCCATGCCTTGGCCGCACACCCAGTTCTCAAGTACATCGCGTTGCAGCATCGCACATCAGGTATCCGGGAGCACAACAGCTGTGGGTCACCGGACAGGATACCGCAAATCCACGACATGCGCTTCTCCATCCAGAACGCTCCCGACCTGAATTCCCGTTTAGAGTACGGTATGATACAGCGAGCGTGCGCTTGGCGCGCCCTGCCAAGTGTACCTCTTTTGGCGCCCGCGAGTCACGAACGCACTCGCGGATGGTGCAGGGCATCGCTCCGCCACGCGTGGCGAACGCCATTTGTTGTTGCTGTTGTCGTCATCGCGGGTACGGAAGCGATGAGACGTTCTGTATGTCCATCGGATGCGGGACTGTTGTCGGCAGTCAGGAACGAGACCGCTCACCAGACCTAGATGTCATCCGTTTCATGGATTACAGACCAGACCTGCAATGCGGTATCACGCTTCGTTCGAGCGGTTCTCCGGATGCCGAGCTGAGCGCATGTGCCAGTAGCAGTAGCAGCAGCGTCGGAAGCGTCGTTGCGAACGCCATTGCCGTGCCGATGGGATGCGTGGTGAGCGTGCAACGCCTCCAAGTCCTCCACGACAGCAGATTGTTTGCTTCGACTCGCTCGATCTATCGCGAGTTCGAACGTAGTGACTGGATGCTTTTGCTCACAGCTTTTCCCGCCAAGCTCAGATCACGTGCAGCGTTGGATACCGAAGCAGGCGACACAAGTTTGCTATGTCGCCGATTCGAAGGCGGGGCAGAAGGCGCTGCTGCCGCCGCAATACAGCAGCACTTACCAGCGATCAAACAAAATTCCCTCGATGTACCGAGTCCATAAATGTACATATTAATCCAGTTTCTCTTCTCAAAGCACGCGAGCGCAGCAAGTTCGTTGCCGCTGAGGCGACGCACAAACGGTGCTGTGTCGACACTCGTTCGTGCCGGAGCACGAGCACGTACTCTGGGTTTCCAGAGTGTCACAGACGCCTCATGTTCACGACCTGGACAGCGCACTGTGTACAGCGATGGAGACGCTCAGCAGCGGCTGCCCGTGCACCGAGGTGTCTGAGCGCTCCAACCGCTCGCAAATGGGCAGTTGCAAGCCGGCGCTATCGCCGTGCGCAGCGGCTCCAAGGCCCAGCACGCACCGAACCACGAATGTCTGGTGTCAATGGGGGCCTTGCGTACGACATTGATGAGCAACAGCTTCCGGATCAGATCAAACCCTTGGTCCAGATGATTGTTCGCGGTCCTGACTCACCAGCTGCATTCATCGACGCTATGGAACGCATAGCCGACTGGCTTTGGCAACAGCAGCAGTCTGCCAATGACAGAGGCACCAGACCGCCGGATACGCTCATTCCTTTTCTTGTGGACTCGCTCGGCTACAATAATCCGGTTGCAGCGCGAATAGCGCTGGATCTTCTCGTGCGACTTTATGGAAAGGGCGCCGTCCCGGTACTGCTACAGGGCGTTGGCGCTCTGAACTATGCCGTTAACGCGTACGCGCTGCGAGCACTGGGTGCAATAGGCGACGCAGACGCGGTCTTCACGGTTGCAAAGCAGTGTGCGCTTCGTGGACCCATTCCTAACGTACGGCGTGCTGCGGTGCGCTGCCTCGCTCAGCTGAAATACGAAGAGTCGGCAAACGGGAGAGCGCGTTGTGAGGATGCAGTCGCATCGCTGTCGTCGCTCGTGGATGACCCCGACTGGACAATACGTTATGCGTTGGTTTGGTCGCTATCGCATTTACTGCATCGCAAGTTTATCGAAAAGCCAGAAATAACCAATATTTTGGCTCACATTGCAAACCAGGATGCAGATGTGGTGGTACGCGCTCGAGCGCAGCGCGCACTTGCTCAGTTCAATGAGGCAACATCATCCCCAGCCTCCAGCACGGCGCGCTGCGTCCACGCTGCCGATACCTGAAGTGAGCGCATAGCCCGCCGTGCCTGCTGGGACGTGCTCACGCGTCGACGCTACTCCTTCGATACTCTCTTGCCGATCGGGACGGGAATTTGTGGTTTCGGATCATTTAAATCGGATGGAAGTGCGGGTGGTGGAATGGTGCGTGCGTTGGCAGATGTTGCCGATGCCATCCCCGACGAACGAAGTAATGAACGAATCCTGCTGCTGCCGCCAAGAGGTGCATCAGCGACAGACACGCACACACACAAAAGTCGCCTGTACGAACGGAGGCAGACTACGTGTGAGCGGTCTACTCATCTGTGCCTCCGCGTCCATCGAAATCGTGTCAAAATAAAACTGCTCCCGCTCGTGAACGTCGTTAGACACGTGCATCATAGATGCTCCTAGGCATTAGAGCAGGTCGTCCAAGAGGTGAAAGAGCGGGTCGAGGGCCGAGTGCGTGAGCTCCAAGTTGCAACGCTGAATGATCTGGCGAATGGCGAAAACTTTGAAGCTATTTTCGACCATCGCACAGTTCGCAATGGCCGATGCCGACTCAAGCTGCCCGAGCTCTCCGAGATCTCGTACGAGGACGCGCTGGGAAAAGTGATGTTCGGCACCGAATTCGAGAGCACCATGAAGTGCATGCAAATGTTCCACTTTGCCGGTCGCTTGGTACATGGCCTTGTGCGCTGCGTACTGTACGAGCGGCACTGGATGTTTCGTCAGGGGTCGCATCGCTGAGACGAAACGGTCTTCGTAACGCGCCCAGACGGCCGGATCCGAGCGCATGCGTCCAGCTACGTATCCAAGTGCTTTCAGGAGCCATTCGTACGGTTCCTGCATCATCGCTGATTGGAGATCGACACCCAGTGTTGGTGTCTGGGTGCTGCGACGAGCTCTCGCCTCATCGGCGCGTCGCTTAGCAAAGATCTCGAGCAGACGCGCTCGCTTCGCCTCGTCCAGCGCCGAGAGGTCGAAGCCTGGTGGCAGCGTCACCGATTCGGTTTCGTTGTGCGCCTCGCTCTGAAACGTTTCCAGTCGAGACAGGAGCGCTTCTGTCAACTGGGAGTTCGGCATGTAGCTCGGTTGCTGCATGAGAATTTTGGCGATAGCCTCAGCGGCTCTGTGGCGCAGATGCCAGTCCTCGTCATTGCCGAGCGCCTCCTGAAGGAATGTTAACGCCTCTAATGCACCAAGGTTGCCGAGCGCCAAGGCAGCGCGTCGTCGGAGCGGGTACCCGCCAAGCGCCGTTCGGTCCGTGGAATGACGTAACACCGCCACGAGGGCATCGGCTGCCTCTCGAACACGAAACCGCGACAACCACCAGACGGCATAGTAGCGATAGCCCTCATCGGGATGATTCAAATTCGCTATTGCTTCGGCAACAGAACGCGGCCGAGCGTCGGTCGGTTGGTCCACAGCGCTGGATGCGCCCCCGTCCGAGGGTACTACGGGCTCGGCGCCTTCGAGTAGGGCCAGGTTGCTGCCGTCGAGTCCCCAGAACGCGAGTTCTTCAGTGCTCGCGTTATCACGTTCGAGCTGCTGCACCTCCTTTAAAGCGTCTTTCATTCGCTCGTGTCGAGACTCAACCGAGATAACAGCGTCCAGGCCGGCAAATCCGGCTTCGTCGTACGCTGCTCGGAGGGTTGCATCGCGGAGCACCTGGTAAGCGGTTTTGACAGCCTCAAAACGCTCGCTTGCGCGCTCGTCACCCGGGTTGCGATCAGGATGCCACCGCTGGCTCTGTTCAAGGAACGCGCGCCGGATCTCCGCCGGGCTCGAGTCCCGCGTTGCCCCCAGAACTCGGTACAGGTCCTCGCGTGCAACGCCTTGGCGACGCGTGCTCGCGTTCCGCTGCGCACACTGCCAGCACACTGACCTGGGTTGCGCGCGCCGCCGCCCCGACCACCGACGGTCGCGCAGAGAACACCTTCGAATGTCTGCTAGTGATAGAAACATGGAAGCTGACGGAGCGACAACGTGTAACCCGCGATGGTCTCGCACCGACCGAACCCAGCCATCCAGACCTGTCGTCAATGCCACCCAGGTACTGAGCGGACCTGGGATGCGGAAAGTGCCAGCTCGCCCGATCTATGTCCATTATATTCATTTTAATATAATTGTATAAAAACATGTTCCATATAAAACCTAGTTATACATTTTATACCCGATACGATTCGCGCTGCGCTTCGATGCGTTCGTGGGCGTCGTCGTTGCCTCGCGGCGGCGGCGGCGGCGGCGGCCGCGACATCGACGTCGACGCGATAGACCGCAGCCGCAGCAGCAGCGCATCGTCCACCAGTTGATCTTCTGGCGACGCGGCGACTGGGGGCTGCGCTCGCGGCTGCTGCATTCGCAAACTCGTACGTGTTATCGCGTTCGCTGTCTCATTGTAGGACGACGTCGGCGCCTTTAGGTCTTCTGCGGTCGTTGAACCAGTGAATTGACAAGAAAAACGCTCTCTTTTTGGAGAATGGTGTTTACGTGTGCTGCTTTCGTAGCTCCAGTTGGTGGTTTTCGCGGCACGGCGGTGCGCGCTACGAGCCGCGAGGCCGTCGGACCCCGGCTGCAGGCTGGTGACCAGCCTGGTGCCTTCACTGCACGTACGCGAAGCTTAGGTGTGCCGCTGACGCGGAGCCGGCAACGTGCTGCGCACTCGAATCTTGTGATGAAGGTGCGGGTAGCGGTTTCCGGGTTCGGTCGCATCGGACGCAACTTTGTGCGCTGCCTGCAAGCGACCCCGAACGCGAACCTGGAGCTGGTGGGGATCAACGATACAGCTGGCATCAAAACTGCCGCTCATCTGCTGAAGTACGACTCTATTCTGGGAATTGCACCGTTTGACGTGAAGGTTAGCGGGGAGAGTACCATGCTCATTGACGGGAAGCCGGTTACCGTTGTCAGCAACCGCGATCCGACCCAGCTGCCTTGGAGGGACCTCAACGTCGACATCGTCATCGAGGCAACGGGTGTCTTTATCTCAAGGGACGGGGCAGGCAAGCACATCGAAGCGGGCGCCAAAAAGGTGGTCATCACAGCGCCAGCGAAAGGCGAAGGCGTTCCGACCTTTGTCATGGGTCTGAACAACACCCAGTATAACCACGCCACCGACCATGTGGTGAGCAACGCGTCGTGCACCACCAACGGCATGGCACCGTTCGTGAAGGTGCTCGACGAGGAATTCGGCATCGTTTCCGGCATGATGACCACGACGCATTCGTATACCGGGGACCAGCGTCTGCTGGATGCATCGCATCGCGACCTGCGTCGCGCCCGTGCGGCCGCGTTGAACATCGTGCCGACCTCGACGGGTGCCGCGCAGGCGGTTGCGCTGGTGTATCCACCAGTGAAGGGCAAGCTCACCGGCATTGCCCTGCGAGTGCCGACCCCGAACGTTTCTATCGTCGACTTTGTCTGCACGGTGAAGAAACCAACGTTCAAGGAGGAAGTGAATGCAGCTTTCGTACGAGCAGCGGAAGGGCCAATGAAGGGTATCCTGGCGGTGAGCGATGAGCCGCTCGTCTCATCGGATTATCGGATGAACGTCAACTCAAGCATTGTGGATGCAGCGCTGACGACGGTGATGGGTGATACGCTCGTCAAAGTGGTAGCCTGGTACGACAACGAGTATGGCTACAGTCAACGGGTTGTGGACTTGGCCAACTACATAGCGCAGCATTTCTAGACACGGAGCAAGCAAGTGGTAAACGGACTCGATCGAACGAGCAGCACAGACGCGTATCCGAATGTTCATCCCAGGTAAAGCGACCGGAAGAACCGAAAATACTCTCCAGCGGACACCACGCATCTGCATCCGATCATCCGACGCGGGTGCATTTGCTCCGGGCGGGCTCCGGTTTCACACCACCAGCCCTGGTGGTATCGCAAGCACCTGCCAGATGCCCCGTGGCACCTTGAGCAGCGCGTGACGCACCGAGCACCCGATCCCGATATCAAGGCGGGTCTGAGGCGCGTCGAACGTCTTCTGATGTAGAGTGAGACGGTGAAAGAGAGGGCAGCGATGGATGCTACCCTGATGGTAGCGCGCATCCAGCGCATGCTGCCTCAAGGATGCTTCGATGGTGCGTACTTCATTGCAAGCGAAGCTCGTCGTCGGTAAGGCGGCGAAAGCACGATCCCGATGACGCAATACGGTCCAGTTATCGTCCGAGACTGGCACGCTCTGGGCTTTGCGGAACACGTGCAGTCAGCAGCGACTCGCTGGACGCTTCCTGTATCCCGACACAGACACACAGACACAGACACAGACACACAGACACAGACACACAGACGCAGACGCACACACCCACAGACACAGACACACAAGCACACAGACACACAGACACAGACACACAAACACAGACACACAGATACACAAGCACACACTCACAGACGCAGATACACAAGCACACACCCCCAGAGGCGTGCCAGGCGAGGCGTCGCCTTCGATCGACTGCCGCGCGATGCGTAGGCGCCGCCTCGCCCGACACGGCGCCGTGTCGCTGCGATGGTACGGCGGTAGGCGTGTGCCTCTGCTGCTGCGTGTGCGTTGCGTACCCGTCAACGAGTGTTCCGTTTGTCAAGCCCGGTTTATCACCAGTGAGCAAGGGCTCAAGGCGCTTGCGGCTGCAGTGAAGCTGGTTGACTCGTTGCGTGCAGCGTTTCGCGGTGTCTCGTGCGTAGTCGCTGGGGCCGCGCACCCAGCGCTCGTTGACGAGGCTCCGCAGCAGCGACCGACTGGCGGGAGCCCTGGAACGACTCGTAAACAAGACTCGGAGAGGGGTCAGTTTCGGAACTCCGGCACCGAGCGGTTGAGGTTGCGGCATCCGCGGACACTGCAGCTGGCATGGCGGCTGCAGGTCAGCGTCAGCGTCCGCCGCTGCGACAGCTGGACTCGCTGTGGGTGTTTACGGCACGCGAGGCGGTCTCTCGCGGGACGGCAGCTAAGGCAACGCGTGCGTCCAAGACGACGGCGCCTGATGCTGGTGCCCTTCGCGAAGACGAGCGACGACGTCGCCTTGTGATGGCGTTCATGGACCGTCTGTGTCAGAGAATAGGTGAACCGGTGACAACGTCGTCGTCGCCGTCGACAACGACGCTCGACGCTGAAACGGCTGCTGGATCGCACCGCGCAGAGCGTAGTGGTGTAGGTGAGCGGCTTCGTGCGAGTCTGCGGCTACCGATAACGACACTGATCGCAGCGCGCCTGCTCTTTCATCGCTTCTTCCTGCTCGAGCGCTTTGATGCGACGTTTGATGAGCTCGATATCGCAACCGCTTGTGTTTCGATTGCCTGTAAAGCAACTGAGAATGTGGTTCGCATGCGAGATCTCGTTCGCCAGAGCTACGCCCTCCGCACAGGCGGGTGCCTGCTGCTCGACGAGCAGCTCCATCAAGACCTCTACGTCCGCTGCCGTGAGCGTATTGCCCAAGCGGAGCGAGATGTGCTACAAACCCTGAACTGGGATTTAGATGTGGGCGAAAGCGTCCACCGAACAATGTTTCATCAGTGGGCTTTGTTGGAAAAGCTCATTCGCGCCCGAAACGGCGATACTGTGCCCTGGTCTGAGACGAGCGTGCGAACAATGCTGCAGGTTGCGTGCTCGTTTCTAAACGAAGCTCACCGCACAGTCTGCGCGTGTCTGTATCCGAAGGAGGAGTTAGCCGCTGCTGCGCTTTGTGTGGCCATGTGCCTGTGTCGTTTGCGTGCCGGCGAGGATATTGCGCAATGGCTACGTGAGTGTCATATCGACGCACCAACCTTGGCGTCTGCGCTTGATCGTTTCCGCGCGGACTATTTTGCGCGGCTCTGCAGAGCGCAGCGTCGCGCGGCCGATGCCGCCGCCTGGCAGCGACTCCCAGCGTCAGCCCGGGCGCTCGGGGCGCCATCCGGAGCAACGCTTGCCGAATGCGCTGTCGAGATTGTCGCTGATACAGCGCAGGAGACGACATCGCGTCAGCTGGCAGGAGCAAGCCGAGCTCCGCCACCGCACGCCGTTGGAAAGCATCAGCAAGCGGAGGCAATGCGCAAAGAGCCGTCGCCATCATCCGGCCCGCTGATTCGCAAGCCTCGCCACACATCGAGCGCCGGCAGGCATGCCGCCGAGGCGCTTCAACAACAACAACAACAACAACAACAAGGAAGCCACCGCCATTACAAACATCATCAGTGGCCGGCAACGGGGAAGCGTCGACGTCCAAAAGCAGAGACCGGCCCGAGATCCACACCGCTGGAGCCGCCTTTTCAATGAGTGTCGCCAAGACAAGGCCGCAACGAGTACCTCATATGTCCTGGTCTGGAGCGGGACCGCGCAGACGCCGTTGCTGTGTTGGCGACTTGGCGGTCAGCTGTCTGGGCAGACTCGCTCCAGCGAGTCTGGTCGGTGACGATCAGGGGGCGGAAATTTCTGAGCTTGCTGATGCGGAGGTCGGCTCCGGGGGAGCCCCAGGGGCACGCCATGGTCGTGTGTGCGTCGTCAGCGCGGTGAGCTGCTCCCTCAGAGCGTCGATCTCGCGCTGGCGCTCTCGCAGCAGCGCCTCCTGCTGCTCCGCAACCGCAGCCTTGAGTCGCGCCTTCGTCTTGGCCTCACGGAGCGCTGACTGTAATCGCTCCAGGAGACTATTGCCGCGCTCTATTTCGGCAGCTGCTGCCTCGAGCTGTCGTTCGAGGCGT
>Ga0078972_1007584_pt1 | contig 23957 bp, 17 predicted proteins | sample YelNatPaOPGAMG01_FD_67568 | JGI IMG/M metagenome (GOLD analysis project Ga0078972, IMG submission 67568) | Hot spring thermophilic microbial communities from Obsidian Pool, Yellowstone National Park, USA - OP-RAMG-01 (SPADES assembly) (version 2) | ecosystem: Environmental > Aquatic > Thermal...
GCGGAGCCTCACCCCACCCTTGGCGCATTCTTCGCCTCCGGCTCGAATGCCCCCAATCCCTTATCAGGTGAAAGGGCATTGGAGTTAAACCACGTGTTCATCAACATTTGGGGGCTCCGTTACGGTTTCATCGCGGGATTGGGGAACGATGGAAACCTTTGCGGGGAGTGCGGCGTATCATCAAGTGGCCTAAGGAGGGAACCATGAATCGCAGAGGGCGCGTGGGATGGCTGGTGGCGGCGGGCGCGGTTGTGGTGGCCGCGGCGGTGGGAGGGTATCTTTGGGACCAGCACCGCCGGCAGGCGTACACGGGTCTGGCGGCACACTTCCCCGAGTCGGTCGCGATGTTCGTCGAGGTGCGCGAGCTGGGGCAGTGGATGCCCCCCCAGGAGGGCGGCGCGCAGCCCTCTGCTCAGGGCGGCGGCCAGCGCGGCACCGATCCCATGTTGCAGGTGCTCAGCCAGGTTTGGGCCGCTACGCCGCCGGTCAGGGCCTCCAGCCTTCCGGATCTGCTCAGGGCCAGGCCCATGGCCATAGGTCTGTGGCTGGACGGTGAGAGGGTCAGGGGTGCCGCCATCGTGCCCCTGTTACCCGGGCAGAAGGCCCAGCTGGTGCCCATCCTGAAGCAGAAGCTGGGTGACGGCCAGCCCGTGGCGACGGTGGACGGCGTGGAGCTGAGGAAGGTGTCCGAGCCAGTCACCGACTCCGGCATGACCGTGCTGTGGGGGGTCTCGGATCAGTGGGCCGTCATGGTGTCCAGCGAGCGGGAGGCCGAACAGGTGCTCGCCCCCTCGGCGGGAGCCAAGAACCTGGCGCAGGATGCGCGGTTCCGTTCGGTGGTCCAGCGTTTCCCGAAGGATCGCGGGGGGTACCTCTATTTCAGGGGTGACGAGATCGCGAAGCTCGCCGCCCTGAAGCACGGCGCCGAAGGGGCCGCGGAGGCCCCCTCCGCGCCGGAGAAGCCGGCCGCCCCCGCGACCCCCGCTCCGCCCGCAGCGCCGCCCCCGGGCCCCGAGAGGGGCGCGAGCATCCAGGACGGCGGCGCGGCTCTGGCGGTGATCCACGCACTGAAGGGCGTGGCCCGGGAAGACCTGGTCAAAGTGCTCTCTCCCGAGAGCATCCAAAGCGTCGGCCTCTGGACCTCCCCGCCGCTGGGCCTTGAGAAGGGCTGGCAGGCGGCCCTCTGGGTGGGCTTCAACCAGCCTCCCAAGGGGATCTGGAGGATCGTCGCGGAGGGTTCCCCGCAGAGGCCTCAAATCGTGGACAGGCTGCCGAAGGACGGGCAGGTCTACGTTTGGTGCGGAGGCAGGGAGCCCGCTAGGGTCTACCAGGAGGCGATGAACGAGCTGGGCAAGACCCTCCCGCCTGACCGGATGGGCTGGGTCCGGGCGGCCATCGGCGCCGCCGAAGGCAAACTGAACTTCTCCTTCTCCAACGACCTCCTGCCCGCTCTGGGGAGCGAATGGTGCGTTGTATCGGACTCCAAAGGCGAGAAGGGGACCGCCAGGATGGGGCTCTTCCTCTCCCTCAAGGACTCCAGGCGGTTTGAGGATCTGGTCGCGAACAATCTCGCCAAGCAGCTTCCGCTCCAGGCCACGACGAGGCAGGGGGCGCGCATCTGGAGCTGGAAGGGCGCCGGCCTCAAGGGCGGGGGAGTGGACCTGGTGATCGCGGGCGGCCTGGCCGTTCTGACCAACGACCCCGACTGGGCCCTGGCCACGGGGGGAGACGCCGGCAAGGCCTGGAAGGCGCTCTCGGAGATGAAGGCGCCCGCCTCGTCGATGGTCATCCTGGATCCTTCCCTATGGTCCAAGTCGAACGACGTTTTGGTGCAGGCGACCTGCAAGACCCAGACCGACGGGATCTGGGTATGGGCGAGGTTTCCCGGCGACAGGCCCTCGTGGGGCGGCCAGGCCAGCGAGGGGAAGGGGGATCAGGCCAAGGACGGCGGGGACAAGGGCGCTCTCAGCGGGGCTTCGGACGGAGGACCTTGCGTTCGAGGAGCTTCTGGAGCGATCTGAGGGCCTCTTTCTCCGGAATGGGGGAGACCTTGAGGATGGCGGCGATGTCCCACACGCCGTTGGCCCGGGTGGCGAGGAATCCCTCCTGGGGGCTCAGGTCCTGCTTGGCCAGCTCGGACAGAGGCACGGCGAGCTCCAACACGGTGTCCAGGGGCACCACATCGCGGAAGTAGGCGTGGGAGGCCCCCCTCTCGGCCATGGCCAGACCCTCGCGGGCCTCGGGGTCCTGCGGATCGGTGCGGGCGAGGTAGCGATAGAGGTTGGCAGCCTTGGTGAATTCGCTCTCCTCCAGGGCCTTCGATGCCTCTCGGAGCAACCGCTCCCGGATCTGGCGGTAAGCCTGCTCCTCCGGAGGGACCTTCTTGCCGATGGCGGCTAGGAGGCCCTTTTCGCACAGCCGAAAGGCCGCCTCCGCAACCTGGAACTCGGTGGCGTGCAGTTCTAGGGCCACCTCCTCCAGGCTCCTCTGGCCGTCGAACAGATCGAGAGCCCGTCGTGCGATGGATCCGGCCGGCAGGCCTTCCGCTGCCCCCTCCTTTCCGGGTAGGCGGCCCAGGATGATCCACCGGTCCGGCAGTACGGCGCGGATCCTGCCCCACTCGTCCTTTCTGCGGATTCCCTCCATGACCAGCGAGGTGACGTCCATGGGTACGTAAGGGATGTTCTCGTCGATGACGTCTCGGTCCTCGAAGTGGAACTCCCCCTCCTCCCAGAGGAACAGGTCATAGACGGTTTCCTCCGCCTTCAGCTTGAGCATGACCTTCAGCTCCTCCTCCTCGATCACCCCCACGGTGACGAGGATCTTGCCGAGCTTGATGCCGGTCTGGATCTGCGTGTCCATGGCGAGATTGAGCTGCTCCTCGGTGAGGTAACCGCGGCTGATCAGGAAGTGGCCCAGGTACTCGCGCGGATCGGATGAGGCCGTGGAGACTACATCCCCGTCTTTGAACAAGATGCGCTTGGAGACTCCGCCGGGATCACGCAGGTGGAGGACGCCGCTCTTCCGGCTCTGGGATAGCCACTGGAGGACGTCCGGCAGGAGGATGGTGCGCAAATTCCCCTGCAGGCTCACATCAGTGTCCTCCCAGGGCCATGTTAACGGGGAAAGAAGCTGTCCGCAACGACCCTCGCCCAGAATCTGCTCGCACCCCGCGGCAAGAAGGGGGCCGCCGAAGCGGCCCCCTTTGGTCTTGGGATCAACTCCCGTCTGGTTTACTCCGCGGGAACCTCAATCGGCGCAACGGCCGTGATCTCCACGCGGCGGTTTTTGGAGCGGCCTTCCTTCGTCTTGTTGTCGGCGATGGGATCGGCCGGCCCTTTTCCGGTAACGCTCTCGATACGCGAGGGATCGATGCCGTGGGCCAGGAGGTACTTTTTCACGGAGTCGGCCCTGCGCTGGCTGAGAATGGCGTTCCACTTCGCCCCGTCGGTGCTGTCCGTGAAGCCGGTGATGTTGATCTTCAGGGCGTGGTATTGGTTCAGTTTGGCGATGGCCGCATCCAGGGCCGGTTCACCCTCCTTCGGGATGGCCCATTTGTTGGTCTTGAAGTGCAGCACCGACTCATCCAGGGTGATCTTCATCATCTGGGGCGGCGGCGGTGGTGGCGGAGGCGGCGGCGGAGGCGGCGGAGGTGGCGGCGGTGGTGGCGGCGGTGGTGGAGGTGGCGGTGGCGGCGGTGGAGGTGCGGGCTTGGGGAAGCGGAAGACCACGCCTACCCGTCCGTCGTAGTAGTTTTTGACGCCCCAGTTGGAGATGTGGTGATAGGCCGCTTGGAGAGCCAGGCCCACCTGATCGGTAAAGTAGTGGCGGTAACCGATGGCGGCGCCGTAGACCCATTCGTTCGATCCGATGTCTCCTCCGTCGAAGGGGCGTCCGGCTATGAAGTACTGGCTGTCCTTACTACCGAAGGTGTGCCCCACGTTGATCTGGGCGTATCCCTGGTTGGCCTTGGACCCCCAGATGAACTCCGGGCCCACTTCGAGGATGTGCACGGTGCGGTCGAAGCGGTAGGTTCCGAAGTACTGACCGTTGTAATAGGAGCTGAGGTCGAACTTGTCAGGCGCGTAGATGTAGCCGGCGTGCAGGCCCACGTGGTCGGTGAAAAAGTAGCCGCCGTCCAAGCTGGCCAGCCAGTTGTCCTTTCCCGTTCCCTTGACCTGGGCCAAGCCCTGAGTGGTGCTGTAGTCGCCCGATGTGAATTGGTACCCGGGTAGGATGTCGAAGTAGCCCGTGTGAGCCTGGGCGAAGAGGCCCAGCCCCACGACCAGGCATGCTAACCCGATCCATGCTCTCTTCATTCACACCTCCTTATCTAAATCTAAATCACGATTGTCCGATAACCGCCTTTGTCTCTCCTCGGCGCACGGACGCCAGGGCTCCCTTTCCTGCCTCCCCTCCGGGGAAGCCGGGTCCGGTTTGCTCCCCGCGGTTTCTCCGTTCCCATTCCATAACGCCATCGCCCCTGGCCCGTATTTCTCGTTTCTTTCAACCGTTAAGTTAGCACGCAGAGCGGCCGTGTGCAAGCCGGGACTCAATCCCCAATCCCGCGATGGAAGGCGAAAGGACAGTGCAAATCCGTATGGATCGTAATGACCGGCATACCTGCCCAATCCCCTGCCAAGGGATTGGGGGCATTCGACCCCCGGACTGGATCCGGGGGAAGAATGGGCCAAGGGCGGGGTGAGGCTCCGCGGGCCAATCCCTTGGAGCGGGGAGGGACCCGAAAGGCAAGCCGAGCGTTCCGCCTGGCTTCGCCGGGGGAGCGTGAAAGACCCGAAGGGCAAACCGAGCGTATACCGCCTGGCTTCGCCAGCGGAACGCGAAAGACCCGAAAGGCAAACCGAGCGTTCTCCGCCTGGCTCCGCCAGCGGAACGCGAAAGACCCGAAAGGCCAATCGAGCGTTCCGCCTGGCTCCGCCAGCGGAACGCGAAAGAGAAGCCCCTCCCCGTTCGGGAGATAAAGCCTTTCCGCCGTGTGCGCCCTGCGCCGCCGAGGGAAGAACTCTTCGATCGCGGAATCTGGGTCAATCCAGCTTGAGTTGGAGCCAGTGGGTGAGGGGTGAGGCAATGGGAGAAAGCACGCAAAATCATGCTCTTAGTCAGTCCGGCCGGAGGTTTTTCAGCCTTCCATCCGGCGGGCGCGGGTACTGGCGATGGCGGTCGAACTCGTCTATAATCCCTGACTTGTGAGGAGCCAGCCGATGTTGCAGGAGATCCCCCCCCTCGCCTTGACCTTTGATGACGTGTCTCTCGTTCCCGCCAGGTCCACGGTCCACCCGCAGCAGGTGGAGACGGCCACGCAGCTGACTTCCAAGATCCGCCTCCACATCCCCCTGCTCTCCGCGGCCATGGATACGGTGACGGAGGCCGGGCTGGCCATCGCCATAGCCAGGCAGGGCGGGATCGGCATTATCCACAAGAACATGGGTATCGACCGGCAGGCGGAGGAGGTGGACCGCGTCAAGCGTTCCGAGGCGGGGATGATCACCAACCCCATCACCATCTCCCCCGATCAGAAGGTGGCCGACGCGCTGGTGATGATGGAGAAGTACAGAATTTCGGGGGTTCCGGTCACGGCTCCCGACGGGACGCTCCTGGGAATCCTCACCAACCGGGATCTGCGTTTCGAGGACAGGACCGACATGCCGGTCAGCGAGCTCATGACCCGCGAAAACCTGAAAACCGTGGCGGTCGGGACCACCCTCGAGGAGGCCAAGGCACTCCTCCAGAAATACAAGATCGAGAAGCTTCCGGTGGTGGACGACCGCTTCCACCTCAAGGGCCTCATCACCGTCAAGGACATCCAGAAGAAGATCAAGTTCCCCAACGCCTGCAAGGACGAGATGGGGCGCCTTCGGGTCGGGGCGGCCGTGGGCGTGGGAGCGGAGCTGCTGGACCGGGCCAAGGCGCTCGCCGAGGTCCACGTGGATGTGCTGGTGCTGGACTCCTCGCACGGCCATTCGCAGGGGGTCATGGAGGCGGCGGCCCGCCTCAAGGAGACCTTCCCGGAGATCCAGTTGATCGTGGGCAACGTGGCCACCACCGAAGGCACGCAGGCCCTTATCGACCGAGGCGCGGACGCGGTGAAGGTAGGCATCGGTCCCGGCTCCATCTGCACCACCCGTATGGTGACGGGCGCTGGTGTGCCCCAGCTCACGGCCATCTCTCAGTGCGCTCTGGCGGCCGAGGAGAAGGGGATACCCATCATCGCGGACGGAGGGATCCGCTATTCGGGCGAGATCGTGAAAGCCCTGGCGGCGGGGGCCAGTTCGGTCATGGTGGGAAGCCTCTTCGCCGGCACGGAGGAGGCGCCCGGCGAGACCATCCTCTACCAGGGGCGGACCTTCAAGGCTTACCGGGGCATGGGTTCCCTCAGCGCCATGAAGGCCGGCTCTGCTGACCGCTACTTCCAGACGGGCGAGGTCTCCCTCTCCAAGCTGGTCCCCGAGGGGATCGAAGGGATGGTCGCCTTCAAGGGAAGCCTTGAGAGCGTGGTCACCCAGCTAGTCGGCGGCCTCCGTTCGGGCATGGGCCTGACGGGCTGCGCCACCATCGCGGAACTGAGGAAGAATGCGCGCTTCGTCCGCGTGACCAACGCGGGGCTCAAGGAGAGCCACGTCCACGACGTGGTCATCACCAAGGAGGCTCCCAATTACATGAAAGAAGAGTTTTAGGGATTTCGGATCGGGGATGATTTGGGGTGAGACGTGAAGCGGGAACCAAGGCCACCTTCTCGAACGGCGGGTCCCTTGCCCCCTGTCCCCTGTCCCCAACCATGAGGCCATGAACCCATGATTACGGAAGAGAGCAAACAGGAGTACCGTTCCCTCAAGAAGAAGGCCGCCGAACTTCGGAGCTGTCTTTGACGAAGCCGGCATCCAGCGGCGGCTCCAGGAGCTGGAGCAGGCCTCCGGTTCCGAAGGATTCTGGAACGACCCGCAGCACGCCAAGACCCTCCTGAAAGAGCAGCAGATCCTCAAGTCCCGAGCCGAGACGATCCGCCGCCTGGATCGCTTCGTGGGGGATTTGGATACCCTCCTGGAGTTCGAGGAGGACGAGGTCTCGGAGGAGTTTGGCCGAACCATGGAGGCCTTCCGCCCCTTCTTGTCGGACCTGGAGGTCCAGGTTCTCCTCTCGGGCGAGCTCGACCCCAACAACGCCATCCTCACCATCCACCCTGGCGCCGGAGGTACCGAGAGCCAGGACTGGGCCCTCATGCTCTACCGCATGTACGTGCGGTGGGCCGAACGCCACGGCTACGAGGTAGAGCTCCTGGACTACCAGGACGGCGATACGGCGGGCATCAAATCGGCCACGATCATGGTCAAGGGGGCTTACGCCTACGGTTATCTCAAGAGCGAAAGCGGCGTGCACCGCCTCGTCCGGATCTCCCCCTTCGATGCCGCCGCCCGGCGGCACACCTCCTTCACCTCGGTCTTCGTATCTCCCGAGGTCAACGAGGAAATCGAGATAGAAATTAACGAGAAGGACATCCGCGTGGATATCTACCGGGCGGGTGGCCATGGCGGCCAGAACGTCAACAAGGTCTCCACGGCGGTGAGGATCACCCACTTTCCCTCGGGGCTGGTGGTGACCTGCCAGAATGAGCGCAGCCAGCTCCAGAACCGCGAGACCGCCTGGAAGATCCTCAAGTCCCGCCTCTATCAGCTCGAAATCGAGCGGCGGAACAAGGAGCGGCAGGTTCTAGAGGAGAGCAAGAAAGAGATCGCCTGGGGGAGCCAGATCCGCTCCTACGTCCTCCATCCCTACCGCCTCGTGAAGGATCACCGGACCGACGTGGAGGCCGGCAACGCGGATGCCGTCCTGGACGGCGATCTCGATGGTTTCATCAAGGCCGCGCTCAGGGCCAAAGTCGTGTGACCCATGGCCGTCCAGCCCACGGTACGCTCGCGGAGTTTGGGAAACTATTTTCGATTCAAGGGTATCCTCTGGGCGGGGGAGGGGCTGCTGCTATTCCTGGCGACGCTGGAGACCCATGAAATGGGAGAGGTTTCCACCCTCCGCCTCTTCGCCTTCTACCTCTTGCTGTTTGCAGCTCCAGGCGTGCTTTTGGTCACCCTGGGCTCGCTGGTCCGGATGAGGCTGCCAGTCGCCTGGTGGCTGGCCATGGTGTACCTCTCGGCGCTGATCGCCATCAAGACGAGCCTCGGATTCTCCCAAGGCGCCGTGGACCTGTGGTACTCCCTGGCGAAACAGGTGCCGCCTCACTACCTTTTGGATCTTCAGGTATTCGGCATCGTCTCGGCGGTGATCTATGCCCTCGACATCGCCGCCTTTGTGGCCTTCCTCTCCCCGAAGGGGAGGGAGTGTTACGGGGTTCGGCGGCGCTCCACCCCAGAGTGACAAAGCTCGAAATTAAGGATTAGGACAAGCATCGAAGGCCGGACTGCCCCCCGCCCTCAGCCCTTCTCCTGTCCCCTGTCCCTTGTCCCTTGTCCCCATCTCGAATCGCAGATGGAAAAAACAACTCGAGCGTGCGAGGCCGCCGCACTCAGTCCCCAGCCCCCGGTCCCTTTCAGCGTTCGAGACAGACGATCCGGCCCCGGCCCTCGCTCTTGGCCAGATAGAGCGCTTGGTCGGCCCGGCGGAGGAGGCTCTCCAGGTCTTCGCCGGGGGTCGAGTTGGACACCATCCCCCCGCTGATGGTGAAGCGCTCTCCGGGGAGCTCCTTGAGTACGAGCTCCTGCACGGCCTCCTCGATGCGTTCGCCCGTTTTCATGGCCCTGGTGATGGAGGTCTGGGGAAAGAGAAGGGTGAACTCGTCGCCCCCGTAACGGCCGAAGATGTCGTAGTCCCTGAGGCAGCCGCCCACCGTGTTGCAGATCTCCACCAGGACGAGGTCTCCGAGCTGATGGCCGTAGCGGTCGTTGATCCCCTTGAAGTGGTCCACGTCGAAGATCATGAGCGCGCCCTGGAGGCCGAGGCGCTCGCTGCGCTCCATCTCCTTCCGGGCCAGATCCAGGAAGTGGCGCCGATTGTAAATCTTCGTCAGGCTATCGGTGGTGGAGAGCTCCATCAGCAGCTTGTTCTTCTGGCGGAGTTCGTCCTGGAGCTGTTTGACCTTCAGGTGGACTTTGGCCCGCGCCACCAGCTCGCCGGGGTGGAAGGGCTTGGTGATGTAATCGTTGGCGCCGGCCGAGAGCACCTTGATTTTTTGATCCACGTCGCCCACCGCGGTCAGCATGACCACGGGAACCTCCTGCATCTCCTCTCGGGATGCGCGCATTTGCAGGAATTTGAGCCCGTCCATCTGGGGCATCACGAGATCGCAAAAGACGAGGTCTAAGGGGTGGTCCACCATGATCTTGAAGCCGTCCAGGCCGTTCTCCGCCTCGTAGAAGACCGCATCGACGCCCGCCTCCCGGAGGACCTGACGGATCTCCTCCCGGACGGAACGGGAGTCTTCGACGATGAGGATCCTGGACTTCTCATCCTGGCTCAAGGTGTCCCGCTCCCCACCCTACAATGCGCCAGGGCGTCCCGTCTTGCAAGCCAGAGAGGCTCCGAGGCGACGGAGTCCAGGGCCCGCAGGGTCGCCTCCTGGGAGGAGACCCACAAGGCCAGGGAGGCGCCCGCCGAGAGGCTTTTTAGGACGAGGCCCGGGAGATCACCCAGGGCGGCCACGGCGCCCATGGAGAGGTCATCCGTCACGCTGAGCCCTTTGAAGCCCAGGGAGGACAAGAGTTCATAGGTTCCTGGATGTAGGGTGGCCGGGCTCCTTCCGTCCAGGAAGGCGTAGGCGGCGTGTCCCACCATGACGTACGGGACGAGCCCCGCCAGCTCCCGGTAGGGGGCCAGGTGGTCCTGGCGGTCGGTGAGACCGCCCTCCACGAAGGGCAGGACGCGGTGGCTGTCCAGGCGGGTTCCCCCGAGCCCGGGGAAATGCTTCAGGCAGCCCTCGATACCGGTGTCATGCAGCCCTGCGAGGAAGGCCGCGCAGCACGAGGTGACCGTGCGGGGATCGTCGCCGAAGAGCCGCCCCTCGAGCCCCGTGCCCGGGTGGGCGGGACCGAGGTCGGCCACTGGGGCGAAATCCACGTCGAACCCCAGGCCGCGCAGGATCTCCCCGGCCTCGGCTCCGGCCGCCTTGGCCCTGGCCGGGTCCGCCGCGCAGGATTCCGCGCCCGGCAAGTCATATCCGATGGCGGCGAGCCGGCTGACCCTTCCCCCCTCCTGATCCAGAGCGATCAAGGGGGAGAACCCTTCGGTGGAGCCGTGGATGGCCTGGCAGAGCTCGGCCACCTGCCGTCGGCTCTTGAGATGGCGGGCGAAAAGGATGACGCCGTAAGGATTGCTGTGTCTCAGAAACTCAGTCGAGCGGGCATCCGGATCGGGGCTGTCGAGGGTGATCCAGATGGGGTTCGGGGTCATGGGTGCGGCGTCTTCCTCTTGGAGGCGGAAGGTTTCGCTGGATGCGGGGCCTCGGCCTTGGAAGGCGTAGGTTTCGGGGGAAGGGTGACAAGGTAGAGCGTGGGTTCGGGCGTGTCGCTCCAGGCCAGCACCGCCGCCCTGTCCCCGGCAACGGCCGGCGCCTTCAGAATGGCGCCCTTGGGAACCCGCCAATTCCAGATCTCTCTGCCGGACGCGGGATCGAGGATGAAGAGCCGCTGGCCCGGATCCTCGGCGAAGAGGAGGCCGGCCTGCACGGGGTACGGGCCGAAGGAGGGCCTGCCGTCGGTGCGGAACTGCCAGGCGAGCTGACCGGAGCGGATTTTCAGGGCCCTCACGAGGTGGTCAAGGGAGGCGTAGATGACGAGTTTGCCGGTGACCCACGGCGGGTTTACGATTTCCCCGCCGCTGTGGTAGCGGTAGCGCTGTTTTCCGCCGGCATCCGAAAGAGCCACGAGTGAGCCGCTGCTGGTGCCCGCCAGCACGAGCCCGCCGGCCAGCACCGCCGGCCCCGGTCCCTCCCCCTTGGGCCTCCAGGTCCAGAGGAGTCGTCCCTGCGGACTCAATCGGGCCGCCGATCGCGCGTTCCAGACCCAGAATCCGCCGTGGGCCAGGCGTTGGGCCGACGTGGCCTTGAGCGGAAGGGGCGTGGCCTGGGTTCCGGGAAGGACGATTCGGTCCGCGTAGACCTCCACGGTTCCGTTCCGGCTCGGCAGAAGCGCCACGAGCTGGGATGCCGGGCCTTGCAGGCGCCCCACCTCGGCGGGCACGCCCTTGCCCATCTGCCAGAGGTTCCCGTCGCGGTCCGCCAGCACAGGCCCCGTCGGCCCGCAGCTGGGCTGCATGAGGGGTATGATCTGGACGGGATCGCAGTCAGGGGCGGTTTCGTCCGGACTCATGACCTGGTTGCGGCCGCCGGAGCTAAACACGTACAGGCGGCCGCCGCAGAGCAAGGGGGCGAAGTCCGCCGCTATGTCGAGGGGGATGGTCCGAACCTGAACGGGCTCAGACCCGCTGAAGGTGAGCCCCGCCAGCAGGAGACCAGCGGCCAACAAGCTTGCGATCCTGAGGACCCTGATCATGGAGACTCCAGAGGCGAGTCCTAGCCGGCCTCCCTGGAGGAAGCGGGCTCCATCTCCTTGATGAGGGGCTGGTTGAACCGGATGGCCTTATCCGCTTCGAGTGCCTGCCGCTGGCGCTCCACGTAGTCGTTCATCCACTGCTCGGCAACCTTGTTGGCCTGGGTCTGGGCGAGTTGGTCTTTATCCTCTTCGAATTTCTTCATATCGGCGTTGGTACGGTCGGTCACGATGCCCACGACCCAGCCGGTCTTGCTAGCGACCGGCCCCACCTTGTCACCGGCCTTGGCGGCGAGGAAGGCCTTGTTGACCTCCGGATCCTTGCCCACGCCGGGAATAGTGTCGGTGGCGGTGAGCGGCCCCACCTGCTGCGGCGCGTAGTTGTCCTTCTTGGCGTCGGCCTCCAGGGAGGCGGCGTCCTTCGCCCCCGCCAGCAGAGCGGAGGCGGCCGTCCTGGCGAAGGCGGAGGCCCGCTCGTTCTGGATCTCCTGCCGAAGCTGGTTCTTGGCCTCGTCGAAGCTGGCCGTGTGGGCGGGTTGGACGGTGGTCACCTTGAAGCGGATCACGCCATTGTCGCGGTAGGGAAGGACCTTGGACCAGGCCCCCTGGGGGGTGGTGAAAATCGCCTTGGAGAGCTCCGGATCGAAGCCCAGCGGGCCGATGGCCTGGTTCTCCCCGAAGGGGACCGCGACGTCGGCCGGCTTGATACCGAACCTCTTGTCCAGGGCCTGCAAGCCCGAGTCATCCTTCAGGGAGGAGAGCTCCTTCTTTGCCTCATCGTATTGTTTTTGGATCTCGCTCTGAATGGCGGGGTCCTTGAGCAGCATGGCCTGCTTGACCTGGTACCGGACCTCTTGGAACGGCTTGGTCTGGGGGCCGATGCCCGTGAGCTTGATGATGTGGAAGCCGAACTGTGTCCTGATGGGCCCCACCACGTCGCCCACCGCCTTGCACTGATCGAATACCGCGTCCGCGAAGGGCTTCACCATGGCGGTCCGCGAGAACCACCCCAGGTCTCCGCCGCGCTGCGCCGTGCTGTCCTGCGAGTAGGCCTTGGCCATGGCCGCGAAATCCGCGCCGGCCTTGATCTTATCGTAGATCTCCTGGGCCTTCTTCCTGGCGGCCTCGACTTCAGCGGGCTTGGCGTCCTGCGCCACCCGGATGAGGATGTGGCTGGCCCTGCGATCGGTGGCCGGGATGGAGAAATCGGCCTGATGGGCGTTGTAGTAAGCCTGGAGCTGGGCGTCCGAAAGGTTGACCCGGCTCTCGAAGTAGTTCTTGGAGAGCAGGACGTACTGGATGGCGCGCTTCTCGGGGATCTTGAGGCTCTCCTTCTCCTGCTCGTACCGGGCCTTGAGGTCCGCGTCCGTGATGGTCCCCACCTGCTGATCGAACCGGCTGGAGGGAATTTGCACGAGGGTGGCCTTGAACTTGTCGTTCTGTTCGGCGTAGAGGCGCCTGAGATCGGCGTCCGAGAGATATACCGAGCCCGCCAGGAGGTCGTGCAGCTTCTCCATCAGCAGCTCCGTCCGCAGGAAGGTCTGATAGTCCTGCGCGGAGACCCCCAGGCTGCCGAGGAGCTGCGGATACTGGGACTTGGGATCGGTGAAGTTGTAGAGCCGCTGGATCGTAGCGGCCAGCTCCTCATCGCTCACCGAAAGCCCGTAGGACTTGGCCATCTTGGTGAGGATGAGCTCGTCCACCATCTGGTTGGCGATGTTCTGCGGCGCGCCCTGGAGGAAACTGTCGCGGAAATTGTCCCCCAGCATGGACTTGATCCGGTCCACGTAAAAGCGGTACTTGAGACGGAACACGGCGGGAGGAAGGCTCTCGCCATCCACCTTCACGGCGTAGTTGCCGCCGAAGAAGGAGCCGCCGCGTTTTTCGCTTTCGAGGCCCCCGCCCCAGACGGTGAAGATGGCCATGATGAAGGAGATGACGATGATCCACAGTAGGATCTTCAAGAATCCCATGGTGCGCATGCGTTTCAAGACGTTCATGAGGCGCTTCCTCCACTCGCAAAGGTCTTCATGATACAGGATTTTAGCCCCTTCGACAAGGTGCAAAGGGCCGACGGACGGGACCCTGGGCCGCCGTTTTCCGGCCACCCATTCTTCCTGCACCGGGACCTTTCCGATACAATGCGCCGGGAGGCACCATGGGCAAGACCTTCAGCGTGGCGATAGTGGCCGGCGAACCTTCGGGGGACGCTCACGCGGGGAACCTGGTGGAGGCCTTCAACCGCCTGGCCCCGGGGAGCCGGTGGTTCGGCGCGGGCGGCCCCGCCATGGCCTCCGCCGGTGTGGAGATCGCGGTGCCCATGGAGAGGCTCGCCGTGGTGGGCATCGCGGAGGTCGTGACCCACCTGCCCAGCCTGTGGGGCTCCATGGGAACGCTCAAGCGGCTGCTCAGGCAGCGTCGGCCGCATGCCCTGGTGCTCGTGGATTTCCCGGACTTCAACTTTCGCCTGGCCCGGTTCGCCCACCAGCTCGGGCTGCCGGTCCTGTACTACATCACTCCCCAGGTATGGGCGTGGCGGCAGGGCCGGACCGAGTTCCTGAAACGGAACGTGGACCTCTGCCTGGTCATCTTCCCCTTCGAGGAGCCCTTTCTGGCGGCCCGCGGCGTTCGCGCCCGATTCGTGGGCCACCCCTTCGTCGGCACGGTCGCGACGGACACGCCCCTGCAGGCCTTTCTCGATCGCCAGGGGCTCGGGCCCGAACGGAGGCGCGTCGCCCTTCTTCCCGGCAGCCGCGCTTCGGAGGTCCAGAGGAACCTCCCGCCCCTGATGGAGGCGGCCCGCCGGCTCCTGGCGGCTCGGCCGGAGGTCTGCGTTCTCGTCCCTTGGGCGAAGGGATTGCCCGAGGCGCTGCGGAGGCCCTACCGCGACCTGGACGTCCGCTGGGTGGAGGGAGAGTACAGGGACGTGCTCGGACACGCCCACGCGGCGGCCGTAGCCTCGGGCACGGCCACGCTGGAGGGGGCCCTCCTGGGCGTCCCCGAGGTCATCGTCTACCGCCTGAAGAGGGCCAGCTACGCCATCGGGTCGCGCTTGGTGAAGCTGGAAAACGTGGGGCTTCCCAACATCATCCTCGGAGAGCGGGCCATTCCCGAATTGATCCAGTCGGACTTCACGGGTGAGCGCGTGGCGGAGGTGCTCGGCGGGTTTCTAGACAAACCCGAGGTGAGCCGGACGCGGGCCGAGGTGATGGCTCGGGAGATCAGAGCGCGGCTTGGAGAGGGGAACGGCTACCGGAGAGCGGCCGGGGAGATCTTGGCCTTCCTCGAAGCGCCGGAGCGCCGGGGGAGCCGAGGCGCCCGGTGAACGGCAGAGGCACAAGGGTCCGGCGGAGCGTGCTCCGACCGAACCCGTTGAGATGCGCAGTCAAAGGGAAGGGAGGCTCAGCCAGCCTTCTGAATCTTGCCGGCCTTGAGGCACTTGGTGCACACGCGGACGGTCTTGGTCTGCCCGTTGATGCTGGCCCGGACGGTTTGCAGGTTGGGAAGCCACCGGCGCTTGGTGAGGTTGTGGGCGTGGCTGATGTTGTTCCCCACGCTCGGTTTCTTCCCGCAGATCTCGCACACTCTAGCCATGGTGGCGCTCCTTCGCGAAGGAGCCTTTATAGCAAATCCCGCAGATTCTTGCAAGTGGCGGCGCCTGAAGGGATGGAGGATGGAGGGACAGGAGACAGGGGACGAGCGACAAGGGCCCCGGAAGCCCCGCCGCCCCTTTTCGGTCCGCAATCCTCAACATCCGCGCCTCGGCGAGGTACTATACCCATGGTTTAGGGTCCGCGCGCGGAGGTTGAGCCCATGAACGACCGGGGCGAGCAGCTCCTGGATCTCCTGCAAGAGGCCATCGTCGTGATGGACGGGGCCACGGGCACCGCCCTGCAAGCCTTCGGCCTCACCGCGCAAGACTTCGGCGGTCCGGAGCTGGAGGGTTGTAACGAGCAGCTCGTCTTCTCCCGCCCCGACGTGGTCCGGGCCGTTCACGAAGGCTACCTGAAGGCCGGTGCCCAGATTGTGGAGACCGACACCTTCGGCGGTACCCCGCTGGTTCTGGCCGAGTACGGGCTGGCGGAGAAGGCGCTGGAGATCAACCGCCGCGCGGCCCAGATCGCCCGCGCCGCCTGTGCGGCCTTCTCCACACCCTCCAGACCCCGCTTCGTGGCGGGCTCCATGGGCCCTACCACGCGATCCATCTCGGTCACGGGCGGCGTGAGCTTCGAAGAGATGCGGGAGCATTACCGCGTGCAGGCCATCGGCCTTATCGAAGGGGGCGCGGACCTGCTGGTGCTGGAGACCGTCCAAGACACGCGAAACCTGAAGGCGGGGCTCTTGGGCGTGCGGCGGGCCATGGATGAGACGGGGATGGAGGTGCCCGTGATGGTCTCGGCCACCATAGAACCCTCTGGCACCATGCTGGCCGGGCAGACCATCGAGGCGCTCTACGCCTCCGTCATGCACCTCCCCCTACTGGCCGTGGGCCTCAACTGCGCCACGGGGCCCGAATTGATGACGAGCCACCTCCGAAGCCTATCGGCCATGGCAAAAACGAGGGTTTCCTGCTACCCCAACGCGGGCCTGCCCGACGAGAACGGCCGGTACAGCACCGCGCCCGCCGAGTTCGCCGCTCAGCTCGCCCGCTTCGCCGAATCGGGCTGGATCAACCTGGCGGGCGGCTGCTGCGGGACCACGGCCGAACACATCCGGGCCCTCGCCGAAGCCTTGGCGGGACTTCGTCCGCGCCGTGTCCCCGAGCACCACCGAACCTTTCTATCGGGCATCGACTTTCTGGAGGTGGAGGAGGAGAACCGGCCGGTCTTGGTAGGCGAGCGAACCAATGTCTTGGGCAGCCGGCGCTTCAAGAGCCTCATCGCGGCGGGCGATGTGGAGGGGGCCGCGGAGCTGGCGAGGGAGCAGGTGCGGGCCGGCGCCCAGATTCTGGACGTCTGCCTCCAGGACCCAGACAGGGACGAGCTCTCGGACATGACTGGGTTTCTGGAGAAGGCCTCCCGCATGGTGCGCGTCCCGTTGATGATCGATTCCACCGATCCTGCCGTCATCGAGCGGGCGCTCATGCTCTGCCAGGGCAAGGCGGTGATCAACTCGGTGAATCTCGAGGAGGGGGAAGAGCGTTTCCGCAAAGTCGTCCCCCTGGCCCGCTCCTTCGGGGCGGCCCTCGTCTTCGGAACCATCGACGAGGACCCTTCGGCGGGCATGGCCGTGACGAGGGAGCGAAAGCTATCCATCGCCCGCAGGGCCTTTTCACTGCTCACGGAAAAATACGGCATGCCTCCGGAGGATCTCTTCTTCGACCCCCTCGTCTTCCCCTGCGGCACCGGCGACGAGGCTTACGCGGGGAGCGCCGTGGAGACCATCGAGGGGCTCCGGCTCATCAAGGCGGAGTTCCCCGACAGCAAGTCCATCCTCGGCATCTCGAACGTGAGCTTCGGTCTCCCGCCCGCGGGGAGGGAGGTCTTGAACTCGGTTTTTCTCTACCATTGCACGCTGGCGGGCCTCGATCTGGCCATCGTGAACAGCGAAAAGATCCGTCGCTACCCGACCATTCCGGAGGAGGAACGCGCGCTGGCGGAGAATCTTCTATTCCGCCGCGGAGAGGATCCGGTGGGAGCCTTTTCGGCCTACTTCAAAGAGAGGGGCCTAAGGCCGGCCGGCTCACGGAAGAGAGCGGGAACGGCGGCGGAGCGGCTTTCGCGGTGTATCGTCGAGGGCACCAAGCAGGGCCTGGCGGAGGACCTGGAAGAATTGCTCGCGCAAGGGATGCAGCCGCTGGAGATCATCAACGGTCCCCTCATGGCGGGCATGGCCGAGGTGGGCCGGCTCTTCGCCGCCAACCAACTCATCGTGGCCGAAGTGCTCCAGTCGGCGGAGGTGATGAAGGCCGCCGTCTCGAGGTTGGAGGCCAAGATAGAGCGGAGCGCCGATGCCCTACGGGGCACCGTTCTCCTGGCCACGGTGAAGGGCGACGTCCACGACATCGGAAAGAATCTCGTGGACATCATCTTCAGCAACAACGGTTACCGGGTGGTGAATCTGGGGATCAAGGTGCTGCCGGAGACCTTGGTTCGGGCCTACCGGGAGCACCATCCAGACGCCATCGGTCTTTCGGGCCTCCTGGTGCGAAGCGCGCTCCAGATGGTGACCACGGCCGAAGATCTCACGGCGGCGCATGTCACCCCCTTGCTCCTCGTGGGCGGGGCGGCTCTCACCGAGAAGTTCACCGCCATGAAGATCGCTCCCGCCTACGGAGGATTCGTGGTCTACGCGAAGGACGCCATGGCCGGCCTCGATCTGCTGAACCGGCTCAACGACCCGCAACAGGCCCCCGCGGCGCGGGCCGAGATAGAGCAACGTCGCCGAACGGAGGGCCTGGCGCCCCCGCGGGCCTTGGCCGAGGAGTGGGCGGTGCCGGCCGTGAGGAGCCCAAGCATCGAAGTCCTTCCGCCCCTGCCTCCTCCGGATGAGTCGGAGCACCTTCTGGAGCCCTCCGTCGAGGAGGTGTGGCCCTTCCTCAATCCACAGATGCTCTACGGCAAGCACCTGGGCCTCCGCGGCAGTTTCGCCAGGCTCAGGGAAGAGGGGGATCGCCGCGCCCGCGAGCTGGCATCGCTGATGGAGGAGCTCCGGGACTGCGGCTGGATCAGGCTGAGGGCGATCTACCGTTTCTTCGCCGCCGAATCGGAAGGGAATGAACTTCGGCTCTTCTCGAACGGACGCCCGGCCGCGACCTTCGCCTTCCCCCGGCAGCGCGGCGGCGAACGGGAGTGCATAGCAGACTTTGTGCGGCCTGCCGTGGAAGGGGGTGGCGACTCCGTGGCGCTCTTCGTCACGACGGCCGGAGAGGGCATTCGCGAACGGGTGGAAGAACTCAAAGAGGCTGGCAGCTTCCTCCGGTGCCATGCCCTCCAGGCACTGGCCCTGGAGCTGGCGGAGGCGGCGGCCGAGTGGCTCCATGGCAAAATCCGCGAGCGGTGGGGGTTCCCCGATCCGCCGGAGATGACCATGATGGACCGCTTCCAGGCGCGCTACCGGGGGAAACGCTACAGTTTCGGTTACCCCGCCTGCCCGGACCTCTCGCTTCAGGCGTTGCTCTTTGAGCTCCTCCGTCCCGGGCGGATCGGGGTGGCGCTCACGGAGGGTTTCATGATGGAGCCGGAGGCCTCGGTCTCCGCGGTGGTGGTGCACCACCCACAGGCGAGGTACTTTGGCGTGTGAGGGACGAGATGCCGAGATGAGGAGATGAGGAGATGAGGAGATGAGGAGAGACCGGAAAGAGGCGGCTTACCGGCTCCGGCACGGAGGCGCAAGGTGAACAAACGGGAAGCGCTGGCGAGTTGGATGAAGGAATCGGTGATCCTGGCCGATGGCGCCATGGGCACCCTCCTGCACCTCCGGGGCATCCCGCGGAACCGCTGTCTGGAGGAGGCCAACCTCAGCCAGGCGGACCTCGTCTTCGCCCTCCACCGGGAGTACGTCCACGCCGGGGCTCAGATTCTGACCACCAACACCTTTAAGGCCAACCGCTTGGGGTTGCGCGTCTTCGACCTGGAGGGGCGGCTGGAGGAGATCAACGCCCGCGGCGTGGAGATCGCCAGGCGCGCGGCCCACGGTGCCCCCGTGTGGGTGGGCGCTTCCATCGGCCCCCTCAAGGTTATGCTCAAACCTTACGGAGACATGGAGGAGTCGGAAGCGCGCGAGATCTGCCGGGAGCAGGTGGCAGCCCTGGCCTCCGCCGAACCCGACCTCTTTATCCTGGAGACCCAGCAGTCGGCACTGGAGGCCTGTTTCTTCATCGACGCGTGCCGGGAGGTGGCGCCCGAGATCCCCATCCTGGCCTCGCTCACCTTCAACCGGGAGGGCAGGACCTTCTTCGGCGACACGCCCGTCGAGGGGTGCAGGCGCCTGGCCAGGCAGGGCGCCGACGTGGTGGGCATCAACTGTTCGGTGGGTCCCGCCGACACGCTTCCCCTGGTGGAGGAGATCTGCCAGAGCGTGGGCCACCCGCTGGTGGTCATGCCCAACGCCGGCTATCCCACGGAGGTGGACGGGCAGATTCATTACCTTTCCAGCCCCGAATACGTGGCGAACTACATCAAGCGCTACGTAGACCTCGGCGTGAACATCGTGGGCGGCTGTTGCGGCACCACCCCCGAGACCATCCGGGCGGTGGCGCGGATCATCCGGAATCGGCCGCCCGTGAAGCGTCAGGGCAGCCCGAAGGGATGGGTCGTGGTGGAGAATGCGCCCGCCGCCGCGCCGCCGCCCCAGGAGGGGGGCTTTTTCGCCCGGCTGCGCAGCGGCTTCGCCGTAACCTGTGAAATCAACCCGCCCAAGGGCCCCGACGCCCGCGAGGCGGTGGAGACGGCCCGCCTGCTCAAACAGGCCGGGGCGTCCGCGGTGGATATCGCGGACAATCCCATGGCCCGGGTGCGCGTCTCCTCCATGGCGCTAGCCCATTTCGTCCAGCAGGAGACGGGTCTGCCCACCATCCTCCACATGACCTGCCGGGACCGGAATCTCCTCGCCCTGCAATCGGAACTCCTGGGCGCCTCACTCCTGGGTGTGGAGGGGATCCTGGCCCTCTCCGGCGATCCGACGGCCCACGGCGATTTCCCCTCGGCCACCTCGGTGAACGACGTCAACGTGGTGGGCCTCGTGAAGATCATCGCTTCGCTGAACCGGGGGCTGGATTTCTCGGACCACGCCATCGGTACCCCCACCCAGTTCGCCGTGGGCGTGGGTGTGAACCTCACGGCCCGGGATCCCGATAAGGAGATCGCCAAGCTGAGGGAGCGGCTGGATGCCGGCGCAGTCTTCGCCATGAGCCAGCCCGTCTTCGACCTGGAGCCCGTTCAGCGATTCCTGGACCGGGCGAAGGGCCTGCCCGTGGTGATCCTGCCGGGCGTTCTGCCCATAGCGAGCCTGAAGCAGGCCCTGTACCTGGCCAACGAGGTGCCCGGGATGACCGTCCCCAGGACCGTCATGGATCGGTTCGAGCGCCTCGAAAGGAGGGAGGACCAGATGGCCCTCGGCGTGGAGCTCGCGCAGGAACTCCTGCGCGGCCTGAAGGGGTTCGCCGCCGGAGCCTACCTCACCTCCGGCGGCCGCAAGATGTCCGTCCTCGTGGACGTTCTGGCCGCCCTGCACTGAGGGGTGACGGAAGGTGGCGGCGATACCGATGCGCGGGGCCGGTCACCTCCAGGTGATCTCGTAGACGCAGATGAGATCGGGGCTGCCTGGAGCCAGGCCGCATCGGTCGTGGGTCACCAGCGGCCCCGCAGCCCCCAGCTTCTCGAGTGCGCCGTAGAGGTACCCCACGCCCGTTGAACAGTCCATCTGGTCGGCCTTCTCCACCCCCGTGTTGTCGATGCTGATCCGGAAGTGGCGAGGCCCCAGCTCCTCCACTTGGATGTGGTCCGCAAAGGCGTCTCCGTAACACTTGCGGTTGATCTGGACGAACCCGCTCTTCAGCCACTCCTCCGGGCGTTTGCCGGAGAAGTAGGCCCGGAAGACCGTGTCTGCCTGACGCTGGGCGTTGAACCGCCCCGCCTCGAAGGTGATGCACGGCATGCGCGACGAGGTGGTGTGCAGGGGGGCTCCAGGCCCCTTGAGTGCGATGGTGATGGCTTCCAGCAGCACCTTGTCCACCCAGTCGGGAAAGTAGGAACTGGGGAGCACGATCCCCGAAAAGAGACGGGTTTTAAGAAACTCGCTCTTCTCCGGCGTGCCGGCCAGGCGGAGGGCCTGCTCCTGGACCTGGGCCAAGGTCTTGGGATAATCCAGCCCTTTTCTTTTGCAGTAGTCTTCGAGGAAGAGGAGCCTCCCCTTAATGAAATCCCCCAATTGAAGCTCACCTTGCCGTGTCTCCATGGATCGCCTCCGCAATCAACCAGGGGGGATCATAGCGCACGAGCGGGCCGGCGGCCAAAAGCGCCCCGAGGCTCTTAATGTCCTGGGACTTTTACTTGACTTTATGGTCACATATGACTATTATTATGGCGTGGAGGTTGGTCATGGATTTTGCGAAGAGGCTCGCATCGGTCCGGAAGTCTCTCGGGTTGACCCAGGCGGAGGTGGCGCGGCGCCTGGGATGGAGTCCCCCGAACTACGCGCGCATCGAGAAGGGGCGCATCACCCCATCGCTCCGCTCCCTGGAAGCCATCGCCCAAGCCATGGAGGTGCCCCTCTCCATGATCACCCAGGAGAACCTCCTGGCCGAGGAGGTGCCGGTCGTGGCCTTCGCCTCCGCGGGAGAGGCGGTGGAGTTCACCGACCAGGGCTACCCCGCCGGCGGCGGCATGTACTTCCTGCCCCGTCCGCCGCAGTTCACGGACCCCAACGGCTTCGGCGTGGAGGTGGCGGGGGACAGCATGGTGCCCAAGTACGAAGATGGGCAGGTGGTCATGGTAGACACGCGCAAGAGGCCCGTCAGCGGAGACTATGCCGTCATAGGCCTCATGACCGGGGAGAAGTACGTGAAGCGCTACCGGGAGGCGGGCGGGCGGATCATCCTCGAATCGGTGAACCCCCTCTACCCGCCCGTGGTCGTGGAGCCGCAGGAGGTGCGCTTTGCGTACAAGATCGTCTGGGTGAAGGAAAGATAAAAACAGGGAGGGGCGTGGATGGTGATGGAGGTGCTGCCATGAAGGAACGAACCGCCCTCCGCGTCGGTGTAGCCGGCTGGACCTATCCCGACTGGAAGGGGGTGGTGTACCCGCCGAGGGCCGGCCGCGCTTTCGCCCCCCTCGCTTTTCTGGGGGGGCTCCTCGGCGCGGTGGAGGTGGACAGCACCTTCTACCGGATCCCCGATCCCATCGTCGTGGGCGAGTGGGTGCGAAGGGTGTCGGATCTTCCCGATTTCCGCTTCACGGTGAAGCTCTTCCAGGGGTTTACCCATACGCGCAAGGCCTCTCTGGTAGACGAGCGGGCCTTCCACCGGGCGGTGGAACCTCTGGTGCGTTTCCACCGTCTGTCCGCCGTGCTCATCCAGTGGCCCTGGTCTTTCAAGAACACGGAAGAGAACCGGAAGGCCCTGCTGGCCCTCGCCAGCCGCTTCTCCGCCTATCCGCTGGCGGTGGAGCTGCGCCACGCCTCGTGGGGATCCAAGGATGTGTTGGGGATGCTGCGGGAGTGCGGCGTGGCCTTCTGCAACATCGATCAGCCGGCCCTGGCCCACTGCCTCGGGCCCACCTGCGCCGTAACCTCGGACCTCGCCTACTTCCGCTTCCACGGCCGAAATGCCGCCGCCTGGTTCACCGAGGGGGCGGGCCGGGATGAGCGGTATAACTACCTCTACAGCGCCGCCGAATTGGCCCCGTGGGTGAAGGCTGCCCGCGAGGCCTCCACCGTCGCCAAGGAGGTCATCCTCATCTTCAACAACCATTTCCGGGGCAAGGCAGTGGCCAACGCCTTCCAGGTCCAGTTCGCCCTCACGGGCCTCAAGCAGTCCGTCCCGCCCCATCTCATCGAAACCTACCCCGAGCTGGAGGCCGTCAGCGACACGGTCTTTCAGCGTTCCCTCTTCGCCGGCGTGGGCTGAGGAAGGAAGCCGCCCGCGGCCGGCCGAGCTTGCTCCGCCCCGATGCCTCCCCCTCCTGCTTCCGCCTTGCCGAGGCACCGCCGCCCGGATATGCGCCCGAGGAATAGGCCCCACCCTACTCTCCGCTTGGGCGAGTAGTCCTCGGCGAGGTGGCGGGGGCGCCCGATCTGTAACCCAAAGGTGACGGTAGTGGGCGCCGGAGGTAACGGATGGGACCCTCTTCCGCGGGGCGGCGCTCGCGGATATGAGCCGCAACCTGTTCCCTTTCAATGGATTCGATGGAAACGACGGGACGGCCTGTGGTTGGCAAGCCGTTTGCCTTGAGGAGCCCATCCGGGCGGCCGCATGGCGGGCCGACAAGAGTTCATGGCGGCTAGGGAGATCATCCGTGCGAATGGACGCGCGCCTCTGGGCAAGCCGGTCATCCATCCAGGGACGATCCGGAAGAGAGAGCCCCCCCACCACCACGACGGCGACCACATCGGACCTCCAGCAAACGGGAGCGGGGGAGCATCTCCCTGCCTCGTTCTTTGAAAGCCTTCGCGCGGCTCGGCTAGCAGGCGGGAGAAACCCATCGTGAGCGGCTGAGTCTCATTCTGGAAAAACCACGGACTGGGTCCGTTGGCAGGAGCCCTAACCCCTCATAGGCGGGAGAGTGGATTTCTCCCGCCTCTTTTTCCCCAAATTCCGCGATCGAATGGTTCTTCCTTCGGCGGCGCGGGTGGCAGACGGCGGAAGGGCTTTATCTCCTGAACGGGGCGGGGCTTCTCTTTCGCGTTCCGCTGGCGAAGCCAGACGGAACGCTCGGTTTGCCTTTCGGGTCTTTCGCGTTCCGCTGGCGAAGCCAGACGGAACGCTCGGTTTGCCTTTCGGGTCTTTCG
>Ga0078972_1007585_pt1 | contig 23954 bp, 26 predicted proteins | sample YelNatPaOPGAMG01_FD_67568 | JGI IMG/M metagenome (GOLD analysis project Ga0078972, IMG submission 67568) | Hot spring thermophilic microbial communities from Obsidian Pool, Yellowstone National Park, USA - OP-RAMG-01 (SPADES assembly) (version 2) | ecosystem: Environmental > Aquatic > Thermal...
AACCAATCATTTCCGCAATCTTTTTAGCTTTTAAAGAAGATATTTTTGGATTTTTCTTTAAAATAATTTTTTCCGCTCGTTCCACCGCCTCATTTAACAAATCCTCCATTTCAATTAAACTGCCTTTGCGCGTCGCCATCTTCTTTCCTTCAATCAAAATTAAACCAAAAGGAACATGCTGGACTTTTTTATCGTTATTTAAATAGCCCATCGCTTCGGCTAAAGCAAAAAGTTGTTCAAAATGCAATGACTGTTCGCTACCAACCACATACAAAAGCAAATTTAAATCAAATTTTTCAAAACGCACTTTCAAAGCAGCCAGATCCCGACTTAAATATAATGTAGCACCATCTTCTTTTCTTAATAGAAATGAAGGAAGGTTCTTCAAATTTTCCACAACAACTAATTGCCCATTTTGTTTGGCAATCCCCTTTTCAATGGCTTCATTAATAACACTTTCAACCTCCTTCAAAAAATAACTTTCTCCTAAATAAATATTAAAATTAATGCCCAATCGCTCATAAACCTTTTTAAAAGACTTAACACTTAAATCTCTAAATTTTTTCCATAAATTCAGAAATTCTTTATCGCCCTGTTCCAAGCGGTTAAACAGCTCCCTTGCTTCTTCGATTAATTTTTCGTTTTGGCTCGCCTCTTCAAAAAAACGCACATACAAATTTTTTAGTTCTTGAACTGGTTCTTTTTTAATTTTTTCATCATCACCCCAATGAAAATATGCCCAAAGCAAAGCGCCAAAATTTGTTCCCCAATCACCTAAATAATTATGACGAATCACTTTGGCGCCGGTCTGCTCATAAATATTTCCCAAAACCTGTCCAATAATGGTTGAGGGCAAATGATTTAAACCTATGGGTTTAGCAATATTGGGCGAAGAATAATCAATTAAAACTTTTTGATCTTTATTGATATCGCTTTCGCCAAATTTTTCTCCAAAAAGAATAATTTGTTCTAAAATTTCGCTATAAACTCTTTTGTTTAAAAAAATATTGACATAAGCGCCTTCACATTTAACTTGGTCAATATAATTTTTGCCCTGTCTATTGTTAATTAAATCAACCACCTCCTCAGCTAATAACAATGGTGATTTCTTTAATCTTTTTGCTAAACTAAAACAAGAAAAACACAATTCTCCCTCAACATAAGCTGGCGGCTCTTCTAAAATAATATCTGACTCATCAATTTCTAAAAATTTTTCTTTAAGTAAATTTTCAATTTCTTTCTGAACTTTAAATAAAAAATAATTTTGAAAATTTTGATATTCTTGAGTTTCGCTTAATTTTTCCTTTAATTGTTCAATGCTAATTTCTTCTTTTTGATAATATTTCTCAAGAAATCGAAAAAGCTTATTAGTATTATTAGCCATATTATTTATTATAAATGATATTTTTAATTTATTAAACCCTTAAAACTTGAAAAAATTGCTGATTTTGATAAACTCTAAAATAAAAGGGGACGTAGCTCAGTGGCAGAGCACCTCATTTGCAATGAGGGGGTCAGGGGTTCAAATCCCCTCGTCTCCACAAACCAAAAACAAAATAATAAAATTACAAAGTGGTAAAATTTTATTTAATAAAATATTATATTTTTTTGTTTATTTTTCTAAATTTGATTTTCAAAAATAGGAAAATTCCCTAAATAAACAATATAATATTTTTTAATTTTGAAATTATAATCTTTGATTTTAATTTTTTTCTCTAAATAATTTTGCATAATTTTATAAAATTGGTAAAATAAAAATTAGCAGAAATAATTGTTTGTAATTCTAATAATAACTGTAAAGCAAATTCTATAATTAAAATGGTCGATATTTCACATTTAATTTATAAAATAACAAGAGGATACATTAAGATAAAAAATTATGAAAATAATAATCTGTACTGAGAATAAAGCTAAAATCCAAGCAATTAAAGATGTGCTTGGAAAAATATGGTCCAATATTGAAATAATTGGTGAAAAATTCTCTTCTGATATTTCAGACCAGCCGCTCGCTGAAGAGGAGGGCATAGAAGGCGCTATTAATAGAGCTAAAAACGCCAAGTTAAAATATCCGGACGCTGATTATTATATTGGTATGGAAGGGTATGTTGATACAAATAAATATGGAATGTTTTTAGGAGGAATTGTTGCAATTATTGATAAATATGGAAAAACTGGCATTGGCGCAAGCGCAAAAATACAGCTCCCTGTGTTTATCCAAAAAAGAATTGAAGAAGGAGAAGAATTGGGTCCAATAATTCAAGAATTAATGAATGATACTGAAAATAATATTAGACAATATGATGGAACAAACGGAATTATAACAAAGGGACTTTATAATAGAGTTGACGAATTCAAAGACGCAACAAAATGCGCATTAGCAAGATTCCAATCGCCTGAATTTTTTGATAAGGAATAGAAAAAGAATGGAACTTTCCGCCTCTTTTTAATTAGATAGTTCTCTCATATTAAATTCCTCATCAGTTTTTACCTGAACCCAAAGTTCTTTAACTTCTTTTTCTAATTCTTCATCAGATAAACTTGGATTAGCTGTTTTAACATCTTCTTTTAATGACTCAATTTCTTTTTTGTTAAATATATCTAATTTATTTTCTAAAATCATTTTTCTGTATTTGGCTTCAATTTCGCTTCGTATTTTTTCCACCTCATTTTTTTGATCTTTCTCATATTTTTTATTTGAAAGATTTTCAAAACTCATATTTTATTCGTTTTATTCCGCACCTTTTAATTTATTATATTCAAAAATCCACTTTTTAAAATTATTCACTTAAATTTTTGGTTTTTTCCTTCTGAACTAAAACCGCATACTCCCCTTTTGCGCCATCATTTTCAATTTCTTTTATCAATTCTTTAATGTCTCCCCGATAAACTTTTTCAAACTTTTTTGTTAATTCTTTAGCCACAATAACTTTTGCTTCTGGCATTAGTTTCTCTGTTTCTTTTAAGGTTTTTAAAAGTTTATAGGGTGATTCATAAAAAATTACCGGCAGATCACTTAAAACAATTTTTTCTAAAAATTGCTTGCGATGTTTTTTAATTGGTAAAAATCCTAGAAACAAAAAGCGATTGGTGTTAACGCCGCTAATTGATGCAAGCGCTGTTATAACCGATGGCCCGGGAATAGCAATAACTTCAACTTCTGGTAATTTTTCGAAAATTTTTTGGATTAATTCATTGCCAGGATCAGAAATACCCGGCGTGCCCGCATCAGAAATCAAAGCTAAATTTTTATTTTCTTTAAGTAATTTAATAATATAATCAACTTTATTCAACTGACTGTGCTGATGATAAGAAATTAAGGGCTTTCGAATTTGATAGTGATTCAGCAATTTTAAAGAATGCCGTGTGTCTTCGCATAAAATATAATCAACCTCTTTTAAAATTTTGAGGGCTCTTAAAGTAATATCTTCTAAATTGCCAATGGGAGTTGCAACAATATAAAGTTTCATGGTTATTGAGTTTCAAGCGACTGAGATATATAAAGATTTTTTGGATCCCACAAAATCCAACCATTATAAAAACCGCAATCATTTCTATTTTTATCTTCATTAGGGCATAAAGAATCATAAACTGCTTTCTTTTCTTTTTTAATCATATTGGCATCATAAATTGACCCCAAATCAAAACTTTGAAGCCAAGGCCTCAACTGAGCAAATTGCAAAGTGCTTGTAGCATTTTCTTGAAGTTTTTTATTTTTAAAATTTATCAAACGTTTGGCCGCTATATCCAAAGAATATTTTATCACTTCATAAGGATAAGCAGCCGGATTTTGATAACCAATAAAACCATTAGCATAATGCGATGGATAAACCATTGGGCAGATATAATCAAAATATAAAATCGCATCTTCTAAACTCTGACCAATACCCAAATCTCCTTGATTAACCGTTACTAAACCAAACATATCTGCTGAAATTTTAATTCCCCATGGTCTTAGATTTTTTGATAAATATTCAAAAAATGATTTAATAACTTCGTTTTTTGGAGTATGGCCATCATAAAACGGAAAACCCATATTTTCCAAAGAGCCATCTGAAGGAAAACGAATATAATCAAAATTGAGTTCATCAAAACCAAGACGCATGGCTGCTTTTGCTACCACAAAAATATAATTCCAAACTTCTGGCGCGGCGGGATCTAACCAACTTAATCTTTTATTATCTTGCCAAACACCTCCGGTTAATTTATTTTTCACCGCCAAATCCGGTCGGCTCTTTACCAAAGCCGGATCTTGAAAAACAGTAATGCGCGCAATGGTATAAATTTGATTATCGTGGAATTTTTTAATCAAATCTCCCAAATTTTTAATAATAACTTTTTCTGTACCGAATTTTTTAATAAAATCCGATTGAGTATCAAATAAAACATAACCTGAATAATCTTTAACATCAATTACCACAGCATTAAGTTCTGTTTTTTTAATTAGATCAATAAGCTCATCAACTCGTTTTGGATCAGCTGCTGTATAAGCAGTTAAATAAATGCCCTTAATAATTTGAGGCGGATTAGCGAGGCGTTGAGGTGTTTTCTCTTGAACAACTTCTATTTGAGCCGGCGATTTAATTACAAAAGAAAAATGGCTAATATCCAAAAAATGAAAAATCAATACCATTAAAATCGCTATGAATAAAATCACTAAAAACATTTTGCTAATAACTATTTTTTTTCTCATATAGAGTTTATCTTAATCTATCAAAAAAATATTTTTTTAGCAATTAGGTTTTTGCTTTTCTTTTAAAAAAATTTTAAAATATAAGTATGAGTTATCTTGCTTTATATCGCCGCTATCGACCAAAAACTTTTTCCGAAGTTATTGGACAAAAAGCTATAATCCAAATTCTTACCAATGCTTTATTAACCAAGCGTGTTTCCCATGCTTATCTTTTCTGCGGCCAAAGAGGAACAGGAAAAACTACCATTGCTCGCCTTTTTGCTAAATCTTTAAATTGTGAATACCGCAAAGAAAATGAATTTGAGCCTTGTAATCAATGCGATTCTTGTATCGAAATTAATGAAAATCGTTCACTTGATTTAATTGAAATTGATGCCGCTTCCAATCGCGGCATTGATGAAATTCGCAATCTTAAAGAAGGGATTCGTTTTGCGCCCATTAAATCAAAATACAAAATTTTTATAGTTGATGAAGTTCATATGCTTACTAAAGAAGCTTTTAATGCTTTGCTTAAAACATTAGAAGAGCCGCCCGAGCATGCTATTTTTATTCTGGCCACTACTGAACCAGAAAAACTTCCCGCCACTATTATTTCCCGTACTCAACGTTTTGATTTTAGAAAATTAACATTAATAGAAATTATTGAACGTTTAGAAAAATTAGCTAATTTAGAAAAAATAAAAATTTCAAAAGAAGCAATTAAAGAAATTGCTTTAGCTGCCGAAGGAAGTTTAAGAGATGCTGAATCGCTTTTTGATCAATTAATTAGTTTAGGATATAAAGAAATCGATATTGATACTTTGGAAGAAATTTTGGGTCATGTTAATTTTGAAAAAATTGCGGAATTTTTAAATTACTTGGCTCAAAAAGATACAAAAAATGCGTTGATTTTTATCAATAAAATTTATGAAAACGGCGCGGATTTAATTAATTTTAGCCGTTTACTATTAAAAATCTCTCGCCAAATTCTGCTTTTAAAAATTAACAATCAATTAACCGAATTAATAAAAGATGATTTTACAACAGAACAATTTGAAAAAATTAAAGAGCTAGCGCAAAAATTTGAAATTTTGGATTTACAAAGATTAATTGATATGATTTTGCGCCTCAAAGAGCAAATAAAATACTCCCCTATTCCAACATTACCTTTGGAAATGGTTATTATTCAATATTGCGAACAGTCGAAATAAAAATATTTTTTATGATTCAAAAAGATAATCTTTATGGTTATTATGTCAGCTATGATGATGAAGTGGCTTATGACGGTTTTGCTTATTTAAGAGATCGATTGGATCAAAGCGAAGTGATAGTATTTTTTCATGAAGCTTCAAGAGTTGGGAAAGCTGATTATGAAGATGATTATGGCAGGGATTTTACTTTAACAAAAAATGATGATGGAACTTTTACGATTATCAAGCGTTAATCTATTGCTAATTTTAAGTTTTTTATTATAATAATTTAGCGAAGAACAAAATATTTTAAAGCTCTTTTATTAATAGTTAGCTTTTTTCTTTAATGATTTTTTATTGCGGGGTCGTCTAATGGTAGGACATCAGCCTTTGGAGCTGAGTATCTTGGTTCGAGTCCAAGCCCCGCAGCCAGTTAGGACAAGACAGCTGACGCAAGGACGAGCCGCTTTCCACCCCACAGCCGCGCTTCGCGCGGCAGAGCAGGCGGGCAAAAATTCATTTTCCCCAGACCCCTTTTTCTTTTTGCCCGCCTGCTTGAACTTCGCAAGAAAATTTTTTGATGGGGCTAATTTATTTATAGTTGCCCTTGCCCCGACTCTCCCGTGCGCGGGCAACAGAAAGGAACTCCCTAAAACAGATTGACGAAAAGGATTATTTTTCATACAATAATAATACTACGCTAAATACATTATAGTAAAGTTTTACTGGCATTGCAAAAGAATTACCAACAATAGCCGCGAACATAAAGAAATACCGAAACAAACTTGGTATTTCGCAAGATAAGCTGTCTAAAATGGCTGGGGTTACTTTGCATACAATTGCGAAAATAGAAACCGGTTCAACGCCTGATCCCCGCATTGAAACACTTCGCAAAATCGCGAATGCCCTTGGCGTTGGCGTTGACGATTTAATAAAGAAATGATTATGGCAAAATCATTAAATCAAAATTTACACAGGGCGAGCAGAGCAAAAAAGGACGAGTTTTATACTCAACTGGTTGATATTGAAAAAGAATTAAAACATTACAAAGACCAGTTTCGCCGCAAAATTGTTTATTGCAACTGTGATGATCCTTATGAAAGCAATTTCTTTAAATATTTTGCTTCTAACTTTAATGCCTTGGGCCTAAAGAAATTAATCACTACGAGTTATAGTGGATCGCCGGTTGCGGGGCAACAACTACCATTGTTTGAAATAGAAGGACTAAAGAAGATAAAACCAAAAGACGCTGAGGCGCATAGAATTGAAATTAACGAAGTGCCAGATATTAACAAGGATGGAGCAATAAGCCTTGAAGATGTAAAGCAGTTGTTAAAACATAAAGCCAACGTCTCCGCGCCACTAAAAGGCAATGGCGATTTTCGTAGTGAAGAATGTATTGAATTACTTAAACAAGCTGACATTGTTTGCACAAATCCTCCATTTTCTCTGTTTCGTGAATATGTTGCGCAACTCGTAGAGTACAATAAAAAATTTTTGATTCTTGGCGACCAAAATGCCATTACCTATAAAGAAATTTTCAAATTGATTAAGGAAAATAAATTATGGCTTGGTTACGATAACGGCGGTACAAAATGGTTTCAGGTTCCGGATGATTATGACATACCTACCGAATCCCGAAAAAAAATTGTTAATGGTGTTAAGTATTTCAGTATGGGAAGAATTTTATGGTTTACCAATCTTGATACCACTAAACGTCACGAAGAATTAGTTTTATATAAAAAATACAATCCCAAAGAATATCCTAAGTACGATAACTATGATGCGATTGAAGTTTCAAGATATTCGGATATTCCAATGGATTATGATGGCGTGATGGGTGTTCCGATTACATTTTTAGACAAATATAACCCTGATCAATTTGAAATTGTTGGAAAAACAAACAGTAAAGAACATGCGGGAAGATATTTAATTGGAAATGATCCAATCGCAACAATAAATGGTAAAAAATTCTATCATCGTATTTTAATTAGAAATAAAAAAGTTAAAAAATAGTATGAAAATTGAATTACATAAAATTACAGTTCGTAAAGTAGTTGATGGATTTCAAGATAATGCTATAGAAGGTGTTGTTGCCTATGGCGGGAAATTAGATGTGCGTCCAAAATATCAGCGTGAATTTGTTTACAAAGAAAAACAACGTGATGCGGTGATTGAAACAATCAAAAAGGGTTTTCCGCTGAATGTGATGTATTGGATGGTAAAAGGAGATGGCACTTACGAAATGCTTGACGGGCAACAACGAACGATTAGTATCGGGCAGTATGTTAGTGGAGATTTTTCTCTTGATAATCGCTTTTTTCATAATCTTACCAAAGAAGAACAAGACCAAATTTTGGATTATGAGCTGATGATTTATTTTTGCGAGGGAACAGACAAAGAGCGGTTAGAGTGGTTTAAAACTATCAACATTGCCGGAGAAAAATTGACCGATCAAGAAATTCGCAATGCGGTTTATACCGGGCCCTGGCTTTCTGATGCAAAAATAAAATTTAGTAAGCCAAACTGCGCTGCGTATTTACTGGCAAATGACGGCGGAGCATTGCTCTCCGGTTCACCAATCCGGCAGGAATATTTAGAAACAGCGCTTTCATGGATAAATAATGGCGAAATTGAAGATTATATGGCAAAACACCAACACGATGAAAATGCCAATGAGTTATGGGACTATTTTCAAAATGTGATTGCTTGGGTGCGCAAAACTTTTCCTAACTATCGCAAAGAGATGGCTCATGTTAATTGGGGGGAATTATACAATCAGTTTAAAGATAAAAAATTAAATCCAGTTAAACTTGAATCTGAAATTAAAGAGTTGATGCAGGATGAAGATGTTACTAAAAAATCAGGTATTTATCCTTATGTTTTAACGCGGAAAGAAAAATATTTAAACATCCGGGAATTTACGGAAAAAATGAAGCGCGAAGCATACGAAAGGCAAAACGGCATTTGTCCTTGGTGTAAAAAAGAAAAAAGATCAAAGCAAAAATGGGACATTGAAGAAATGGAAGCTGATCACATTAAACCTTGGCGTGAAGGAGGAAAAACCATTGCCGAGAATTGCCAAATGCTATGTAAAGAACATAATCGAATAAAATCAGGAGTATAGAAAAGCTTTTAACTCATGGATTTTAACTTATGGATATAGCTTACTTGGAACCAGTATTAAAAAATCTTGATCCGTCACTTTTTCAAAACATTATTTTGGGTGTTTTGGCAATTTTTATTCCTTTTGCGATTGTTTTTCTAACCGATATTTTAAATTCAAAAAAGGAAAAGCGAAGCGAATTTGAAAAAATGGTTTTAAGCGATGAAGTATTAGGAACAAAAAAGATTTTTTGGTTGGCTATAGCCGGGATAGTTTTCTTTGCTTTCTTTTCCGGAAAAGATGTCTCTTTATCTGTAAAGTTAATATCCATTTTGGCTGCCCTAATCTTAATTTTCCTCTTTTGGACACCTTTTAAAAAGATTCTACGATTTTCCGAGGGTTATAAGCCCGAATTTGAAATACCTTTCTTGAAAAAACTAAACACGAGAAAAGCAGATAAACTATTTCGTGCTTGGAATTCATTTTGGTCTGAAAAGTCGGAATTTAACGAAAGAGATTTTACAAGCATTTTTATTTCTCATATTGACGATGCCATAAAACACGGAGAGTTAAATCTTGCAATTCAACTATCACAAACTTATGTAAATAATATTGAGAAGCGAGATCGTTTTTCGATCGGCTATGAGATTTTACCAAAGATTTTTGAATGGAATGAAATACTTTGGAACGAACAACAACTTTGGTTAAGGGGGTACGACACAGAGAAAAGAATTCAAAACCTAATTTCACAAAAACATTTTCCAACATTCAGGAGTTGGTTTTTGAAATTGTATAATAAAATAAATTCAAAAAGAGATCGTTTTTGGAACTGGCATTATTTCGGAGGAGAATTTTTTCAGGCAATAATAAAAGTATTGCTCAAGGACGGCCACGGCCCATATCAGCTTTTCTCATCGTTTAAAAAACATATTGAGGAAAGCGAGAAAAAACTAGATAAAATTGAAGATGAAAAAGAGAAAGAAAAATATTGGAATTATATTACCGGGCTTTTCGCAAGTTTTTGCCCCACGTTCTTTAATGAAATAGATAAAGCTCCATCAAATTATGATATTTGGGAACATTATTTCCCACCAGAATGGAAGATAACAATCAACAATAAAAAAGGCAGGATACCTCGCGTTGTTCTGCACGAGTTTTTGCAATGGTCAAGGGATCGTATTTTCAAGAAAAAAAATGAGGAAAATTTTGATAAAGATTTGACGGAAGTAATAAATGGAATTTTCCCAAATGTACACTCGTCACTATTTACAGCATTTCTAATGTTGTTTTCCTCAAGCGAAATTAAATATGCGCTAGAAAAAGAACCAAATTTTTATATTTTGGGTGTAAGCGTGTCGGGGTCTGGGTCTGTTGAAGAAAGTGAAGAAGATAGAGATAAAAGACTTTCTGAAATGATGAAAGCAAAAGAAATTTCTCAAAAAAATGAAACCATCCAGATTATTTTCAATTTCTTTCATTTTTGGCCAGTACTTACCGTTTATAAAGATGACTTAAGTGAAGATGAGTCTAAAAATTGGGGTAGCTATACAGAAGAACAGAGGCGGGCAATAGTTAAAAGAGTTAGAAAGCAGAAATTAGAGAAAATTAAAGCGGATATAGAAAGCAATGAGATTAAAGAAATCTGTAATGGTGACGAACGAAAAGAATTATATAGAAAATACTTTTTCGAATTGATCCAATTACTGCTGGAGGAAGTAGAGAAATAACTAAATGATTGATAGCCCCGCCAAAAAATTTCATTGCGAAGCCCAAGCGGGCGGGCAAAAAGAAAAAGGGGTGTGGGGAAAGTGAATTTTTGCCCGCCTGCTCTACCGCGCGAAGCGCGGCTTGGGGTGGGAGCGACGGCGCGTTCCGCGTCAAGCGGAAAGGCAAAACAGAAAATTTTTCTTCCTTAAAGGAAAAATCAAAAAATGGCGCGCGCAAAAAATGAGTTGAAAAATTTTCTGCTTTGCTCGCCGCAAGGCGGGCGCCGCCGCTGGGTGGGATGCCGCGCCGCAGGCGCGGCATTAGTCGGGGTTTTGTTGGTAGTAAGTTCGGATTTCATTCAGGAGGGACAGCCTTGAAAAAATTTAGGACGAATAACTTGTAAAGCTGGGTATCTTAGTCCCTAGATCGCTAAAGCGACCGGGATGGCGGCCGTACGACCTAGCCATTCGAGTCCAGGCCTCACAGCCATGCATCATATAGGGTTTAGTATTTGACAAAATTAAAAAATTAATCTATATTAAAAATAGAATTTTAACTTTAAAAAAAGGAGGTAAAAATGCCAGTAACAACTTTTGTGCTTGAAATCCCATTGAATAATGGGGACAAGCAAATAATAACCGTTGTTCCTCCCGAGGGATATGAAGGAAGTTCACCGACCATTCATAGAAATGATACCTTTCCTATTTTTGGGAGGTTAGCCGACGGAGAAGAAGAATTTCGCGCTCTTGATGGAACGGTGTGGCATATTGATTGGAGACCATAATGAATGACCGTTGGGAATGAAATAAAAAGGATGTGTTATAAAACACATCCTTTTTATTTTTAAATAATTAAGTATTAACATTAAAAAATCATTATAACTAAATTTTTAAATTTAATTTTTATCCACAATACTGGATTTTTAAATTTAAAAATAGTAAAATATATAAAAGTATGATTCTTTCAGATCATGATATTAAAAAAATAATAAAAGAAAAAAAATTAATTTTTAAACCAAATTTAACGCCTGATCAAATCGGACCAGCTTCCATTGATTTAAAACTCGGCCCGGTTTTTAAATCTTTTAATATTGCCAAACATTATTTATTGGACATTAAAAAAGGATTGCCAGATAAAAATTTTATTATTACCAAGCGTTTAAAACCTAACGAACCTTATATTTTACATCCCAATAGTTTTGTTTTGGCCGCTACCGAAGAATATATTAAAGTACCGGATAATATTGTTTTGCGCGTTGAAGGAAAAAGTACTTTAGCTCGAATGGGAATTTTAGTCCATACCGCTGGCTTTGTTGATCCAGGATTTGAAGGAACTCTAACTTTAGAAATTTCCAATCAATCCAATTTACCAGTTGCTTTATATCCAAAAATGTATATTTGCCAAATTGCTGTTGAATATCTTTCCTCGCCAGCCAAAATTCCTTATAACAGACGCAAAAAATCCCTTTATTCAAAACAAAAAGAACCAACAACAGCTAAAGTTAAAAATTTATTTGATCAAACAAAAAATAATTAATCCTTTGCTATTAATTTTTTAATCAAAGAAATTTTTGATTGTGTTGCTTCTTCGCCTAAACGCATAATTTTCTTTCTATGTTTTATTAAATTTATTAATCCATAAATATTAATATCTGGTTCAATAATAACTTCAGCTTTTTCTAAATCTCTTTTTGCTAATTGATAAATCATAATTTTAGCAGTTTCGCTTCCAATTTTTGCCATTTTTATTTTAGAATGTCTTTTTAAATATTTTGGATAATTATACAAATTTACAGCAATAACAATATCAGCACCCATTGATTTTAAAACATTAACAGGTATTGGCATTGTCAATCCGCCGTCAATTAATAACTTTTCATCTCGCCTAACTGGTTGAAAAATAACAGGTATAGAAATACTAGCTCTTATAGCGGAAGCTAAATTACCATCTTTAATAACTTCAATTTCGCCAGTTTTTAAATTTGTCGCTACTATTGCCAAAGGAATTTTCAAATCTTTAAAATCTTTGTGGGCAAGATATTGATTAATAAACTGTTTAATTTTTTGACCTTTTAATAAACCTTTTTTAATAATCGGATCTAAGAAACCAAAGGTTTTTTTAAAATCTGCCTCCAAAACAATTTCTTCCAACTGTTTAATATCCTTATTAGCAGCATAAATACCGCCAACTAAAGATCCAATACTGGAACCAGCAATAAAATCAATAGGAATATGATTTTGTTCTAAAATTTTAATAACGCCGATATGAGCAAATCCTTTTAACCCACCGCTACTTAAAGCCAATCCAATTTTCTTTTGATAATTTTTATTTAATTGACTCATATTAAGTATTATATCTCTTTATTTATATTTTTCGAGTTCTTTCGATGCTTCTTTATAAACTTGATTATTCGGATCAAGTTTAATTGCTTCGAATAAATAATTTTTGGCTTCTATTAAATTATTTTCTGCTTTAGCAATTTCTGATAAAACAAAAAACATATCAGCTCTTTTTTGAATATTATTCAAATAATCAAAAAGGATTTCTTTTGCTTTATCCAACTGATTTTTCTGCCAATAAAGTTTTGATAGCAATAAATAGGAATAGAAAAAAGTTTTATCATTTTCAATGGCTTTTTTAAAATAATTTTCTGCTAAATCCAGCTGACCCATTTTAAAATAAAGAACACCTAGGTTATGGTAAGCGGTTGGATTTGATGAATCAATTTCAACAGCGTGAGTATAAGCATCAAGAGCAATTAAATAATTATTTCTTTTTTCCGCTTCAATGCCCAAATTATTCCAAACACGATAGCTTTTAGGATTATATTTTAAAATTTGTTGATAGAAAAAAACTGGATTACCCCATTCGGCATTGCGAATTATTGTTCTTAGGGATAGGAAAATAAGAAACACAATTAAAACTGCCAAGGATAACTTTTCTAATTGCCATTTCTTAATTAATGGTATGATCAAGAAAAAAAGCGCTAAAAAAATACCAATTATCGGTAGATAAAGCCAGTGTTCATAAATTAAACCGCTAATCGGAATCAAAATATTGGACATTGGAAAAATTGTAATAAAAAACCAAAAAATCCCTAAGGAAACAAAATAATTCTTTTTGAAATTTTTTAAAGCTAAAAATACGAGAAAAACAAAAATTATTAAACCTGAAAGCGCTAGAGGATCAAAAATACTTTGAGGAATTGCCATGCTTCTCTCCATGTGCAAAACCCAGGGAAAAAATAACAAACTAAAATAAATAGGAAGCGTTTTGAAAAAAGCGAGTAAACGGATATCGATCCGCGAAGTAAAAAAATTTTTTTCATTATAAAGATTAAGGGTATTTTTAAAATTTAGAATTGATATTCGCAAAATAAAATAAGTTAAAGCTAAAAACAAAAAAGGAGATGTTTGGATTAAAAGTTTTTTTATTTTTTCTTTTGAATTTTTTTCTTCTATTTTTATCCAACCAATCAAAAAAATTAACAACGGCATTATAATCGCCGTTTCTTTACTCATTAAAGAAAAAATAAAACTAATTAAAGAAAGAAAATAAAAAAATTTTTTATTTTTTTCCAAAAAAATTAAATAAAAAATTAATCCAGAAAAAATAAAGAAAACCGATAAGGGATCAGCAATTCCAGAAATATAAGTTACCGCTTCTGTTTGAACAGGATGAATTAGAAAAATTAAAGCAATTAAAAATCCTAGTAATGTTTTTTTAGTGATTTTTTTCAAAATTAAAAAAAGAAAAATACTGTTAGCAATATGTAAAAAAATATTAATCAGATGATATCCTAAATGATTGTCTCCCCAAAAATGCCATCCCAAAGAAAAAAACATTAAAACCATTGGTCGCCAATAATCGCTTAAAAAACCGGCACCAGCAATTAAATTCTCCGTAAAAAATCTCGGCCAATATTGCCAATTTTGAATGTAGGTATTATTTAAAATACCATCATAATCATCCCAAAAAAGAGGATTATAAAAACTATTGAAATATAACAATATCCCCGTTAATATAAGAATAATAATAAAAATCGAATTGTATTTTAAAATTTTTTCCATCATTATTAAGTTATAATTATATAATAACAAAATTTTTTTGATTTATAATAATTAAATATGGCCAAATCCAATTGGTATAAAAAATTAGAAAAAGCGAGGAACACTATTCAATGTCTTGCTTGTTCTAATTATTGTCAAATTAAAAACAATCAAACTGGTATTTGCGGAATTAGAAAAAACGAAAATGGGAAATTAAAACTTTTAACTTATGGCAAACCAGCAGCGGTAAATTTGGATCCTATTGAGAAAAAGCCACTTTTCCACTTTTTGCCAGATAGCCAAATTTTTTCTTTTGGTACTGCTGGTTGTAATTTTCGTTGCGCTTTTTGCCAAAATTGGGATATTAGTCAATTGCCAAAATTAAATAAGGAATTTGTAAAAATGATTGAGAAAACCAAAGAAACCTGGCCGCCAGAAAAAATTGTTGAGTATTGTCTAGAAAATAAAATTCCTTCTATCGGCTACACCTATAATGAGCCGACAATTTTTATTGAGTATGCTTATGACACAATGATTCTCGCGAAAAAAGCAGGATTAAAAAATGTTTTTGTTTCCAATGGTTATCAATCAAAAGAAACTATTAATGCTATTGCTCCTTATCTTGATGCTATTAACATTGACCTTAAATCATTTTCTGAAAAATTTTATCAGAAAATATGCGGCGGACGATTAGAAGTAGTTTTAGAAAATATAAAACTCTTCCATCAAAAAAACGTCTGGGTGGAATTAACAACTTTGATTATTCCTCAAGAAAACGATTCAGAAGAAGAACTTAATCAAATCGCTCAATTTATTGCTCAAATTGATAAAAATATTCCCTGGCATATTTCGCGCTTTTTTCCAGCTTATCAAATGAATCATTATCCTACCACGCCCATTAAAACACTTGAAACTGCCTATCAAATTGGTAAAAAAGCGGGTCTAAATTTTGTTTATGTTGGCAATGTTTTAACTGATAATTTAGAAAATACCCATTGTCCTAAATGCCAAACTTTATTAATTAAACGCGAAGGTTATAATATAGAAATAGCAGAAAGTTTTAAAGATGGTCGCTGTCAAAAATGTCAAACACCAATTGTTGGTATTTGGAAATAAATGAAGATAAGAAAAGCGTCAGTTGCTGGATATTTCTATCCCGCTAATCCTAAAGAACTTCAAAATCTCATTAATCAATTCTTTGAAAAAGAAGAAAAGCATTTTGAATTTCCTCAAAAAATCAAAGCGCTCATTGTCCCTCATGCTGGTTATATTTATTCTGGCCCTGTAGCCGCTCCAGCATTTAAAATTTTTAAAACAATCAAACAAAAACCTCAAAAAATTATTTTAATTGGTCCCTCGCATCATTTTGCTTTAAATGATTTTGTTTTTTCTGAAAGCGATGAATGGACAACGCCCTTAGGAGAAGTTAAAATTTATAAACCTAAAACAACTAAAGAATTTTTTGAAGCTGCTTTTGAACCAGAACATTCTTTAGAAGTACAACTACCATTTTTACAAACAATTCTTTCCGATTTCCAAATTATGCCAATTTTAATTAATGAAGATGAGGCCGCGCCAAAATTAGCAGAGTTTTTAAAAAAAATTATTGATGAAAATACAATCATTATTATTAGTTCTGATTTAAGCCATTACTATCCTTTGGAAGTTGCCAAGCAAATTGATTTCCAAACCATTAAAATTATTGAAAATAAAGATATTACCAAAAAAGAGTCGATTGAAGCTTGTGGCCGCGCCGGAATCATTAGTTTGCTTCTTTTGGCTAACGATTTAAATTGGGAAACAAAATTAATTAAATACCAGACATCTTATGAAACAACCAATGATGATTTAAATGTTGTCGGCTATGCCAGCTTCATTTTTTATTAATATGTCTCAGCTTAACTTAGCAGAAAGAGATAAAAAATTTCTTCTCAAATTAGCGCGCGAAAGTATTAAATATTATCTAGATCAACAAGATCTTTTAAGTGTTTCACCCGATGAATTGAAACGCTACTCGCCTATTCTTTTAGAAAAATTAGCTACTTTTGTAACTTTAACCGAGTATGAACAATTAAGAGGTTGTATCGGCCATTTAGAAGCTAATCAACCGCTTTATCAAGATATTATTGAAAATGCCGTTAATGCCGCTTTTTTTGATTTTCGTTTTTTACCCCTTGATAAAAAAGAATTAAATATTATTAAAATTGAAATTTCGATTTTAACCAAACCTCAACTGCTTAATTATCGAACTTATAAAGATTTATTAAATTCGCTTCAAAAAAATATTGATGGTATTATAATAAAAAAAGATCTTTATCAAGCAACCTATCTACCCCAGGTTTGGAAACAAATTCCCGAAAAGGAAGAATTTTTAAATTCTTTATGTGTCAAAGCTGGCCTACCTTTTGACATCTGGAAAAAAGAAAAACTCGAAGTTAAAATATATCAAGTCGAAAATTTTAAAGAAGAATAAATATGGAAATAATCAACTTGGATTATTTCAAGAAATTAGACATTCGAATTGCTGAGATATTAGAAGTTGAAAAAGTGCCCGACACCAATAAACTTCTTAAATTAAAAATTGATTTAGACGATGAGAAACGTACTATCATTTCTGGTATTGGCGAACAATATCAACCAGAAGAATTAATTGGAAAACAAATTATAGTATTAGCTAATTTAGAACCAAAAACTTTTAAAGGCATTGAAAGCCAAGGTATGCTTTTGGCCGCTGTTAATAAAAGTGGTATTATTTCCTTATTGATGCCAGATAAAAAAATGCAGCCAGGCGATAAAATTAGTTAATTCCCGCACCTTTCAAGAATTCAAAATATTTTTCATATTCTCTCCTCGACTCTTTAACTACCTTCAAAATATTGATTTATTGTTATACTGTTTATAATTATTTAAATAATTAGGTTTTAAAATAGGTGTATCTTTAAAATGTTGTTGGCATATTCGAATAATTCTGAATTTATTCAATACACAGCTATCCTTGAAAGGTGCGGGATATTCCCTCTTGACCTTTAAAATATCTACATTATAATTTTGAAATAAAAGAATTCTGAATTATTATTTTTTAAATTTAAAAAGGTCGTTTTTTATAAATATTTATGATGGCGATAGCTCTTGAAGATTTACGTATTCTCAATTTTGCTGATGAAGATGAGGATAATGAAGAAGAATTAGAAGAATTAAAAGAAAAGTCAAAAGATGAGGATGAAGAATTTGAAGAAGATATTGATAATGAAGATAATATAAGCGATGATTTGGACTTAGACTTAGATGGGGATTCAGAAGAGAAAGAAGAAGAATTTGAAGACGAAGAATTTTAATTTTTAAAAATAAAAAAACGCCCCGCTCTTTTGATTAATGATCGTGTCTAAAATATTAATCCGTGTTTTTATAATTTTAAAATGCGGAAATAGAATAAGACGTTATTATTAATCAAAAGAGCGGGGTTGGTTTTTTTATTTTCTGTGGTATAATTTTTGTATAATTTAAAATTATAAATGGTTAAAAGATTAACTGATTACTATTATCAATCAAAAATTAAAAAACAGCGTCATCAAGCCAAAAGCAAAAAATTATTTTTTTTGTTTATTTTATTACTTTTTTTAGGAATTGGCGTGGGAATGTTTGGTTATTTATTTTATTTATATCACAGCTTGCCTGATCCGACTAATTTTGGACAAAGAATTTTAAATCAATCAACAAAAATTTATGATCGGACCGGTGAAATTTTGCTTTATGAAATTCATGGCGAAGAAAAAAGAACTTTTATTCCCCTTTCTGAAATTCCCGATTATATTAAAAAAGCCACCATTGCTATTGAAGATGAAAATTTTTATAGTCACCCAGCTTTCGATTGGAAAGCTTTAATTAGAGCAATTTTTGTAAATATAAAAGAAGGGTATTTTGCTCAAGGCGGATCAACTATTACTCAACAAGTTGTTAAAAATAGTTATCTTTCACCAGAAAAAACCATTTCTCGTAAAATTAAAGAAATTATTTTAGCTGTGAAGCTAGAAAAAAATTATAGCAAGGACCAAATTTTAGAAATTTATCTTAATCAAGTTCCCTATGGTTCTAATGCTTATGGCATTGAAGCAGCTGCTCAAACTTTTTTTGACAAAAGCGCAAAAGATTTAACTTTAGCTGAATCAACTATCTTAGCTGCTCTTCCTAAGGCGCCTTCTTATTATTCTCCTTATGGTAACAATCAAGACGCTCTATTTAAACGCCAAAAGTTAATTTTACAAAAGATGCTTAATTTAAATTTAATTTCTAAAGAAGATTATGAGAAAGCATTACAAGAAAAAATCAAATTTACCTATCGTGCCGAAAAAATATTAGCACCACATTTTGTAATGTTTGTAAAACAATATCTGGAACAAAAATATGGAACTGACTTAGTTGAAAATGGCGGATTAAAAGTAATTACGACTTTAGATTGGGATTTACAACAAATCGCTGAAAAAGCAGTATCTGAAGGCGCTAAAAGAAATGAACAACTTTATAAAGGAAAAAATGCATCTTTAATTTCCCAAGATCCTAAAACCGGCCAAATTTTAGTTATGGTCGGATCGCGTGATTATTTTGATGAAAATGTTGATGGTAATTTTAATGTTACAACCGCTCAACGCCAACCGGGCTCAGCTTTTAAACCATTCGCTTATTTAACGGCTTTTAAAAAAGGTCTGACTCCAGAAACTGTTATTTTTGATTTAAAAACAGAGTTTAATCCAAACTGCGCCCCAACCGCCGATCAAGAAAAAGATCATTATGGTTTAGATTGTTATCATCCTCAAAATTTTGATTTACAATTTCGAGGACCAGTTGATTTACGCCATGCTTTAGCTCAATCAATTAATGTTCCCGCAGTAAAAGTTCTTTATATTGCTGGCATAAAAGATACAATTAGTACCGCTCATCAATTAGGAATTACAACGCTTAATGAAATTCAGCGATACGGTTTATCTTTAGTTTTAGGCGGAGGTGATGTAAAACCAATTGATATGGCCCAAGCTTATTCGGTTTTTGCTCAAGACGGTATCCAACATAAACAAACTGCTATTTTAAAAATTGAAGACTCAAAAGGAAATATTTTAGAAGAATATAAAGATAAAAGCGAGCCTGTTTTTGAATCGCAATACATTCGAATGATTAATGATGTTTTATCTGATAAACAAGCGCGTATTGGTCTTTTTGCGCCCGGTAATCTTTTAGAAATTCCTGATTATGAAATTGCTGCTAAAACTGGTACCACTCAAGATTATCGCGACGCTTGGACAGTTGGTTATACTCCTTCTTTAGTTACAGTCGTCTGGGCTGGTAATAACGACTTTTCACCGATGCAAAAAGGTGGTGGGAGTATCTTAGCCGCTGTGCCTATTTGGCACAATTTTATGGTTGAAGCGCTTAAAAAATATCAACCCGAATCATTCCCCAAACCTGATCCAATCAATGTTGATAAACCCATCCTTAAAGGACAATATATAGTCAATTTAAAAATTGGTGACGTTGTTTATCCTCAAATCCATAATATTTTATTCTGGATTGATAAAAATAATCCTTTAGGTCCATCGCCTTTGAATTTTAATGATTCTCAAGCAATGAATTGGGAATGGCCAATTTCTCAGTGGATTTCAAATAATTTAGCTAATCCTCAGCAATATAATGCTAATATTCCTTATCAATATGCTTCTTTTCCCCAAGAAACACCCTCTCAAAATATCGAAATCAATTTTTTACAGCCAAAAAATGGTGATTTTATTAACTTGGGCAATATCAATCTTTCTTTAGAAATTAAATCAAGTAATCAAATAAAATCTCTCCAAATATTTTTTAATAATCAATTAATAAAAGAAGAAAATGTTAATATAGAAGGAACTTATCAAATTCAATTTTTGCCTACGAATATTTTAGATCAAAACCAAATCGAAGTAGTTGCTTGTGATGTTTTGAACTTTTGCCAACAAAAAGATATAATTGTTTTTAAATCAAATAACTAAAAAAGGATTTTAACTTTTTTAATTTGATACCCTTTTTGAGCAAGGAAAAATTTTAATTCTTCTTCAAAAAATTTTAATTCGTTTGCCTCTACCGCATTTGCTACTTTAATTATTAAACTACGGTTATAAAAAGAAATTTCTCGCGGATGAACGCTTTTTAAAAATTGTTCAAAAAATTCCGCAGTATGTTTGCAAATTGCCAATTCATTTATTTTTTTTCTAATCCCCAGTTGATTTAATTTTCTGTTAATTATTTTTTTTATTTCATCCATAATTTAGAGATCAAAAATAATCATTGCTTCCCATTTATCATCGCTTTTTTGTTGAACATAAGCTTCATGATAAGTAACACCCTTAACATCTTTAAAAAATCCTTCAATTTTTACTCCTTTTACCCTACCCTCAATTGAATTTTCTTTTAATTCCTTTATTTCTAATTGATTATAAATTTCTTTGTTTGTCTGAGTCAAATATAAGATTTCTGATAAGAAATCAATCAATAGAGCAATAGAATCAAGAGATTCAATTTTAAATTTTCGCCAGTTTGTTTCTTTACTGGTTTTAATCGGTCCCATTACCTCTTCCATTCCTAATAAAGCATTCAAAAATAAATCTTTAAATGAATTACCCAAAACAAGCATTCGCACATCGGCAGTATGAGGTAAAATCTTAAATTTATTTTTCATTTTTTTTAAAACTTAAGAGTTTTTTGATTTCTTCGCGAGCAACGCGACGATCATCCCAGGGTATCCGTCTCTCATTTTTAACAACCATCACTTGTTCTGATCCTTTTCCGGTAACAATTAAACAATCATCGTCTTTGCATAATTTTAAAGCTTGAGCAATAGCCAATCGACGATCTTCAATAATTTGATAATTTTTATTATGCTTTTTTACACCCTCCGCAATTGCCAACATAATTTTTTTAGGATCTTCATCATAAGGATCTTCGTCAGTAATAATAATTTCGTCACAATATTTTACAGCCACCTCGCCCATCACCGGCCGTTTCCATTTATCCCGACCGCCACCAGTCGCGCTTAAAACACAGATTAATTTATTATCTTTTTTTGTTAAAAATTGTTCTCGAATTGTTTGATAAACCGCTTTTAATGAATCGGGTGTATGAGCAAAATCAATAATCACTTTAAATTTTTGTCCTTCGTTAATTTCTTCAAATCTTCCAGGTATACCATTAAAGTGTGCCATTGCCTCCTTTATTGAACCTAGGGGAACATTTAAAGCATTAGCAGTGGCTAAAGCAGCTAATAAATTATAAAGATTAAACAAACCTTTTAGGGGTGAAGAAAATTTTTGATTATTTAGTTCAAACTCAATCCCGTTTGGCGATAAAGAAAAATGGGTTGGTTTATAAAAATTTTTTACCTTATCACAGTTTTCTTTTTTAATAGCAAAACCAATTTTATCATCAGCGTAGTATTTTAAAAATCTATCTTTATAATCATCGTCGCAATTAACAACTATTTTTTTATCTACATAACAATCTATCTTTCCAATCTGATGATCAATAGGAATATTTTTACGCGGACCCTTTAAAGCTGCAAATAATTTTTCTTTGGCGGCGCAATAATCATCCATTGAATTATTGTGAGACTCTAAATGTTCAGGCTGCAAATTTAAAAATACAGCCACATCAAAATTAATAAATTTATGACGAAATTGTTTTAATCCTTCGGATGTAACTTCTAAAATAACATAGAAGCAACCGGCGCGCTTACTATCGGCTAAAAATTTCTGGATAGTAAAACGACCGGGCATCGTCATTTTTAAATTATTTTCCCAACTTCGTTTATCAATTTTAAAACGCAAAGAATTAATCATTGCTGTTTTTTTGCCATAAGCTTCTAAAAACGCATTTACTAATTCAGTAACAGTTGTTTTTCCTTTTGTGCCTGTTATACCAATAATAATTAATTGCCTGGATGGAAAACCATAATACAAAGCTGCTAAAAAAACTAAAAAATAATGATACCAATTAAATATCGGCTCGGGAATAATTTTTCTCAAAAATTTTTTTATTTTTTTAATCATTTTTTTTCTCACCTAATAATTTTAAAGCTATTTTTAATCTTTCATTAAAGGGCATTTTTTTATCAGAAATTTCTTTAATTACGTTTTTAATAGCGTCTTTATGATAACCCAAATCAATTAAAGCATTCTCTAATTCTAAATCAGCTTCGAGCAATTCAATCATCCCCTCTTCTGATGTAAGTTTTGATTTTAATTCCAAAATGATTCGCTCGGCCGTTTTTCGACCAATGCCAGGGGCTTTGCTTAAAACTTCGGTTTTATTGCTTAAAATAGCTGCTTTTAAATTTTTTACTGAGCTTAATCCTAAAAGCGCTAAAGCTGATTTAGGTCCAACGCCTCCCACTGAATTGAGTAATTCAAAAAATCCCAGCTCCTCTTGAGTTAAAAATCCATAAAGTTCTAAAGCATCTTCTTTAACATTTAAATAAACATATATCCTTATTTTCTCTTTTTTATTAATTAATTGAGTAATAGTTTCAGGATGAGTAAAAATTTTAAAGGCAATATCGCCACTTTTTAGAATAATGGCTTTGGAAGTAAAAAGCATTGGTTCACCTTCAATAAAATACAACATACTTTTTTATTATAAAACAAAAAAATGGTCTATTAAAGTCCAATTAATGACATTATAAGTCTACAATTCAATATACTGGCTTGTGATATCACTATATCTCTTCTACATTTGACTTTCTTTTTGTTTTTTATAAAATATAAAATTATGCCAAATACAAAATCTGCTATTAAAGCTTTAAGAAAATCCCAAAAACGCTATATTACCAATAAACGCAATAAGGAATTTCTTAAAGCTGAAATCAAAAAATATAAAAGATTAATCGAAGCCAAAAATATTAAAGAAGCTGAGGAACAGTTAAAATTAATTTATAAAAAATTAGACAAAGCAGCAAAAACCAATCTTATTAAAAAGAATAAAGCTGCCAGATTAAAATCCCGACTAACAAAAAATTTAAATCTAATTAAAAAATAAAACACCCCGCTCTTTTAAGAATTTAAAAGAGCGGGTTTTTTATTTATTTTTTATTTCTATCTCGGAATAACCTCCTTCCATTTAGGTAAGGATGTAGTATTAATAGTTACTGAATCTGAAGCTGAACCGCCAGGTCCAGAACATGATAAAGTATAGGTAATACTGGATGTTGATTCTGGTTT
>Ga0078972_1007588_pt1 | contig 23944 bp, 23 predicted proteins | sample YelNatPaOPGAMG01_FD_67568 | JGI IMG/M metagenome (GOLD analysis project Ga0078972, IMG submission 67568) | Hot spring thermophilic microbial communities from Obsidian Pool, Yellowstone National Park, USA - OP-RAMG-01 (SPADES assembly) (version 2) | ecosystem: Environmental > Aquatic > Thermal...
TTATTTTGCCTTTAACATCTGCTTGCTGTGTTGTCTCCGCTGTGGCTCCCGCTGCCCGCTTTTCCACTGCCTTTTCAGCTTCCACCAAAAGTTTAACCGCCTCTTGGTGTGCATCGCTTTGCATAGTTGCAAAACAGCCATTATAAGACTTGCGATTACCAGGGTAAGAAAAGCGACGTCCACAACCTACACATAACCATCTTTGAATTTGAGAACCATCAGCCAAGTAGCGAAGGCCGTCTTTGCAAAGCCTTTCACTACCGCATTCAGGACATGCCGAGGGAGCTACAGCCTGCATTAGCCTTTAACCTCTGCATATTTTCCTGTTCTAAACGTCCTTTGCATTTCATCAGAATACTGTTCTTTTGGAATTCTCTTACTTAACTCCATGAACCCTTCATGTGTAAGAGAATAGAGGCATCTAACAGCTTTAATTTCTAAATTCGGCAAATCTCTTTCTGAACCAGGCGAACCCCTGTAAACTATTAGGAAATTGCAGCCCGCGTCTGAACCATGCTCCAGCTTCCCCCCATCATCTATGTTTAACTCTTCTCCATCCACATTGCTTTTTAACAGAATTTCCCAATCTCTATGAACTAATCCTTTGCGTATGAGATTGGTTAAAGCTCTGGTAAACGTAACTTGATATTTGTGCAGTAGCTTTTTCATGGCTTTTTTGCGGTATCTGGAAAGCTCTTCTGGAATATCAGGCTCGTTGATAAATGAGTTGTAGGCTTGTAACAGTTCATACGGGTCTAAACCTATGGTTTTTCTAACGTTTTTGTAGGTATGTTGAACTTCAACATAGGAAAGGCATCTTAATATGGCAAACTCATATTTTCCTATTCTTAATGTTAATTTTTCTGAATTGTTAACATTTAGTTCTTTTATGTCCTCAACAGCCCCATTCATTAGCCTTCAACCCCGTTTGGAGCCACGATTTGCAGTTGGCCCTTTGAACGGTCGAAATAGGCGCAATCGCCAAGCTGCCTAGCTAAGTTTTTAGCGAACAGAAGCGCGTCTTGGTATTGGCTGAAGCTGTTTTCGAAGCGCCAGGGCTTTTGACTTGTCAAAACCATGAAGTTGCGTTTGCACAGGCGAACCCATGTTTTAAACTCTTCTTTGCCCAAGTATTCAATCGGCGAGGCGCTAACGTGGAAGCCTCCGCTTGGGCAACGCCACAACTCAATGCGATATTTCTTACACTCAATCATTTGCCAACACCCCATTTACACGCGTCTTGCACGTTGAAAATCCAGTATTCAGCCTTCAAAAGCTGGACAGTTTTCTGAACGTCTAAGCCCAGCTCTGTAATTTTAGCGGCGAAGGCTGCAGCGTCAACTAAACTGTCGCCGTCTTTGTTTTGCAGAAGCCAAGTTTTCAACTGTTCAAGCTTTTCTTTAAGACTGTTGTCTGGCAACGTTTTAAGACTGTTGTTTGGCAACGTTTTAAGAGTCGTGTCAAGGCTGTCAACTCTGTCAAGGGTTTTTCCTTCTTTAAGTGCCACTTTGATTATTTCATCGTCAGCTTTTTGAACGTGCCATGCTCCGTTACTGAAGTCTCCGCTTCTGGAACTTAAAGTATAGAAAACCCTTGACACGTTTGACAGGGTTGACACGCCTTCACTGTAGCGGACGCCTTTAAATGTGACAACCCGCACGCCTTCAAGTTTCGGCCTATGGTCTATAACCGCGACATGCTGAGGCAGATTCTTGAAAAACGTGTCTTTCGTGACGCATGGAATTTTCCGCACCCTGCAGTACTCCGCGAAAACATTGAACAATTCCTGTTTCGGTATAAACGCGTCTGAATCCGTAGCTAAGCAATCCATTGCGAAAGCGCCTATTGGGCTTGACTTGCGAATGTAGTCTTCGCGGATCTCTTCCGTTGTCTTGCTGTAGCTGAACTGTCCTTTTTGCAGCAGCTTCTTTAAAGCTGGAATAACAAAGTTTAGCAAGCCGCTTAGCTCTTCAGGCGTTGTCAGCTTCTTAAGAATGTGTGGATCAGCCTTATCGTTTGTAAACTGGTTTGGAAACACTACGATTATCCAGCGGCGGAAAAACGCGTCTGTGTCATCGTAGACTTCAGGCACCTTGTTGGCTGAAAACAGCAGCTTTGCATAGTTTTCAAAAGTGAAGCTCTGTTGAAACTTGCGTTCAGCAGCTATTAAGTCGCGCCCCGTAAGCATTTTAAATGTGCCTGTGCGCCACAACGCTTTGTCAGGCAGGTCCGCGTAAACATTGGCTAGCTTATGGTTTAAGTCGGCCTTTGCAAAACGGTTCTCCTCAAGGTCCTGAAGGCTTCTTCCAGCCACGTTTTCTTTGCCAAGAAAAGTTTTGACAAGGTTGAGAAACGTGCTTTTACCGTTGCTTCCTTCACCGACCAGCATCAGCGCTTTAGCAATAAAGTATTCGCGGTAAAGGCAGAAGGCAACCACTTCCAGCAGTATGTCAACGTCTTCTCTGCAGCCAGCCACTTCGCCCAGAAACTTTTCAACCATTGGACACTTGGCGGTTGGGTTGTACTCGACAGGCAGCAGGTTGAAAAACATGTATTCAGGCGAATGCGGCTTAAGCAGCATTGTTTCAATGTCTAAAACCCCGTTCAGCAATGGTATAAGCCGCGGCGGCTCCTCGCCTCTATCCTTGAAGCTGCTTGCTCTAATGAAGTCTATAACCTCGTTAACACGGTTGGTTCTGAACTCTTCGCCAAGCCGAAACCTGCATTCTTCCTTAATCAGCGAAGCCGCATAAGGCTGGTAGTACCCGTCTCGCCACACATATATTTGCTCGTTATCGCGCATAGTGACAAAATGGTATTGCTGCATAAGCTCATCAGCCAGGAGCATGGGGACAAATTTGCCGTCCACAAAGTATTTAGCTGCTGCAGGCGAAGCTCTGCAGTCTGTCCACTTGAACCGTTCGCATTCTTCGCCGACGCAAACCGCGCGAGTTTGAAGCTCGCCCCGCGTGAAATGCCCGTATTTGCCGAAGACTGATTCAACCTGCTGGTCCGTCTTCTCCTCGCTGTACTCCGACTCCCAACTTTTGTTTTCATGGAAAATCTGCATAACGTCTTTTTTGCTGTAGCCTTGGTGTTCCAGTTCGTTTACAAGTGCGACACGTTGGTCATGCGTCAACTCAGCCTTTTCCATAAGTTTTAGGAAGCATGGTCTAACATGCAATTCACGTTTAGTTTTCCGTTCAAGTTTGACAACGCCAACCGCTTTCAAAGCTGCTAGAAACTCAGCCTCTAAGTCATCTATGACTGTAGGTAGGTTATCGTTCAATTTTGTGTAGCCTACGCTTGGATACATAACGCAAAGTTTTCCTTCGCCCAACAACTCCAGCGCGGCGGAGTCATGGTATGTGCTTATGGTTTTAACCGGTTTGCGGCTGAAGAAAATAAGATGCTCGCCGCCTGTAGGCGTCTTTTCTCGGGCCGTTATCCTGAAACGTTTTAAAGCTTGCAGCCCTAATGTTTGAGCTTCAGCAGATGTCTTTTTAACATCGAAGTCGGCGACAGCTACACATAAACCTTCCTTGTTTGGTTTGCCGCATAAAACCGCTACGCCTTCAGCTTTATCCCAGGGCAAACTTTCAAACTCTTCAAGTGTCTGCTCTTGATTTTGCCAATGGCTCCACTGGACCAAAGGCTGTTTACGGACGTCGCCGTTTTCTTCTTTGATAAAAAATATTGGAACAGCAACGAAGCCCTTTTGCCACCACTCGAAAGCAGCAGTCTTCAAAGCTTTGAAGCTCAGAGGTCATCCCACCAATGTCTCTTTATTCGACTTTTCAAGTTAGGCGACAGATGGAAAACTTCCAACGCATCCTTCAGCCTTTGAAAGCGGAGAAGCTGAGGGCTTGTTTTCAAAGCGTCAACACTTCCGCAATCCACGCAATGCAGGTTAAAGATTACGCGGCCTTGGTTGTCAATTAGAACCGCGGTAATCTCGCAAAGGCCACAGTTGGCTTTGCCCCTGCAAGGCGCATGTCGAAAGTTAAAATAGTCTGTGCCTGTATAGCAAGGTTTAAACTCGCCTGAACAGTTGCCGTGATGCAAAAGCTTGCTAGCCATTGCAACGCCTACCCTTGAACAATTTTTTTAATGGCTTGCTCAACCGCTTTTTTAGCGAGGTACTGCTTGCTTTTCGGCAGCATCAGCAGCACGTCATTGTAAAACATTACGACTTCAAGCGTTGGTAGCGTTTGCACCCAGTCTTTAGGCAAGGTTACAACGTAGCTGAACCTTCCAATTTTGAAGATTTTTCTAATTCGCATCGGTGTTTACCCCGTAAACTACGAAAGACTTATAAACAAACAAGTATATAAACTTTATTTACAGGGTAAATAACGAGGGAGTTAAGTTGAAAATAGAGCAAGTAGAGCTTTACAGAAACGCCTGGCAAAGCAGCCTTGAACCAAAAGCCTTAAGCATGGTGAAAATTTGCTGCGCCTTCTACGAAACAGACCTAAAAAACAGGCAGATAGTTGTTAAGCCGCGAAACTTCTCGCAACTTGTTGGTTTGACAGGTATAAGCAGCCGCACCCTGAATAAATGGCTGAAAGAAGCGGAGCGAAAAGGCTTCATACTCAAAGAGAAGCAAACAATGTTCCCGTGCGAAGCAAAGTATAGTTTAAACATGCCGCGCGAGATCCAGACGCTTATGCAAACGCTTTTTGCACGTGACAAATGGTTTGAAACACAAATCGAAGCTGCTGCCAAAGGCTACGCCAACACTAAACAAATAATTGAAAACGTCCAGAAGTTTTCCAATACCTACAACTTATGGGTTAAAATGGATCCTTCATGGGTGACGGAAGCGCCTGAGTTAACTCGCATCTTTCTTAGCGCTTTAGCTTTAATCACGTTTTGGGGTTCATTCTACACAATAAATTCTTTGCCGCGTAAAGAGGCTGAAAAATTTCTAAAAGAAAAAGAGTTGTTGCAGCCGACTGAAAGAGAGCTGCTTGAAAAAGTGCTGCAGGCAAAGACTCCTTAGCATCTTTTTGTTAGTTTAGGTAACCAACTACGGGTTGCAACGGTTAATAGGTTAACCAACCCCTTGCAGGGCACATCCGAAGATGCAGAGTTTGCATTTTCCGTAGATTCTTGTAAAGATATGCCAAGAGACAGGTCTGAAGCGTAAAGTCGTTGCGAACTTACTTTCCGCAGATTAAGCAAATAGAAAGTAAAATTGTTATGGAAGCCCTTTCCACAAAATTTGGTTGCAATGGTTAATAGGCTACTACCCCTTACAGGCCCTTTTTTATATGTGCTTGCAATTGGCAGTATCTCCATAGCCTCATTGTAACCGAAAATTACGCACACATTGGAATCCTTTCTCTCCCCTAAGCAACATTGTGACTAATATGACAAATCATAATGCGCACAATGTTGACAAACGTAACATTGTTAGTAATATCGGAGCCGATAATGTTAACAATGTTGCTTCAGAAAGCAACGTTATTAGTAATATGACAAATCATAATACTAATAATGTGACTAATGCAACAGGTTGTAATGGTCGCAATGTTGGTTGCAGCAGGCTTTAAACCAATCAACCTCTTGCGTTACAACCGTCGTTATAAATTACATTTCCAGCGCGCGCGCAAGCAAGGTAAGACGCAAGAAGAAGCAGCTCAAATCACAGGATTAAAGCAGTCAACCATCAGCAAATCAGAGAGCAAAATAGAAAGCAACATTATTAGTAATATGACAAATCACAATACTAATAATGTTGTTTTCCCCGACCTCCGCACGAAAATCCCGAAAGCCGAACATAAGAAAATCTTTGAACGTTATAGAAAAGGACGTGGTGGTCCTCCCCCCAATGAAATTCGGGATAAAATAGCTGAAGTTACAGGGTTGCATCATGATACTGTAAATTTTTACCTCGATTCAAGTTATAAACAAAAAATCTCCGAGGATATGGTCCCTATCCCGAGAGTTCCAGCTTCTCAAGTTGCAATGGTTAATAGTAGGCTAACCAACCTCTTGCAAGCTATTGTAGATGTAATTTGCAATAAATATAGGCAGGAAGGTAAACGAAAAAAATTTCCCGGTTTTTTGGAGCGCTGTTGCAACAGGAAAAACAGAAAAGGCAAATCATAGACTTGCGCCTGCAATGCTGCACAGTTTAGCCAGGCTTAACTGTGCAGAAATGGGGCTTCAAAACATTTTTATGTTATTGGTGTGATTTGGTGTAAAATGGTGTGGTTCGGTTATGGTAAAAAAGGTAAGGTTAAGCGTTGCTTTGGATAAGGAAGATTACGACTACGTTAAAGAGCTTGCGCAAAGTAAAGGCTTAAGCCTATGCGATGTTGTTAGGCTCGGCTTGAAAGAATGGATTAACCAACGTAAAATGCTAAAACAAGCCTAAACCAACAACAAAGCTGAAAACATAACCAAATCCTGTTTACTGTTTATTTATTTACGTCTCTCTTCTACTCCTATATGGCAAAGTTGAAATCAAGTGAACAAATTCTATGGATTTTCATGTCGACTTCCTTTTATAGAATAAAAGGCAACAGAACATTGCCTTTCTCCTTTCCCACGTTCAAAACTAATACATTATATTAATTAACATATATATACAACACTAACACTGCTACCGCTATTCAACCTTCAACTTTCGCCGCCTCTCTTTCAATCACGTCGGCAGCATAACGTTTTAAATAGTTAAAGCCTGTCTGAAAACTTTCCAAGTCAAGCCGCCTCTGAACCTTAAAAGCTCCTATAAGACTTGAATCCAACTTAACAATGTCGGCTGCAACTGTTTCACGGAACAAATGCGGCCAAACCATAATGCTTAAGCCGCGCACAACGTTGAAAACTTGCCTTCCAGTCAAATGCCTATCCGGGTAAATAATTAGAGACTCGCCAAACAAGCTTTTAACGCTTGGAAAAACAAACTTAGGCTTCGGCTCAAGCTTCCACAGAAAACTAATGTAATCCAATATTGGCTTAACATACGGGTCAGAAAGCGGAATCGCCTTAACGCTTTCCGCCTGTTTACCACGTTTCTGAACAGGCGCGTCTGAAATGTCGAAGCCGCATTGCCTGCAAAACTTTGCCTTTTTAACGTTTTTAACGCCACAGCTAGAACACAGCTTGAAACTCCGCTTTTTCTTTTCAAGCCTAAACATAACGTTCAAAAAGCCTTCTTCCACTTTGAAGTCGCCAAGCTGCAACTGTGCAACCTCGCCTCGCCTTTTGCCTGTTAGCCTCAAAACACAGAGCAAAGCCTTAGCGCGGAGCTTGAAAAACTCAGGCTTCAACTCTTCAGCTTTCTCAAGCATTTCACGGAACTCCTCTTCAGAAACCACAGTTTTACGTTCTTTCCTCATTCCCCTAACAAAAGTCATGTTCTCGCCTCTTTCAAGATTTGTTTTTCCCGCCTATGCACGCGAACCTCAATTACACGGCATTCAGGGTTGTCACACTCGAAGCGGCCACGCTTAACCAGCCGCATTATGCAGCCACACTCTGGACAGTTTAAACTCTTGCTCTTGCTCATTAACCGAACACTTTCCTTTTCCATTCTTCAAACTCGCGGTTTTGAAGCCAATACTCAAGCAGGACCAGGCAGAACCAAAGTAGGAAAAGCACGAAGGCTATGTCAAACCGTTTAAGATAAAACAGGCAGATGCCTGTAAACGTGCCAGCCAAAGCTGTAACAAAAACAAACCATTCATGAAACCCCATATATTTACTCATTCATATCGCCACCTCTTCTGCTTTGGATACTCCTCTTCGTCTTTTCTAGAAAGAATCCAAATTATTATTACCACGAAAAACACGCTTAGAATTACTATGCCTGTTATAGTTGCCGTGTCAAACTCCATGTTCAAGCGCCTCGCTTATATTTTCAAAGTTGCCACGCAAAACGTGATAGCTGCTTCCATCCTTAAGAATTAAAACGTTAGGCAAATGGTCCGCCTTGTTCCCGTTTTGATAGCGGACAAGCACACCTTCCACAGCCAAGTCTTCGCCAACTTTAACGCGGACACGTTTATTCAGGAAGCTGTGGATTAAAGGCAAATTGCTATTTTGAGCTTTCCTTTTAGCTTCGTAGAACCTTTCATAACGCCTCATATCTAAACACATTAGTCTTCACCTCTCAAGTTTAAACATGTATAGAGAAAAAGGGGGAGTTTGCGGGAGAAATCGCCATGAAAAACTGTGCTACCTCACCTCGGCCACATTTGGCGACTCCAAGTGATTCTATTGCGTCGCTGGATTAACAGCATACTTGTTATTTTCGTTTTCGGGTAATAATCAGCCGTTTGTTGCGTTATAAACCCTTATGTAGTTTTGTCAGGTGCTCGCAAGAGTTTCCTCAAGTTAGCTCCTTGCTCACGTGTACTTAATACTGCTTTTTTTACCATATTTCTGCACGTAGCTGCATTTGGTGATTATGTAGATTTGGCATATTCGTGATTTTCAATTCGCTGTGAAGTACCCGTTTAGAAATTGGGTGCGCTTTGACTTATTTTCCTTTTTTTGGTTTAAAGTTCTTTGCCGCAAAAAATGTAGAGCAGGTTGCGTCATCCGCAAAAACTTTAATGCTTGTCGTCTTTGCTGCCTTGCGTTTCCTTTGGAAGATAGACTGCGCGCCGAGCAATGTGCAATTGCTTGTGCAGTATCGCGATTGCTATGAAGCATACGGTTAAAACCATGTGCCTATGCTGTATGTGGTTACAGCCCATAGGGCGATTAAGTGCATGAATCTGAAGGGGAAAAAGGCATTTGAAATTGCAAGAATGAGACATACTGTTGGAAAAAATGTCAGAAGCATGTAAACGAGTATCACTAGGCTTAATCTGTTTCCTACGCTCTCCTTTTTGGTGTAGCCTTTTCCGAAGAAAGCTCCTGCCAGTCGTCCGAACCCGCTGGTGCAGGACTTGCACCTGTAACAGCTACTGCAGCCCAGTCTGCGCATTATAAGGTACACTATGGTTACGACTACAAACAGGTAGATCCAACCATAAACGGCGGAATAAATAAAGATGCTTAGGAAAGCTATGAAAACCCAGAGGGCGAGAGCAAGATTTCCTAAGAGCAGGAAGCGAAATGTGAAAGTAAGTTTTTGGTCGTTCAAATCGTTATTATTCTCCTTAGGTGTACAGCAAGTTGCAGACGTTTATGTTTTACTGACTTAGTTCTAAAGCTGCATACGCATGGCGCTTTCAAGTGGTTCTTAAATCGCTCTCATATTGGGGTGGATGGGGTTGAAGCGCACGTGCACGTGAATGTGTACGTCGTTTTCGCGGGGCGAGAGGTGCGGTTGTAGAAAACCTTTTAACGTATAAAAGCAAAGAATTTAACTGTGAGGAGTTTACATGCCAACGGCGTTTGTGTTGATAAACACCGAAATCGGCTCAGAATCGGATGTCTTGAAAGACTTGAAGAAGGTTGAAGGGGTAGAAGAGGCTTCTGCGGTGTACGGAGTTTACGACATTGTTGCACGGGTAAAGGCTGAAACAATGGATCGACTGAAAGAAATCGTCACTTGGCGGATCCGTAGGCTTGACAAGGTAAGGTCTACGCTTACAATGATTGTTGTTGAAGAGAAGTAACTTCACATTTCCTTTTTCTTTTTGGATTAATTGAATTGGTAGAATCCGTTTTTTGGGTTCATAAATACCAAGAGCCTTTTTCAAATAAAATAGGCTTTTTGTCAAAGTGGCCTTATGAAAAGCGCTAACTGATGTTGAAACTTTATATCGTTTTGTTATATTGTCTGCAGTTGGAGTTGGGCTAGTCTCTGGACAAACTTATCATTCATGTTGGACTGGATGACACGGATTCAACGCGGCGCGGCTGCACCACATACGTGGCTGCGCTTCTAGTTGAAAGGCTCGAGAAATTCCATGTCAGGTGGGTTGATTACCCCAATCTTATACGGCTGAACCCGAATGTGCCTTGGAAAACTCGTGGTAACGGTGCGCTCTGTTTAAGGTTTGAGTGTTGCGCCGAACTTTTGGAGCGGGTTCGTGAGGAGGTGCTTTCCGTGGTGGAGGAACAGGCCGAAATCGAAAACAGGATGGCTGACCCAGGCGTCGTCTTCTTCAGAGGGGAAGGTGTGCCTGCAGACATCGAAGCTTTTGCGCAACGCACGATAAAGGACCTTGTGACGTTACGTCAAGCCATATCGCTGGTCAGAAAGTACGGTGCCGAGGCTTTCGGGTGGAATGTTGGCCGCGGAATTATTGGCGCATTGGCGGCAGTCGGCGAAACTCTGATGGGTGACCATACGTTTGAACTCATCGCGTACAGGCGTCCGGAGAATTACGGTTCAAAACGCATGATCGACGAGGCGTCTGTTTATGAAATGGACTTGGCGACGCAGCCTTTCACGTTTAACAATGTTGACGCTGAAAAGCATAGGGTGATCATAACACCGCATGGACCAGACCCAATTCTGCTGGGTATAAGGGGTGAAACGCCTGAAGCTGTTAAGAACGCTTTCAAACTTGTCAAAACGCTCGAACCTGTTGAACGCTGGATGATCTTCAGGTCAAATCAGGGAACAGACGCCCATTTACAACAGGTATCAACACTAAGCCAGATTAAGCCATACACGCATGTAATCGCTAAGGCATATGTGTCGCGAAATCCATGGATTGTCCCACTGCGCCACGTTTTATTCTCGGTCTCAGATGGAACTGCCGAGGTTGACTGCGCAGCATATGAACCTACGGGGAAACTGCGAAAAATCGCTAGGAAACTTGCAATAGGCGACTACGTTGAAGTCTACGGTGCGGTGCGCAGACCTGAAATTGGAAGACGCTTGACTGTGAACCTTGAAAAGCTAAAGCTTCTTGCGTTGGCGTCTGAGGTCATCCAGCGTAATCCACAGTGTCCAAAATGCGGGCGACGCTTGAAGTCTATGGGGAAGGGGAAAGGTTATCGATGCAAAGCCTGTGGGACACGCGTTAGACATGCTGGTAAAATCAGAGCTGCCGTAGACAGGTGTCTCGAGCTTGGTCTATACGTAACTTCGACGCGTTCTCAGAGGCATTTGACTAAGCCACTTCGAAGGTATGGCTTGGAAAAAACCTGCAAGAAGCCTGTTGTGTTGGTTGAAGAGTGGCATTCCCGATTTTAGGTTTTGCTGAAAGAAATAAAACATGTTTTTCATGACGCCAACCAGGTGGCTAAATGTCCCATTGCAATTTTAATTCCACAAGTCGAAGCTATTGGCATACTGAAGCCTGAATACGTTTATATTTGAAGCTGCGGTAGAAGTGTAGCAGGTGTTATGGCTTGAGCGATATAGTCACGCCTTTGGTTTACCAGCTCGGTGTAGGTGCTGTGGGTGGTTTTGTGGTCGGCTATGCCTTCAAGAAGCTTGCGAAAGTTCTTATCGTTATTATTGGCCTTTTTGTTGCTGCACTTGTTTATTTAGGCGTTACAGGCGTTATAAGCGTGAACTATGACGCGCTGTGGCGGGCAGTGAGTCGGCTTTTGGGTTTAGCTACAGAGGCAGGTTCTTGGTTGGTAGGCTTCTTGTCACTTGTTCCTTTTTTAGGAAGTTTTGCAGCAGGCGCTTTTATAGGCTTCAAACTTGGATAGCAGCGTGGCTATTTGGCAAAATACTTTAAATTCACGTGTGCCGTAGTCCCACCTAAATTGCAGTGTAAAGCCTCAAAGCTTGCCCATGGAGTGTTTGAGTGTGAACAGGTTTCCGCCAGAAGAGTATGCTCTGCCTTTCTTCAGGCAAGAAGGTTTCATAAGAAAACAGTGTCCACGTTGCGGCGAGTTTTTTTGGACTCAGAATGCGGCGCAGGAGACATGTGGTGAATCCACTTCTGACGAGTGCGCATGTTATGGTTTCATCGGTAACTCGCCGACGCGCAGGACTTACACCATCGCAGAAATGCGTGAGCTTTTTCTTTCCTTTTTTGAGAAGCACGAGCACACAAGGGTTAAACCATACCCTGTGGTTGCAAGATGGCGCAACGACATTTACCTGACGCACGCCAGCATAATCGATTTTCAGCCATACGTGACTGAAGGAATCGCGCCGCCGCCTGCTAACCCGCTTGTAATAGCGCAACCATGCATACGGCTCGTTGACATCGCAAACACTGGACCCACGTTTGGCAGGCACTTGACGATTTTCGAGATGGGAGGGCACCATGCGTTCAATTATCCAGACAAGGAAGTCTACTGGAAGGATCAGACTGTGCGGTACCATCATCAGTTCGTTACTGAAGCATTAGGCGTTAAGTCTGAAGAAGTCACGTACAAAGAGGATGTCTGGGTCGGTGGCGGAAACGCTGGTCCAGACGTGGAATGCATCGTCCGAGGTTTGGAAGTGGCCACGCTTGTTTTCATGCAGTATAAAGTTGTAGGTGACGCTTTCGTAAAGCTTCCAATCCGAACTGTTGATACAGGATATGGACTGGACAGGTTTACCTGGGTTTCTCAGGGGGCACCAAGCTGCTTTCACGCCATTTACGGAAGCTTGCTCGACAAGGTGCTCCAGATGGCGGGACTGGAACAACTTGACTTGCACTTGCTTTCGAAAGTAGCTACGTATTCGGGTCTAGTAAGCATCGACAAAAACGCGAATAGACTCCTGTCGAGACGTCGAGTCGCCGCTCTTGTTGGTCTTAGCCTTGAAGAGCTTGATCAAGCATTGGCACCTGTTGAAAACGCTTTTGCGGTGGTTGACCACACGAAATGCTTAAGCTTTCTGCTTTCAGAGGGCATAGTTCCTTCGAACATTCAAGAAGGCTATCTTGCGCGACTGCTGTTTCGTCGAACGTACCGCCTGCTGAAGAGCTTAGGCATACTTGACAGGCTTCACGACATTGTAGAAATGCAGGTGAACTATTGGGGAGACGATTTTCCCCAGCTCAAAGCTATGCGAAACGAGATTCTTGAAATGCTTAAGGTTGAAGCGGAAAAGTTTGAGGAAACCATTAAACGCGGGCAAGCCTTGTTGAAACGTCTTGCTGCAAACTTGAAAGCGCAGGCAGCCGTCTCAATTCCTGAGGAAATGCTTTCGCAACTGTATGATTCACACGGACTTCCTCCTGAAACCGTAAAGCAGTTTGCGGAAGAAGAAGGACTTAGCGTTAATATTCCCGAAAACTTTTACACGTTAATCGCTAAACGGCATATGCACGCAACAAAGTCGTCAGAAGACGCCAGCGAAAAACCTGAAGCACAGTTGAGTGCGTGCGTAGAAGGCTTGCCAGCCACCGAGCAGCTTTACTACGTAGATGCGTACATGCGCGAGTTCACGGCGCAAGTTGTCAAAATCATAGAGGGTGATTACGTTGTTTTGGATAGAACATGCTTTTACCCTGAAGGCGGGGGTCAACCAGCGGACAGCGGCGTCTTAGAAGTTGAGAATGCCGCGGTCGACGTTGTTGACGTGCAGAAAGCAGGGAAGGTAATACTGCATAAAGTTAAGGATTCCAAGCGTTTCCGCGCAGGCGCGACCGTACGTGGTCGCATCGACTGGGAAAGGCGTTACGCACTTATGAAGGCACATACTGGAACACATATTGTTAACGGTGCCGCACGCCGTGTCCTTGGAAATCACGTTTGGCAGTGTGGCACGCAAAAAGGCGTTGATGCTTCGCGTCTGGACATTACGCATTACAGGAGGTTGACGCTGGAAGAAACGCATCAAATTGAACTTCTCGCAAACCAGGCAGTTCTTGCGAACATGAAAGTGGAAACGGCAACGTTGCCGCGAAACGAGGCTGAAGCCAAGTATGGCTTTCGGCTGTACCAGGGTGGTGCAGTGCCGGGAAGAGAGATACGTGTCGTCAAAACAGGCGACTGGGACATCGAGGCGTGTGCTGGAACACATTTGGGCAGCACCGGAGAAATTGGTTTTATAAAGATTCTCCGTACAGAACGCATACAGGACGGCGTTGAAAGACTCGTCTACGCCACAGGTTTGGCAGCGTTACGTGCCGTTCAGAATCAGGAAAAACTGCTCTGGAAGCTCTCTGATATATTGAATGCGCCCGTCGACAAGCTTGGCCAAACTGCGGAGAAGACAGTTAAGGAACTGAAGGAAGCAAACGCCGAGAAACGCCGTCTCATCAAACAGCTTGCGGCAAAGGAAAAACTCGTTGAGACGGGCACTGAAGTCTCAGGCATCAGATTATTTGTGAAAACGCTCGAAGGAATTGATGTCGAACGCATGGTGCAAACAGCAAATGAACTTATAAGACGAGACAAGAGCGCTGTGGCGATATTGTGCGGTTCCAATGAAAAAACCGCAAGACTCCTTGTTGTGGCAGGGGAAAACGCGGTGAAGAAAGGCGTGAACGCCGACGAAGTCGCCCGCGCCGCGGCCAAGATCTTAGGCGGCGGAGGAGGAGGAAAGCCGAATTTTGCTCAGGCAGGCGGTACACGACCAGAGAAGCTATATGAAGCTGTGGAAATGGCAAAGCAGTGGATAAAAGCGCGGCTCGAAGGAACAGGCACCTGAAAGCGTCAATTTTTGACGCGCAAAAGGACGCATGCAAGAAGGATGTAAAATGCTTGTGCCTTGACATGTGAGTAATTCTCTGAAGTAAGAGAATTCGTCGAAAAAAGGCAGAGTCGTTGTGGAGACTACAAGTTTTTAACTCCAAATAATGCTTTATCATTAGTGTGAAGTTGGCACTCGCGTTGCGGAGGCTTAGGGGCGCAAGGCCTTATGAATAGAAAAATCGTTCTGAAGTGAAAGAATGAGCGTAAACGCTAAGGATGCACACGGGCAAGTGTGGGCCGGCTTAGCAGCTTTGTTGGCTACGGCGATGGTTTTTTCTATTGTGTTCGGCGCTTCGCTCGCTGGTGCGCAAGTCACCTTGCCAATTATTGGTTGGACGACCACCGTTACCCTTTTAGTCGTTACCGTTCTGGTTTTGTCTGTCGCCACGTACATTGGGCTTCTCGGGTTGAGGGAGCTTCTTTTAGATAGAAGGTTTTCTGTGGAGTTTCTGATGGCGCTGGCCGCTTTTGGTGCAGTTTATCTTCGTTTCTTTTTTGAAGCTGCAACTGTGCTTTTTCTCTACTGCTTGGCTGAGTATTTTGAGCGTTACATAGAAGTTAGAGCAAGAAGAAGTGTTGAACACTTGTCTGAGCTTGTTCCCGACAGGGCTGTGGTTGTTGAAAACGGTATTGAGAAAATGGTAAACGTTAAAGACGTGAAGCCTGGCATGACGTTGATTGTTTCGCCTGGGAAAAGGATCGCCTTAGACGGCGTTGTTACTGAGGGTGCATCATCGGTTGACCAATCGCTGATTACGGGAGAATCGTTTCCGGTTGAGAGGCGAGAGGGCGACAACGTGTATGCGGGAACGCTTAATATCAGTGGTCCGCTGCTGGTGCGCGTAACCAAGGCAGCTGAAGACACGTTGGTTTCGCGGATCATCAAACTCGTCATGGAGTCAAAAAGCAGGAAAGCCAAGGTTGAAAGATTCGTGGGGCGGGTTGCCCGTGTTTACGTGCCTATCGTCGTCGTGCTTGCTGCGTTCACTGCTTTTGGCATGCCGAGGCTTCTGGGCGGCGCGTTCAACGTTTGGCTTTATCGCTCATTGATGCTTCTGGTGGTTTCATGCCCAAGCGCATTCATACTCTCCGTTCCAGCCACGGTTTTCACGGCAATCACGGTTGCGGCACGTCGCGGTGTGCTTGTTAAAGGCGGAGTGTACATTGAAAGACTAGCCTTGGTCAAGGGTGTGGTCTTCGACAAAACGGGAACGTTAACGCTTGGGACCCCCGTTGTCCATGACATCAGTAGCGTGGATTTGGCAGACGATGAAACGCTACTTTACGCAGCTGCGCTTGAACAGTTCTCTAAGCATCCGCTTGCGCATACCATCGTCCAAGAAGCTGAGAAACGAAAGCTCGACTACAAGCGCCTTCACGTTCGCGATGTTGTTGAGTTTCCTGGGAAAGGCGTTGTTGGCTACGTGAATGACGCGCATGTTGTGGTCGGAAAAATGGCGCTTATGAAGGAGCTTGGATGCGACTGCGAGAGGATCCAGCAGTTCTACGAGGAGGAAGTGCATACTGCTGTGTGTGTAGCAATTAACAAAGCAGCAGTCGCGTCTTTCTGCATCATGGACGAGGTTAGAGAAGACGCTAAACAGGCAGTCAAAGCACTTAAGAATGAAGGCATTTACACGGTTATGCTTACAGGAGACAAAAAGGAAATCGCTCAACAAGTGGCTGAGGAGCTTGAAATGGATGAAGCCCATGCAGAGCTTTTCCCCGAAGGCAAGCTACGCATGCTGAATGAAGTCAGAGCAAAGCTTGGAGTGGTGTCCATGGTAGGTGACGGCGTAAACGACGCTCCTGCCTTAGCCGCTTCGGACGTGGGCATTGCAATGGGAGGAAGCAGGGTTGACGCAGCCGTCGAATCTGCTGACATCATTCTAGTTAAAGACCGACTCACTGAAGTACCTTATATGATTGGTCTCAGCAAGAAAACAATGAAAATCGCGCGTCAAAACATTTTTTCATCGTTAACTGTTAAGATTGCCTTGGGTATCCTGGGATTTTTAGGGCTTATACCGCTATGGTTCACAGTAGCAGCAGGTGACGACGGCGTCACAATGCTCTTATTGCTTAATGCTGTTCGTCTAACGAGATATTCACGGACTGAAAAGGTTTTCAAGCATGGGAGAAATCGCTTCGTTTCAACTTAAAGATTAAATGGAGGTACGTGTTTAGCTCATCGCGATAAGCGATCAATAAATCTGTGAATTAAGAACTTATTTTAAACTCGAATCACGCGTTTTAATGTATTTTTTATGATTGAGTGTAGGAGCGGAACACGTATAGCATGCAAGAAAGCTTTGTAAAAAAAGAAAAAGGATTTGTTGAATGGGTCTTATACTTTCTGGACGTTTGCTGCGACTGTGGCTAGATCAGTTACGTCTATTTTGTAGTTCAAGTTGAAGTCCATGTGTTGGTTGTAGTTTCCCCACCCGACCATTGCACCGTAGGCTTTCGCAAGGCTTGCCACATCTGTCTTCGTTACTGTCGGTGCTGTGTCGTCATCGTTTACCTTGAACATTTTGAACTGCATCCGCGAAATTGCCCTTTGCACATCGCCCTTAAGGTCTTGGATGCCTTCGATGGATAGCGTGAATTTGGTCCATTTGTCGGTTACTTTCAGTTCTCCTGAGACTTCCTTGAGCATTCTCGTGCTTTCGCTGCTTGCTTGAACACTTCTGGTGTCATCGGTTATGACTACTGTGCGTTTGATTGTTACTTTGTACACGTTCCATGTGCCATTAAGGAAGAAGTCGTTATCCTGGTAGTTCAATTCCGTCAAATTGGCTTTTACCAGCTTTGCTGCGTAGAAAGTGGCTTCGTAATCGTTTTCACTCTTGGTTACTTGTAGGTCCCATACTATGCTTGCAGTGGCGGCCTGCCTTGTTGCGTCGTCAGCAAGCAGTGCGGTTCTTGACGTGACTGCAAGTGTTCCATTGCTGCTTTGAGTACCGTTCGTGCGGACTACTCCTGTTAGTCGCACCCAAGTTTGCTGTGTTGGTCGTCCAAGCATGTTTCCGAAGCCTTGACCCCAGCCAATGCCCCATCGGTTTAGAGGATCTGCGTATGCAACGGAGATGCACAATGTGCTTGCTGCGATTATTGCTATCGTCAGTACTTTAATGGCTTTCTTCATTTTTATCCCCCGTTTGCTTGTAAAATGAATTTACAAACATGATTAAAAGCGTTTCTAAGCTTATTTTTACGTTCTAAGCTTTTAAAATGTTTATTTAGGTTTTTAATCGTTCATAGTTGTTCATTTACATGTTTTGCTTGTTTTTCAGAGCCTGAAAAGGTGAATGAGCGAAAAAATGCGACATCGCCATATCTTCAAAAGGTAGCATGATGTAAGAAACACCTCACAATGCGGCGATGTCGGAGCTTTCGAAGCTTAATCTGATATTTATACAGTATTTGTATTGTTACGCTGTAGTTTTTAAATATCTCCGTGAAAAAGTCTTTAGCTATGCATAAGATGAAAACCGTGCGGCTGACAATACTGTTGGTGCTTCTTGTCTTATTAGTGTTTTTGAAGACGGGGCAGTCTGGCGACTTCGTCAAGTATGCTGTTCAGGTTCATGAAGATGGCACAGCTACATGGCAGATAACCCAAGTCCTTGACGTCAACTCAAGCATTGATTCTTGGAACGATTTTCAGGAACGGATTCTGTCGTTAGTTAATGTGGCTGAAAACTTGACAGGCAGGGAGATGTCCATTCTTCAGGAAAGCCTCCAGATGGGAATCACAATTTCGTGGGAAACCAGGTCCAAGACTGTGGTTTACACCTTCACCTGGGTGAACTTCACAGTTGTCAATGGCAACCAGGAAACAATAGGCGATGTTTTCGGTGTCACCGACTTTTTTACACGTTTATACGGCGACGGATCGTTACAGTTAAGCTATCCTGAAAGCTGCGCAGTAGTTCAGGTTTCACCAGTGCCCAACGAGCAGGATAATGCTTCAAGGACCTTTACTTGGTATAGAACAGTGGACTTCATCACAGGCAAGCCTAAAATAGTTTTACGGTTTGGTCAAAGTGAACTTGCCGCGGGACCCAGCGGAGCACTTCTGGCGAGCGTAGGGCTAGGCATGGTAGCAGTTGCATCAAGCATTATGGCAGTTGTCTATTTAGTAAAAAAGCGCAAGGCAACAAAGACCAAATCGTCAGGCGCAGATGAGTTGACACGGGCTGAAAGCGAAGAAAACAAGATTCTTGAAGTTCTCAAAGCCAATGGGCGTCCAATGCAACAGTCTCTAATTGTTGAAAAATGCGGTTTTTCAAAGGCCAAAGCCAGCCAATTGCTGAAAGCGTTAGAGCAGAGGGGGATAGTGAGAAGATATAAAAGAGGACGAGACAAAATAGTTGTCCTAACAAGCAAAAAGGAGGAAAAAACTTGAGGAAACCTTCAAGCATCGCCGTCGCAGCCGTAGTCCTAATAGTCTTTTCAGCTGCTTTAAGCACTGCTTGGCTGGTTCACGGTGCAGCCCGCACGGTTGTGGCGGTTAAGCCCAGCGCGGTGTCTCCACAAGTCGGAGAAGCCTTCACTGTGAACATAACCGTCTCTGACGTGGAAAACCTCTATGCTCTGGATGTGCTGCTAACATGGAACGCGTCGATCCTTAGAGTTCAGTCGGTTCAAACGCTACTGGGCGTGGAGTCTCACTCTGGCGGCGTTCTCCACGAAACACTACCAGACGCAGCGGTCTACATTGTTGAAAATAACATCTCACAAGAAGCAGGCGAGTATCACTTGGTTGCGACTTCGGTTGCGCCAGCCCCATCGTTTAACGGCAGCGGAACCATCGCCACAATAACCTTTACAGTCCTAAGCACGGGTAGGACAGCGCTTATTTTGTCAAGTGAGTTGGCGGATTACAATCCTGAAGGGAGCAACCCGATAAACCACGAGGATGTCAGCGGTACGGTTGAAGCGTTAATACCTGAATTTCCAGCGACTTTTGCTCTTACAGTATTGATGCTTGTGACAGCCACTGTTGCTCTCGTCTACGCAAGAATGGGCAAAAAGAAATAGACTGAAAACGCGATTCACTGCGTGAGAAAGACGGCAGATTCCGGCTCTCTAAGGTTGTTAATGCTTTTTTTTCAAAGAATGAAAAAAATTTAGAGTTTTTCTTGCAGGGTGGGTTTATGAGTGTGGCTAGTCAAATTCGGAGGGCTCTTCAGGTTTTTTAGGCGTCTTCGATGGCTCTTTCTCCATGCCTTTGGCAGCTATGAGGTCGTCGATCTTGAGGATCATGCTTGCAGCTTCAGTTGCGGATTTGATTACTTGCTGTTTGACACGGATTGGCTCGACTATGCGGAGGTCGAGCATGTTAGTGATTTTCCCAGTGAACACGTCGATGCCCGCGTTTGGACTGTGATTGCTTTCGTGCTCTGCACGCAGAGAGACCATTATGTCGATGGGGTCTAAGCCGGCGTTTTCAGCAAGCGTTAATGGTATTGATTCGATAGCGTCTGCGAAGGCCTCGATGGCTAGCTGTTCTCTTGCGCCAACTTCAGCTGCATACTTGCGCAGTTGCCTTGCGATTTCAGCTTCAGGTGCACCGCCGCCAGGCACAATCTTGCCGTCTTCGACAGCATTTCTGACAACGCACAATGCGTCATGGAGCGACCTTTCCGCTTCGTCGACTACGTGTTCAGTGCCGCCTCTCACAACCACGGTTACTGCTCTTGGATTCTTACATTCGCGCACGTAGACGAGTTTATCGTCTCCGATTTTAACCTCTTCAACTGTTTTGGCTTCGCCCAGCGTTTCAGGTGTCAAGTCTTTGAGGCTTGCAATGATTTTTCCACCTGTTGCTCGTGCGAGTTTTTCCATGTCGCTGCTGCTCACGTTTTTGACGGCTAAAATGCCGCGTTTTGCAAGGAAGTGCAGCGCGAGGTCGTCTATGCCTTTTTCGCAGAAGAGAACGTTGGCGCCTGCAGCGCTGACTTTTTCAACCATTTCCTTGAGCATGCGCTCTTCCTCGTCGAGAAACATTTTCATCTGCTCAGGGGATTCAATGTTGATCTTTGCATCGAACTCCGTCTTTTCAATTTCAAGTTTGGCGTTAAGCAACGCAATTTTTGCGTTTTCAACACGCTTAGGCATCTGCGCATGAGCAACTTCTTTGTCGATGACCATACCGCGAACAAGTTCAGTTTCGTCTAAGCTCTTACCGTGTTTCTTCAACACTTTGATAAGGTCTATATCCGCTTTCAGTCTTCCATCAACGTTCTCAACAACTTGCTTGACGGCTTGAACGGCGATCTTAGCAAAGTGTTCTTTCGCAACGGTAACGTTCTTGCTGCCCATCGCAGTCAAGGCTACATCCACAAGTAAGTCTTCATCCTTTAGGCTTACTGGTAGGGCCATGCTGTCGACTATTTCCTGCGCTTTTTCTGCTGCTTTCTTGTAGCCGTCGATTATCACGGTTGGATGAACGTTTTGGTCAAGAAGGTGTTCAGCCTTAGTAAGGAGTTCGCCAGCAAGTACCACCGCAGTCGTTGTTCCGTCGCCGACTTCGTTGTCCTGCGTTTTTGCAACTTCAACAAGCATTTTGGCAGCAGGATGCTGGACATCGAGCTCTTTCAATATAGTGGCACCATCGTTTGTTATGGTTACGTCACCGAAGCTGCTGACGAGCATTTTGTCCATGCCGCGGGGCCCAAGCGTAGTTTTCACCGTTTCGGCAATTGTTCGTGCAGCCATTATGTTGTTTCTCTGAGCTTCTTTGCCGTACGTTCTTCCTGTTCCTTCCTTGAGGACCAAAACTGGTACTGTTCCTGAAGGTACAGCCGCCATACGTTTTCACCTCCCAACTTTTAGGCTGAGAGCGAACTTGCATATGACGAGTTACACGGATAAAATCGGTTAAATATAAATTTATCGCCTGGCAAAGCCGCAACACAACACTCCTAAAGGACATGTAGCGTAAATAATCAGGTTGTAGTCCATGCAGATGTGACGTCTCAGTTACGCATTGTTCTAACGGGAAAAGCCTGACGCATCGCAGTCATTTATGAACATCAACTGAGTTTCGTATCACACAAACTTGACTTTGACTTCTACCCCATTGCGGACACTCTGTGTGACAGTGCAGTAAGTCTCAAAAAGGCTAAGGCAACGTTTAACACGGTTTTTATCCTCTTCGTACACGTCGAGATGGACTTCGACATCGATGCCGGACACTCTTAGACGCCCTTCAGAGTTGCGGTTCAAGTGCGCTTTTACGAGAGTTTCAAGAGCTCTTACGCGGATGCGCGCTTTGTCAAGACAGTACAGCAGGCTTGAGCTCAAGCAGTGTCCGACGGCAACAGCTAAAAGTCGTGTTGGATTTGGTCCTGCCCCTTCACCTATGGGTGGCAATTCGTCAACGATCAATTTTGGAAGCTTTTTCTCGTCGAATTCAACGTTGAAACGGTAGCCCTTTATAAGCGTCAACTTCACAGTAGGCGTTTCACTCATTGGATCGCTCCTCGCCTCTTTGCTGGACTTCGCAGATTTCACGCCAAGTTTTATTCCCTCGGCGCCTTCGAAAAACAGGTAGGTTCGCGTGGAACCGTTTAGTTTGCGAGCAGCGCCAAGTTGAATTACCGTAACAGCCAAACAAAAGGTTCATTAGGCTTCCCAGTCCAGCAAGCGTTTTTCGCCTTCGAGAGTCTTTATGCTGGTCACGTCTTGTGAAACCTCAAGAGTTCCGAGGTATTTCCCGTTTCGATTACGCACTGCAAAGTATCGGATGTATACGAGTCTGTTGTGGAGGTTTATCCAGAATTCAGCAACATTTTTTTCTCCAGCTTTAAAGGATTCAATTATCCTGTTCACTATGTGGATGCTTTTTTCAGGGTGACAGTTCTGCACTTTCCTGCCGATTACGGCTTTGGACCGCACAAAAATTCGTCGGTCAGACCTACTGAAGTATCTGACGGTGTCTTCGGCATCCACGAAGGTTATGTCTACAGGAAGTGTTTCAAGAATTCCTTCAAGCTGTTCCAGCGTTAAGCTTCCTGTTTCGAACTGTATTAGGCCTGCCTGCTGCGTTGTGGAGGCTGGTTTAACGTTCACCGGAGCGGTAACAGTCAGCTCCTTCGGGGTAAAACTGCAGTAGCCGATTTCGTCGAATTCTTCCTTCGCCTGAGACCATTCAACCGCTGTTACAACGTTCAACGCGGTGGGAAATAGTATGTTATTCTCTTTGTAAAAATGGTTAGTAAGCGTGTTCAGCAGAGTTTTTGCGTCTTCCCAGAGTTGCTCCTTAAATGCTTTAAAGCCGAGTTGTTCGCGATTTTTCAACGCGGTGAGCAGCTTCTTCTTTCGCTCTCTTATTTGGTCGTGTTCCATCCACATGATCGCAGGCGGCTCCGTAATTCCGTGCTTTTCGATTAATGGAAAAAGCACGTTTTCCTCTCGAAGATAATGTTTCTCAGAGTTGCCCAGTTCGCCGGCTATATGAAAGATTTGATGTAGCTCTTCTTGCGCGTAGGTTTCATCATTTATCCTGAGAAGCTTGCTCGCAAGCGTGGTGAGCTGTTCAGCTAACTGCAGCATTATACGATGTTCCTCCATTAAGACTTTGATGGGCCGGGTTGGCGCAACCTTCACGGGCTGTTTTTCAAGTTGGTCTCTGAACAAGGCTAAATGCACATCACAAAGTTTCTGCATTTCTTCACGCTTAAGGCCTTCCTTCACAAGTTCCTCCTCGATCTTTGCGATTTCAAGCGAGTCCATGCTTTCCAGAACCTGTCTGAACTGTTCCTTAACCTTCTCTGGTGGCACTCCAGCATGGAGGAGCCGGATCGCCTCCTTAATCATCGATTTCTTGTCGAGTTGCACATGTAATCCTCACTTGCGTGGCGTATCACTGATTTTTTATAATAATAAAAAGTCGATAATAATTCTTATGCATACCTTTTAAAACATATGTTAAGAGAAGAAGCAGGCTTTTTGCGTGCATATAAGGAAGTAAAAGGTTTCAGCTAAAATGTTCTATATTGTTTTTAGGCATGGTCTTTGAATAGAGGCAAGAGTGAACTACCCTACCTTGAAGGGTGAGGGCTTCCTGCTTCAACGGCCAGACTCGATCCCGCGCACACCCACAGCGGAGGTCTCGGCGTATGAGGCCGTTTCGGTATAGCCCGTGTGGAAGGCGGGTTACGGAGGTCTCCACAGGCGTAAATTCGGCCTGTCCCAAGCCTATGCCAGAAAGCATATCGAAAGAAAAAATAAGTATTTCGGCTTTCATCCCCAGCCTGAACGCTTGGGACTTCCCGCCGATAAGTTAAAAAATTATGTCGCAATTCCTCCCACTCTTAAAAGGTGTGAGCTTCCTTGCGACTTGTTTGTGAATACTGCATGGTTGAGCCATGGACATACCGCGTGCGTTTGCGCTGCGCAAAAACCATGTATGATGCAG
>Ga0078972_1006264_pt2 | contig 23940 bp, 20 predicted proteins | sample YelNatPaOPGAMG01_FD_67568 | JGI IMG/M metagenome (GOLD analysis project Ga0078972, IMG submission 67568) | Hot spring thermophilic microbial communities from Obsidian Pool, Yellowstone National Park, USA - OP-RAMG-01 (SPADES assembly) (version 2) | ecosystem: Environmental > Aquatic > Thermal...
AAGGGGTCTCTGTCCAACCTGGAACCTCCTGGCCAGCAATTCCAGAACACCTAACATCCCTTCCAGGTATATCTTCCTCTTCTTCCCCACCGTAGCGGTGTTGCGCTGCTCGTGGGCATGTGCCACTTCCGCTCCCCATAACACTATGAGCCAGCTCACATATATCCAGACAAGAAACACCGGCAGTTGCGAGAGGGCACCGTATATAGCGTCATACCTAGCGACTCCGAACTGATAGCGGATGTAAGCCCATTGGGCCAACTGCCACATGACCGCCGTGAATGCAGCACCAGTCATAGCAGAGCCCATCTTCACCTTGGTATTGGGGACCAGCGCATAGCACACCCCAAATGCAATCCACAGGATCAAAAATGGGCTGAGCTTGATGGCCAGCCGATATGCTCCAGCCAGGATCCATACGGACTCCATCCGCTGGACGAAGCCGGGACTATTGAAATAAGCCGTGAGACTTAGTGCCAACAGGCCGCTCAATGGCGCGAGCACGAGGATGCTCGCATAATCTGCCAGAGTTCTGAGCCATGGCCTGGACCTCCCGACTTTCCATATGGCATTGAGGGAGTTCTCCATGGTGCGCATGGTCATTACCGCTGTCAGGAGCAGCCCTATGGTTCCCAGAACACCCAGGGAGCTGGCATTGGTTCGGTCCACGTATTCCATTATCCTGTCTATCACTTCCCTGGAGGCAGGGGTGAACTTCTCGAGAAGAAGCATCTCGAGCCTTCTTTGAAACCCGAGTCCTTTGAGGACGGCAAATCCTATGGTGAGGAAAGGAACGAGGGAGAGGAGACTCGTGTAGGTGAGAGCCGAGGCCCTGAGCAAACACTGGTCCTCCATGAACCCCGTAAGCGCTACCCTGCATACTCTGAGGAGTTGCTCCAGAAATCTGCCCAGAGGACCGAAAAGCTTTTCGTTCCCCCCTTTTAAAGAAAGCCGAAACTCTTTCTCTTCCACCTTTGGGGCTCCTCCTGGTGGGAAGGACTACTTGTGTGCTCGGACCAGAGATTCTTGAAAAATTCTCGAGCGCCTTCCGCGTTGTATGTGACCGACTTTGTGCTATATTATGGGAAAAAACCCCAAAGGCCAAGGGAAGATGGAACGCGAGAGCCCGGGGCTCAAAATTGGTTGAGAAGCTAGTCTCCCGAAGGGAGGATCTGGAAATGCCCATTTACGAGTTCCGCTGTCTTTCGTGTGGAGAGCTTTTCGAACTGCTTTTCGTCTCCACAAGCGAGCCCATGGAGGTTCGCTGCCCTCACTGTGGCACCGAGGGAGGCGAAAGGGTGATGAGTGTGGTGCAGAGCCACGGCAGTCAGAAAGGCGGGTCCCAACCCCAGCCAGTTACCCGCTCTTGCCCTGGAGGAACTTGCTCCAGCTTTACCCTCCCAGGACACACTAAGTAGGACTGGCACGTTTCCCAGAGGGAACCTGCCCTTTTTGGAATCTCAAGGCATCCGGAGGTGGCGCATGAGGGTCCTCATAACAGGAGGGAGCGGTTTTGTGGGATCGCATCTGGCCAAGAGGTTGCGCGAGGATGGCCATCAAGTCATCATCCTCACCCGGAAGGGATCTGGGGGAGCTGACTTCTTACAGGGAGATCCCAAAATCCCGGGAAAATGGCAAGAGGAGGTCGCGAAATGCGATCTCCTAGTCAACCTGGCAGGGGCATCGATTTTCGGAAAATGGACCCCCCAGTACAAGGAGGAGCTCAGGCTCAGCCGAATCCTCACCACCAGGAACTTGGTCGATGCCATTCCTCAAGGGGCCCGGGTGACCCTCATGAGCACTTCTGCAGTTGGCTACTATGGGTTCCGCGGTGACGAGGAGCTCGACGAATCATCCCCTCCTGGATCGGATTTCCTCGCAAAGCTGGCCGTTGACTGGGAGGCTGAGGCCCGGAGGGCTGAGGACAAGGGAGCCAGGGTGGTCATTATGAGATTCGGGATAGTTCTTGGGGGAACAGGTGGCGCTCTCCAACAGATGGTCAAACCCTTCAAGTGGTTCGTAGGGGGGCCAATAGGGAGCGGGAGACAGTGGTTTTCCTGGATCCACATCGAGGATCTGGTCGAGGCCATCTATTTTCTAGCGAGCCTCGATGGCGCATCCGGGCCCTTCAATCTGACCTCTCCCAACCCCGTGAGAAACAAGGACTTTTCGAAGGCCCTTGGAAGGGTTTTGGGGAGGCCGGCCTGTTTCCCAACCCCCGGCTTCATGATAAAGCTCGTCCTCGGAGAGTTCGGCTCGGTGATCTTGGAAGGCCAAAGAGTCCTGCCAAAGAGGCTTTTGGAGGCGGGCTTCAATTTCAAGTATCCAAAGGTGGATGAGGCCCTGAAGGCTGCCCTGAAGGCAAGAAGACCTTGAGGGGCCACTCTATCCCATATGCGAGAGACCTCATTGCGAGGTGGAAGCGAGAAATGGACGCTCAAAAGGCAAAAGCCTTCCTGGAGCAGGCGAAAAGGGAACCTTTTGCGAGAAAGCTCGGATTGGAGCTACTCGAGGTGAGAGAGGGTTATGCGAAAGTGAGGATGATCGTAACCGAGGATATGGGAAACATGTTCGGAATGTGTCATGGAGGGGCGATATTCTCGCTCATGGACGAGGCGTTCCAGGTTGCCTGTAACTCTTACGGGACATGGGCTGTGGCACTTCATGTGGGGGTCTCGTACCACTCCCCTCCACAACTTGGAAGCACTCTGCTTGCGGAAGCCCACGAAGTGCACAAGACCAAAAGGACAGGCCACTACAGGATAGAGGTCAGGGATGAAAAAGGCGAGCTCATAGCCTCATGCCATGCCATAGCCTATAGAAAAGGCTCCCAGATACCCTTTCTCGAAAAGGGTCCACCAGAGTAATGTCGGGCCCCAAAACTCGTGAAGCCTGGAAAGGCTTGAAAGAGGGGGATCCGCTTTTGGATTTGTGGAAAAGAGCGCCTGAGTGAGGGCGGAAAGCTCGCATCGCGATTTTGGACCAACCTTTTCGTCTTGCACCATCCTGGTTTTCTTGGCAAAACTCCCTTTCTCCTGGGGGCACAAGTGAGAGCCTCCTTAGATCATCATGTATCCGGCAAAAAGTTGAATGATTTGAGGGAGGTGATTTCACATGGATCGCTTTCCTACCCCTAGCGGGCTAACTCCTCGAAGAGACGAAACCCAAACCCCCATTTCCCCCCAAAACTGATAACCTCTTGGAGCGCAAGTGGGAAGGCCCAAACGTGAAGGGAGGTCCACCTCATGAAGGAGTAGAGAGACCTTTTCGTCATTAATGCAGACAGGAACTGACTCCCTTAATTTTAGCTCGCTTTTGACCCCGAATGATCTGTCCATCCCTTCTCTGAGCTCCCCAAGCCTCTCTAGAAGCCTTTTCCTCACATCCTCAGAGAGCGCCCTCACGGTTCCTTCCAACTCAGCCACCTCTGGGATCACGTTTCCCACGGATCCTGCCCAAAATTTGCCGATTGTCACAACAGCCGGCTCCGTTGGCTTTATGTTTCTGCTCACCAATGTCTGAAGGGCGCAGACGAAGTGGGCTCCCGCCACTATGGGATCCACTCCCTCATTTGGCCTGCCTCCGTGGGCCCCTTTTCCTCTGACGATGAGGGAGAACGAATCGGCCGATGCGTGGCTCGGTCCCCTGAAGAGCCCCACGAATCCAGCCGGAATATCAGGCACCACGTGGCATGCCATGACTAGGTCCACTGGAGGGTCCTCTAGAACCCCCCTCGATATCATCTCCCTTGCCCCACTCACCCGCTCCTCTGCTGGCTGGAAAAGAAAGACTAGATTCCCCTTCATATCCGGTCTCCATGGAGATGAAACTACAGCTCTAGCCACCCCCAGCATTATTGCCGTGTGAGCATCGTGACCACAGGCATGCATGACTCCAGGGACCTGGGATCTGTAAGGTACTTCGTTGAGTTCCTCTATGGGAAGTGCATCCATGTCCGCCCTGAGGGCCAGGGTCGGGCCTCGGGAGCTTCCCCTTAGGATCCCCACTGCTCCCGTCATGTCCTCCCACTGCCTCACTTCAAGACCTAGCTCCTGGAGAATCTCCGTCACTATTTTGGTGGTCCTAACCTCCTCGCCCGAAAGCTCGGGGTGCATGTGGATGTCCCTCCTCAGGGCCACAACCCATTGAGCAAGATCCCCTTCCATCTCATCTCCTCCCTCAGCTTCGCTCCTAGGGCACTCCTGGCCGCATCCCGGGAATCTGGTCTCCCCAAGAATCTCGCCTTTTGCCCCTAGGCTTTGTCCAATTTGAAGTGCGACCGAGGATGCCAGACCTTTCCCCCTGGCATATGCTCGAGCTTTGCAGAAAGACCCCTTCGACACTCAGAGGATCGTCTCGCCCTCCCCGTCGCGGGCAGAGATTATCTCCCTCGCAAGAGGGTCCTTGCCAGGATCTCCAGATGATCATCTCCTGTGGCAGGCGACCCAGTGGCCGCCTCCCAGGTCCCTGAGAAGGGGTTCCTCCTCCCTGCACACTGAGATGACCTCTGGGCAGCGCGTGTGGAATCTGCAGCCGGGAGGCGGATTCAGCGGGCTCGGCACATCCCCGGCAAGCAGTATCCTCTCCTTCCGATACTCCGGATCTGGTATCGGGACTGCGGATAGGAGTGCCTGAGTATAAGGGTGGCTGGGACTCTGGTAAAGATCCCTGTCCGTTGCCAGCTCCACGATCTTCCCCAGATACATCACCGCGACCCTGTCGCTTATGTGTTCCACCACGCTGAGATCGTGGGCGATGAATAGGTAGGAGAGCCCGAACTCCTCTTGGAGTTCCACGAGCAGGTTTATGACCTGGGCCTGGATGGAGACATCCAGGGCAGAAACCGGCTCATCGCAGACGATCACCTTCGGGTTCAAAGCCAAGGCCCTGGCAATTCCGATCCTTTGCCTCTGCCCCCCGCTGAACTCGTGGGGATAGCGCCGGGCTTGCTCCGGCCTGAGACCAACCCTCTCCATTAGATAGGCGACCTTCCCCATGAGCTCACCTCGGGAGAGTCTTTCATGGTTTCTCAAGGGCTCGGCTATTATCTCTCCCACAGTCATCCTGGGGTTGAGGGAGGAGTAGGGATCCTGGAAAATGATCTGCAACTTGGAGCGGACCTTTCTCATCCCCTCTTTGTCCAGCTCCAGAAGGTTTGTCCCTTGAAAATAGATCTCGCCACTTGTGGGCTCTATGAGCCTCAGGATACACCTTCCCACGGTCGTCTTCCCGCAGCCGCTCTCCCCAACGAACCCGAGGGACTCCCCCTCGGCCAGCTCGAAGCTCACCCCATCCACTGCCTTGACCCAACCGGTAGTCCTGGAAAAGAGTCCTCTCCGGACGGGAAAGTACTTTTTCAGGTCTCTTATCTGAAGCAGTGCGCTCCCCGATGTGCTCAAGCCCATAGCCAGCAAAGCACCCTCCGCCTCTGCCCCATCTCGACCATTGGCGGCTCTTCCAAACGGCAGATGTCCATCATCCTGTGGCACCTGGGATGGAATCTGCATCCTCTTGGCATCTCGAAGATGCTGGGCACTATCCCGGGGATCTCCTGAAGTCTCTTCTTCTCCATCTTGAACTTTCTTCCTATGACGGGGACAGAACCCAAAAGACCCTGAGTGTAAGGATGGAGGGGCTCCGAGAACAATTCCCTCACCGGAGCCTCCTCCACCACCTTCCCCGCGTACATCACCACCACTGTTCTAGCCATCTCCGCTATGAGACCCAGGTTGTGGGTGATCAGGATAATTGATGCGCCGATCTCTTCCCTGAGTCTCTCCATCAAGTCCATGATTTGGGCCTGTATCGTGACATCCAGGGCTGTGGTTGGCTCGTCAGCGAGGAGGAGATTGGGATTGCAGGAGAGGGCCATGGCGATCATGGCCCTCTGTCTCATACCGCCGCTCAGCTTGTGGGGATAGTCCTTAGCTCTGGCTTCAGGAGATGGTATCTGCACCCTGGCAAGCATCTCCACAGCCCTATCCCATGCCTCCTGGCGACTCAATCCCTGATGCAGCACTATCGCTTCCGCGATCTGCTCTCCTATGGTGAGGAGAGGATTGAGGGAGGTCATGGGTTCTTGAAAGATCATGGAGATAGCTCCACCCCTTATCTTCCTCAGCTCATCTTGGGGCAACTCGAGGAGGTTCTTTCCCTGAAACTCTATTTCCCCCTCCAGCTCCGCAGGCGGTGAGGGAAGGAGTCTGAGAATGGACATGGCCGTGACACTCTTCCCACATCCGCTTTCGCCCACAAGACCCAAGGTCTCGCCCTTTTCCACGAAAAAGTCCACCCCATCCACTGCTGCTGCCACTCCCTCGTACACCCTGAATCTCACCTTCAAGTTCCTGATGGAGAGGAGATGGTCCCCACTCATATCTTCGACCTCGGATCCAGGGCATCCCTTAGACCATCCCCCAGGAGGTTGAAGCCCAGCACAGCGAGGAATATGGCCAGGCCAGGAAATGTGGCGACGTGGGGGGAATTGAATATGTAACCCCTTCCGGACCCCAGCATGGCCCCCCATTCTGGGGTGGGAGGCTGTACGCCTATCCCCAGGAAACCAAGCCCCGCTGCAAACAATATGGCTGTGCCCATCCCCAGGCTAGTCTGGACGATTATGGGGACCATCACGTTGGGAAGGATGTGCCTTCGAATTATCCTCAGGTCTGGGGTTCCCACTGCTATGGCTGCCTCCACGTATACCTGCTCCCTCACCGAGAGGACACAGCCACGCACCAGCCTAATGTAAATGGGCACCATGCTTATTCCAATGGAAATGACCGTATTGTTGATGCCGACCCCCAAGATGGCAACGAGGGCCAAGGCCAAGAGGAAGCCTGGAAATGCAAGGAGCATGTCAGTTATCCTCTGAAGAATGAAATCCACCTTCCCACCGTAATAACCGGAGATGAGCCCCAAGGGCACCCCTATGAGGAGCCCCACGGATACCACACCGAGGGATATCATCAGGGACACCCTGGAGCCATAGATGATCCTCCCGAGGATGGACCGGCCCAGCTCGTCAGTTCCGAGGGGATGTTCCCACGATGGTCTCTCCAGGGATCTCATCAAATTCGGGGTTGAGGGATTCCCAGGATACAGAATCGGGGCGAAAATGGCGGTCACCATATAGCCCAGTATGAGGATCCCTCCGAAGACCGCCATCTTATTCCTCAGGAGCTTAGCCAGGCCCTTTCGGAATTGGCTCTGAGTTCCCGATGGAATCCCTTCGGAGGATGACCTTCCCCCTTCCGGGAGCTTGGCGGTTTTCTCTTTTCCCGATCCCATCTGAACCCTTCTTCCTCAATCGTAATGGATTCTCGGATCGACCCAGGCGTAGATGAGGTCCACGATCAGGTTCACCAAGATGTAGAGAAGGCCGAAGATCAAGATGGCTCCCTGGATCATGGGATAATCCCTTGCCAGAATGGAGTCGACTATGAGCCTCCCCATGCCCGGCCATGCGAACACGGTCTCAGTGAGGACAGCTCCCCCCAAAAGGGAGCCGAATTGTAGACCGACAACCGTTATTATGGGGATGAGGGCATTGCGTAGGGCATGCTTTATTATTACCACCTTCTCCATGAGCCCTTTGGATCTGGCCGTCGTGATGTAGTCTTGGGAGAGCACCTCCAGCATGCTCGATCGGGTCATCCTGGCTATGAAGGCTACGACGAAGGAAGCTAGGGTCACTGTGGGCAAGACCACGTGCTTCCATGTGCCGATTCCCCCAGCGGGAAGAATCTGAAGGGTGACGGAGAAGACCACGACCAACATCAGTCCAAGCCAGAAGACAGGCATGGATATCCCAAACAGGGAAAACGAGGTGACGAGATAGTCTATCTTGGTGTAGGGCCTCACTGCTGCTATGATCCCGGCGGGAATGCCGATGAGACATGCCAGGGTTATGGCCGTGGTGGCAAGGAGAAACGTATTGGGCAGTCTGGCCCATATTTCCTCCAGGACTGGGTTCTGGGTGCGAGCAGACCTGCCCAGATCCAAAACAGCCAGCCTGCTTATGAACTTCGCATACTGGATGTGGATGGGCTGATTTAGCCCCAACTGAACCCTTATGAGCTCTATGTCTTCTGGGCTAGCCATTTGACCGGCCAGGACAAGGGCTGGATCCCCTGGCAAGGCCCTCAGCATGACGAAAAGGAGAAGGGAGATGCCTATGAGCACAGGAATCGTTGAGATCAACCTTCTTATGGTGTACTGAAGCATGAGAGGGCTCTCTGTCTCTCAATACTCAGGTCTTCACGGGGGACATTCTCAGGGCTTCCGGCCTCGCACCCCCATTTGGACTCGCACCTCTTGAGCCTACCCCCGGGCGGCTCCCAACCCCCAAACTCCACGATCTTGCAAAGCGCCTTCTCCACTCAATCATGGCCTCCTTATCCCCTGTGATCTCGGGACCAATCCTGCGAGATGTTGGGGAGGGCCCCAATCTCGCCCTTCATGGAGCCCTTACCCATCTCCGAGCTGAGCTCGATGTCATGGAATCCATTCGCCCCATCCGCCCAGGGGCCAATCTCCAAAATCATTTCATGGTCACGTACTGGGGGTAGAACTTCTCCGTTGGGGTTACGATCAGCCCCTCTATCTTCTTCGTGTATGCTATCACGAACTTCTCTATATGCAGCCAGAGCCAAGGGCAATCATCCCAGATGATCTTGGAGGCTTGGACCAAGAGCTCCTTTCTCTTGGCCGGGTCTTGCTCCAGACGGCTCTTTTCCATTATTGCATCGTATTCGGGGTTGGAATAGAAGGCGGAGCCCAGGCCCTTCGGCGGGTAGACCGCGGTTGTAAATTGCCCGTACAGGGCCATATCCGCATCCATAATGAGGGGGCCCCAGCCCAGAAGCACCATGTCGAATTCCGACTGCTCGAGAGGTTTGTACACAGTGGACATGTAAGTGGGCCAGTCCATCACCCTGAGCTCCGTCTTCACCCCTATGGCCTGGAGTTGGGCCTGGATTGCCTCCGCAACCTGGGTGTCAAAGAGATATCGCCCCTGGGGACTCCCCATCTTGACCACTTGATTGAAGTCCCAGCCCGCTTTCCTCAATAGCTCCTTCGCCTTCTCTGGGTTGTAATCGTACTGGGGCTCCATCTTGGCATAGCCGAAGAGAATGGGGGAGACGGTCCCGTCCATGACCTCTGCGGTGTCGAACAAGATCTTCTTGACTATGGCTTTCTTGTCAACGGCGTAGTTGAATGCCTGCCTCACGAGCTTGTTCTTCATGAGGGGCCTGTCGCATCTGAGGGCCATGAATATGGTCCTGGTGCTGAGGGGCATCTCCACTTTCAGGTTTGGATCGGCCTTCAGGGCTGCCACATTGGCTGGGGACGGCTTGTAGCAGATATCTATCTGACCCGACCTCAACATGGCCTCTCTCGTCGCTACCTCCGGCACCACCTTGAAGGTGAGCTGTTCCACAGTGGGCTTGGGCCCCCAGTAATTCTCGTTGCGGACGAGGACTATCCTGTCGCCCTTCACCCACTCCTTGAGCATATAGGGACCTGCACCCACTGGATTCTGCCTCACTTCCTCCCCATACTTCTCCAGTGCCTTGGGGGAGATGGGCGATACAAGGGTCATTGCTAGGGTCTGGGCCAAGGGCGCAAAGGGATAATGGAGCTTGAGCTCTATTGTGTGATCGTCCACCACCACGCACTCTTTGACCATGGTTATGGCGAACCTGAGAGGCACCTTGAGCTTGGGATCGAGGGCTCTGTCGAAGGTCAGCTTCACCGCCTTTGCATCCAGGGGTGTGCCGTCGGAGAATTTGACCCCAGGCCTGAGCTTTATGGTCCAGGTGAGACCATCGGCGGATGTCTTGTACTCTGTAGCCAGTCTGGGCTCCAATTTTCCTTCCGGCGTTGCGAAAAAGAGGTTGTCGAAGATGAGATCACATATGTTCTGAATTAAAGTGGTCGTCTGCTCCTGAGGGTTGAGGGTGTCGGCATCTATTCCTATTCCTATGGTGAGGTTCTTGATCTGGGCCCAGCTCCACCCTACCCAAATACCCAGGAAAAGAACCAAGGAAACCGAGATCCCCATTAAGATCCTTTTGCCCTTGATCATGGTTCAAGCCTCCCTTTCCCTGATGGCTAATCCACCAGGATGTCTCGAAGAATATCCATGGGGCCCCTTCCCAAGACCCGTCCTTCATAGGCAGAGGGCAGGGCCCTCTGCCTTCCGTGGATCCGCGGGGCTTACTTTTTCATGGTCACGTAAGTGGGATAGAAGGTCTCATACGGGGTTATTATCAGGCCTTCGATCTTACTATTGTACGCGAGGAGAAACTTCTCCACATGCAGCCATATCCACGGGCAATCATCCCACACTATCTCCGAGGCCTTCTTGAGAAGTTCTTTCCTCTTTTCCGGATTCAGCTCCCTTCTGCTCTCATCCATTATCTTGTCGAACTCCGGGTTCGAGTAAAAAGCAGAGCCCAATCCCTTGGGAGGATTCACACTCGTATGAAACTGGCCGTAAAGCCCATAATCCGCATCCATTACAAAGGGACCCCAACCGAGAAGGAAGATCTCTAGCTCCGTCTCCTCGAGGGGTTTCTGAAGTCCTGCCACGTACGTGGGCCAGTCATAGGTCCTCAGCTCCACCTTCACTCCCAAGGCCTGAAGGGATGCTTGGACATATTCCGCGATCTGTTTGTCGAAGAGGTACCTTCCTTGAGGGGTTCGCATCTGGATGGTCCTGTTGAAGTCGAAGTTCGCTTTCTTTAAGAGTTCCTTTGCCTTCTCTGGGTTGTACTCGTATTGCTTTTCCATCTTGTGGTACCCCCACATGATTGGGGATACTGGCCCTTCCATGGGCACGGCGGTGTCGAAGAGGATCTTGCTGACTATCGCTTTCTTATCCACCGCATAGTTGAAGGCCTGCCTCACAAGCTTGTTAGCCGTCGGCCCCTTCTGGCAATTCATTCCCATGAAGATGGTCCTGGTATCCAGAGGCATCTCCACCTTTATCGCTGGATCCGCCTTTAGGGCAGCCACATTGGCAGGGGATGGCTTGTAGCATATGTGGAGCTGGCCTGCACGCAACATGGCCTCCCTGGTAGCTGTCTCCGGGACTATCTTCCATGTGAGCTGGGCAACCGTGGGTTTCTTCCCCCAGTAATTTTCGTTTCTCACCATCACAATCCTATCCCCTTTGACCCATTCCTTGAGCACATATGGGCCAGCTCCCACAGGATGCTGTCTCACATCCTCACCGTATTTCTCCAGTGCTTGGGGGGAGGTTGGGGACAACATCACCTGTGCCAGATTGTACGGAAAAGGAGCGAAAGGATATTTCAGCTTCACCTGAAAGGTGAGGTCGTCCACGACAGAGGCACTTTCTATCATGGAGAGGTAATATCTGAGGGGGACCCTCTTTGCCGGATCCAGGGCCCTATCAATGGTTTCCTTCATGATCTTCGCTGTGAGGGGGGTCCCGTCCGAGAACTTCACCCCTGGCCTCAGTTTCACAGTGTAAGTCAGCCCGTCTTCCGAGGCCTTGTACTCGGTTGCAAGCCTCGGCTCCAACTTGGCATCTGGGGTCTGGAAGAAGAGGGTGTCGTGGATGAGTTCGGCCATGTTCATTATGAGGGAGGTAGTCTGCTCCTGGGGATTCAGCGTGTCCGCATCCACCCCTATTCCTATGATGAGCTCTTTTATCTCTTCCTGGGCACGGATATCTGAGGGACCAAAACCAATACCGAGATAAACTCCCAAGATAAGGATCGCCATTCTTCCAACGAAAGTTCCCTTTTTCATGCTTCACCTCCTTATCGTATTTTGGACCCGAGGACCCTCCTCGGGCTTGTCCCGGTTAAATCTTTCGTCAGACTATGAGGGCAAGAGAGCGATTTCCACTGGGTGAACCATTCGCCCTGTGATTGCGACCTTCTTTTTTCTCACAACTCCGCAAAATCGTGGCGAAGGCCAACTTCGAGACTTTGTGAGGATAACCCATCTTCCTCTGGGACGTCAACTTGATGCATGGAGGAAGCTCACGGAGATCCTTCTCGCCCCACATCCCAACGTGGCCAATTCACGGTAAGCCTCGGTGGACGGGGATCTACCTTGTCGCCATTTGAATTTTTGAATTAAGGATAGCACCTCATGTGGCCGAGGGAGCATCTCCAGCTTCGATTGTTAAGCCCATCAATTTCGTGGGTCGAGCATCTCATCACCTTCGGGACATTTCCAGTCAAACGGAGCCATATCCCGAACCGACTTCCAGATTGCTCTTGGAAAGGATCAGGCCTATGTCATCCATAGGAGCCCCTTTGTAACTTCATCTCTAACAACGGCAGTCACGATGGACGGGAATCCTGCCCCTAAATGCGGACTCGCCCAATCCCCGGATCACCACGGCCCCTTTTCTGAGACTCGGACCTGAGGTCCAGGGCCTTTTGGAGATGTTGGGGGCGGGGAAAAATACGTCCCCCAAAGAATGTCCTGGATCCCTCAGGCCGCTTTCCCTCGGACCAAAAGGTGCTCTCTACAGATGCGCCTGTGAGTGAATGTGAGGTAGCACAGGCCCAAGAGGAGCCCACCCGCTACAATTATTGCGGAGGTCCGGTCCAAATAGAGTAGCACCCCGAAGGAGACCGCAGCTACAACTAGCCGCAACCCGAGATCCAGAACTTTCTTCTCGGCAGACCTCCCGAACATGGAAAAACTCACGCCCCAGCATCCCACGGCCACAAGCATCATGTCCAGGACCTGTCCCCAACCGGGCTTCACCACCAACTGGGACCTCACAAATATCGCGAAGGTCATTAGGGTGATGGGAAGACAAAGCCTCAGGGCCTCGTACATGGTCCTCATGAAGGAGGCCTCTGCGATGCGGGCCGATACTGCAGCGGTCAGGGATGTTGGAGGGGACAATTCTCCCCAAACGGCCAAAAGAAAACAGAAGAAATGCGCGACCCATGGATCTATCCCCAGCTTTCTCATGGGGTCAACTATGATCACGGCCAGGACTATATAAGTTGCGGTGGGAGGAAGCCCAAGCCCCACAAGCCAACCAAAAATCCAAGCCATCAAGACGAGGGCGACCACATGCCACTCCCCCACCTTGAGGAGCATGGCACCCATTCTGTTTATGAAACCAGTGACCGTGAAGAGCCCTACCATTATCCCAAGGGTGCAGAGGAGGAGGGTGAGAAACGAGGTCATCTCCGCATGGGTCATGATCATGGTCTTCACATTGGGCCAGAAGGCCTCCCTTTGGGCAGCGGCATCCCCCTTCACGTACTTGAAGAACAGGTACATGAATGCCAGCATTGAGAACATGATGACCCCTGTGTACAAACCGGCCAACTGTTCACCCAAATGGAGCACTCCCATGAATATGGTGAGGACTATTATGCCCGAGAAGAAGACCCCTGTTTTCAGCTGCTCGTATAAGGGTATTTCCGCCTTCTCTACGGGCTCTGGTGGCATGAGCCTCACGCTGATGAGATAGAGGGAAAGAGCCAAGGTGGAGTAATAGGTGAAGGCCAAGGCAAATCCCCTGAGGGCCACCTCCCAATATCGGACCCCCAAGAATTCCGCCATGACGAATCCCGCAACGGCCATGACCGGTGGCATTATGAGCCCGCCCATCGAGGCCGAGGTCTCGACTGCAGCCGCTATCTCCCCAGGCATCCCGTACTTTTTCATCAATGGAATGGTGAAGGCGCCTACCACACTCGCATTGGCAGCACCGCTTCCACTGACCATTCCCACGGCAGAGGAGGCCAGCACCGCGGTCTGGGGAATCGTGGCCCTGGACTTGCCCGCTATTCTCCTCATGAAATGGACCATCGCGCCCTGAGCTCCGAAGCCATTCGCGGCAGCTGCGAGGAGCAAGAAGGCCGCGATGGTGGTGAGGGCTATCTGGGCATACTGGCCATAGATGCCCGTTGAGAGCTCGACGGTGCTGGAAGTGACTATTCTGTAAAAACTAGCCCCGGGATGCCAGAAGAAATCTATGGGACTCAAATATCCAAACATTGTATAGAGCACCAGGGCCAGGTTGACCCAGAAAAGCTCATTGTGGGCCACCCGAGAAAGCTCCATCACCAAGAGAAAGATCAAGAGTCCCATCACGAAGTCAGTCCTTGTGTAGGACCCCTGCCGCCAAATCGCTATCTCATCATACTGTGTTGTGAAGTGATAGAAGGCGAAAACGCATATCCCCATGTAGATCACAACAAGGATTTTATTGAGAAGGGGAGGTAGTTTTTTGTAAATGTAACCGTCTTGGTGCATTCTGAGTATCTGGAGCATCAAGGCAATTGGCACAAGCGATGCTACAAGCTGGCTCGCCCCTCCAAATCCGGTATAGAAATACCAACAGAGCCACCCAAACATCACTAATGCAATGGCAAACCTGAGATTCTCTATGTTCAAGCGCTCCTTTATCCCCATAGTAGCTCCCTTTCCCCTTTGCCGCCTCTCATGGCCCGAGATCCCCAACTACCTCATTGCCAACATCATCTCTTCTCAACCATCGAGGGAGGATAGATCCCCAAACCCTTCTCCCTCTACAAAGGAACTCCTAATCCCCCTTCGCACGACAGGAACCAAATTTCCCAATCTCTCTCGCTCAAGGACGAGTCCAAAAGCCCCCGAGACCCCTCTTCCTGAGGGGAAGTGTTCTCGTGGGGCATCTACCCTCCTCCCTTTCTCCGGGCAGATGCCCTAAGGAGGCCTACCTTCCCTTTACTTGGCACTAGCTATCTTCCACTTGTCGTTCCAGGCATTGTGTTCCTTCAAGAACTTGGCCAAGCCTGGATGGACGGGAATGTCGGGATTGGCGTTTATTCCTCTCACTTGCATTCCCACAAAGTCCTTTGCGAGGGGCTCGAAGCCAGGGTCTGCCTTGACCAAATTATCCTTCTCCGCGTAGAACTTGGTGAGCATCTTATAGACAATCTCCTCGGGCATGTCAGGAAGCACATTGTACGCGAAGAGAAGGGGAACACCGAGAATCTTGCTCACACCGACATCCTTTGTGAAGACAACCTTTGGATCTATCTCCACAGGAGCGAGATTGGCGGCTGTCAGTTTCTTCACCTCCTCCTCGCTGGGGTTGACTATCTTTATGTCTATCTGTAACTCCGTCTCTCTCCAGTAGGAGGGGAGAGACTTACCAGAGGTGGTGTAGCACACTGCACCCACTATTGTCCCTGCCTTTAGGGCATCTCCTTGGGCAGGCTCTCCTATCTGGACATGTTTGAATTCATAGCCCAGTGCCTTGAATATTCTCTTGAAATTGAGCCAGTTCATGAAACCAGCCGGGGTGAAGAATACGGGCTTACCGCTAAAATCCTTCCATGACTTGAACTGATCCGCCTTGGAGGCCAAAACAGCCATGAAGGACTCCATGGGATAAGCATACCAAGTGTGGACCGGCATCCCCTTGGGGGGTTTGTAGTCCTTGAATGCGCCCTCTTTGGCATACAGCTCGGTCATCCCAACGTCGGCTGTATAGGCTATCTCCGCATTGCCTTCCATGAGGGCCTTCATGGCCGCGGTTGTGGAGGGATAGGGATTCACTGTCACCGTGTACTCCCCGCCTAGGGCTGCCTCCAGGATAGGGGTCATGTGCGCTGCTACCCTATAACCATAGCTGCCCGTAGTGGCCGTAGCCCATCTTATGGATTTGCGCTCCGCAGCATCCACATAGGATGAGAGAGAAGATGCAAAGAAAGCGACAAAAACACCCATCAGCACCCAAAACTTGCCTCGATCCTTGAACTCTTTCATGGCCCTACCTCCTCAATTTTTTAGGATTTCCCCCACCAATGGAACTTCCCACCTCAAGGAAGCCATGAGGTATCATCGTAGTATCCACACCTCTTGAGGATCCGAGGACCTCTCTCAGAGCACTTTTTGGCCGAGAGATTACCAGAAACGACCCATCTGGTCAATGTCTTCCTTGCCCGTTTTCTCCCCCTTTGAAGTCAGCTCTTCGAGAAAATGGGTCACCTTCACCCTCTCTGGCAAATCTCCTCTTCCCAGAGAGGACCACTCTCTTCTGAACCACTCGTTCACCGTGGCGAGGGCAGCGTTTAGGTTTTCCAGATTCAAGATGAACTGCCCCTCTATCTTGATGGTGCTTCCAGCAGCGCGGAAATTCTCCTTGCAGAAACTGAGCTCCAAGGTCCCTCTTTCCCTTGCCTTTAGGACCGGAAGCCCCTGGGTCCTGCAAAGGATCGGCCTCACAGGATAGATGACGCATCTCCTTTCCCCGAGGGCTGGGCAGGTTTTGCCAGATGAGGGCGCCAATTGCTCGAGGATTTTCTCCCTTTCTCTCTCCTCTTTTTCCCCGAGCCACACCCTCACTGCCCATGCCTCCACGGGAAAGACCCCGAAGGAGCACTCGCAACAAAACGAACATCCTATCCTGCACGAGATATAGGGAGCGTATTTACGGACAGTCCTCTCCACAAATTCATCCACCTTTCGGACCAAGGCATTGTACGATAGAAGGGACTGCATCAATCCAGATACTCCTTCCCCCTCCAGTGGGCTTTGGGCCTTATCCCGTCCAAGAGTTCCCGGTGAACCCCTGGCGTTGCGAACAAAATGGGAGGGCCTTGCTCCGAGCCAAGATGGCCGAAACGATCCAGTTCCTTTCCCCTTCGATCTGTCACCTTCACCCCTGCTTCCCTGGCTATCAAGACCGCTGCAGCCAGGTCCCATATGTGCCACTTCTCCACAAAGTACCCCACGTAGAACCCTGCTGCAACGAATGAGGCCTGAGCAGCTGCGCTCCCCAGAGCCCTTATCTTCGGCGAGACTTCAAATTCCCAGTCCTTCGCGCCTTCAGAGGTTATCCCCAGAATGTCCTCTCTGTGGAGGTGGGTCCTGCGGAGGGGACTGATGGGCTTTCCATTGCATTTGGCTCCCTTTCCTCTCTCGCCTTGGAAGAGCCAGTTCATGACAGGCACATAGACACAGCCCCAGATGGGCCAGCCTTCATGGAGAAGTGCTAGAGAAATGGCCCATATGGGAAGACCCGCTCGGAAGTTGGTCGTCCCGTCAATGGGATCTATGACCCAGATCCTCTCCTTGCAAGTCGCTTCAATAGCAGTCCCCTCTTCACCGATGATACCATCTTCGGGGAAGAGGGAGCGGATGGTCTCTGTGAGCTTCCTCTCCAACTCCCTGTCCACTTGAGTGACGGAGGTCCCGTCTCCCTTGATCCTAGTACGGATCTCCCCCTTCTGGGCCCTTTTCGCCCACCTGCCCAGTTCTCTCACTTTTAGGACCAACTCGACGAAGGACCCCCTGGACACAATCGGCCCTGTCCCCCTTTCGGGCCCCCTCAGGCCACGGATGGTGCCTCATCTCAGGCCAAGGAGGGCCTCCTCTTCTTGGGCTTCATGCCCAAGAGGTGGCATTGTGAAGGGAGTCTATCACGGTCTTGAGCACCAAGAACAGGAAACCGAACTCCTCCTCTGACAAAGGCACCGGGTCCTCCTCGGATTCAGCCGCTTCCAGGAGGGCCTCCACCACGTACCTCAAGACATAAGGCTGGTCCCAAAGGCCTGGCTCCGAGAGCCTTTCCAGGAACTTCTCGTGGACCTGGGCTAGTCTCTCGAGGAGGTCCTGGTTGGCCTCGAAGCTCTGTACGATGCTCTCCGCCGTCACTACGCCCACCTTGTCACCGTAGGCCTTCTCGAACATCTTCACCACCACGAAGAAAAGGTAAAAGGCCAGTTCGTGGGCTTCCTCGCTCAGGTCCTCCGTGAGCTCGAAGACGAACTGCATGAGTTCTGGCTGTTTCCTGAGAACCTGTGTCATCTGTTTTTGGGCATCATGAGGTGGAAGATTCCCCACCTCCATCCAGGTCTGCTCCACCATTTCCTGCGATATCGCTTCCATGTCGTCCTCCTTTCTTCTAGAGGGGGCCTGGGGCCCCATCCTCGACTTCCCTCATTTTTCCAAAACTGCCTCCTTCCAAGATGCCATGTCCCCTGTGATCCTCTCCGGAGGAACCCCACCAAGGGTCATCCAACGGTGGTTCAAAAAACCAAAAACTCCGAGGGCCAGCTTCACTTTTCCATCCGCAGGAGGGCCATCCACTCCCATAGCGCGCCATGGAAGCGAGAGCTCCAAGGTTATCCTGGGCTGATCCGACCCGAAATATTTGGCCCTCACCCCTTCGACCTCATCGCAGTTGGGCGCCCGATCTCCATGGCACACCTTGAGTGTCATTCTGTAGGTGTCGCCCCTTGCGTCCTCTTCTACGGATGGAGGGACAACGTATAGGGTAAATGTCCGGGCACCACGGCCAGCATCCACACCCAACACCACCTTGAAGGCCTCGCTCATGGGGAAATCCCCTTCGTGAGCAACGAGGGGCGAATACTGGTACTCCATCGCTATGAGGGCCAGATAAAGGGCTCTTTCGTCCCAAGCCATGTAGATGTCGCAGAAAGGGATATGAGCCTGGGAGGGGATGAGCCCCGAGATTAAGGCTCTCTCCTTGGGCCAGTCCGAAAGGGACCTGTCCATGGGATCTATGTCAGCCTTTGGCAAGGTAATCCTCTCTGGGAGCTTTTCCCTGGCAGTTGGATTGGAGGACTTTCCGTGGAGCTTCTCGAGAATCTTATTGGCCTGGGAAAGGGCCTCAACTAGCTCCTCGTACGGCCTATCATCTATGTCCACGAGGCCAAAGTTGTAATCCTCCCCATCGAGCCTCCCCCCTTTTGGATGATCCCAATACTGGAACCAGTGGATGCCAACCACCTGGGGCTCCATGGCGAACCTCTTCGCTGCACTGGCAGCCCCAATTGCCCTTTCCCTTTGGGTCGAGACAGTCATGAGGTGACCCAAATTCCTGTTGCCTGACCTATTCTCTTGAGCTGCGAAAAACCACTCCGTCACCAGAACCGGCCTCTCTCCCCCCAGCTCCCTGAGGCCCTGGAAAAAATACCTCGCAAGCCATCCATCTGGGCTGTCGACATTGTAGTTGGTCGAGATGACATCCACGTATGGGACCATGGCCTTGAGGGCTTCTGGATCGTAGTATATGGGAAGCCTGTCCCCCAGGACCAGGGCCTCCGGATCTGCCTCCTTGAGCGCTTCCCACATGGTCCTGTAGTAGAGGGCGGCTATGGTGTTGGTCCACCTCTTTACGACCCTCATCCCTTGGCCTCCTGGCCTGAGGAGGACCTCAGCCCCCCCGGTGGCCTTGAGTTGGGAGAAGGACTCTATCCCATCTGAGACTTGGAAATCCTGCAAGAACCTTCGCCAATCCCCCCCATAGTGCTCCTCCAGGAGCTCGACCAACTTCAGCTTCGTGTGGTTGGAGCTGGGCTTTTGGATGTAATAGGAAAAAAGGGGACCGTCCCACCAGCCCACCTCATTATCGGAAAAGTAGCCTATCCTGTATGGATTTCCCTTGTAAGGTGCAACGAGCTCTTTGGCCAGCGATTTGGCGCGCTCGAGGGTCTTGGGATCGAAGGGGTCGAACCAGTGAAACCTGGAGAGCCTTCCCAGTTCCAGGTCTGGAGTGCATGGCATGGCAATGACCGTGGGATGAACTGACCATCCGCCCAAGGTGTTGAACCCCCAGTCCCTCAATCTCACTCTCGTCGCCATTGCCCAAAGGCTAATATCGGGGTAGAAGACTTTCCAGCTATACCAGGTCCTCCCCTTATAGTCTCGGGTGTCAGGTCCCTCGATCACACTGTTGACTCCTATGGAGAAAAACTTCTCGCCATTGGGTGTGACAAGCCACCAAACCCCATTTTCCCTGGTTGTACCCCAGCGGGAGTGGCCCGCAGACCTGAAGTCCGCTCCCAGAGCCGAGGAAAAGAGCCCAAAAATCAAGGAGATGGCTCCCACGATGCAGAGGATATTTACACGAGAGGACCTTCCCGTCTCAGACCCCCGGAGACTCTCTGCCATCTTCTCAGATCCCACTCAATCCACATGCTGAAAAACTCTCCCAGGGAGAACCTCAAGCCTCTGGACCCCACTGGTACACCTTCAATGGGAAATTCTCTCTCTGGCCTGTGCCCTGAGGACTTTCCTGAAATGATACCCATAAATGGCTGAAGCCACTGCCTCGGGGAAGGCCCTCCTATACTTGAGGAAGGCCCTGGTGAGAAGCCCCCAATAGTGACGCCTTCCCTCCTCAAGGAGGCCCAGAATCACGAGAGACTTGAGAAATGCCTTGAAGTCCCTGAAGTTGAAGTGCCTCCTTTTGCCAGATGGCCTGTATTCTTTGAGGAAAGTGAGGACGCGCTCGTAATAGTTCTTGGGAGAGTAAATGGTATCGATTATGCGCCTGTAGCCATTGATGAGGCTCTCCATATCCATCTTGGGGATGAAGTTGAGGATACCATCTGTGTGGTTCCCTGTAGGATTCATGAGGAGCCTTCCCTGCTCCTTGAGCCTCTGATAGAGGCGAGTGCCAGGCACAGCTTGGAGCACCCCCACCATGGCTGTCACGACCCCACTTTTGCTTATGAACTCTATCTGCCTCTCGAATATGTTTGGGGGATCGCTATCGAACCCAACGATGAATCCCCCCATGACCTCGATCCCGGCATTCTGGATTTTCTTGACCGAGGCCACAAGATCCCTCTCGGCATTCTGGAGCTTGTTGCACTCCGCTAGGCTCCCTTCGTGAGGGGTCTCTATCCCCAAAAAGACCTGTGAGAAATTGGCCCGAGCCATGAGATCCAAGAGCTCGTCGTCATCCGCGAGATTTATGGAGGCCTCGGTTATGAAATTGAAAGGATAGCGTCTTTCCCTGTTCCACTGGATCACCCTAGGCAGGAGCTTCTTCACCTTGTGCTTATTGCCTATGAAGTTGTCGTCCACGATAAAGACTGTTCCTCTCCAGCCTCTCACGTAGAGGGCATCGAGCTCCCTCAACATCTGCTCCTCGCTCTTGGTCCTGGGAATCCTCCCATTCATGACAATGATGTCGCAGAAGTCGCAGTTGAAGGGACAGCCCCTGGAATATTGAATGGGCATGGTGGCATAGTCCTTGAAGGAGATGAGATCCCAGGATGGGAGAGGGGTCAAAGTGAGATCAGGCCTCTCTCTAGAGTCGTATCTTTTCTTGGGCTTCCCCTCTTCCAGATCGCGAAGAAACATGGGCAGGGTTACCTCAGCCTCCCCCAGCACAAGGTGATCTATTCCTTCGAACTCCTCTTGCTCCATGACCATGAAAAGAGGTCCCCCTGCCACAATGGGGATCTTCCTCTTTCGGCACAGGTCAACTACTTCCTCGAGGCTTTCCTGCTGGACAAGCATGGCGCTGAGAAAGACGTAATCCACCCCCTCCAGATCCTTCTCCCTGAGAGCCCTGACGTTTAGGTCCACGAGCCTCTTATTCCAGTGGGCGGGAAGAAGCGATGCCACTGTCAGCAGGCCCAAAGGAGGAAAGGCCGCCTTTCTGGACACGAACTTGAGTGCATGGCGAAAACTCCAAAAGGTGTCGGGATACCTTGGGTACACGAGAAGAACATTCATCCCTCGGCCCTCCTTTCCTGCACGGGATCTCCCCCCACGGGATCACTTTAGGCTAATCCAATTCCCCCTGTTCGTAAAGCCGAAAAACCACCTTGTCGGGCCTCATCCTCCTCTTTTCCGGAGAAGCTCCATTATCTCCTTCCTCCAAGGCATGGAATCCTGCGCGCCTTTTTTGGTAGCAGCCAAAGCGCCGGCGCAGTTGGCAAATGAAACCGCCTCCTTCCACGAAAAACCATCTGCCAGGGCGTACGCCAGAGCTCCGTTGAAGGCGTCTCCGCAACCAGTAGTGTCCACTGCCTTCACCTCAACCCCATCGCAATGGAAGGCCCCTTCCTCACCCATGGCAAAGGCTCCTCTTTTCCCCAAAGTTATGACCACCTTCTTGGGACCCATGGCCAGGATAGCTTCGCCCACCTCCTCCCATCTCGACTCCTCGAACCCAGACAGCCTCCGAGCTTCACCCTCGTTGGGGGTTATGACATCCACCAACTGGAGGAGCTCACGGGGGAGGTCCCTCCATGGGGCCGGATTCAACACGGTTGTCATGGAGTGCTCTTTGGCGAGGAGAAGAGCCTCCCGTGTTGTCTCCAGCGGCACCTCGAGTTGGACCAGGAGGACCTTTCCCCAAGAGAAGACCTCCCTCGCATCCCTCACCTCTTGGGGCCTCAGAACACGATTGGCACCGGGGGCCACCCCTATCATGTTTCTGCCTTGGGAGTCGACCATTATCAGGGCAGTGCCTGTGGAAGTCCCCTCCTCCTCTATCACATGACTGACCCCGAGACCACACCTCGAGAGATGCTCCTTGAGATCCATCCCCAGAGGATCTTTACCCACTTTAGCCACGAGGGCCACCTCTGCCCCTGCCCTAAGGGCAGCCAAGGCCTGATTCGCCCCCTTTCCACCAAAGCTCCTGTAGAATTCACCATCTGAGACGGTCTCCCCTTCAGCAGGAAGCCTCGGGAGCCTCACAGTGAAATCCACATTCGCTGAGCCCACTACCACAACCCTGGACATATCCTATCCCCGATCAACTTGAGGGCCCTCGATGCGTCGACCTCCATAGCGACCAAAACGTTCTCCCGAGCCTTGAATCTGGGATCTATGGGCCTTCTGTCACCGACGGTCATCCCGCAAGTTATCTCCCCCTTTGTCTCCACATCCACGTGGAGGGGGACCAACTCGACAAGATCTGGTTCGATGGCCACTGCTACTGCCAGAGGGTCATGGAGAGGGATGGAGGCGATCCCCTCCCTCTCCCACGTGAAGTCCAGGGCCCTCTGGGTCGCATGGCTCAAGAACCTGCAGAGGGGATCGGGGTGCTCTCCTGACCTGGACACTTGCTCTCGACTCAATCTGACCTTTCTCGTGACATCCAGGGAGACCAAGATGGGATCGAGCCCAGAGGTCAAAACCCTTTTTGCCGCCTCTGGATCTGCGTAAATGTTGAACTCCGCAACAGGTGTCACGTTTCCCGGGACAGCTATTGCCCCTCCCATTATTATCAACTTCTTGGGACGAAGGGAATGGGGAGCAATTTCCAGTATCCGGGCCAAATTTGTGAGGGGACCCAATGTTATTATAGTTAGCTCTTGGGGATACTTCCCCAGGAGCTCCAAATAGACATCTTCGGCACTGGGAAGGTCATGGGGGATCTGGATATCGGGATATAAGGGCGCTCCATCATCTGAGAGGAACCTTTGCAGATCTCCCAGGCCATCTTTCCCATGGACGGACTCCGCTCTTATAGGTCCCTTCTTCTCGCAAGGATCCCTCCCTTTTGCGAGCACAGGGACCTTCTCGGGCTTGACCATTTGTATGATGCGGAGGGCATTCTTGGTAGTCTGCTCCAGAGGAACGTTTCCTCCCACCGTGACCACAGCTTCCACAAGGAGCTCTTGGGACCTCAGGGCGAGGATCAGGGCCAGGGCATCATCTACACCTGGATCTGTATCTATGATAGCTCTCTCAGTCATTGCAGGACCTCCCCGTGGAGGAGATGGAGGCTCGGGTCACTCCCCTATTATCTTCACCAAGACCCTCTTTCTCCTTCCTCCATCGAACTCGCCATAAAAGATCTGCTCCCAAGGCCCAAAGTCGAGCCTCCCATCTGTCACCGCAACGACTACCTCCCTTCCCATGATTTGCCTTTTTAGGTGTGCATCGGCATTGTCCTCACCGGTTCGGTTGTGCCTGTAGCGGGAGATGGGCTCATGGGGAGCCAAGGTCTCGAGCCATTCCTCGAAGTCCTTGTGGAGTCCCGGCTCGTCATCGTTTACGAAGACCGAAGCTGTTATATGCATGGCATTGACCAGGACGATTCCCTCCTTGATACCGCTTTCCCTGAGGCATTCCTCGATTTGAGGAGTGATGTTTATGAAGGCCCGGCGGCCTGGGACATGAAACCATAGCTCCTTTCTGTATGTCTTCATGAGC
>Ga0078972_1007589_pt1 | contig 23939 bp, 22 predicted proteins | sample YelNatPaOPGAMG01_FD_67568 | JGI IMG/M metagenome (GOLD analysis project Ga0078972, IMG submission 67568) | Hot spring thermophilic microbial communities from Obsidian Pool, Yellowstone National Park, USA - OP-RAMG-01 (SPADES assembly) (version 2) | ecosystem: Environmental > Aquatic > Thermal...
GCACGGCCAAGGCATGAGCACCCAGCAAAGAGCGAATCATACCGGATCCTTGCGGACCGGTGGGCTCGGCCCAGAAGCTCCCTTCCCGCCACTCCAGCCGCACCCGCACGTACTCCTCACGACCGGGAACATGGCGTACAAGTCGCCCGAGCTTCACGCGAATGCGGGGCCGGTCGAACTCTTTACGCCCGGCCAGTTTCCACAAGACGGGGCGCACAAATACCTCGAAGGTCACCATTGCGGACACAGGATTGCCCGGCAAGCCGAAGAACAAGCTCTTGCCGATGTGCCCCACCGCGATGGGCTTCCCGGGCTTAATGGCGACGCGCCACATCTCCAGCGTACCGATGCGCTCTAGGACCGGCTTTATGTAATCCCGATCTCCCACAGACACGCCGCCCGAACTGATGATCACATCCGCCGCGGGGCCGCCCGCCATACCTGCCGCGCTCAGGAGAGCTCGTTCCACCTCATCCTCGCGATCCGGCACACGAGCCATGCCGAGAACCGAAGCTCCGGCTTCCATACAGGCGGCAGCCAGGCCAAAGGTGTTCGTGTCACGGATTTGCCCCGGACCCGGGCGCTCGGACGGGTCTACGATCTCGTCGCCGGTGGCAATGAGCGCAACAGTGGGCCTCCGAAAGCACAACGGCTCCGCGCATCCCGCGGCGGCCAGTGCCACGACCTCCGCAGGTCCGATGGTGGTACCGGCCTCTACCAAACGCGCGCCGGCAGCGTAATCTTCCCCCCTGCGACGCACATGCATTCCCGGCTTTGCAGGTGCCAAAACCCGCACCTGCCCCCCAACGGTGGCTACGTCCTCCAGCGGAACAACGGCATCCGCACCATCAGGCATGGGAGCACCCGTCATGATGCGCACACAGGTCCCTGCGCGCACGGAAGGAGCCGGCGTAGCGCCCGCGGGGACATCGCCCAACGCCTCAAGCACTACGGGGCGTGCCGAAGAGGCCTCGGCCACATCGGCAGCACGAACGGCATAGCCATCCATGGCGGAGTTGTCAAACGGGGGATTGTCCAGATCGGCAGAAACGTCCTCGGCCAAGACCCGCCCCACGGACTGCAGGAGCGGTACGTGCTCAGGAGCCAAGGGTTCCACGGATTGAAGCAGTGCGTTGAGTGCGTCTCGAACCGAAAGCATGGGCATCCTTGGCGGGGAGCATTCCTCTTGGGGCCTCAGCCACATCCGCGAGGATTGGCGAACGTTGATCATTTCCACGCCACCTCACGCGATTCCTGCGCGCCCAACCTACTCTTGACAGGCGCCAAGCCGCATGAATATACTATGCATCGGTGGATTGCGCTGACCCTGTGCCGCGATAGCTCAGTTGGTAGAGCAGTGGACTGAAAATCCACGTGTCCCTGGTTCAAGTCCGGGTCGCGGCACTTCCCACCAATCTACCTGCAGGCGGGCTACCCCATGCGGCCCGCAGCCTCAAGCCGACGTGGCTCAGTGGTAGAGCAGCTCACTCGTAATGAGCAGGTCCGCGGTTCGAATCCGCGCGTCGGCTTCTTCATTGGATACACGTCGAGCCGAGCCCCTTCCTTTTAGGCGCCTGTTTGGCAACCAACGTGCCTTTTGCGCGAATGCAGGGAAACCCGCACGCGCGACCCAGCCCAGTCCGAGCACGCATTCCACCAGACGGGCCGGCACCATCCTCGTGCTCACCGGATAGTCCCAGGCTTGTGCAACGTGGGCAAAACGAGTTGACATTTTTCTGTATCTGAGCTATACTATAAGTGCCCAGCGGATGCCCCATTCCTATGTTTCGGCTCGCCCCCAAGAGGAGGGATGACAACGCACCATGACCCCTGATCCTGATGCCCTCACACCCGAAACCATTCTTCAAACCGGCCAGGACGACGCAGCCGTGGCAGACTTCCAAAGAGTGACCGGGGAGTACAATGCCCAGCAGATCCAGGTTCTTGAAGGGCTAGAAGCCGTACGCCGGCGCCCAGCCATGTATATCGGGGGAACGGACCTAAAGGGGCTTCATCATCTTTTCGTGGAGGTGAGCGACAACGCTATTGACGAAGCCATGGCCGGCTTCTGCACCCGAATAGACGTAACTCTCCACGCCGATGGAAGCGTGTCTGTACTGGACAACGGCCGCGGCATTCCCGTAGACATCAACGAGCAAACCGGGTTGCCGGGCGTGGAACTGGCCCTCACGCGATTGCACGCAGGCGGAAAGTTCGACACGGGCTCGTACAAAGTGTCCGGCGGGCTCCACGGAGTAGGCGTGTCGTGCGTTAACGCCGTGTCGGAATGGCTTACGGTGGATGTGTGGCGCAACGGCAAGCGGTACCGCATCGGATTCAGCCGAGGCGTAACAACCGAGCCTCTCCACGTGGTTGAGGACGCCGATCCCAATCGCACAGGTACCCTGGTGCGATGGAAGGCAGATCCCCAAATCTTTGGTGCCATCGAGTACGATCCGGAACGGATTACCCGCCGATTGCGGGAACTTGCCTACCTCAACAAGGACGTCACCCTCACCTTCCTTAACGAACGTGACGGTGCGCCCATGGAGACATTCCACTTCGAAAAAGGGCTCGCCGCCTTCGTGGAGCATCTTAACGAGAACAAGGATCCCCTCCACCCTGCCATCACCTTCGGCGGCGTACGGGATGATATCGTTATTGACGTAGCCATACAATACAACACGGGATACCAAGAGGCGGTTCTCTCTTTCGCCAACATGATCAACACGCCCGACGGCGGAACACACCTCTCTGGGCTTCGCACCGCCCTTACCCGCACCCTCAATTCCTACGCGCGCAAACAGGGGCTCATCAAAGAGAAAGACCCTAACTTCTCGGGCGATGATGTGCGTGAAGGTCTCTCGGCCATTATCTCCGTAAAACTCGCCCATCCCCAGTTCGAATCCCAAACCAAGGTGAAGTTGGTGAATGCCGAACTGGAGGGCATTGTCAACTCCCTGGTAGGCGAGCAGCTCGGAGCATTTCTGGAACAGAACCCGGCCGTAGCGCGCCGCATCATTGACAAGGTCCTTACCTCACAGCGCGCCCGCGAGGCCGCCCGCCGCGCGGCGGATCTTGTGAAACGTCAGAGCGCGCTGGAATCCAATTCCCTGCCCGGCAAATTGGCGGATTGCACAGAACGCGACCCGTCCAAGTGTGAGCTCTTCCTAGTGGAAGGTGACTCGGCCGGCGGATCCGCAAAACAAGGGCGCGACAGGCGTACCCAGGCCGTGCTTCCCCTCCGAGGGAAGATCATCAACGTGGGAAAGGCCCGGATAGACAAGGTCCTGGAGAATGCCGAGATCCGCGCGCTCATCACTGCCCTCGGCACGGGTATCCAATTCGAAAGCGACAATAACGGCGAAGACGAGAGCGACTCCGGCAACGGCTCGGCCAACGGCACCGGCAACGGCAAAAAGGGCGGCTACGATCTTTCTAAGCTCCGCTACCACAAAATCATCGTCATGACCGATGCCGACGTAGACGGCGACCACATCCGCACGCTGCTCCTTACCTTCTTCTGGCTCTATATGCGCCCGCTCGTGGAAGAGGGATACGTATATATCGCGCAGCCGCCGTTGTATCGCATCAAGGCGGGTAAAGACCAACAGTACTACGCACAGACTGCCGAAGAACGGGATGAAATCCTCAAATCTCTGCGCAACAAGCGTGATGTCCACGTGACACGCTTCAAAGGACTGGGGGAGATGGACCCCGAGGACCTGGAAGACACCACCATGAGCCCAGCACATCGGCGGTTAGCCAGAGTGCGGATTGAGGAAGCTCTAGCAGCTCAGGAACTCTTCGACGTGCTGATGTCCGAAAAGGTAGAACCCCGCAAGGAGTTCATCATCCGCCACGCCAAGGAAGTGTCGGATGTGGACTGGCACAGCTAGCGCCCCTCAGCCCCTACCGGTAGTGCTCGATCTGTGCGACGTGGTACTCCACAGAAAGCATGGTCCGCACTAGCGGCGCTTGGTGGGGCGATACGTGGGGCGGCGAGGTTTGCGCACCGGAGTGCCGGGCGCCGAATCCGCATCCGTCAGAGTGCCTGCGAGTGGGATGTTCTTGCCACATTGCGGGCAATACAGATTATTGCGCCGAACTGCTGCAACGGGCACGCGAAGCTGGTAACCACATCCAACGCATGTAACGGGAATCTCACCTGGTGGCATACTCTCCTCCATTCTCCTGGAGGGAATGCCCCCAGGCATCACACCGTGCAACCCCGGCAGAACGACCGAAGCCCATGCTGGTATCCTCTGCCCGGCGCACAACCGTTGCCCTGTGGCATAATAGGGCGATGCTTCACGTGAAGTGTAGCACGCAGGTACTCACCGGGTCAACCGGCCGCGGGCGGACGCCTGGGCGGCAATGGCCCGGAACGGCCTGATCGTTATAGCCGTAATTCACCCATGGGAGCCTCGTAAGAGCCCGCAAGGAGGATGCACGATATGTCTAGGGGTTTTATGCTCGGTATCCTGGCGATCCTCGTAGTGTTGATGGGCGTCGTGTCGTACATGATGATGCCTAAGCCACCGGAGCCGCCCAAGCCGATAGACCCGGCCAAGATGCACCAAATGCAGGAAGCCGAGATGAAGCAGCGCCAGGAACAGATGAAAAAGGCCATGGCCATGCGCGTGCCGGAGAATGGAAAGGGCAAACAAGGCAAAAATAAGGAAGCCAGGAAGATACCCGGCGCCATGGATATTAGCTCAGATTGGTTCCACAAGCGCAAGCCTGGGGAAGCCGGCCTCGAAGAGCTTTCTAAGGAAGCCGCTTCTCAACAGCCGCCCTCCGTTCCCACTACCGCTCCTGTAACACCGCCGCCCATCCAACCGCAGCCCGCTGCGCACTAGTGCATGCGTTTTGGCCTTTGCGCAAGGTGGCATCTGGGCCAACTAGTCACTAGTCCCTAGTGGCTAGTTGGCCCGCACACAGCCGCAGAATTAAAACCTGAGCCCCGAGGGCTGAAGGAAGCCCGCCGGATTGCGTGCGCCCCAGAGTTCCTGGGCAACCGCCGCTCCTGATGGGCTTGACAGGCGTAAGAGCTTTATGATAGGATAAAGCACGACTAGAACGAACCGGTACTATCTAAAGGCGACGCCGATTAGGTCATGATCCAAGGAAGCAAACAGAAACTCTTGCAGGCGGCTCGGGAACTGTTCTACCGCAATGGGTTTATCGCCACCAGCGTGGATGACATTATCGAGGCCGCCAAGGTGAGCAAGAGCAATTTCTACTATCACTTCAAGAGCAAGGAAGATCTTGGCCTGGCGGTTCTGGATCAGCGCGAGTGTGAACTGGAAGTGCTGCTAGCGGGCAGCCTCAATAATGTGGACCTAAGCCCGCGGGAGCGCGTTCGCAGGTTCCTTACACCAATCATGGATACTGAAGATGGTGACGACCCTGCCGGGTGCCCGTTCGGCAATCTGATCGCAGAGATGGCGGAACATAGTGAAACGTTCCGGTGCAGGCTCAGCAACATGTTCACCGGGCTTACTTCCACCATCCGCGCCGTAATCGAAGAGGGGCAGCGCATGGGCCAATTCCGAACCGACCTTGCCGCCGACGCTATCGCGGCGCTGATGGTGCAAACGGTTCAGGGTGCGCACCTGTTGGCGAAATGCCACAAGAAGCGCGAGGCATACCTGAGGAGTGTGCAAGCACTCATTCAACTTATCGAGTCGTACCCGTTATCAGCGTAAAGAAACTACAACCTTATGAAAACTCCGTGCAAGTGAAACCTTTGCGCCTTTGTCGGCGTCTTACTTATAGGACGGAACGGTACGTACAAGCAGATTTGATTGATCAGACCGAGCAACGGAAGAGGGCATTTCAGGGAGGAGGCAAAAAACCATGAGCACCCCAACCACCGATCGCGAGCAGACGAGGCAAGCCGAGTTCGAGGCCCTCGTGGCTCGAACCCAGCGCCAAGCCTACAACATGGCCTACAGGCTCACCGGCAACCGCGATGACGCCGAGGACTTGACGCAGGAAGCCTACCTCCGGGCCTACCGATCGTTCGATAAGTACAATCGTGAGCTACCCTTCGAGAATTGGTTTTTCCGCATCCTTTCTAACCTCTTCGTGGATGGGCTGCGCAGGAAGCCGCGGCAGGCTCCGCTCTCACTGGATCAACCCCTTTCGGACGACGGCGATGGAGAGTACACGTTGGAGATCGCCGATCCCCACAGTGATCCGGAAGAGCAGATTATGAAGGACATTATGGATGAGCGCATCCAATGTGCCCTCGCCAAGCTTCCCAAGGATTTCCGTACGGCAGTCCTGCTCTGCGACGTACAAGGCATGAGTTACGAGGAGATAGCCAAGGCCATGGGCACAAGCATAGGTACGGTGCGCAGCCGCATCCACCGTGGCCGCAAGATGATGCGCCGCCTTATGGAGGCAGGCTCCTGCACTCAGCGAGCCCTCGCCCTTAAAGCAAACCCGGCGTAGCCGTGTAGGCACGAACGCCCATCCGTAAGGCTCCAGGGCTGCCGGCCTGTGCCGGCAGCCCTCCTTATGCACCCCCTGCACTTGACAGATGGGCATGGCGCAGACTAAAATGGGCCGTCTTCGGGCCGCACAATGGCCGGTCCGTGCCCATTTCCCATCTGCCGGCGCTCCCGTCCATTGCTGCTGCACGCACGCCGGCAAGGAAGGCATCTGTTGTGACGGACGAGTTCTTGTTCGATTTTGAAGCCGAGTTCTCACTCTTAGATATCGGCGCCACCAGTAGCCTGCTGAAAACGGGCACCGTCCGCCCCACGGTCCTTGCCTACACCGACACCATGGGCGTGGAGGCCGTGTCCTTGTGCTGGAACGACAATACCAGCGTCACCGACGCCCTGGAGCAAGCACGGCGATACCTGCGCGAGCTGCAGCCGGTTGCCTACGGAGTGATCGCCCATGTAAGCCGCCACAACGGTACTCTCATGTACCACCAACCCGAGGCTGCACCTAAGGCCGGAAGCAATGACTTCCTCGCCATCGCCCTTTTCGCCAAGGATGGCGTCGCCCGAGCGGTAACGTATCCCGTGCGCCATCATGCGGATCGCATCGCCCTGGGTATGCCCTCCGTTACCGATGCCGACACCACGGATTGGATGCCGCTGGGTGATCTGTGGAATAACCCCTTCTGCGTGGGCGACATCGTTCGTTTCCGCCTTCATGACCGCCCCGTGGACCCAACCTCCCCGCTGTGGCAAAAGGTGGTAGACCTAACCCGCCTACGCATCCAAGAAGATCAGCCCAATGCCGACGACTACATGGCATTCCTGGACGACCTTAGGAACGGTATCTTTCGAGTGGCAGGACGCTCCGAGGCCCATCCCACGCGTGTGCTTCTGCGCCCAAGAACCGTCTTCAACCCGTTAGGAACGCTCACAATCGAGGCGTCTCGCCTTACCCTCGTTGAGGCTACGGCCCCTCCGGAAGATCGGGTATCTGCACCATGATGATCGTGTCCGTAGTCAATCAGAAGGGTGGTGTGGCTAAAACTACCACTACTGCGAACCTAGGCGCATGCCTTGCCGAACGAGGGTTCAGGACGCTGCTGATTGACTTGGACCCCCAAGCGAACCTTACTTTGGGACTGGGCGTGGAATGGTACCATCGCGACCGCGCTCTTCATGACGTGTTGCTAGATCCCGAAGAGACGCCCATTGCCTCGGTTCTTCAGCCTATCGGAGAATTGCCGCTCTACCTTGCCCCCGGCCATCTGAACCTTGCCGAGGCGGAAGTGATGCTTATGCCGGCAGCAGACAAGGCCTACCGCCTGCGCAATGCCTTGGAAACGCTTCTGGAAACTCAGCGCTTTGATTGGGTGCTGATAGATTGCCCGCCCTCCCTAGGCACGCTCACTCAAAACGGCATCGTGGCCAGCACCCATTTACTCATCCCCACGGAACCCAAGTACTACGCCTTCGCGGGGATGGACACCCTTAATAAGATGATCGTGCGGCTTACCAAGGGGCTCCGCTTCAAGGTAGAAACCTTAGGAGTGCTTCTGACGATGGTGGAACGAGGGACCCGCATCCACCAAATCATCTCACAGGAAATCCGCGAACGTTTCGGTTCCAAGGTGTTCGATACGGTAATATACAAGAACATCCGCCTCTCTGAATCCGAGATGGAGGGCAAACCGATTATCCTCTTCGATCGGCGGGCGAGCGGCGCCCAGAACTACGAAGCCCTCACAGAGGAGGTCCTGCGCAGAGCGCCCTCAGAATGCCTGCCCGCGGCAGCGGGATAGTACTCCCACCCGGGCGTAGGCGCCCACCAACAAAAGGAGGATCAGACACCTTGCGCGGGGACAAGCTGGCATCACTTCGGCAGAAACTTCGGCGCGGTACAGACGCGTTCGAATTTAATGCGCTCATCGAGGGTGTGTCCACCCTGGATGAAACCCCTCCCACCGACGGTCCCTCCGCGCCCGAAGACGCCGCCGTGGGCCCGCCCCCCGCCCCCGAAGACGCGGCCCCGCCCCTCCAACCGCAAGTGTCGCAGCAAGCTCCTGCACCTACCGCGGAGGAACCTCAGCCACCCGTTCCTGATGCCCTTGCCGCACACAGTGATCGGTTGCGTGTGGCACTAGACACTTTGGGCGACCGCCTTATTCGTGAGGGCCAGGACATGGCCGCTGCCCTAGCCGCTGGCTCCATCGAGGATGCCGGGCTTCATCTTGCCCATGCAAACCAAATATTGGAGATCCTCCACTCGGTAGACCCCAGTGGCGATCTCGCGCGACAGCTCCATGCCCGCTGCGCACCTCCCGCCGGAAAGACCTGGCCGGGCACGGCATGGTCCTTGGTGGAATTGGCGGAGTCCCCGCTTTCGGCACTCCTGCCGGAGCACGCCGGCGACGAGACGCTCAGGGCCCTTCTGTATGCCGCGTGGGGCGTGTCGTTTGAGGTCGCCGCCCAATAACTTGCCGCTGCGACGCAGGGCTCATTTCCTGTTGAGGTGCCGTTGCTATTGTTGCCGGCCGCGGGCTTCGGCAAGCACTTCTGCGCGATGGTGCAGGTCAATCACGGCGGTGTAGAGCCGCACAAATCCGGCGAACACGCTTCCGTAGGCACTGAAGTACCGGTGGACATCTGCGTCGGAGAGGGACTTCGTGGCCAAATAGTAGAGATGATCGCTCGTCTGCATCCTGCGCCAGCAGTCCAAGATGTACGGGTCGCCCGCCTCTTTGACTACAGGCTCCATGCGCTTCAACTCCTCGTAGCAAAACTGCTGCATCTCATTGCCCAGCCAGGCAGACGTGTCACGCTCCATATCGGCCCATGATATGGTGGCATAGTCATCTACCGACACCTCGCCCACGCTCGGCAGCACGCGCACAGCATCCGTAGGCGTTGTGAAGGCAAGCTGAGGGTACTTCATCACCTCGCCTGGGAGGTGGCGTAGGAATTCAAAGATGCCGCTTTCCGCCCACATGTGCTCGCCCAGCGCTTCGTAATCCAGGGCCAAAAGCACATGCATATCCGTGTTGGAAGCGAGCCATCCGGCGAAGGTTTCTGCCGTGAGAGGCCATCCGTCCCAATCGCGGTTTGTGAAGCGATACCCCAAGTCGTCCGAAAGGCGGTAGTTGCGCATAAGTACAGGCAAGCCGCACGGAGCACGGTATACGAAGTCCGGCGAGCGCCATCCTAGCACCCAATCCACCCCCTCGGTGATGATGCCCTCGTAACCCATCGCCTGCACGGTGGCGGCGATGCCGTTATTGAACAGGCACTCCGTGTTGCGAAACACGCGAGGCCGCACGCCAAACAGTGATTGGATGCGATCGGAGTGCATTCGCGACTGCTCTTGAAACTCCACGCGCTGCGCGTCAAAGAGGGAAGCAAGCGAGTGGTAGTAGGTTTCGCCTGTGAATTCCACCATACCGGTGTCCGCGAGACGCCGAAACACATCCAGAAGATCCGGCCGGTACCGCTCGGCTTGATCCAAAAACGTCCCCGAAAGGCCATAGGCCACGCGGAAGGGCTTCTCGTGCCCCCGGTACTGTTCCACCAGGTCCAGCATAAGTTGCGTCGCCGGAAAGTAGCATTTGGCAGCGACCTTCTCGAAGACGTTGCGGTTCAGCGTGTCATCGAAATAGCGGGCATGGAGCTTTTGCGTGGGAATGTGCCCTACCGTGCGCCTGCGCTCGTAGGGGAGCAATCGTTCCGGCTGATGGGCAAAGAAGAAGAGGGATATGAGTGTCATGGCCGTTTACTTTCCAAATATAGGGCGCGCGCAGCTCGTTCTACTGGGCGGTCATGCCGAAGCCTACTTTCGGCCCGGATTGCGTTTCATCAACAACAGGAGGTTGTTCTCCATTGCCCGTCCCATTTGAGGCCCAACCGACACGGAGCTTTCATATCGGTACAAAGGCAGGCCATAATCCTCCGGCGTCAGGATATATCCCAGCGCGTCCCCCGTGAGCCCTAGCTCAAACTTCGGATCGCCGCTCATATTCCGCTTTAAGTACAACCCGATGTTGGGAAGGACTTCTCCGGGTAGCGTGATGAACTCGGCCGGTCCAATGGTAAAATGGCTGACTTCTGTAGGCACGCAGCCGTGGTCCAGAAAGTCCGGCAGGATCTTGTTCGCGACGAGCATGCGAAACACTGGGTTCTCCAAAGGGACCTTAAATTGTCGCCGGTCAAAGGTGATGGCAGGGTCGTCTACGGTATGGCCGGCCCCTAATGCTTCCAGAGCTTTGTCGGCAAGGGTTGTGCCGATGCGTTCCGCCTCGGGCCAGGCCTCACCAGGGGGATATGCCTTCTCGTTCTGAACATCGGCGGTGACCATGCCTCCCTGGGCGCCATTCATATAGATCGCAATCCCCCCAAGGCGCTGCTCCAATCGCTGGCGGAGCCAGTTTGGGAAATCACTGGTGATCAGGCGATTGTCCAGGATCTCGGGGTGGCAGGCATAGTTCACCAACGTCGCGATCGTACCGCCGCCGTCATCCAACACTTGCATCACGGAGAGTTCCGTGTCCAACACTTGGGGGATGCGAATATTCTTGGAGCATCCGGAGACATCGCGCGTGCTGCCCAGGCGCACCCGAGCAGGCTTCAGGTGGGCGGCAGTGTTGTCTACTAATGCCGCCACCTTGCGAATGAAGCCCTGGATCCACTCCTTGTCTACGCCGCTTGTACGCAAGTTGGGGCCCCATTGGCCATAGGTGTCCGGCCCGGAGTGGGTGTGTGTAGCGCCGATGATCACCCGCTGGGGCGGTACTGCATGGATGAGCGCCCGGATGCTCTGGGCATGCCACCTGGGAACCGCCAGGAGATCACAACTCACCAGAGCCAGCACCTGCGGACCGCGTTTGATTACCAGGCAGCGGGCCCATAGCGGATCGTGCACGCCCGTACTTCGCCGATTGGCCCCATAGCCCGCTAGATACACCGGATGGTCTGGAGTGATCTCCACCTTGCCGGCGGCCGCCATGAATTGCTCTTTTTCAACGCCCCCAAGCGTTGCCACGCACAACAATGCAAGGAGTATGCTTACCATGAATGATCCTCCCAGCGGCAATTCGCCGCAGTGCCCCAGGCTTCCTGCCTCCGCCCGATACGCGCACACAGTCCCAGCCGAACCCATGCGTCACCGCACAAGCCCCAGCGTTCCCGCAAGCCATTGGGCCGCCTCGGACCGCGTTAGCACACGCGCCGGCCGGGGCACCGCATGGCCGATCCGACGCTCCAATGTGCGCCACAATCCGTTGTCAAACGGAGCCTCCGGATGGAACTCGATCTCATCGGTGAGAGGCCACACCTTGGCCATGGCAAGTTGCTGCGCCGCCAGGAATGCAGGATGCTCGGCCGGCAAATCTCCCCACCAGTATATGGGAACTCCCTGCCGAAGCAACTCATTCTGAAACTGCTTCAGAAGGAGAGCGTCCCCGGCAACGTCCCGAGGGGTAATCTGGTGCGCCTGGCAAAATGCAGCCAACAACCCTGCAGCCTCCCCCACTGCCCACTCTACAGGATGAAGGCGGAATGCTCCGTTGGTGAGATGGGTTACGCCCAGGTTCTTGCACGCCGGCAACACGTTTTCCCCACGCACCGGGACTAGCGCACCCAGGGGAATTTGGAAGGGAAGCGTGTCCAGAAAGAGTCCGCGTTCTGCAGACGGCCCTTCATGGATATCGAGCCAGTAGTGCCCTATGCCACAGGCATCATGCCGAAATACCGCGCGTGGATCGCTCGGGCCGGAAGGCTCCTCTTGCGAGGCAACGATCTCCTGTTCGTACACGGTGGTCAACGCCTTAATCCGCCGGCTCTCACGAATGTAGGGCATGGGCGCCACGCCATCCGGCGTGTCAAAGAGATCAGGGCGGGGCCGCAATTCCGGGTACCCACGTTTGTTGGTGCCGTCCGCCCGTGGGCACTCGGTTTGGAGCCAATACACGTATCCCAGCGTGGCGCGGCGCGCCTGCTGCAACACGCGGATGTCGTTCGCCTCATCACCTGTAGGGAATATCCCTCCCCTGAAGTCATTGGACGCGGTATTGATCATCGCCACATCCCATGGGATTGCTCCGTCCGCGAAGTTCTCGGCTGCGAGGATGCGCCGGTACGTCCACCACCCCATGGCGCCGAACATGCTTTGCATGGCGCCGTCCAGGATGTGATAGCGCTGCACTTGCTTAAGGGCCTCGTAGTCCGGCGGCTTCGGGATCGTGTGATTCTCGCCCGCCGGGCGCAATTCCAACGCAACGGGAAACGTAATGGGCTGGATCCACTCCGGATGGGGCTCAGAAGGGGCATGGGGCTCCCCTGTGTCCTCGCGGGCCTCCGCTCCCAGCGCAAACTCAATACCCGCTAGCGGCAACAGATCGCCGGTATCTGTTGCATCCAAAATGAAAGGCGCCCGGCACCGCACAAGCCTTCCCTCCCCATCCGCAACCTCCAATGCAACCACGCGGTCGGACGCTCTGCCTTCCACAGCGACCACGCGATGTTCCAGCCGAATGTCCACTTGGCCGGCTTCCCGCAACATCTCTTGCATTAGGGACATCCACACCTTCGGCTCGGCGGAGATGCGGCTTACCCAACAGTTTCCCGGGTTGAATGCAGGTTGCGCCTTCGCCGTCGCAGATAACCGGTACCGATCGGCATAATAGGCGCGGGCTCGCCTCCGTAATTCGCGGTAAGAGGCCGAAGCACCGCCTTGCTCGATCCATGCGTTCTCATCCGGGGTACACACCCCCTGCGCTGTAAGCTGTCCGCCGATCCATCGGGATGCCTCCAGAACCAAGACGCGTGCCCCTTGCCGGGCAGCGCTCCACGCGGCAGCCACCCCGCCAAGGCTCGCTCCCACAATTACAACGTCGTACACAAGTTCATCCATTAGGCCGCTCCTGCCAATACATAGAGGTACAATGGCAGCCGGAAACACACGATGGCATCATACCTGCTAGCACTGGATCAGGGAACCACTAGCTCAAGGGCGATCTTGTTTGACGCAGAGGGACGCCCCGTTTCCGGAGCTCAGATCGAGCTTCCTCAGATTTATCCCGAACCGGGCTGGGTGGAACAAGATCCGCGCGCAATCCTGCAGTCTCAGATGGAGGCAACGCGGCAGGCGTTGGCCCGGGCAAACGTGTCGCCCCACGCGATTGCAGCCATCGGAATCGCTTGCCAGCGCGAAACTACCATCGTTTGGGACCGATCCACAGGCGCCCCCATATTCAACGCCATCGTGTGGCAAGATAGGCGCACCGCCCCCCATTGCAAAAGGCTCAAAGCCGAAGGAGCCGAACCCTTCGTCCGAAAGAAAACAGGTTTACTCCTGGATCCCTACTTCTCCGCTACGAAGATCGCTTGGATCTTGGACCATGTTCCCGGTGCACGATCCCGGGCCGAGCGCGGGGAATTGGCATTCGGAACGGTGGACACGTTCCTTCTATGGCACCTCACCGGCGGGCGTCTGCATGCAACCGACATCACCAACGCATCCCGCACGCTTCTCCTCAATATCCACTCTCTGAATTGGGATGAGGAGCTTGCCTCTCTCTTCGACATCCCGATGGCCCTTCTGCCTCAGGTTTGCGCCAGCAGCTTTCCCTACGGGACCATCAACGCCGATCTCCTCGGATCGGCCATTCCCGTATGTGCATTAGCCGGAGACCAACAAGCGGCTGCGTTCGGGCAAGCGTGCTTCCAGCCCGGGATGCTCAAGAATACGTACGGTACAGGCGCCTTCCTTCTTCTGGTTGCCGGTCCCCGCGCCGTCCACGCACGCCACGGTCTGCTGACCACTCCTGCGTGCCACACTACGGGCGGCGATGCCGGCGCTGTAAGCAGCAAACCTGCCTATGCCCTTGAAGGATCGGTATTCGTGAGTGGGGCTGCGGTTCAATGGCTCAGAGATGAGTTGCGCCTTATCCGCGAAGCATCTGAGATCGAGGCGCTCGCGGCCTCGGTGTCGGACACTGCAGGTGTGGTGATGGTACCGGCGTTTTCAGGATTGGGAGCGCCTTATTGGGACGCCGATGCTCGGGGGGCCATCATGGGGCTTACCCGGGGAACGAACCGCGGACATATCGCCAGAGCCGCCCTGGAAGCCGTTTGCCTTCAGACGCGGGATGTGGTAGAAGCCATGAAGGCTAGCCTAAAGTTCCCCCTCACAGAAATGCGTGTAGACGGAGGGATGGCTGCCAACAACCTCCTCCTCCAGATGCAGGCAGATCTGTTAGGGCTTCCCGTTCTCCGGCCGCGTGTTACCGAAACCACCGCACTAGGAGCAGCCTTCCTCGCGGGGCTGGCTGCGGGAATGTATCGCTCCACGGATGAAATCGCATCTCTATGGCGAGCAGACCGGGCATTCGAGCCGTCCCTATCCTCGGATCGCCGAGACATACTCTACGAGCGATGGCGCATGGCAGTTGCCTCCGTGCGGAGATATAAGCCCAGGGCAAGATGAATATTCACGCAGGAATCGGGCGGATCTGCGACGCAATGGTTAGGTGCATCGGTGTTCGGGCACATGGCCACGGCAGGACCGGTGCGCATTACCGCCCACGCAACTGCGTAGTTGCGGGCACCGTCGCAACTGCCGCCGCGTACACTGATTGAGAATGCGCGCTCTGTGCATCAAAGCGTATTGGAGGAGGATCCGTCCATGGTACACCGTTTCGCGCTGCTTGCAATCGCAGCAGCAATCCTAGCGTTGCCCGCTACCTCTGGGGCAAAACCCGCAAAGAAACACCTTCTGGTCGTGTCCTATGCGGCGGGCTTCGCTCACAGCTCCCGAGCTACCGGGGAACAAGTGCTCGCTGAACTTGGGGAGAAGAGCGGCATCTTTGACGTGGCGTATTGCCGCACGGCAGAAGACGTCAAAACGATGCTCACCCCCGAGGGCCTCAGCAAATTCGATGGCGTCTTCTTTGACAACACCACCGGGAACCTGGGCATTCCAGACCTCCATGCCTTCCTAGACTGGATTAAGGCTGGGCATGCCTTCTTCGGAGTGCACTCCGCCACGGACACGTACCATCCCCGTGACATTAACGGAGACACGTCCTATGTAGACATGATTGGAGCCGAGTTCAAGACCCACGGCGCCCAGGCAGAGGTGGACGCCATCGTTAATGACCCCAAGCACCCCGCGGTTAAGGACCTCGTGCCGGATTGGAAGGTGCGTGACGAAATCTACGAATGGATCCAGAACCCAAGGCCCAACGTTCACGTGCTCCTCTCGCTCACCAGGCATCCAAATGATGGACATCCCCAGGCAGGTCAACCCGAGGACCATCCACTCGCCTGGTGCAAAATGTACGGCAAGGGACGCGTCTTCTACACCGCATTCGGGCATCGAGAGGACGTATGGGAGAATCCCATCTTTCAGAAACATCTGCTTGGCGGCATTAAGTGGGGCTTTGGCCTGGCGAAAGGAAGCGCTGTTCCCAACAACCCTGCCCCTAAGGAATAACCCTCCCCATCACCGCCAATTCGACGGGGCCGTGAACCAACGCGGCCCCGCATTCCATACAAGGACCTAGAACACGTATGCGTGTGTTGATGCTGTCGTGGGAGTACCCGCCCAAAATCGTGGGGGGCATCGCTCGTCACGTAGAAGAGCTTTCGTGGGCACTGGCCGATCTAGGAGTGGAAGTCCACGTTGTTACCTGCGACTTCCCGGGAGCGCCTTACGAAGAGGTGGTCCACGGCGTCCATATCCACCGAGTAACACCGTATTCGCCTGCGGATAACTTCATCCATTGGGTTCAGCAACTCAACGCCTCCATGCGCCATCGGGCGGAGGAGCTCATTCGGGAATGGATTGGGGACGGGCCCCCGCTCTACGAACGTCCTTTTGAAGAGGGGGTTCTGCTCCACGCCCACGACTGGCTTGCGCACTTCAGCGCAGCGTCTCTCAAGCACTTGTTCAAGATTCCCCTTATATCCACCATCCATGCCACGGAATTCGGGCGCAATAACGGCATCCATACTGATGGTCAGCGGTACATTAACTCGGTGGAGTGGCAGCTCGTTTATGAATCGTGGCGCGTGATTGTGTGCTCCTGGTTCATGAAGGGCGAGGTGGAATATGCCCTCCAAGCTCCTTGGGACAAGATAGACGTCATCCCAAACGGCGTGCGTACGGACAAGTTCGATTTCGACTTTCCCCCAGACGAAGCGGCCCAATTTCGTTCCCGATACGCGGCGCCCTGGGAGAAGATCATCTTCTTTGTGGGACGAATGGTGCGGGAGAAAGGAGCCCATATCCTGGTGGAAGCGCTCCCACGGATCCGCGCTCAGTATCCCTACGCCAAGCTGGTGATCGCCGGGGGCGGGCACCGCCAGCATCTTGTGGATTTGGCCCAGCACTTAGGCATTTCCCAAAACGTGTACTTCACCGGCTTCGTGTCCGACGAGGACCTGCTGCGCTTGTACCGCGTGATAGACGTTGCCTGCTTCCCCAGTCTCTACGAGCCCTTCGGCATTGTGGCCCTGGAGGCGATGGCAGCCGGCGTCCCCGTGGTAGTATCAGATGCAGGGGGGCTGCGCGAGGTGGTAGAGCATGACGTGAGCGGAACAATCACCTGGGCCGGCAACCCCGAAAGCCTCGCCTGGGGTGTGGTGCGCGTGCTGGCGAACCCAGACCATGCCCGATGGATGGCCGAAAATGCCAAACGCCGCGTGCATGAGCTGTTCACCTGGCCGCGCATTGCCCACCAAACGCGCGGCGTCTACGAACGTGTTTGGAATGAGTACCGGCGCGTAGGCCCGGCATGGACCTAGCCATGTCCTTGCCCCGCACATCAGCGCGTGAGCTCGGCCAGAGCATCCCACAGCGAAGGGCGCTCCACCGTAACCATACGCACCGTGTCGCCGGCGTGGCGAAACAGATCGGCAGCAGCTAGGGCACCATCGGCAGTGCGAAACGTTACGGCGTTCTTCTCTTCCTCCACCTCCACGTGGAAGGTTCCGCGGATCGTTCGGCTCACCAGCTTCGGGTCCAAAGCCTCCACCATCACTTGTTGCGTAGGAACCGCGGCAAGCAATTCCCCGGGAGACGCCACCCGAAGCACCCTACCGTGATCCATCATTACGACTACGTCTGCCTCCTCCGCCTCATCACTACGGGTAGTAGCGTAGATGAGGGTGAGGCCGTATTCCTGGCGGAGCTCTTCCAGGTATCGCCAAATGCGGTTAGCCGCGGGTTCCGGGAGTGATGCGGTGCAGTCATCCATCAAAAGAACCGCCGGATGCATCCCCGCGGCCATGGCAATGCGTAACGCCAACCGAGACCCATCGCTAAGGCTCGAGAGCCGGCGGTGGCGAACGGGATAAAGGTCTGCAGCGGCCAAGGCTTCCGCTGCACGAGATGCCCGCTGTACTCCGCTCATGCTGCGGTAGGCCAGCGCCAACACCTGTTGACATGTTAGGAAGCCCGGACCTGCCGGCGCCCTGGGGACAAACTGCATACCCCCTTGCGAACGGAGGTTCGGCGCAACGAGGCGGCTCCCGGTACTGGGCTGTACCCGCCCGGCTAGTACCCGCAGCAACAAGCTCTTGCCGGCACCGGCGCCTCCGAACAGAGCTACGCGCTGCCCCGCATCCACGGCCAGCGAAGCCACCTGTAGCTCCGCGTGCCCCGGCAACTGCACACGAACATCCCGCAACTCCACCTGGGGGCCGGCAGGCTTCTCCATGGCTACTGTTTCCTACAAACGCGAAGCGTAATGCAGGCTCCGATACACTGCGGACACGAGCGGAACAATCGTGAACAAAAGAGCTAAGTACCCCACGCCCGCCACGGATAGATGGTACGTGCGCCAAATCACAAGCAACGCCAATGAGAGAGCGACGATTTCTGCGCCTGCCCGCAGCATCTGCCGACCGGCAAAGCGGTTGGCGGGGTACCAAATGTCGTCCGAAGCCAAGGTTTTTGGCGTCCGAAAACCGTAAAGGCCGTTTCGGGGTATCCTACCCAACATGAGCGGGATGCTCAAGATCATCACGAGGCCACCTCCCGCAACACATATTACAATCAACAGCAGTTGGGGAGTCATTACTGCCTCCTTCCTGCGTGCCTACCTTTGGGCACAGCGTACTCCCCGCCTATCCTTCACGAGGACACCAAGTAATGAACCAAGCAACGGAACAACTTAAACACCATCTCGCGGAAATCGGCCATCTTCACCGAGCCATCGCACTGCTCGATTGGGACCAGCAGACGTACATGCCTCCCGGAGGCGCCCGAGCCCGCGCGGAGCAAATCGGCTATCTGAGTGGGCTTGCCCATGCGCGTTTCATCAGCCAGGACACGCTCCGCCTCCTGGAAGCTGCAGAACAGGCTGCCGCAGATGCAGATCCCGAAAGCGACGAGGCTCGCCTCTTAGCGAATGCCCGTCGGGACTTCGACCACGCCGTTAAGATACCCGCTGAATTGGCCGCGGAGATTGCCGAGCACACATCCCACGCGCAGCAGATTTGGCAAACGGCCCGCCGGCAGAAGGATTTCAGCCTCTTTGCGCCGGCTTTAGATCGCACGCTGGATCTCGTTCGCCGCGTGGCAGATCTCCTTGGGTACCCATCGGAACCCTACGATGCTTTGCTCGATGAGTATGAACCCGGCATCCGCACCGCAGACGTGGCCGCCATCTTTGATCAACTGAAGCCTGCCCTGGTGGAGATCACGCGCGAGCGCAGCGCAAACCGTACGATTGGGCCCTCGAACCCCTTTAGCGGGGTATTTCCGGCAGCCGATCAGCACAAGCTAACGCTCCGTGTGGTGGAAGCCATTGGGTATGACCTCTCCCGGGGGCGGCAGGACACGTCCGCACACCCCTTCACCACCAATTTCAGCCGCGATGACGTGCGCATTACCACCCGCTTCGACGAAAGCCGCCCCGATTATGCCCTCTACAGCTCCATGCATGAAGCCGGACATGCGCTCTACGAGCAGGGCATCCCGCAAGAGTATGACAATACGCCCCTCGGCGCTGCAGCATCCATGGGTTTCCATGAAAGCCAGTCCCGCATGTGGGAGAATTTCGTTGGCCGCAGCAGAGCCTTCGTCGAATGGATCTGGCCGCTGTTGGCAGACACGTTCCCAAGCAGCTTGGAGCGGTGGACACCCGAACGATTTCATACAGAGGTGAACCGCGTACAGCCCTCTCTGATCCGCGTGGAAGCCGATGAAGTAACGTACAACCTGCACATCCTCTTGCGGTTTGAATTGGAGCGGGAAATGCTCAACGGCCGCATCCACGTGAGAGAGCTTCCTCGGGAATGGAACGAGCGCATGGAGGCATACCTGGGCATCGTTCCTCCCGACGACGGCGACGGAGTGCTGCAGGATATCCACTGGTCCGCAGCTCTTATCGGCTATTTCCCCACGTACACCCTGGGGAACCTGATAGCGGCGCAACTATGGCATCGCATCCACACGTCCATGCCCCATTTGGGGCAGCAGATTGCCGCCGGTGAGTTTGCGCCCTTGCTCAATTGGCTGCGGGACCACGTGCACCGCTTCGGCCGTAAATATCGGCCCGCCGAGCTTTTGGAACGCGCTACGGGCGAGGCGTTCTCGCCGGCCTACCTCATCGCACATCTCCGCGACGGCGCAGTGTGAAGGGCGTAGGCCGTTCCCTGGCCTATCGCAAGACCAAGACGGGGTTGCGGAAATTCACCTGCCGCAGCCCGGTGCACCTAAGGGGAGCCGAGGAAAAACGCGTGGAGCGTTAGGTTGGTGGAAATGGAGGTTGGCGGACTCGAACCGCCGACCTACTGCGTGCAAAGCAGTCGCTCTCCCAACTGAGCTAAACCCCCGTTGCAAAGGCGCGCGACCGAGGCAGTGATGAAAATGGGCCTAAGAGGATTCGGACCTCTGACCTCACCCTTATCAGGGGTGCGCTCTAACCAACTGAGCTATAGGCCCGCAAGCGCTAATAATCTTACCATCGCCCCGGCGCCTGTGTCAACGGGCTGGGTGCCGATGCCACCCGGGAATCATCTTGCACACATACGCCTCGGCAGGTGAAGAGCGCCGCCTACTGCCGCCACATCGGGTGCCCAAGACGCGAAAACTCCCGCCTATACACCCCCTCTGTACGGGAGACTAGGCGGGAGTACATAATACATCCCTCTGCCAAGCACACTCGGCAGGGAACCTCAAGAACCGGGTCAGAGCTTGGAGACTCTGCGGAGATGGATTACCACGGATCATCCGGAAGACCGACCTGGGATACGGGTGCACTAAACACACCAGAGAACTCCCCCTAATGTGCTCAACACCCCGTAATCCTTAGAAAGGAGGTGATCCAGCCGCACCTTCCGATACGGCTACCTTGTTACGACTTCGTCCCCCTCGCTCCCCACACCTTCGGCCGCTCCTCCCCTTGCGGGTTAGGCCACGGACTTCGGGTGCAGACAACTCAGGTGACGTGACGGGCGGTGTGTACAAGGCCCGGGAACGTATTCACCGCAGCTTAGCTGATCTGCGGTTACTAGCGATTCCGACTTCACGCAGGCGAGTTGCAGCCTGCGATCTGAACTGGGAACGGATTTTTGGGATTGCCTCTACCTCACGGCTTCGGATCCCTCTGTTTACCGTCCATTGTAGCATGTTTGTAGCCCAGGGCGTAAGGGCCATGCTGACTTGACGTCATCCCCACCTTCCTCCCGGTTACCCGGGCAGTTCCCCAAGAGTCCCCGGCTTTACCCGCTGGTAACATGGGGTGAGGGTTGCGCTCGTTGCGGGACTTAACCCAACATCTCACGACACGAGCTGACGACAGCCATGCAAAACCTGTCTCGACGTCCCCTTGCGAGGAACCCCTCTACCGCCCTCAAGACTGACAGTATCGGAAGCACTGCTCCGGTTGAGCCCGAGCCTTTCACTCCCGACTTATCAGCCCGCCTACGCGCGCTTTACGCCCAGTAACTTCGGACAACGCTCGCCCCCTACGTATTACCGCGGCTGCTGGCACGTAGTTAGCCGGGGCTTATTCCTAGGGTACCGTCACCCACTTCTTCCCCTAGAAAAGGAGTATGGACTGACCCGCGCTGGGTGTTTATCGTCGCAGCGGCGCTTTGAGCTGCACTCGCACTTCCGATTCGGGTCCCCGGGCGATAGATTCGCTCAATCGCCGCTGCAGGGAGGCTGGTAGCTCTAACCAGACACCATCGTACTTGAATCTTCCGCTATTTGGTTCATAATCGCAGGTTGTCAGGCCTTGGTCAACGCCCTGGATTAGCACTAGCTTATAATCAGCTGGCCGACGCGGTGCGGTTTCCACGCGCCGTGCGGAAGCGAGGGCGGTGAACACCCATGTGTCGCGATTGCGCTTAAAGCGGGCGAAAGAGGCTCCGTGTGGATAAAGACGATCTTCAGGATGGCCAAGCTCGAGCAGCGATGTCCTGGAAACGAGCGCGGCCCAGCGCAGTCGTGGGTCGCTTCGCATGTGTAGAAACAAGCTTATGCCCAGCAATGTGGCAACGAGGCACAGTATAACGGCTAGCCACCGAAGCCGGGTGTTACCGTCGCCCTGGTGAAACACGGCTCCCACCTCCAGCGAAGAACGAGGTCTCACCGCCGAGGACAGCACCGGTTGCGCCGTGGACCCAAACTTCGTGAATTCGGTTTCCATTGCGGAATACCGCGTTCCAGACCGCGACGGGTCTGTTGCCCGTAGATCGCTCAGCCGCGCGCTTCTTCGCGATCCAAGAATCGTTTGGCACGACGATTTGCTTGATAAGCCGGATCAATGTCCCTGCCTCAAGGCCTTGCCGAGTCAACGCCTGTTCCGCGATTCGGCGGGCTGCCTCTGGGCCTACTTTGTACGGTTCGGTCACCGCCGGTGGCGTGGTGAAGGCAAGCCCCATTCCTACCAGTTGGCCCGTCTCAGCGAGCAGGATCACAGTCGCCTGCTGATTGCGGTATGGCACCCCGGACTGAGTTCTCGGAAAGGTAACGATCCAGGTGTGCCCCGCGAACGTGGTCGGCTGGTCAGCCTGGCTCTCGATCAGGACGGGTTGCCCAACCTCCGCCAATGCGCCTGCAGCACGTAACACGGCTCGGGCACGCGCGATAGCAGCTTCCCGAGCAATTGCGGTACCGGCCGGTCTGTTCCTTAATAGCGATTGTGAGGTGAGCCCATGGTCGTAGTAGTAGCAAATCGTCCCACTGGTCGAATCCACTTCGACGCGTTTATCGTCAGACGTGGAAAACGCAATCGTTTCGCGCCAGTACTTTGCCTCTCGGCCCGATGTTGGCCGTAGGTCCGCCTCTCGCACATTTGCTTTGGGGGACAACGCTCTCACTGTCTTAAGAAAGGACCGCGCACGCGCCTCACTAGCGGCTGGCGGGAAGGGTGCGCCGAACATTGCCGGCAAATCAAAACTTGCTAAGAGACAAGCCGTTATAAGGTATCCGCTCAGCCCGCGCATTGTCGTCTCTCCTTGCGCCGGTGCCATCTGCGACGCAGTCTTCGATAACGCTGTTACTTGCGTGCGTATAAATGAAGAACACCTGACCAGCTGGGATTGTAGCAAGTATATCAGCTTTGTAGGACTGATGCGACGCCAGGGGAGTTTTCTTTATCCCCGCCAGATCGGTCGCCGCATCGTTCAGCTCGGCCGTGCCGAGTCCGCCAGGAAAGGTATTGTTGCCGTAAACGCGCCCTCGGTTCTTTACGGGCGTTGGGGGGTTGCCATAGCCAGCATAGTTACCGAACGTGGCTAGTGCCTCGATTGTCGGCGCGATTGAGGCTCCGTCCGCGAAGTGCGTGCTGTCGCACACCACTACTTTGGCCCATTCGTCCCCGCCACCGGCGTAATACGCGGCCACCTCCCCGTTGATCTTGATGCATGCATAGACCAGAACGGCGCCCGGGGTGTTGGTCCAGATATCTCCACCGAATGCGCAGTTCGTTCCGGAGTAATACCGCCGTGGTGAACTAATGATTGCATTAATCTATGCGTGCCCGGCACGAGCGAGCGCGGTTGCGACGGCAAGTGTCAGCAAGCGCACCACTAATACGCGACGGGGCAGCCTCGAAGCATTGCGACGAGCCAGGAGCGACATTTTGCGTTTCCTCCTTCCACTAGAACGAGAAGCAGAACAGCTACAGCGCCGCAATGCCAACGCGCTCCCGCCGAATAGTTCGGCGGGAGCGCGTTGCCTCTTACGTATTCGATTCGTACAGGACCAGTCGCCTGGGATACTTCCTTGGGGACAGGAGTTTCTCAAGAACCGGGTCAGAGCTTGGAGACTCTGCGGAGATGGATTACCACGGATCATCCGGAAGACCGACCTGGGATACGGGTGCACTAAACACATCAGAGAACTCCCCCTGATGTGCTCAACACCCCGTAATCCTTAGAAAGGAGGTGATCCAGCCGCACCTTCCGATACGGCTACCTTGTTACGACTTCGTCCCCCTCGCTCCCCACACCTTCGGCCGCTCCTCCCCTTGC